>JAESGM010000060.1_pt1 | contig 353558 bp, 299 predicted proteins | sample 9269721 | NCBI WGS metagenome assembly JAESGM01 (sample SAMN15720920, study PRJNA650825) | algae metagenome | isolation source: Komarekiella atlantica HA4396-MV6 and co-occurring heterotrophs from... | place: USA: Theobald House, Kauai, HI | collected 2009-07-29
GTTAGTCAGAGATTATGAGTTACTACCTCAAACCTCAGAGACGTTTATCTACCTTGCCATGATCCGTATCATGGTGAGGAGATTGGCATAAATTTTCACCCCTTAAAACTTTTCAAACAGCCTCTAAGGCACAAAGGTGAAAAGCCATAAATTCGGGAAATTTTTTTGGGATTTTTATCCACCTTGAAAAGGCTAATGTTTGGTTAAAGCGATCACTGACATCAATCACGTCAAAATCGCCCCACCCATCAATCGCTCATACCGATATTTCAACTCTTCTTTCATCAAATACCAACGCTCTAAAGTTGCATCCATCTCTATTACCTTCTCCGCTGCTTGTCGCGCTAAAAGTAACACTTCCTCATCTTCAACTAAACTTGCCAAGGTAAAATCTGGCACTCCCGATTGACGCGTCCCCAATACTTGTCCAGGGCCACGAAAACGCATATCCATCTCAGAAATGAAAAAGCCATCTTGTGATTGTTCCAATACCTTCAGCCTTTGTTGAGCATCGGGACTTCTGGAACTGCTCATCAACAAACAGTAAGACTGAGCCGCACCACGACCGACACGCCCCCGCAGTTGGTGCAATTGCGATAAGCCAAATCGTTCAGCATTTTCAATGAGCATAACTGTTGCATTAGGTACATCTACACCCACTTCAACAACAGTAGTCGAAACCAGAATTTGCGTCTGGTTGTCGCGGAATCTGGTAATTGCATCATCCTTTTCAACAGAACTCATGCGACCATGCAACAGTCCTACTTGAAAGTCAGGAAAAATGCTTTCTTGTAACTTTTGATGCTCGTCCACAGCCGATCGCAAATCTAATTTTTCTGATTCTTCTACCAGTGGTAAAATCACATAAACTTGTCTTCCTTGGACAATTTCTCGGCGGATCAGGTCGTAAGCATGGGTGCGTTCCTGACCTGATAGCACTGTTGTCTGAATCTTTTGTCGTCCTGGTGGTAACTCATCAATTTGGCTCACATCCAAATCCCCGTGTATCGTTAGTGCCAGCGTTCGGGGAATAGGAGTAGCTGTCATAGTTAATACATGCGGCTGCTCACCTTTTTGCTGCAAACGCGCTCGCTGTTCCACCCCAAAGCGATGCTGCTCATCAATTACCACCAAACCCAATTGGTGGAAGTTCACAGGATCTTGAATCAAGGCGTGAGTTCCGACTAACAGGGGTAATTCACCTGTTCCTAGCTGAGCGTGAATTTGTCGCCGTTTGCTAATTTTTGTAGAACCTGTCAGTAATTCCACTGGTAAATGCAGCAGGTTAAACCAGCTGACTAACTTGCGGTAATGCTGTTCTGCCAAAACTTCTGTAGGAGCCATTAGCGCCGCTTGGTAGCCAGATTGAATTGCCGCCAAAATAGCCAGTACGGCGACGACTGTTTTACCAGAACCGACATCGCCTTGTACCAAACGATTCATCGGCACGGGTTTTTGTAAGTCGTTAAGGATGTCGTTGATGACTCGTTGTTGTGCGCCAGTGAGTTGAAAAGGCAGGATTTCGTGAAATTTCTCTAAAAGTTGACCTTTCGGAGCGAGAATAGCGCTGGTTTGAATCGCCCTTGCTTGCTGCTGACGTTGCAGTAAACCGAGTTGCAGGTAGAAAAATTCATCAAAGACTAAGCGACGACGGGCAACTTGCAGACTAGCGCTATCGTTGGGAAAGTGGATATTAGCGATCGCATCTTTCAATTCCATCAAATTATACTTCTGTCGCAAACCACTTGGCAGAGGGTCTTTTAGATGAGACGCAGCGGGTAAAACAGCTATTACCGCTTGTCGCACCATATTTGCCACTATCCCTTCTGTTAGTGTATAAATTGGTACTATTCGCCCGATGTTCAGCGACTCAATTGCATCTCCCGGATTTGCTAAAACTTCTAGTTCTGGATTATCCAGCGTCAAGCCGTATTTACTTTCTTTTACCAACCCACACGCCGCCACAATACTACCTACTGGATATCGACGTTTTAAACTTTCCTGCCAAGCGCGACTGCTAAAGCGCGTACCTGCGTAAAAACGACCAACTTTAATTTGACCAGTGTTATCTTTTAGTATTAATTCTAAAATTGATAATTTCTTATTCTTTGGGCTAGTAAAACAGTTGCACCGCTTCACCGTAGCCACTATTGTCACCGTCTCACCCCCCTGCAACTCGCGGATATTCACTTGACGTGCATAGTCAATGTAGTCGCGGGGGTAATAGAAAAGCAGATCGCGCACGGTATACAAACCAAGACGCACCAAATTATCAGCTTTTCTAATGCCTATTTCTGGTAAATCGCTAAGTTTTTGGTCGATTTTCGGGGCAAGTCTTCGACTCACCTCAGCTATGATTTTAGATTTTGGACTTTCCTGCGGAACGCTACGCGAACGGCTTCGCTCAGTCGAACGATTTTGGATTTTGGATTTATAAACTATCTCCTGCTCCTCTACTCCTCTGCTCCCCTCCTCTCCCTCCTCTTGTTGCAGTTGGTACAGATACCTACGAGTTTCTGCTACTAAATGTTGTCTATCTTCCAGTTCCAGATTTGGATAGTTAGCAAATTGCGCCGCTAGTTCATGCCAACGGCGACGTTCAGTTGCAGCTAAGACTAGTGGAAATTTACCAAAAGTCAGGCTGAGAAATTCACTGAAGCGGTATTGTTTGCCCTGCAAGTCTATAAAGCCATGTTCTGCCTCTACTGCCAAGGCTTTCTGCAATCTTATCCAGTCTGGTATTTCATTAGTCATTGGTCAAAAGTCAAAAGTCAAGAGTCAAAAGTCAAAAGTCAAAAGTCAAGAGTCAATATTTGGACTATGGACTATGGACTATGGACTATTGATTAATCTTCAAACCAACTAGCACGCCATGCGGCTTCAGCTTCGGCAACTGATTTTTCACGCTGCCTTTTTTGATACTCCCGCCCTAGCTTGTTTAGCTGACCTAAAATATTGCGAATATGCCTGCGCTCAGAAGAGAGTGTTGCATCAGCAAATTCAATTTCTCCTAACCGGAGGTTGATAGCCATGATCTGCGTCAGGCTAGAATCTTCTGATTGCTGCTCATTTTCAATTTCAATTACTAAATTTAATAAGTTGGGCGGCCCTGGCATTACCTCGGCAGATGCTTCTGATGCAGCAGCCGCAGCTGCTAAAATTGGTTCCGGTAATTTTTTAGGTAATATCTCAGCTTTTTGTAATAAAAGGTTAGCATTATGCGAAAGATTTTTCAGTATCTCTTGCGTGGCTTCCTCTAAATTTTGTTGCCATTCTGCCAGTTCTATAGGGTTAGAAAGGTCAGGAGAGGGAGAGGTTGAAGGGGAGAAAGAAGAAGTATTTTCGTCTGCTTCTCTTGTTTCCTCGTCTGCCTCATCTCCCTTATCTTCCTCACTCTTAATATAAACGAGTAACTGCTCAGCTGCCTGTTGACTCAATTTACGTATAACTTGTTGTAATTGTTGCCGCTGACTTAATGATAAACTCAGGAAATTTTCAGGATACCCTTGGGTACAGAGGTGATAAATGGCCAGAATTAGCTGTTGCCGCACAGCTTGCCCCAAAGTGGTTAAATAACTAGCATAAGCGTTTTGTAGTTCTACTGCGATCGCGCTGATCGCCTCTTTCAACCCTGCAATATCCCGCTCAATTCGCTCAATTGCTCTTGCCATATCTTCTCGTTGTTATCCAGATGAACCATTACATGGTACAAATGTACGAATTTATTACTAAGTAATCATCCAGAGGTTTTTAGATTTTAGATAGAAGATATTAAATATTAATCATCTTTAGCATACTTAGTACTAATAAAATACAGGTCAGCGTAGTTTACCTGACCTGTGCTTAAAAAAGTCATTAGTCATTTGAACTATAGACAAATGACTAATGACTAATGACCAGAATTACTTAGTACCCATTTGTGCGGCAACTTCCTCAGCAAAGTTACTTTCTTGCTTTTCGATGCCTTCGCCTAGAATGTAACGGACAAAGCGATGCACTTGGATGTCTTCGCCTAATTGAGCCTTCACTTGCTTCACCAAGTCTTCTACAGAAATACTTTGATCGCGAATGTAAGGCTGATCCAGCAAAGTCAATTCTTTCAGGCGTTTTTCAATCCGTCCTTGAACAATCTTTTCTTTGATGTTCTGTGGCTTATTCGCCAAATCATCCCGCCCCATTTCTATGTCTTTCTCTCTTTGAGCAATTTCGGCGGGGATTTGGTCTACGTCCACATACTCGACATTCGGGCAAGCCGCAACTTGCATAGCGGTATTTCGTGCCAAGCTTTGGAACTCTTCTTTACTGGCCACGGACTCAGTTTTGGAGTTCAGTTCAACCAACACACCAACTCTACCGCCAGTGTGAATGTAGCTGTCTACTCTACCTTGTGTATCTTCTGGTAGAGCATAATTAATAAAGCGACGCACTTGGATGTTTTCACCCAGCGTAGCAATGGTTTGCTTAATGAATTCCTCTACAGTCACATTTTCATCTTCAATATAGGGTTGAGTCAATAAAGATTCAACACTATCAGCACTTGCTGCTTGCTTGGCTAGGTTCTTAACTAGAGCTTTAAAAGCTTCGTTACGGGCAACAAAATCAGTTTGGCAGTTGACTTCTATGAGTACACCCACCCGGCCACCAGGCTGAATATAAGTGTCTACTAAACCTTCTGCTGCAATGCGATCGCTTTTTTTCCCCGCCGAAGCAATGCCTTTTTTTCTTAACCAATCTGCGGCTTGTTCTATGTCGCCATCAGTTTCTTTCAGCGCTTTTTTGCAGTCCATCATGCCTGCACCAGTTTTTTGGCGTAGCTCTTGGACGAGTTTTGCAGATATTTCCGCCATGTTGCCTCAATTCCTAACTTGAACTTGAGTTATAATCACTCACAAACAAATATAAAGTTAATCAGTCCTGAGTCCTGAGTCCTGAGTTTTGAGTGTTCAGTTATCAGTTTTGATTTGAAGAACATTCTTGATTCAAAGCTCATAACTTCCAACTTAGAAATCAGGACTAAAAACTATCCAAACTGCTGAGTATCTCTATCTTACTTAGCACGGGCTAAACCATAGCTATCCGCGCTTCAGCACTCCTGTACAGACGCGATTAATCGCGTCTTTACTCAGCACTATTCTTCCTCTTCGTCGGGAATCACGGTGTCAGTATACTCGGTTTCGTCGTAGTCTTCGTCGTACTCGCTACCGTCGTAATCTTCGTAATCCTCTTCTGCATCTAACTGACCGTGACGACCTTCATAGATAGCGTCCGCCAATTTTCCGACTATTAGCTTAATCGACCTGATGGCGTCGTCGTTTGCCGGGATGGGTATATCTACTACATCTGGGTCACAGTTTGTGTCCAACATAGAAACAATAGGAATATTCAGTTTTTGGCATTCCTGAACTGCGTTATACTCCCGTCGTTGGTCTACAATCACGACAATATCGGGCACTTTCCGCATGGTCTTAATGCCGCCCAAGTATTTCTGAAGCTTCGCCATTTCTCGACGCAGCATAGAAGCTTCTTTTTTCGGCAATAGATCTAGTGCTCCGGTTTCTTCCCGGCGTTCCAAATCTTTCAAGCGGTCTACCCGTGTTTTAATGGTTGCCCAGTTGGTCAGCATTCCACCTAACCAACGCTGGTTAATGTAATGCGAACCACAACGGCTGGCTTCTTGAGCGATAATTCCGGCTGCTTGCCGCTTAGTGCCGACAAAAAGAAATTTCTTTCCTTGCTCAGCGTGCGATCGCATGTAGTTATAAGCATTGTCCATCAACTGGGCAGTCTGCACCAAATCGATGATGTGTACACCATTGCGGGAGGTGTAAATGTAAGGAGACATTTTCGGATTCCAACGGCGGGTTTGATGCCCAAAGTGAACCCCAGACTCCATCATCTGAGCCAATGAAACGACTGGCATATATTTCTGAACTCCTATTCGGGTTAAACCTCCACCCAGGCGTAGTTCCCAACTAGGAAACACCCGAATTCCTGGATGTGCGAGATTAGTTAACCATACTAGGCTAGCATATTTGGGATAACTCTGACTTGAAAAAGTGCTGAGTAATGAGTGCTGAGTCAAAAGTCATTAGTCATTAGTCAATTGTAATTTTTCTTCCCCTGCTCCCTGCTCCCTGCCCCCTGCTCCCTGCTCCCTGCTCCCTGCCCCTGCCCCCTGCTCCCTGCTCCTCACTTCATCTGTGCATAAGCTTCATAGACACCTTTGACGTTATACCAGTTGAGAAAAATTCTGGCAATTTCTAAAGCTAACTGAGGTTTACCTAAATTAATTAGCCATCGCAAAAATGGAGCCATCGTCCTTTCATTGAGTACACCATTGAGTGACAGAATGCCCCAAAGTAAGCGATGCAACCAAGTCATCTGAATCATCATCCGTACTTCCCACGTAGGATGCTTTTGATAAAATAAAACTCCCATACGTCCGCGTTGAATTTCTTGGTCAATCAAACGGGGAATTTGCTCTAAATTAAATGGTGGATGCCAGTGATAGCCAACGGCTGTTGGACATTTAATTAGTATTAAACCCAGTTCTTTAAGTCTGACACCTAATTCTAAATCTTCCCAGCCATAGAGTTGAAATCTGGTATCAAAAAGTCCAGCTTTTTCTAGCCAATGTTTAGGAATTGCTACATTTCCTGTAGCAAAAAAAGCTGCGGAAAAATCTGTTATTTTATAGGGTTCAGCAGTTGGGTTGTCGAAATTGCAAGTATTAATAACTGCACCGTATGTGAAAAAGCGATCGCTTCCTAATTTCTCCTTTCCCTGCACTAGTGCATCCGCATGAGCTTGCAAGAAATTCGACAGCACTACTAAATCACTATCAATAAAGATAATTGTGTCTCCTAGGGCTTGTTTTACCCCTAAATTTCGAGCCGCAGCTGGCCCGGCGTGGTCTTGCTCAAACCATCGCACATGGGGAAATTTTTCTTTGTGTGCTGCCAACCACTCCAACGTACCATCAGTAGAACCATCATCTACCAAGACAATTTCGTAACTAGTAACTGAACTTACAGCACTCAACTCCTGCACCTCCAAGGCGCGAAGGCACTTTTCTAATATCGGCTGGCGATTGTAAGTCGGTATCACGATGCTGAAAAACACAGTATCACCCATAACAGTATTATCCATCTCCAGGATAGGACAGTAGGGCACTAAACACTGTTCCTTACCTGACTCTGGTTATGAATATAGCAGGCTCCTTAATACCACTAAATATGCTGAAATTATGCTTTAAACATATAGATATATATTCTAAATAAAAGCAGTATTTGTACTCTAAGAAATATATTTTTTATTGAAAAACAAATGTTAATAAATTCAAATTAATCAATACATAACCTGATGTTAATGGTTTTTACCTAAATTAATACAAACTTGATCATTTTTATACGTATGAGCAGCATCAGCCAGTTTTAACTTGATATTAACTGCGGGTTATTGGCTGTTAAAAGTGAAGGAAAACTCAAGAAATATTAAAGCTATTTATGTAAATCCATAGAGTTTTTCTTTACTAAATTGCTCATGTCATTAAGAAATGATCCCAATAGCAATTTTGTAACCCTTAAACGGAGAGCGCAGAATGAAAGGTTCGCTTCACCCCAAGAACAATCAGACGATCAACCCATCTGGCAACGAGTCAATTCGTGACGTGATTGAGCGCGTCAGTATGAAGCGTCGGCGCTTTATATTGACTGCTGTAGGTACATCGGTGCTTACTGTCTTGGGCGATGTTTCTATCAGTGGCTTTCTTCAAAGTGTCGAGGCAACTCCGATTCCAGAGGGAACTGGATTTGGTGGCATTGGTTTCAAGAGCATCCCACCAAACCTGAACAACCCAGCTACAGGACTCCTCGAAAAGGATCTTGTCAGTGTTCCTGCTGGTTATAAGGCCGAAGTACTGATTGCTTGGGGTGATCCGATTATGCCTGGTGCGCCGGACTGGCTATCAAATGCCTCGCAGAATGCTGCGGCCCAGGAAAAGCAGTTTGGTATGCACGCAGATGGTATGTACTACTTCCCTCTCCCACAAGAACGTTTTATCGGCCAGACCTTAAGTTCATTAAGAAGGTCAGCAAGAAGTTTTTTAAACCAGCCACTCAATCGTGGGCTGCTGTGCGTGAACCATGAGTATACCCAAGAAGAGATTCTTCATCCTGACGGTCTGACCTTCACTCCAGCAACAGAGACTACACCAGAGTCGGGGATACCTGGCTCACAAGTCACGATTGAAAAGGTACGCAAGTCTCAAGCCGCTCACGGCGTTTCTGTTGTAGAGATATTTAAGAACGGCAATAAATGGAGTTTCAATCGAAATTCGTCTTATGGTCGCCGGATCACCGGCAATACCGAGATACGGGTTTCGGGGCCTGCGGCAGGCAGCGCGCTTTTGAAGTCGAAGAAGTTTTCAATCACGCCGAATGGCTCGGTTGATAGTGGGACGCTAAACGATGGCCATACCGCATACGGTACGCTCAATAACTGCGCCAACGGTCATACACCTTGGGGCACTTACCTAACCTGTGAGGAGAACTGGAACGGCTACTTTGCTAACCCTACAGAAGATGTAGTTTCAATTCCAGGGATCGAAAAGTCTGAGATCTTAGCAGGACAGAATCGGTACGGCGTTTCAACATCAGGGTTCGGCTATCGCTGGCATGAGGTTGATCCACGTTTTGATGCCAGCACAAATCCACTCGAACCTCATTTGTTCGGCTGGGTAGTCGAGATAGATCCGTACCATCCGCAAAGCAAACCCGTAAAGCGTACTGCACTCGGTCGATTCAAGCACGAGAGCGCTCAGTACGTCGTTGATGACAACTATTATGTTGCTTTCTATATGGGCGACGACGAGCGCAATGAGTACATCTACAAGTTCGTTTGCGCCAAACCCTTAAATCCGCAAAATCGCGATGCTAACCGCGACTTGCTCGACAACGGTATTCTTTACGTCGCCAAGTTTAAGGACAACGGTACTGGCGAGTGGCTTCCTTTAGTCTATGGACAGCGCGGTCTAACACCCGAAAACGGTTTCAGAAGCCAAGCTGAAGTGCTTGTCAAGACACGACAGGCTGCGGATCGAGTTGGTGCGACAATGATGGATCGCCCAGAGTGGACTGCTGTGCGTCCTCGGATTGGCGGATTTAAGGAGATTGAGGTTTACTGCACGTTGACAAACAATAGTCGTCGCGGAACAGAGCCAGTTTCCTCAAACAATCCAGATGGTACTACAGGCGCAGCCACCGCACGTCCTCCTGTCGATGCTGCTAACCCACGTCCTGATAACCGTTATGGTCACATCATCCGCTGGCGTGAGGATGGACGTAGCGTCAAAGCTACTACTTTTAGATGGGATATTTTTGTTGAGTGCGGCGATAAACTCGACCCTGATGCAAATCATGTTGGCAACATTAAAGGCGACGACTTCGGCGCGCCGGATGGTCTTTGGTTCGACGACTTCGGTCGCCTCTGGATTCAGACTGACCAGGCTGGCGATGGTCTAGGCGACTGGATAAATATCGGTAGCAATGTGATGATGTGTGCCGATCCCAATACCAAACAGATTAGGCGCTTCTTGACCAGCCCAACAAACTGTGAGGTAACTGGCGTAGTCACCACACCTGACGGCAAAGCGATGTTTATTAATATCCAGCACCCAGGTGATGGTTCGCAACCCTCGAATCCGACGGAATTTAGTAACTGGCCGAACAGCCAAGGTTATGGCCCATCTGGACGTCCACGTTCTTCAACAGTGGTGATCACACGCAATGATGGCGGCATCATCGGTGGACTCTAAACGCTGTTGGCCAATCTAAAAGTGTTTTTCTGTAAAGATGATCAGAACAGATTTATTTAGCGATGCCTGCGGCTGGCTACGCCTACGCATCTCCACCAGTAAAGTATCTTAAAGACTTTTATTGGTTAAAAATAATTAATCGCCTTAATCCTTAAACTGAAATACAGGCAGGGATAAGGCGATTTGCTTAATTGCGTCGATGTAAGTTTTACAAAAAATAAAATCCCCACTGGTGAGGTAGGGATTTTTTTAATCAAGATTTTTAGTCCGGGTATACTACTTAGTTAGCTTGCCACTTTTGATGCTTTCTTTTTGCGTTTAATCCACAATCCCATAGCACCAGCGATCGCTGTACCACCAAGAGTAAAAGGTTCCGGTACTTTAGAATAACTAACTGTACCTATTTCTACCGCCTCTAAAGATTCTCCACTCAGAATGCTATAAAATTTGTTACCTCCTATTTGTGGAGTATCTACCCCACTCCCAATTAAAAACTTATCTGCAACTAAATAGCTTAATCCCGAAAGCTTGCCATTGTTAAAGCTAACTACAGGAAAAGAGTCATACAGTTCATCGTTTTTCTCTGTATATGTAGTATTTAAGTAATTGAATGTAACTGCTAGTCCATTCCCAACACCCAAGTTTTCCAGACCCGCCCCAGTTAAAGACGAGTCATCATATTCAAAAGAACCGTAATACTGACCCGGATTGTCGCCAGATAAAGCATTCACGGTGAAATCGTATTCAATCACAGCAGCATGTGTCGGTTGAGCATCAACAGCAACAACAGACATAGCAATTGCAACACTAGCAATGCCAAAATTTTTGGCTAATTTCATCAGAAAATACTCCAAAGCTAGAAAATGAATAGTTCTGTAATTTCACTTAAATAAGCTTTGAACCAGTGTATTTAGGTTAAGAAAAATCAAACAAAATATAACTTTCATCGAATCTTTATATTTATCAACCACATATAAAATTTGTGTGAATTTGTATTCTGCTGAGATCTCTATCCTCAGTAAGCATGTAATGGCTTCCAGCAGGTTAGCACCTCAATTTTTTTTAAAGAGAACTACAAAAAGACTACTTGTGGATAATAACTCTACCTTAGCTAGCAATCTTTTCTCATACAAAATGTTATTCCGATGTTCGAGGTTGCAAATTAAGCTAGCAAAAACATGTAGTAGACCATACAAATTAGAAGCTTACAATCTTTAAAGTTTTATCAGGCTATTCTGTTATGAAACTCATTAAAAAAGATTCTTATTATCAAGATTAAAATGAAAAAGATTCTTATTCTTGAAATACATAGAGGAATCCGGTTTGATTCCTGAACCACTCGTAGAGGCAGAGAATAAGGAAAAAGTAATAAAAATGTACTGAGTTTTTTTCAAAAATCAAATATGAGTTCTATAGATAGAAATAAATCAGTGCAGCAAGGAAATCTTTAATTTATTCTTTTTAAAGAAATCATTACTATTCCTTAAACTAGCTAGGATAAATTTTTTATAGTCTTTATATATGTTCTTAAATTTGAAAACTAATGCACTTGAAAATATCTACTGTTAAATTTGCAGGTAGTTTTATCAAAACATACAAGCAATGAAATCTGCAATCTAGCTTGTCATTAAATACTTCAATAAAATTATATTTCAACATCAGAAACTCGATTAATCCCAAATAAAACGTTTTTAATTTTTAAAATAAATCAACGCCGTAGTTTATAAAGGTTTCTGATTAATGCTCTCACTTCAATGGTGTGAATGTACTTGCACGAATAGTTCCAAAAAAGTAATTAAAAATCAGCTAAATACAAAAATACTGTGGATAATAGTAGTTTTACTTACTAGTTTCTTTATTGCTGAATGGAGTGTTGGTTTATGGAGTAAAAGTTTATCTTTACAAGCTGATGCAGAGCACATTTTATCAGATATAACTGCTTTAGCAATATCGCTGATTGCTAGTTTTTTAGCACAGCGACCAGCTAAGAGCAAGGCAACATTTGGGCATCAACGTATCGAAGTTTTAGCAGCTTTGCTGAATGGATTAATTTTGATTGCGATCGCTACTTTTATTGCTTGGGAAGCTATTCAACGCTGGCAAAATCCAGCAACAATTTTGGGCTTACCAATGTTAGGAATCGCAGTGTTAGGTTTAATCGTTAATTTGTTCAATATTACTTTACTTCATCCTTATACTCACAATAACTTAAACTTACGCGGGGCTTTGCTGCATGTCATCGCAGATACAGCTAGTTCTCTTGGTGTAATACTTGCCGCTGTAGCAATTCATTTTTGGGATTGGTGGTGGGCAGATATCGCAATCAGTTTAGTAGTTGCAACTTTTACTGGTTTAAGTGCTTTGCCTTTAGTCCAGGAAAGCATGAAGATTTTTTTAGAGTATGCACCGGAATTAATCGACCCAGTTGAAGTAGAAATATCTCTCAAGTTATTTCCTGATGTTATTCAAGTAGAAAAACTTCATATCTGGACAATTAGCTCAAATAAAATAATGCTTTGCGCCAATTTAACAGTAGAATGTGCAACGATTTGGGAACGCGATCGCTTGCTCAGTAAATTACAAAATCATCTGCAAACAACTTTTAATATTACTGAAATAACTTTGCAAATAACGAGCTGTAAAAAACCTGCAATAATTTCCATTCATCCTTTATTTAAACAAGATATAGCATTAATGTTGTCTACAAAAACCCATTGAAGCAAGAGCAATGGGTAGTTAGTCAGCAAGATTACTTTTTTTACTTAACTTATAGTTCAGATTTAAACATGATGCTTATTGGCTTCTCACTTGTTCAAACATAGTTATTGCCCGCTGAGTATCACTCATTTATTTACTAGGAGGTTTCTTGATGATAGCTTTACTTCAAAAATCCCCAGTGATTCTATTACTCAAACAACACAAACGCTCATTGGCTTGGTTCATATCCAGTTTAGTTCTGGCAGTTCTGCTGTCATTAGGCACAACAAATCAGCAGCCAGCTGTTGCTTATAACCCAACCATTGTTAAGAACTCTACTCAGCCAAGAGCGATAGCTGCATATCCAGATTTTGCTGCTAGTCATCTGGAATCCAATTTTTATCAATAGTTAGTCGCTCAAACTTACTCAATTAACTGGAAGGCGTACTGTAATGATTTCATTTTTAGGAAAGTACAGGCGAACGCTGGCCTTTGCTATGGCTAGCCTTTTTTGTACCGTTCTGCTGATATTCGGTAATTCTATTTTTCAGCCGACCCTGGCCGCTGGTAATGGGATTAACGTAATTATCATGATTGGCGATGGTATGGGTTGGGAGATGGCGCGGGCTGCTGCTCTTGCCAAAGGTGCTCCCTTTTACACCAGTGGGAAAGGCTTTGGTTTGAGCTTTCAAAATCTAACTGGATATGGACTAGTAACCACTTACGGCACAACAATTCAGGGAAACACGCCAGAAATGCCGACAGACCAGCCTCACTTAACAGGTAACTCTGCTTTGGATGGGTCTGATATACTCACGGGTGCAAGTCCTGTTCGTCCTAACTTCACATTCCTGCCTACTCCATTTAATCCAGGCGATCGCGCTGATGGTAACAGCTTGGCAGATGGGAACCTGGCTGGTTATGACACAACTCAAGGCGGGCCTGTTCCCTGGATTCCTCTCACCCCTGCTACTTCTGGTAAGTACAACAAAGAATACATCAAGTACAGTTATCCCGACTCTGCTAACACCGCTACAACTCTTTATACAGGCGTAAAGAGCTTTAACAACGCGATGGGCGTAGACATTTACGAGAAGAGGTTGAAAACCGTCCTAGAAATTGCCAAAGAAAAAGGTAAGTCTACAGGTTTGGTTACTTCTGTACCTATTAGCCACGCAACACCTGGTGCTGCGGCTTCTTTCGTAAATCGTCGTAGCAAGTACGACAGTGTTTATGACCCCACCAAGTCCAACCAAGATAGTATTTTGCAACAGACATTGCTAAACTTTCAGCCTAATGTTTTGTTAGGTGGCGGTCATCCCTTGGACTTTGAAAATAGAGAAAGTACGGGCCCAGTCGAGAAATATACCTACATCACACAAGACACTTACGAGCATCTGAAGAATAACCCCACATCCAATCGTTACGGCTATACTTTTTTGGAACGTGGTTCTAATGCAACAAAGACACTCCTGAATACGGCTGCTAAAATCAACCCGAATAAGGGAGGAAAATTATTTGGTCTATACGGCGCTCGTGGACAAAATGGCAATATTCCTACTAGTTCTTCTAAAGGAGACTACAGCCTGACAGGTCTGGATAACTTTTCAGTCTATAGCTCCGTTGTCAAGAGTGGAACTCTAGAAAATCCCTGTGCATCAGGTCAGATAATTCCTGGTACAGCTGGAGATTGTGTTCCTGTCATCGATGCAGCAGGGAACCCGACCTCTGGCCCCACACCTGATACTGTCCGCCCTCTAGCACCTGGTGAAACAGACGCCAGCTTTATTGCTAGAGAAATTAATGAAAATCCGACTCTAGCTGATTTGACTAAAGCCGCTCTAACCGTTCTAGGTAAGGACAAAGATGGCTTCTGGTTGATGGTTGAGGGAGGTGACATCGACTGGGCTGCTCATGACAACAACATGGATAACCTAATTGGTACTATGAATGATTTTGACAAGGCAGTTCAAGAAGTTATGACTTGGATTGATAATCATGGTGGTTGGAGCAAGAACCTACTACTAGTTACTGCTGACCATGACCACTACCTGACTCTCAATAATGACTTTGCCTCGAAGCTGACTGCAAATCCTGAGCCAAGTCAAGCTAGAGGTTTGAAATATAACGCTAAGGACATTACCTTCAACAAGCACAATCCTAAAGATGCTGGTCACTTTTGGGGATCAGATCCAAATTACAAGTACCTCTGGGGTAGTCACAGCCGACGAATTGTACCTGTTTACTACCAAGGTGCTTACTCATCAACTTTGACTCGATTCTTAGGACAAGATGTCAAGTTCACAGATAGCTCTGGTACATACAGTGCACCTGGTGTTAGAGGAGTGGTTGATCAGAGTCACATTTTTCAGGCTATGAAAACTGCGCTCACAAGTCCGTAAATTTCATACAGCATTTTATTTAACACTGATTGAAAAGCTTCGTATTGCAGAGACGTGGTAACACACGTCTCTACCTCATCAAACAATTTCGGTTTTTTTGCACCTGTTCTTTATCAAAGAAAAAAATGATTGACTCCATGTTCAAAAAATTAGCAGCTGCAACGGTCGGAACTGCTCTGATTTTTGCGGTAGGGGAAATTATGCCTGCCCAAGCTGCAATCCTCATTTATGATTTTTCTAATACTAGTAAAACTCTGAAAGGCACTTTTTCATTCGACCAAGTAGCAGCAGACAATCAAGAAGTAACGATTTCAGAAGGCTTAAAGCTTTTTGCTACCTACGGTGGACAGTCATACACTGAAGCGGATGATCCTTTAGTGTCAATTTTAACTGACTTCTCAGGAAAAATTAGGAACCAAGGGGGATTGGGATTGCAATTTACACCTGGCCCTTTTGAAGTCTACCGTGAAAATTTTATTGATCGGAATGATCTGACTGATACGGGTGTTCAATTCGTCACTTATACCAGTGTTCCTGAACCAACTTTTATGCTTGGATCGTGTATGTTTGGGCTAGGTTTGTTGCTGCGTAAAAAAATAGCATCTTCTAGACCATAAAGCACAAAAGCTTGAACGAAGTTATCAAGAATCAAGTTTTAGGCAGTTGATTTGCATCTACTTAAAACAGGGTGGAATTATCCACCCTGCAACCAATATCTAGCATCTAAAACTAATGCGTAGAACGGCTAGGATTCAGCTTGCTGAATATTGATATTTTCAAAACCCTATAAAAAAGCGTTATATGAATAAAAGCGATCGCTTGTGTTCAAAATTTGACAAATACTAATAATTTAGGATTAAAAGCATTGAAAAATTAATCCAAAGGCATAATGCTGTATGAGTTTGAGGCTAATTTCCAAACAGGTTTATTCATGCAGAAAATATACATGGATTAGTTAGATATAATAATGACTCATTCTTTGTTTTCTTAGTTGGAGAAATCAATGGGTCGCGCCAAAAAGGTTGTCCTGGCATATTCTGGGGGAGTAGATACATCAGTTTGCATCCCTTACCTTAAACAGGAGTGGGGTGTAGAAGAGGTAATTACGCTAGCAGCAGATTTAGGCCAGGGAGATGAATTAGAGCCAATCCGAGAAAAAGCTTTGAAATCGGGTGCAAGTGAATCTTTAGTAGCTGATGTCAAAGACAGCTTTGTTGAAGATTACGCCTTCGGAGCAATTCAAGCCAACGCTCTTTATGAAAATCGCTATCCCCTAGGAACAGCCCTTGCTCGTCCGCTGATTGCTAAAATATTAGTAGAAGCAGCCCAAAAATATGGTGCTGATGCGATCGCTCATGGTTGCACAGGCAAAGGTAATGATCAAGTTCGCTTTGATATCTCTATTGCTGCCCTTAACCCTAATCTGAAGATACTTGCACCAGCAAGAGAATGGGGGATGAGTCGTGAGGAAACAATTGCCTATGGTGAAAAATTTGGCATCCCCTCACCAGTTAAAAAATCTTCACCTTACAGTATTGACAAGAATTTGCTTGGTCGTAGCATTGAAACTGGTGTGTTGGAAGATCCAGCAGTTGAACCACCAGAAGAAGTTTACGAGATGACCAAAGCGATCGCCAATACACCCAACGAACCAGAGTACATTGAAATTGGTTTTAACAGAGGTATTCCAACAAGTCTCAACGGTACATCCACAAAGCCAGTTGAGCTAATTGAACAACTCAATCAAATGGCAGGAAATCACGGTATTGGGCGGATCGATATGATCGAAAATCGTCTAGTAGGCATCAAATCACGGGAAATCTACGAATCACCCGCTATGTTGGTGCTAATTCAAGCCCACAGAGATCTAGAAAGCTTGACTCTAACAGCAGATGTCACCCATTACAAGCGTGGCATTGAAGAAACTTACAGCCAAATCGTTTACAACGGTTTATGGTACAGCCCACTCAAAGCCGCATTGGATGCCTTTATTCAAAAGACACAAGATCGAGTATTGGGAACTGTGCGAGTCAAGTTTTTTAAGGGCAACGCCACGATAGTCGGGCGTTGGAGCGATAATTCTCTCTATAGTCCTGATTTAGCAACTTACGGCGCTGAAGACCAATTTGACCACAAAGCTGCTGAAGGCTTCATCTATGTTTGGGGGCTACCAACTCGCATTTGGTCACAGCAAACTAGGAGTTAACATCTGGGAGTTAGGAGTTAGAAGTTAAAAAAATACTTCACTCCTGACTCCTGGCTCTTTACTCCTTACTTCTCACTACTAACTTCCTTAACTTGGCGAGATTCCAACCACAGGGGTACAACGATGACCGCCACCACGATTAGTAACGCTGCGATCGCAAATTGACCCACCCAGGCAACCAATTGCTCTAAAGAAATAATTTTGCCAGCAAAGAAAGCTAATGTCACCATCAAGCTAGCCCAAGTAACTGCCCCTAAAAAGTTATATAAAAAGAACTTACCGAAAGACATTTCGGCTATACCAGCTAGTGGCGCTGCAAAAACTCGTAGTAATGCGAAAAAACGCCCAAAAAATACTGCTTTAGCAGCATTTTGACTAAATTGCTCTTTAATATTCAGCAGTCTTACTTCGGAAATCCGAAATATCTTACCAACTTGTACCAAAAAAGGCCAGCCGCTAACTCTACCAATCCAATAACCACAAGTGCCGCCAATTACAGCACCCATAATTGCATCACCGAGAACTAGCCAGAAATTTAATTCATCACTGCCAGCTAGAAACCCGCCCACTAAGGTCACGGTTTCACCAGGAAGGGGAATGCCTAAATTTTCTAATAAAATTCCCAAAAAAATTGCTAAATAGCCATACCTGTGGGCAACTTCTTGGATGTTTTCTAGTGAAATCAGCTCTAAAGACATCCCGCACCGCCACCTTTACAAATTTTTACTTTTACTCTATATTTTTGCTTGTTTTGAGGTGGGGTGTCAATCAAGCCGCTACACAGATTTATTAATTTCATACTCTATAAGTTAATTATCCATAGCTTATAATCTATGGTAACTATTAGATTTTGAATATTGACTATTGACTTGTTAGCATCCATTATCACAACTACATACTTAACTAATAAAAAGTAGTATGGTATTTATAAAAAAATTATAATTATGCGGGTAAATTATAAAAATATCGTAAAAGATACGGTTGCTACTGAAATTCATAGGCGCTTATGCCTATATTGAGGAGAGTTAAGACAAATTATACGACATGAATACTGAAAAAACACCTCAACTGCATTGCTGCAAGTCCCCAAATATATGGGTAAGGCAGTCAGTTTGCCGTTGGGAGAAAAGCAGTATTGATGTCACTTTTCGATTGCTTGTAAAGTGTTTCAACTACCCAGTTACATTCCAGTTACATTTATGACTCTCACACAAGAACTTCAGGTGATTTTATTTAAGCCCCAACGAAGCATAGACTTGCAAGGTGGGATGGCTTTGAGCGAACAGATGGCTAGAGTAGTTCCTCAGCCAGATCAACTATGGGTTATCGACTTAGCGGAAGTAGATTTCATGGATAGTTCCGGGTTAGTCCCTTTGGTACAAGGACTCAAAGCCGCACGTCAGAGTGGTTGCCGCTTGGTTCTTTGTAATGTACAGGCCCCTGTACGATTGATTTTGGAGCTTACCCAGCTGGATTCAGTGTTTGAGATTTTCAACGCTTACGACGACATTCTTACTAACGTCAAAGATAACAGTCTGGTGCTAGCAGACTAACTTATAAATCTACCTAAAGATGGATGGCGGAGTCAAGCAATGTTTGTAATTTGTAATGCTTACGACAACATTCTCACTAACGTCAAAGATAACAGTCTGGTGCTAGCAGTCTGATTTTCTCTTGATTTAGAGCAGAATATTGATATAAATTAATGGCTTTGTCGCTTGGCGGTAAGCACGTAAAGCGGGAAGTAAAACGAGTAAGTCAAATCAAATTCAATACTTTGCGACACTCTCCACCTTTTTAGGGAAAGCTTTTTCAGATTGCCTTGAACTATTTACTTTTATTTACTTTGCATTTAACAGAACTACTTAGATGATTCCAAAGTACTTCGCCAAATAAACCTAACGGAGCGTAGGGGCATAGTCCAATACGAATTAAAAACTAGTATAATTTATTACAAAAAATATTTAATTTAGATCTGTTTCATTCTCCTGTAAATCCTACACTCTAAAGGGTGCGACTACTCAAACACAGTCCACTCAGACTTCTCTGGGCGCGGACGGAATACTGTTGGAAAGATTTTCCAACCTATAGAGACAGCTTTTGTGCTTGAGCCGATGGCTGCTAGCCTGCGGAGCTTTGAAAAAATGAAATAACCCTCTCTATCCCATTACTAACAAAACTTTAAGCATTCTGGGGAGTGGAAATGTTACTTTGTCCTGATGCTGGGCGGGGAAAATTCGGTAAATCAATGCCGCTATGACTAGCGTTGCGGGTTTTGAGTGCTAAACGGTAACTAACACTTTGCAGTTCTGCCTGGAGTTGGCGGTTTTCCCGTTGTAACATTGCCACTTTTTCTCTGACCGGAGTCATGCGCTCCTCAAACTTACGACGGTAAATTTGAGGCAACTCCTGAACTACTTGCTCCAACATCCGACTGCGGTCAGTGAGTTCTTGAACTGATTGCCGCAATTGGTAAATTTCGACATCACGAGATGTAATTTGCTCTTGATAGAACGCAACCTGCTGCTCAACAGCTTGTAGTTGTTCTCGCAAAGCCTGTAACTGAGTCAGATCACGCTCAGGCTCAGTCCGCTGGGGCATAAAATTAGTATTACCCTTTACCAGCCGGAAGAGTTCTTGAGATAGCTGTTGTACTAACTGATCGCGAAGTTGCAACTCTTGGCGTAGCTGCGATGCTTCCGTAGAGAGAGCTTGGATGTTGGGTGTATCAGATTGACTCACAGTGGCTTACAGCTCCCATTCAGAATCTTGTCCACTTTTAGGTATAACTGCGGTAGTACTGCCTTTGGCAAGTATTTGTTAATTTAGCATTCCCAGATAAGCCACGAAAAAGCATAAAGACAAAAAATTTTTTAGTTTACTTGGAATTAGGGACTGGGTATTAGGAATTGGTATCGGGAAGAATTCGGTTTTTAGTCCCGATTACCCCTTCTGTTTAGAGAATTTAGGGGTTTCCCAATCCCTAGTCACTCATACTTACTCAGTTGCAGCTCCTACTTTAGCGGGTTTTGCTTCTTGAACTTCCTGCTTAATTGTCATGTAGCGAATCACTTCTTCACTCAAACGCATGGCACGTTCTAAGGGCGCAACTACAGTTGCAGGTGCTATGTAGTTGAACTGAATGTAGATACCGTCGCGGTGCTTTTTGATTTCATAAGCGAGACGACGCTTACCACGATTTTGAATTTGGATATCCTCGGCCCCTTGTTCGCGGAGCAAGTTCTGGTATTTCGTAACTGCTTGCTCTACCTGTTCTTCTCCTAAGTCAGGACGTAGGATGTACATTGTTTCGTAAACGGTTGTCATAATTTTCAGTCTCCTTATGGGCAAAATGGCTGCTGACGTTAATTTATACATTGACTGTGATAGTCAATACCAGCATTAATCAACATCTGAAGCAACAAGGAACTATAATCTTACCAGTTTTAAATTTGAATCATTAACCCAAATCGCTGAAGTTTGGATCTCTAATAAGAAATAGGTTAGAAGCCGACCCTCAAATTTCTTGAGTTAAGTAAGAATTTAGCTTTTGGTGATCAGCAGCAAATTGATCAGACTATTAGTTTAGCCAATAGCATCTATAACAATTCAGTTTCAGGCTTAAGGCTCTATCGCTGACTGTCGGCTCAAATGATTTCTCAAACTGCTCACAGCTTTTAATTGCAGACAATAAGGATATTGATCAAGGTTATGGCGCAGCGCTATGTGCGAGTTCAAAATCAAGAAGGACAGATTTACTACGGGTTACTACAACTATCCCTGAATGTGCAGGTGCTAGATGCTCCACCCTGGTTGCAAGGGCAACCCACTGATTTAACTTTAACACCGGAAAATTACCAAATTATGGCCCCCTGTGCTCCCTCAAAAATTGTGGCGGTGGGCAAAAATTATGCAGATCATGCGGCAGAGATGGGAACTCCTGTGCCTTCTGAGCCGCTAATCTTTCTCAAACCGCCTACGTCCATTATTCCGTCTGAGACAGAAATTAAATGTCCTCCCCATTCGCAACGAGTAGATTACGAAGGAGAATTAGCGGTAGTAATTGGCGATCGCACTTTTGACTGTACTCCACAGGAAGCCCAAACAAAAATTTGGGGTTATACCATCGCCAATGATGTGACAGCGCGGGATTTACAAAAACGGGATGGTCAATGGACACGAGCCAAAGGTTTTGATACATTCTGTCCCTTGGGCCCTTGGATTGTGCGAGAATTAAATCCAGGAGCCAGATTGCAGACTTTCTTAAATGACGAGCCAAATCCAGTGCAATCTGCCTGTATTGATCAGATGGTGTTTCCCCCCGATTTTCTGGTGTCTTATATCAGTCAGGTAATGACGCTGCTCCCAGGAGATTTGGTATTAACGGGTACGCCATTTGGGGTAGGCCCGTTGCTTGTAGGCGATCGCGTCCGCATAGAAATTGAAGGTATTGGTCGCCTAGAAAACATTGTGGCTGCCCGTTAATAACTACCGCACTTGCATATAAACGGCATCAGAAATAGCCGGAATTTCTGCATAACGTCCGATCACGGATTGGATAACAGAATATGCAACCGCTACCACTACGCCAATGAAAATAGTTGTGTAGAGGGTTTGGATAGCAAAACCACTGCTGGGAACTAGCCCAACAAGATCAGTCAGGATGCTAAACAAAAAGATAACAATGTCTAAAAGGATTGCTTGCATAGTGTTAAAACGAATAAAGTGACTAATTTTTTCGTTTCTTACTACCAATAGCCATAAAGCGAAGAAAATAATCAATCCTGCGTAACGGACGCCGTAGTAAATTCTTAGCAACGGCAGAAGCGGCAGAAAAAGCAGTTGCAGAGGTGGGAACTCTGCTAGCAAAAATCTCCCGAATACAAAAACTTCTATTAGGGGAAGCAGATAAGGTAAACAAGCAAAAATCCGATCTGAAACCGTCGTAGACCCGCGCCAAGACATTATGCGTTCTCCTGTGGTTAAATTTCAACAGTTACTTGAGCCTAGGATAACGCAGTTACTAAGTCTTGCTGGCAAATGCGATTATTCTATATACGCAATGCGGAAACCCATCATACACTCATACTGATCAGGTTGCTGTTCCATGAGTTTGCGAATGGCTTGACCGCAACGCAGTTGACCCCCACCCCAGCGAGGTTGCCCACTTCCATCGGCGAGTAAACAAGACTGACAAACCTTTTCAGGGGCAAGGATCTGATCTTCCAATAAGATGACTAGCATCGAATCCCTCCTGTAAATCCTCATTTTTACCCACATTTAACTCCGGGAAGAACACCCTTTGTAGCAATCCAGAGAGCAGGTTCAGGCTGGTTGGGCGCGTCGTCAACTAGTGGATTTTTGATGGCGGAGGACACATTAAGAGCAACCTAATGCACTCTTTTAGCAAAAATGTGGATAGTTAAGAAAGAATGGCTAAGCGAACCTTAATCTATTGTATGTTGTGTTTGTAGAAGATTAGGATTTTTGAAAAAAATGATACATAAATATTATAAAAAACAGTCAGTGGTATCGATTGCATCCCGATGAATCCTACTTCGAGATTTCTACACCACAGTGAGTTTTATGATAATTATCACATTCATTGGGCTGGTATCTAATAATAAATAAGCGGGCACTAATAAACGTCAATAGTACAGAAGCAATTTATCGCGTTTGTACAGTAGTCAAAAAATATTAAACTATAAGACCCTTGACTGTGGACTGTTACTTAGCTGCTGTGCTTGACCAAAATTAACTGTTGTGCAATTTTCCATAAGGATAGTTGAAGTGACTAGGACTAACTCAGACTTTCTTACCTCCGCCGATCCTACGATTGCGGAGCTAATTAACCAAGAACTACAACGTCAACGCGATCACATAGAGTTGATCGCTAGCGAAAACTTTACCTCCCCAGCCGTACTGGCGGCTCAGGGTTCTGTATTGACAAATAAATATGCCGAAGGATTGCCTGGAAAACGCTACTATGGCGGTTGTGAGTTTATAGACAAAATCGAGCAGCTAGCGATCAACCGCGCTAAAAGCTTGTTTGGTGCTGCTCATGCAAATGTACAACCTCATTCCGGCGCACAGGCTAATTTTGCAGTCTTTCTGACCTTACTGGAACCAGGAGATACAATTATGGGGATGGATTTGTCTCATGGAGGACATCTTACCCACGGTTCGCCTGTAAATGTTTCGGGTAAATGGTTCCAAGTTCGCCACTATGGTGTTAGCCAACAAACAGAACAACTTGACTATGACCAAATTCGAGAGCTGGCGCTGAAGGAGCGTCCTAAGCTGCTGATTTGTGGTTATTCAGCTTATCCCCGTGTTATTGACTTTGAAAGGTTTCGCAGCATTGCTGATGAAGTTGGTGCTTACTTACTGGCAGATATTGCTCACATTGCTGGTTTAGTCGCCAGTGGTCTTCATCCCGACCCAATTCCTTATTGTGATGTAGTAACAACAACTACTCACAAAACTCTGCGCGGCCCCAGAGGTGGTTTAATCTTGACCCGCGATGCAGAACTGGGTAAAAAGTTAGATAAATCTGTTTTCCCTGGTAGCCAGGGTGGGCCATTAGAACATGTGATTGCTGGTAAGGCAGTAGCTTTTGGAGAAGCCTTGAAGCCAGAGTTTAAAGCTTATTCGGCTCAAGTGATAGAAAATGCTCGTGCCTTGGCTGATCAACTGCAAAACCGGGGCTTAAAATTGGTGTCAAATGGTACTGATAATCATTTAATGCTAGTTGATCTACAGTCTATTGGTATGACGGGTAAGCAAGCGGATCAGCTGGTAAGTGGTGTGAATATTACTGCTAACAAGAATACAGTTCCCTTTGATCCGCAGTCGCCATTTGTGACTAGCGGTTTGAGGTTAGGTTCTCCAGCAATGACAACTAGAGGCTTAGGAGTAGAGGAATTTACTGAAATTGGAAATATTATTGCCGATCGCCTATTTTCCCCAGATTCAGAGGTAGTTGCTCAAGATTGCCGACAACGAGTGGCAACATTGTGCGATCGCTTCCCTTTGTACTCTCATCAGCAAATTTCTGTACCAGCCCTAGCATAAGGTATTGAGGATTGGGTATTGGGTGTTTGGAAAACTTTTTCCCAGTCCTAGTACCCAGTCCCTAGTCCCTAGTCCCCAGTCCCCATTCCTCCAGTCCTCAGTCCCTAATTTAAAATTCTTATGCTGAAAAATGTCTGAAATGTAGTAGATATAGGTAGATATATTGCCCAGCACACTTTTGTTTTACAAGCTACCTATTTGAAGATACAGATGACTTCTCAGATTTATCATCTGATTGCCTTCCTTGTCGCCGCAGTAGTCGTTCTCTGGACTACGCCTGATGTCAAAAATATAGGCATAAAAAGTGGGCGCGTAGATAAACCTGGCGATCGCAAAGTCCATCAGCGCCCAATGGTACGCCTGGGAGGAGTTTCTATCTTCGCAGGTACCATAACCTCCCTAGTCCTTATTTGGTGGTTGGGTGGATTTGGAAATCTGCCAGCTGAAAAAGAGTGGCAAATTTGGGGTGTTACTTTCGGCGGTCTTGGTTTTTTTCTCATCGGTTTAGCTGACGATTTGTTAAATCTGTCTCCCTTGACGCGCCTGCTGATGCAAGTTATTGTGGCATCCGGTGCATGGAAAGCAGGCGTAAGTATAGATTTTATTAGCATTCCCACAGTCGGGATAGTTGATTTGGACTGGCTAAGTTTACCAATCACAGTCATTTGGCTAGTGGGGATGGTCAATGCTATTAACTGGATTGACGGTTTAGATGGATTAGCTGCTGGTGTGTCTGGAATTGCCGCTGTGGTTATGTTGGTTGTATCCCTGTTTATGCGGCAACCAGCAGCAGCTTTAATCGCCGCGGCCTTGGCTGGTGCAGCGCTAGGATTTCTCCGCTATAACTTCAACCCCGCACAAATCTTTATGGGAGATGGCGGGGCTTATTTTATGGGGTTCACTCTAGCGGCTGTGGGTGTAATTGGTCTAGTGAAAATTCCTGCTTTCACTGCAGTGTTATTACCTTATCTGATTTTGGCAGTGCCGATTGTGGATATGTCAGCAGTGATTTTGGCGCGACTCCGCCGTGGTAAATCGCCTTGGGTGGCAGATAAACGCCATCTGCACCACCGGCTGCTAAATGCTGGTTTATCCCACAGACTGACAGTTTTATTTATTTACTCTTTAACGTTGTGGGTTGGGAGTTTAGCATTAGCTATTGCTGGTATACCTAGTGGTATTGCTTATGCCTGGGGTGCAACCACGCTGCTAAGTTATGCTATTTGGCGTGTTTGGAAATTATCTCGACAACAATCTTAAGGACTTTGAATTTTGGATTCAATCTAAAATCTAGAATCTAAAATCTAAAACCTAAAATATCAAATCTGATGAGTGCAGAAATTATTTGTGTTGGTACTGAAATGCTGCTGGGAGATATCCTTAACAGCAATGCTCAATTTCTGGCGCAAGAATTAGCGCAGTTAGGTGTTCCCCATTATTATCAAACTGTAGTTGGAGATAATCCAGAACGACTCAAGCAAGTTATAGAAATTGCTACCTCAAGAGCGGAAATTCTCATTTTTACTGGTGGTCTTGGCCCAACACCAGACGACCTCACCTGTGAAACCATTGCCGATTTCTTTAATGCCCCTTTGGTAGAACGCCCGGAAATTATCGAAGACATAACTCAGAAATTTGCTCAACGCGGTCGGGTTATGTCTCCTAGCAACCGCAAGCAAGCATTGATTCCCCAAGGTGCAGAAATTTTACCCAATTCCACTGGAACAGCACCCGGCATCATCTGGCAACCCCGTCCTGATGTAACGATTTTTACTTTTCCTGGTGTTCCCAGTGAAATGCACTGCATGTGGCAAGAAACCGCTGTCCCTTTTCTGAAAAGCCAAGGTTGGGGTACGGAAATTATTTACAGCCGAAGTTTAAAGTTTTGGGGCATTGGTGAATCGGCTTTGGCAGAAAAGGTTGCTTCTTATTTGAACTTGCCAAACCCCACAGTTGCACCTTATGCAGGTAAAGGAGAAGTAAGACTGCGAGTTTCTGCAAAAGCAACTTCAGAAGCAGCAGCAGAGGCTTTTATCGCACCCATTGAGAAACAAATCAAAGAAATTGCCGGACTGGATTATTATGGTGCTAATAATGACACACTTGCTTCCGTAGTTGGGCAGTTGTTGCGTGCATCGGGGGAAACCCTTTCTGTAGCAGAATCCTGCACTGGCGGTGGACTGGGGCAAATGTTAACAGAGATTTCTGGTAGTTCTGATTACTTTTGGGGTGGGGTGATTTCTTATGACAATTCGGTGAAAGTTAGACTACTGGGGGTTGAACAGGAAGACTTAGACAAATTTGGGGCGGTAAGTGCTACTGTTGCAGAGCAAATGGCACTTGGGGTAAAAACTCGCCTTTTTACCACTTGGGGATTAAGTATCACTGGTATTGCTGGCCCAACTGGGGGAACGGATACTAAGCCGGTGGGTTTAGTCTATATCGGTTTAGCTGGGCCAAAGGATGAAGTGACAAGTTTTGAATATCAGTTTGGTGCAGCGCGGGGACGTGCTTTAATTCGTCACGTGAGTGCAAATGCAGCTTTGGATAATTTGCGACGGAGATTGTTGACAAGGTAGAAAAAGTGAAAAGTGCGATGTCTGACGACAAGCTGCTCCGCGTCTATGCACTTCTGGTCTGGCGAAGATAGGGTGTAAAAATGTCGAAAAAGCGTAAATTGCTAGAGAAAGTTCTTTCTGGTTCTAAGAATATTCAATTTAATGAGCTGATTACTCTGGTTGAGGCATTTGGGTTTTCTTTATCACGCGTTAATGGCAGTCACCAAATACTTTACTCACCAAGATATTCCTGAGCTTGTTAACTTGCAAAATCCAAAGGGCGAAGCTGTTCCGTATCAAATCCGTCAATTTCTGATTTTGATCGAAAAATATGTGCTTACTTTGGAGGATGAAGAATGAAGCATTATCACATTAATATCTTCTACAGTAAAGAAGATGATGGCTACATTGCTGATATTTCTGATCTGAAATACTGTTCAGCATTTGGCTCAACTGAAGAAGAAGCACTTCGTGAAGTTTTAAAAGCAAAAGAAGCATGGTTAGAGGCTGCCAAAATCGAGGAAAAACCAATTCCTGAACCGAGATATCGACCTGCCATTTACCACATAGCCTCGTGATTATATGGATGTACTGCGATCGCATTTTTATGTAGAGGTTGCGATCGCTTCGTGACAGACTATAATACCAGACAAACATTAAAAAGCACTAGCTTACACAGTACTCTCAAAATCATTTCCAAACTTCGGTCAAATCTAGGATAAACCCAGGTAAAATATCTTCACCTGACAAGCTTACGGGATTATTTATAACCTCCACAGACTGACCTTGCCTATAAATCTCTACCTTTTTATTTTTTCGGTCAATTAACCAACCTAAACAAGCTCCGTTCTCCATATATTCCCTCATTTTGGCTCGTAGGGGTTTCATATTGTCATTTTTAGAATGCAGTTCCAGTACAAAATCAGGACAAAGAGGAACAAATCCATCTTGCTGTTCTGGAGTGAGTGCGTCCCATCTGTCTTGACGCACCCAAGCTGCATCGGGAGAGCGATCAGCTCCGTTAGGAAGGTGAAAACCAGTTGAAGAGTTAAATGTCTTACCAAGTTTTGTTTGACGATTCCAAAGCCATAGTTGTCCTTCGATATCTGAATTTCTATTGCCTGTAGTACCTCCAGTTGGAGCCATAACGATTAGCTCTCCTGTCACAGTTCGTTCTAGTTGTAAATCTCGGTTAGCGATCGCTAACTCAATTAACTGCTCGTGGGTCACTGTAAGTGTTAACGTTGGTGGAATATTGACTGCAATAGCTTGAGGTGTGTTGGCTTGTGTCACTGTTTTATCCCAAACCTACGCTTATCTGGAAGCTTTACATAGATTGTAAAATCAATTTGTATTCATTTTCATAGTTTAAAGTAAACACGTCACTATGGTGAACTGATAATCGCATTTTTGTGTAGAGGTTGCGATCGCCTTTGGTTAAAAGTTTTATCAGCAATATACAGGTTATTTAATTGCAGCTACATCACAGTTTAACTTTTTGTTAATAGAATCTATAACTTTAGCTTCTGCTAGTGTAATTACCCCGTCTAAATGAGCAATTCTTTGACATTGAGCCAGCAAGGGTACAGCAAAATCACTATTAATTTGCTCAAGTAAGGTATTTAAAGATGGTAGCGATTTTATATTAGCTGCGATCGCATCGATTGAGGCAGGACTAAGGTTCGCAGCTTGTAATTCTGGCAATATCTCTTTCCAAGATTTATCTGGATTTCCCGCTAAAACGATGTAAACCAAAATCTGATCCATAATCTTTTCTTGGGAGATAGCAGCTTCAATATATTTTTCGCTCTCTACTTGAGCATTTACTAATGTTGCCTCTAAAGTTAATGGATTCTGCTTTGCTTGATAAAACTGACAAGCAGCATGACCTAATGCATAGATCATTACTGCATTTGAACTAGCACCAATGACGGCTCCCGCTACTGGGACTATTCGTAGTAAACCCAAACCTGCTTTGATTGCTGTTTTTCCACCTACCCCTAAACCAAAAATTGCTACTGCTTCCCCTTGGCGCTTTGAATCTTTCAAATCCATGCCATACGCGGCAGCAATTTGGTAAACTAACTCCACCGATAATGCCGCTGTAGCAGCCCAATCCACTACAAACGTTGCAGCTGCTTGTCCTGGTACAACACTACTCGCAAGCCCTGTTGTTCCTGCTAAAACAGCTTTTTGCAGCATGAGATGATGAGCAATTTGTGCTGGTTGTTCATTTGGATGTTCTTGTTGTAACTTTCTGACAGAAGCCTCGGCTTTAACTACATCAACCTGTTGAATTAAAAGATTTAACCAGTCCTTATTTAGAGATTTTATTGCTACTTGCAACGGGGGGTTATTACCAACAATTGCTAATGCCTGCCCTGCTACTTGCGTTGCTTGTAAAGCTGCGCCGCTAACTGCACCACTAATGCCTACAGCGGCTCCTGCGACAGATTGGCCAGCTTGAACAGCAGCACTTCCTACTGCTCCTGCTGTTCCTGACACTGCTCCAAAAAATGACCCTAAAAAAGATGGTTTTTGTAGGGTCAATTGACTATCTGTTGTTGTTTTTGTAATAGCATTGGAGGATACAATATCAACATTTGCTTGAGCTATTGATGAATGTGGATTTAGCTGTACTTTTAACTCAAGCTCTTGTTGCCAATCTGGAAAATCCTCGCCTGTTTCTTTTCCATATATTTTGACTTTTTTAACAGATTGGATACCTAAATTAATCAATTCATCATGAATCAGTGGAACTAATGACTGCTGCTCTGAAACTTTAGCTGATTCCAGCACAATATGTAAGCAATCTTGTTTGAGACTGGTTTTTGCCGGAATACTGGGTGAGTTTAACCACTGATTTACTAGAGTGGTAATAGCATTTGTATCGCCCTGCTTAGCAAGTTCTAGAATATCTAATTGTGTCATATATAGTAGCGGTAAGAATTTTACTGATAACCTTGTTCCAGTATTCCCACATACAAGCGACTGATAACACTTCTTACTGAAGTTCTTAAGCAACATTAGCAAAACCAAACGGTAACATTTGACACATTTAACTTGTTGCCATCAGTCATCCTGTACCTACTCATCAGCACAATTAATCACGGGATCGCTTGCTGTATTCTTCACAGTTTGTTACAAAAGTACAAAGTACTTCTAGAAACGCAAAACCACATGTTCGGCGGACTTACTGGTTTAACAGATCCTAAAGGCACTGATTGGGGAGAGCGGATGCTCAACACAGTCGCCAGCCAAACGATTCGCCACCTGTTTACCCAAAGCGAGTCAGTAGAAGTCTTTGTGCGCTGCTATCCCTCCAGCAAACTGTTGCAAGGCAGCATTGATAGCTTTAAAATGAGCGGTCGTGGCTTAGTGATTCGGAGAGATTTTGCAGTAGAGGAGATGTCTTTTGAAACAGATGCGGTTGCTATTGATTTTGGCTCGGTTTTAAGTGGAAAACTCAGTCTTAAGCAATCTACCCAAGCGATCGCCCAGGTAATTTTATCAGAAGCAGGCATTAACCAGGCTTTTAATGCTGAACTGGTGAAAAAACGCCTATTGAATCTCTCTCTACCAGCCTTGACAGAATTATCTGGGGGTAATCCAGTCTCTTTTACGGAAGTCCAGGTACAGTTATTGCCTGAAAATCGCTTACAGATTTCAGCAAAGGCAGATTTAAATAATGGGGAAATTGTACCGCTGAGTATGACCGTAACTATAGGGATTGAAAGGCGGCGGCGGGTTTCTTTCAAAAATCCGAAAATTGAGCTTGATGGTGTTCCAGAAGCTCAAAAAGAAGTTTCGCAGTCCTTGAGCGTGGTACTAGCAGAAATTTTGGATAATATGGTTGATTTAGATCGGTTTGACCTTGATGGAGTGAAAATGCGGCTCAACCGATTGGAAACCGAGGGTCAAAAACTAATTTTCAGTGGATATGCTGAGATTGAACGTATTCCACGTAGCGCTTGATATTGAAAGTTTAGATGTCTCCTAATTTGCTGAATAACTTGCAGTCAGAATTGTTTGACTGGGGTTTGATTGAGGTATCTTGGCTGAACCCTCTGCTCACAGTTACTCTGGCATAATTACACAAATCAATTGATTCCGATTTTGACGATAAATTCTAAAATCGCTATCAAATGTGAGCAACTCACTTTTAGGATACAGTTGTGCCATCCTCACGATACAGGCGTCTGCTAATGACATTGGTACAGACTGATAACGTTGCATCAACTCCTCGACAGCAAAAACTTCTTCACTCAAGCGAAATGGGAGATGGATAATTCCCTTTTGCAAAAAAGAAATTACTGCTGCTTCGCCTCCATAAACATTCTGTAAGAGAAAACAAGCCTCTGTGATCATGGCTTCGCAAGTTAACAAAGGTGGTTCAATTTGTCTGAACTGATTTGTCACCCACTTATGAAACTGCTCTCGACGATTGACTAAAGCTACTATTGGCCCTGTATCTAGCAGTACCTCTTGCTTCATTCTGCTAATGGTCTTTTAAGATACTCCTTGTTTGTTGAGAGATCCCCAGGGCCAGAATCTACACAGCCTACCAAATCCCCTGCTGCTTCTAAAGCAGACATTGGTGTGCCATCATGGTGCTTAAACTCCACTGTTAGTGATTTCAATTGCAGAAATTCTACAAAGTCAAGGACTTGCTGCTGTTTTTCTCTTGATAAGGTTTTTACCTTTTGGGTAATAATTTGCTCTAGACCAATAGCTTGAGTCATTAGTCTTTCCTCCAGTCTCATCACTTCAAGTTTAAATTCAACTGCCTTAATTGACACAGATAGTAGCGGAGTGTTGACAATTGTGAGATAACTAGCTATTTCCCAAGTCAGGCGTGAGGTTAATCAGCTTATTTCACTATAAGAGTCTGATCTTGGACTGCAAGGTTTACATACTGAACTTTGTTTTCTATAGTCGAGTCTGTTCGTTCTTGTAAGTTAGCTTGCAATGAATATTGAGGGTTACTGCGCTCGGAAAAATCTGCTTGTGAAATGTCTAATTGCAGAACCGACTCATTTACTACCGAGTTTGGTGAAGATGTAGATTGTTCTAAAATTTCAAACTCTTCACTCCAAGCAGGAAACTTATCACCTGCCTGCCGTCCAAAGACGTTCAGCTTCAGATAAATATCGATGAATTCATCGATATTTATCTGTGTTTATTTGTGGTTCCGAATTAACTCATATCGAACTTGACGCTCTTGCGTCTTTGCATGAGATTTAATCGATATTATCTTCCCACACCTACATATTGGAATCCAGCACGCACCATTGTTTCGGGATCGAGGAAGTTACGTCCGTCGATGATTACAGGGTGGCTCATCAATTGGGCCATTTTGACATAATCAAGAGTGCTGAACTGTTGCCATTCAGTCACAAGTACTAAAGCATCACAACCATCAGCAAGTCTTTCAGCATCGGTTTCTACTAGCACACCAGAAAGACCATGACGCAGGCCTGTTTGGGAAACAATTGGATCGTAGGCTTTGACTTTAGCTCCCAGTCTGTTTAGTTGCTCAATCAAGTTAAGTGCTGGGGCGTCGCGCAAATCGTCGGTATCGGGCTTGAAAGTTAAACCAAGTAATCCGACTGTTTTACCTTTGAGGATTTTCAGAACTTGCTGGAGTTTTTCTAGAGCAATTAAGCGCTGACGTTCGTTGACACTGACAGCGGCTTTCATGATCTGGGCTTCATAGCCATAGTCATCAGCAGTATGAATAAGGGCAGCGACATCTTTTGGAAAGCATGAACCACCCCAGCCGATGCCAGCTTGTAAGAATTTGTTACCAATCCGGGAGTCCAGACCGATGCCTTTTGCTACTTGAGTGACATCAGCACCGACGCGATCGCAAATATTCGCAACTTCGTTGATAAAACTAATCTTAGTCGCCAAAAAAGCATTAGCAGCGTATTTGATCATTTCCGCCGAGCTGAGGTCTGTTGTCAGAATTGGTACAGCAGGTAAAGATTTATCAGCAGCGTACTGACGCTCCACAATTGGGGCGTATAGCTCTTGCATAAGAGCGATCGCTCTTTGACTGTTGCCTCCCAGTACAATGCGATCGGGGTTAAAAGTGTCGTACACTGCCGAACCTTCACGCAAAAACTCTGGATTGCTGACTACATCAAACTGGGCTGCAATTTCAGGCAATTTTTCATCACTTGATACTCCACCTGCGGGTACTAGTGTTTTCTGACGTTCAGCGATGCCATCCAAGACAATCATCCGCACCCAGTCACCTGAACCAATGGGCACTGTAGATTTATTTACGATTACCTTGTAACCACCGTTCAGATTTACCCCAATACCACGGGCTACAGCTTCGACATAACGGGTATCACTTTCACCAGTGGGCAAAGGTGGTGTTCCCACAGCAATAAACAAGATTTCCCCGTGAGCGACTCCAGCTGCGATATCAGTAGTAAACTCAATCTTTCCAGATTGAATCGCCGATTGCATAATTTCCGAGAGTCCCGGCTCGAAAATTGGGGACTGCCCAGACTTCATTAACTTGACTTTTTCTTCGTTATTGTCTACACAAATTACATCATGCCCGATATGAGCTAAGCAAGCGCCTGTAACTAAACCAACGTAACCAGTACCAATTACGCAAACACGCATTTTATTTAACTCCTCGCTTTTTTTGGGGTTAGTGTTCAAAAAGAAGTGTCAATATAAACCTATAACTGCCGGAAAATCCAGCTATGAAAGTACGAGCTAAAGATAGGTTTAGCTTGCACGAAAGTTCTGAGCGACGCTCAATTGCTCTTGATGCGATCGCGAAAATCTTCTACTGTCAGTTTTAACCCCTCTTGCAGAGGAATGGTTGGTTCCCAATTTAACAAGGTTTTAGCTTTTGTAATATCGGGACGGCGACGACGTGGATCATCAGAAGGCAGTTGCTCAAACTTAATTTGTGCATCTGGATTCACAAGATTTTGCACTGCCTGTGCTAGTTCTAGAATGGTATATTCATCAGGATTACCCAGATTCACTGGGCCTACGTAGTCACCATTCATCAACCGCATCAGTCCTTCTACTAGGTCAGAAACGTAGCAGAAACTACGGGTTTGTGTACCTTCACCGTACACAGTTAAAGGAATACCCTGCAAAGCCTGAACTACAAAGTTGCTCACTACACGACCATCATTTTCAAACATCCGAGGGCCGTAGGTATTGAAAATTCTGGCGACCCTAATCTCGACTTTATTTTGTCTGTAATAGTCAAATGACAAAGTCTCAGCAATTCGTTTGCCTTCGTCGTAACACGAGCGCAGTCCAATAGGATTGACGCTACCCCTATAGTCTTCAGTTTGGGGATGAACTTCTGGGTCTCCGTACACTTCACTTGTGGAAGCCAATAAAAACCTAGCTTTCACACGCTTGGCTAACCCCAGCATATTCAGCGTTCCCATCACGTTAGTTTTAACGGTTTTAACTGGGTTGTACTGGTAATGTACTGGAGAAGCAGGACAAGCCAAATGATAAATTTGATCCACTTCTAGCCGAATTGGTTCGGTAATGTCGTGGCGGATGAGTTCAAAGTACGGATGGTTTAGCCATTTAAGGATATTGCGCTTATGACCCGTGTAGAAATTATCCAAGCATATTACTTCATGCCCATCGGTTATTAGTCGGTCGATGAGATGGGAACCAATAAACCCAGCACCGCCCGTCACCAAAATTCTCATAGTTTCCCAGTTACTTACGGATATTTGATTCAGCTATTGCGCTTGTTTTTAGATTACCCAGATTAGATGCAAAAATACAGAACAAAAAGGGCTAACTAAAAGGGATTTTTGGACTTACCAATTTTCCTACGTATGCAATTTTGTTATATTTGTACTAGCTTGCTGAGCAATTCAATTAGCAAAATAACAAACATCTTCTAAAAGTTGTCGGTTTTTTACCTAGAATTCATCAAATCTTCAACAAGATAAAGTGTTTTTAGGGGTATCTACGGTAGTTTTTAATTGGATACAACAACCCATAAATAAAATTAGGGGAAATTCAATAATTCAATCTTCAAAATTACTCATACAGATGTGGCTACGAGAAAATACTTAAATAAATATCTTTTTTAAATAGCAGATGTAGTACTGGGAACCCCAGCGGGCATAACTACTGTTTGAGTATGTTGTGGCTCTCCGAGCATGACAATTGAACAGGTGAGTTGGCTAGCCAATTGAGTTGTGACATCACTAATGGCTAACCCTCCAGGACTTGTACGATTACGTATAAAAGGCAAAACTACTAAATCATATAATCGTGCTGCCTGCAAAATCGCTTGGGCAACATTTTCGTGAGCAATAATTTGAATTTCTGGGGAATTTTGCACAGCCAATTTAGACACCAGTAGCGAAAGATGCGATCGCTTGGCAGCAATTTTACTAGAACTAGTGCGGCGATCGCACACATTCAATACAGTAACTTGAGCTTGATTTGCTTCTGCCAGCATTTGGGCAAATTGCACAGGATGTAATGTCGGTGAGATTAAATTTTCTACTGGAACTAAGATGCGCTGAATTTTTTTCGGTGATTCCATCAGACGTGTCACTGCCACCGGACAATGGGATGCCCAAAGAACACCATCAATCACATTGCCAAATAAACGCGCTCTCAATCCGGTACGTTTACCCCAACCCATCACAATTAAACTAGCTTTTTGTTCACGAGCAGCTCTGCTAATTCCCTGAGCAAAGGCATCATCAATCCGTAGCAATGGTTCTACTTCTACACCCAATACTCGGCTTTGTGCCGTGGCTTTTGCCAGTAATCGTTCACTTCGTTGCAGAGAAGCTTCTAACTGCGGTGCATCCATGTGAGCAGCAGCGGTAGCGATCGCTAGTGGTACAATTGTGCCATTTGTCTGACGCGCTAATAATGCTGCCATTTCAATCAAATACTGTTGGGTCTGAGGATTATAGATCGGTACGACTATAGTAAAAGCACTGTTTATTTCTTGCGTATTCTGTTCAGGTAGGGTTGTTGATGCTGGCTTCTCAGCTGATGGAGAAATTAAACCAACAGCTATTCGACTAGTAATCAAGGGCCCTAAAGTTGATGTGACAAGCATTAAGATAATTACGCTATGTAATACTCCTATTGGCAGCAACCCAGCCCGATATCCTACTAACGTTGCTGCTAATGTTGTGCTCACCTGGGGAATTGACAACGACCACATCGTTAGCATTTCTTGCCAGTTATAGCGGTAGACCAATTTTGTCAAAAAAGCTGCTATAAATTTACTGGCAATCAAACCGACTACAATCAACAACGTTAACTTAAGTGTGTCTAAGCTGTTCATAAAGCTAGGCAGATTGATCAGCAGACCAAGGTCAACAAAAAAAATAGGTATGAACAGTACACTGCCGACAAACACCACCTTTTCTTTGACTAATCCTTCACCCACAGCTTCATTAACCGCCAAACCCGCTAAAAAGGCACCAACAATTTTGTCTACTCCAATCAATTGAGCGCCCACAGCGGCGAGAAACACAGAAAGTAACACAAACAAAAACTTATTTCCTTCATCGTCTCCAGACCGTCGGAAAAATTCTTTGCCTGCCCAATCAAAACCTACCAAAACGGCAACGGAGTAAATAGTCAACCAACCCGATAAGGTGAGTAGCTTAGCAAAGCTAAATATCCCAGGCTGAGCGAAGGCTACACAAATGGCTAATATCAGTACTGCGCCAACGTCTGTAAAAATCGTAGCTCCAATTGTGACAGTAACAGCTTCGTTGTTTACCACTCCCAGGCGACTGATAATGGGATATGCCAAAAGGGTATAGGAAGTAAATAAAGAGCCAATTAATATTGAAGTATTCCAACTAAAGCCAAATATATGCCCTATTAATGTCCCTACCACCAGGGGTACACTAAAAGTCAAGCTAGCAAACCCGAAGGCACGACTTTTCTGGCGACGGAACTGCTCTATATCAATTTCTAGCCCGGCTACAAACAGTAAATAAACTAATCCAATTTCTGATAGTAGGTTAATCATGGGCGAGTTGGACTCGAAGAGATTCCAGCCCGAAGAACCAAGTACTAGTCCAGAAAAAACTAAACCCACTAATCCTGGTAGTCTTAGCCGCTCAAATAGGATAGGTACGATTAAAATAACTACCAGTAAAATAGCAAAGGGAACAATCGGTTCCTTGCCCAGAACTTGGGAAGTTGGTTCCAGAGCAAGAACTTGTAATATCAGTTCCATAAGTAGCGGTTGAAGGGGCTATGTAAAGCTGCGATTACCTTTAAAGCGATCGCCTAATTGATATAAATGTAGAAGCTACTCTGACAACAAATAAAAAAAGCCTAATTTACACTACATAGGCAATTGTCGAAGAACTAACTACCTATGGGTGGATTTGACTCAAAATAAACCGCAAGCGATCGTAGTCGTCTTTGAGCAGCACACTCAGAGTACGTCCAGCTTTAATTAGCCATTGTCGATCTGCTTTACGTAATTGATAAACTTCTCGAATGGCAGCTGCCGTTAAAGACTCTAGTGGCGCACCGTTAATACAAAGTAATGTCCGCAAAAAATCTAGTTCTTCAGTGAATTTAATGATTGCTTCTGGTTCACACCGATAGACGGCTTGATGAATTTGCGGGGGACGAGGTGGTAGATACTGATACACCCTTTGGTTATAACCCTTATTATAGGAGAGCTGCTCAAATCCCACGATCGCTGCACGGAATTCCGTTCTGAGCATGGCAAATATCTGGGGTTGTTCCTCGCGTAAATCCTCCAATGATAACCCCAAAGCTCTGGCTCGGTGTACAGAATCTATGGGCATAGTAGTAGCATAATATACTATGCCATAAACCTGATTGCCCGATTCTTCATCCACAGAACAGACCCAACTACCAAAAGGCGGCATGGATGGAAAACTTAAGTCTTCCGGTTCCAAACATTGTGCTAAAAATTCGGTAGTAGTAGTCTCGATCACCTCCGCAATATGGTTAGGGTGGCGATCGCCTCTATCAAACTGTGGTAAGGGAAGGCGCATAATAGTCAAAAGTCAATGATCATTCGGCCTCTGTTACAAAGTTCTGATGCCTGTCTTGAAAAGTTTCCTGCCCAGGGTTGCCCTCCCCAAAGTTTGCTTAGAGGGAAACCCTCCGACGCTCGATGACTCGCTAACGCTGCGCTATGGCAACTTCTCTTTGCAGAACTTTTCGCTAGCTTGAAAAGTTTCCTACGGCGGGCTATGCCGTAAACGTTCGCGTTGGCGTAGCCTCTGTTGCTCAAAGGGCTTTACGCCGCCGGAAGCCGACGCACCCTGCGGGTTTGCGTAGCGTTCCGTAGGAAAGCAAGCTACAGACTTTACGCTTCGTCATTTGTCCTTGCCAAATGACAAATGACTAACTTATTTCGCTTTTTTACGTCCCGCTGTAGTTTCTACAAGTTCCAACTCAGCTAGGCGGAAGGTAATTAATTTATCCCAATTACCACCTTCAAACAGCACGGCTACCTTGCCATCACTTACCCGTTGCACGAGTCCTTCATAGCGATAATAGGTATCTGCGGGATTCTTGACGCGAACAGTTGCTCCAGGCAGGATCATGATTTTTAGCCTCGCTTGTTTCTTGTTAATAGCTTAATACTTGTCATTAGTCATTAGTCCTTTAGCCTTGGTTCTGACAAATCACCCTTCGGGTTCGCCCCTTGGGAGAAGACCACACTGCCTCACCAATGACTAAGGACGAATTAATAATACTTCTGGCGTTGTCGAAAATTTGCTACCGATTCTACTATTCCTAAAGAAATGAAATTGGTCAGCATGGCTGAACGTCCATAACTCATCCAAGGTAAGGGAATTCCTGCTACTGGTGCTAAGCCAACGGTCATGCCAACGTTAATAATTAGCTGAAACACGATCATGGATAAAACGCCAATAGCCAACAAAGAACCAAAGTTATCTTTGGCAGTTTGGGCGACGTGCAGTAGGCGGTAGCAAATTAGGCAGAAGATAAACAGCACTACCAAACAACCAACAAAACCAAATTCTTCGCCCACTGCGGAGAAAATAAAGTCTGTATGCTGTTCGGGTACGAAATTTAGTTGCGTCATCGGGCCTTTGAACAGACCCCATCCCCAAATTTCGCCAGCACCAATGGCTATCCGAGATTGGATTAGGTGATACCCAGCACCGAGGGGATCGTGATCAGGATTGGTAAATACAGTTAGCCTAGCCTTTTGATACTCTTTCAACACATGGTTCCAGGCAAAAACTCCTAATTCGCCACCCAGGATGTTGAGACTCCAAGCACCAATCGCACCAAAACCAAATCGACGCCAAGGAAGAGTCCGCCAGCCAACAATAGCCATAGCAAATGACCAAGCTAATCCTAATGCTCCAAAAGATAGCTCTTTGAATAAAACTATTGGCTCTGAAAAAGGCCAAGGTATACTGAACAAAATGGCAGCAACCACAGGAGAAATTAGCAGAATTAGCCAGCCTGGGTTAGCATTTGCCCAGTACAGCATCCCTAAGACGATCGCCCCAAATATCAGTGATGTTGCTAAATCTGGCTGCAAAAATATTAGTGCCCAAGGTATGGCGGTGATTGCCAGAGCGCGGAAAACACTTTCGATACTAGAAGCAGTATGCCTGTGCAATAAAGCTGCTAAGGTGATAATTATGCCGACTTTAGCAAATTCCGAGGGTTGCACGTTGAAGCCAGCAATCGGAATCCACCGCTGTGCTCCTTTAGCACTAGTACCAACAAACATCACGGCAAGCAAGCTGAGGTTTGTCAGTGCGTATGTTACCCAATGCCACTGTATTAGGTGTTCGTAACGACAGCGAGCTAAAAATAGCGCTATCACCACACCAATACCTGCTACCAGCCAGTGCCACCACCAGTCAGTTACAGGCTGCTTCAGTTCCGTACTGAGAATCATTACGCCGCCAAAGATGCTTAAAGCAATTGGCAAACAAAATAGTAGCCAGTCTACGTACTGCCAGGGTTTAATCCAAGACTTCCAGCGATTTTTAGGAAGCGAACGTTTTAACAACATTGTGCGATTTTAGACTTTAGTTTTATTCCTAGGTTTTAGTCTAGGAATCAGGTAGAAATTAAACCTTATTATGACAGAGCAGCAACCGATACTTTACCAGCAATGTTGAGAGCGATCGCTGTTAGTGCTTTTGCGGAAGCAGAATCCGGATCGGCAACAACTATTGGCACACCATTGTCACCACCAACTCGCGTAGATATTTCTAGTGGCACACACCCCAATAGTGGTACTCCTAACTCAGCTGCCGTTTTAGAGCCACCGCCGGAACCAAAAATGTCATATTGTTTATCGGGCATGTCTGGTGGAATAAAATAGCTCATATTTTCCACAATTCCCAACACTGGTATGTTCAACTGCTGGAACATCCGCAATCCCTTACGCGAATCTAACAGTGCTACGGTTTGCGGTGTGGTGACAATGACTGCACCTGCCATTGGTACTGCTTGCGTTAAAGTTAATTGAGCATCTCCGGTTCCTGGTGGCATATCTACAATCAAATAGTCCAGTTCACCCCATTGCACCTGATAAAGAAACTGGCGAATTACTCCGTTGAGCATTGGCCCTCGCCAAATCACTGGCTGATCTCGGTCAATCAAAAAGCCCATTGAAACTAATTTGACGCCATGATTAAAAGCAGGTTCCAGGATTTCACCTTTTTCAGTTGAGCGTACGGTAATTTGAGCATCAGCCAGACCGAGCATTGTGGGGTCATTGGGCCCGTAAATATCAGCATCTAGCAAGCCAACTTTTGCTCCTGTTTGCGCTAAAGCCACTGCGACATTGACCGCTACTGTACTTTTACCAACACCGCCTTTACCACTGGAAACAGCAATAATATTTTTAACTCCAGTCACTCCAGTACGATCAGGCAAGCTTTTTTGCTGCGGTGTTTCTGCTGTTACCTCTACACTCACATCTGTAACGCCTGGTAGCTTTTTAACAGCTTTTTGACAATCTTCAACAATAAATTCACGTAGAGGACAGGCGGGAGTGGTCAGCACTAAAGTGAAGCTAACTTTGCCACCATCAATTTTGACGTTGCGAATCATATTCAGTTCCACCAGACTCTTACGGAGTTCTGGGTCTTGCACTGGTTGCAAAACTTCTAAGACAGAGCGTGAATCAAGGACATCGTACATAAAACAATTCAAAATTAAAAATTCAAAATGAAGAAATAAAATTGTGGCGTACGTCCTGGCTACCAACCAGATACAAATTAGAGCAACGGCAGTTTAGTATTTTCACTATGATTGCCTTAACTGAAATTAACGAATTTTCATTATCACCTACTAAAATCTTACTTTCTTTAGGCAATAGAGATTAGAGATTCACAGATAAGGCATTGGAAGTAGGAGGAGAGTGCAAGAGGGGGAGATGAAAGACCTGGGTAAGTTGGAGGAAGATCAAGTAATTCTTCTTTTTTCCTTGTCCCCAGTCCCCAGTCTTTAGTCCTCAATCCTCCTTACCTAAAAATCAAAACAACTGTCATTAAGGGATTTTTTCTTACCTGATACCGCTGGTAGCGCTGCCTTTTCTACTGCTTCAACTAAAGAGCGGGCGACGCGATCGGCATATGGACGAGATAATGACCAAATCAGGGGCGATAACCAGCCGCGTAAAGTTACAGAATAAGACAAACAAGTGCCACAAACCGTTGATTCTACTTGGTAAGTTACCCGTTCCTCAACGCCTGGTATCGCCAGTACTCGAATACTCAACATCTCTCTGGGGTTGACACGTTCCACGAAAATCCTGATGGGAATCGGTGAAAAGCGTGTTACCGCTTGAAAAATCAATCCCGGCTTGGGTACTAAACCGTAGGGGACGTTAGTACTCTTGAGTTGTGGATGCCAAGAAACATCTGTTAAATCAACTACTTTTTGCCACAGTTCATCTACAGAAGCAGAACTAATCTCTTGATAAGTCCGTACCAGAGAAGCGCAAAACCGACGACGTTTGCGGTGGATGAATTTGGATAACCAACCTCGCATTTTCCTAATCCTCCTCGCTAGACACTTTCTGGTCACTCTGGTACGGTGGGTAACTGTGGTTATCAGCCCCTAAATTAAAACTTTCTCAAAATAATCATGAACGTAGCAAGTCTCTATTTGCTACAAACACCAACATGATCGCATGGCGACTAGTGCAAAAATCACCATTGTCGATACTATACAGAAGTGTAGTTCACATCAGTTCCAACCTTGAAGCATCAAGGTCGAAATTGCTGATAGACTAATTGGCCACAGTCTGATGTTGATAGCAGAATGTTCCAATCAAGTCAAAAAAAACTTAGTCAATATACAAGCCTATACGCATTTGAGGGAAAATAACTTTAGTCGTGCTCATCAATCGTGTAAATACTTGACCAGTAAGAAAAAAAGCAGGTTGGGCAAATTGAGCTTGATTGTAGATGGGTACGTGTTACCCCCAAATTTTAAAATGAGAAATTTGTGGCTTTTTGGAAATTGTAATTTAGGTTCGGGAATCTATGTTGACCAACTCACAAACGCCAACTGTAGAAGCATCATCCAAATCTTTGCCGCCAGCTGATGCTCAGATTAGAGTCCATCAGTTTATGAAGCAGTTACAAGACGAAATTAGTCAAGGGCTGGAAAACCTGGATGGTGTAGGTAAGTTTCTCGAAGATAGTTGGGAACGCCCAGAAGGAGGTGGGGGGCGATCGCGCGTGCTACGTGATGGTGCAATATTTGAACAAGCAGGTGTAAATTTTTCTGAAGTTTGGGGTTCACATTTGCCACCCTCAATTTTAGCCCAACGCCCCGAAGCAGAAGGACACAACTTTTATGCTACTGGCACTTCGATGGTGTTACATCCTCGTAATCCTTACGTGCCCACAGTCCATTTGAATTATCGCTATTTTGAAGCAGGCCCAGTATGGTGGTTTGGTGGCGGTCTTGACTTGACACCCTATTACCCATTTGCCGAAGATGCAGCACATTTGCATAAAACATTAAAACAGGCTTGTGACCAACACCACCCAGAATATTACCCAGTGTTTAAGCGCTGGTGCGACGAATATTTCTATCTCAAGCATCGCGACGAAACACGGGGTGTCGGTGGTCTGTTTTTTGATTACCAAGATGGACAGGATGCTTTATATCGCGGCCCCAATCCAAATGGAGAAGCGGCTATTTATAGCAACAAGGTAGGAACACCAGCCCCACGTAATTGGGAAGATTTGTTTGCCTTTGTGCAAGACTGTGGCAGAGCATTTTTACCAGCCTACATACCAATTGTAGAACGGCGACATGGGATAGAGTATGGCGATCGCCAAAGGAATTTTCAACTATACCGTCGGGGACGGTATGTAGAATTTAATTTGGTTTATGACCGAGGGACTATTTTTGGTCTGCAAACCAATGGACGTACAGAATCAATTCTCATGTCTTTACCGCCATTAGTGCGCTGGGAATACGGCTATCAGCCAGAACCAAATTCCCCTGAAGCCGAATTGTATGAAACCTTCCTAAAGCCCCAAGATTGGATAAACTGGACACCAAATCAATAAATAGTACTGAGTTAAGAAGTACTGTTAGCGTAGCGGGGCGTAGCCCGTGCAGAGGAGCTAGCCACAACACTGGCTTCTCAGCATTATTTTAGTGAGTTAAACTACTAAATGTAAGCACTTAGAACAAAATGGTGACAATTTTAGCTATAGCTTGTTAATCTCAAGTTACAGCATTAAATAATCCTGTAATTGGTGAGCTAACTCATTTATTGGCTTTCTGGAGCTTATTCCAGTGAGAATAAATAAAGATTTATCGCAAAGTAAATCTTGTGGCGCACCAGTTCAGATTTCAATTCAGGAGTAACTAATCTTGAAAGGAGTGCCACGGAGGGGGCTTCAGTGATTCAGATAGACCAAAAAACTTATACAACCCAAGATGGCAATACCGTTATTGTCTTAACACCAGCAGGTCGCTTAGATATTACCACTGCTTGGCAATTTCGTCTGAAGTTACAGGAATGTATTTCCAAACTCAGTCGCCATGTAGTTGTGAATCTCGGTCAGGTAAATTTTATCGATAGTTCCGGCCTCACGTCTTTGGTAGCTGGAATGCGTGATGCTGATAAAGTTAAAGGCAGTTTCCGCATCTGCAATGTACATCCAGAAGCCAAACTTGTGTTTGAAGTCACAATGATGGATACAGTCTTTGAAATTTTTGAAACAGAGGAGGAAGCTTTAGAAGGTGTACCTCGTAGCATTGCTAGTTAAGAAAGTGCTGAGTCCTGAATTGTGAGTTGAAGAAAAGGACAGAATCAGAAAGACACAGAAAATTCTCTAATTTAACTAAATTCATATCAGCACTCAGTACTGCTCTCGTTTGGTGTAGCGATAAGGGCCTAAAATCGCCCCCCAAGTTGCTTTTCCAGTTGTTGAATCAATTCCTTTATCGTAGCTCTGAAATTCTACCGCAGTGGCTTCAAACCCAAGTGAAACTTGCACGCTATTGCCAAGATAAGTAAAACTGCAACAAGTTTCTGGTAGCTGGGTAGCTGCAAACTTATAGTGGTTAGGGGCTAGTGTTTCCGGGTTGACTGTGAGAATGCAGCCTGGTAACAAGTCTAATTGATCAGGTGTCAGTGTATTAAGTATATCGGGGTTATGACCTGCGCCTTTTAACGCACCTGGATCTTGAGGCATATAGTATTGCACTTGTAGGGGTGCATCTAAGTCGATTCCATGCCGCAACCGGATGATTCGCTGGCGGTAAGGTTGATCTAAGTTGACAATATTCGCTTGTTCCGCAAATAAAGTAATACTATCTTCTGGAAACAGATTAACTGGTCTTTGCCACAGGCGCAGGTGGACGTACCAAATAGGTTCTGCTATGGCTTGTTCCCGATTATCAAATTCACCAGCTAGGTATTCACCGAGGGCAATTAACTGTGGCGAGAAGCTCATAAGATATTATGAATTAATCGTTAAGTATTATATTTTTTTGCTAGCTTTTAAACAAAGAGGGTTGTTAGCCCTTGTGGTTGCCCACTTGTAAAGCACTTCCAGTTTGTCTATATTGTAAATCAATTGACTGCTAGACCCACAAAAAACCGGGTTTCTTTCCAAAAGTCAAGTGATGAACCCGTAACTAGCAGAAACCTAAACTTGGCAAAGTAGCCTTTAAGCGAGAAAATAAAGATACGTCGCCCTTAACATTTTCTTTGTGAATAACGTCCGTACTGTCTCTGATACAAAGCGAACTTTTTACAATCTTCACACCCGTCCGATCAACACTATTTATCGTCGGGTAGTGGAAGAATTGATGGTGGAAATGCATCTGCTGTCAGTAAATGTCGATTTTAGCTACAATCCAATTTATGCCTTGGGCGTCGTCACAACTTTTGACCGCTTCATGCAAGGCTATCAACCAGAACGGGATCAAGAATCAATTTTTAACGCCCTATGTCAGGCTGTAGAACAAGATCCGCAACGCTATCGACAAGATGCGGAAAGATTGCAAGCTATAGGGAAAAGTTTACCAGTTAAAGATTTAATTGCGTGGCTCAGCCAAACGGCTCACTTGGATCGAGATGCTGACTTGCAAGGACACTTGCAAGCGATCGCTAATAATCCTAACTTTAAATACAGCCGCTTGTTTGCGATTGGTTTATTCTCGTTATTGGAAAATTCAGATCCCGAAGTAATCAAAGACGAGAAACAACGTACTGAAGCACTCAAAGCGATCGCTAATGGCTTAAACTTGTCTGATGACAAACTCAACAAGGATTTGGAGCTATACCGCTCCAACCTTGACAAAATGGCACAGGCATTAATAGTGATGGCAGATATGATGTCCGCTGAGCGCAAAAAACGTGAGCAGCGCAAACAACAATCGACTACCCCAGTAGCTCCCCCAACTTCTAACGAATAATTAAAAGTAGTCAATAGTCGATAGTCAAGAATATTTAACACTCTTGACTTTAGACTATGGACTCTCGATTTTAATGTTTATACACCTAATAATCTGTAGATTAGGCTGTTAATGAGAGTTAGTGCAAATGCCCCAAGCACAGCACTCCAAATACCAAAACGTAAGCGAAAGCCATCTACTAACCAAGCGGCAATACTAAAACAAACAACGGCAATGATGAATGTGAAAAAGCCGGACAATAAGTCAAATGTGAGAAAAGTTGGTACTGCAAATACGAGGCGTAAAATCGGTCTAACTACTGCCGTCACGATACCGAGAATTGCTGCGGAAAAGAAAGCTTTAGCTGGAGTGTCAATTTCAACTCCCAAAGGCAACTTACTAATGATCAACAAGCTGATAGCTGTTACTACCCAAACAATTAAAAGCGTTACAATATTCATGCCACAATTCCTGAAACGCGAATGGTGATTGGCTAGAAACTACTCGGTCTATCGGTGGAAAAATCTTGAAAGTCTCGACCAATTATTTGTAAATTAGCAGAAAATCTTTTGCTAACCAGAATTTATTTTGTATATCTTTAGGATTATAAAAAGCTGAAAGTAGAGGAATAAGAGGGACAAGGTAGAATTTTCTCTTTATATCTTGTCCCTCTTCCTTATCTCTCCGTGCTCATCTTTTAGGAGTAGGTTGAGTTTCTTTGGGTGCTACAGGCGCTTGGGGCGCTGGTGAATTGGGAATAAGGGGAGAGCCAGGATTGATATTTTGCCTGGGTGAAGGTTGTCCAGTTACCGTTGGGAAAGGTACTTGATTAGGCGTTAAGGGCAAGTTAGGGTTGAAGTTGCCTTGAGGATTAATGCCTGGAACTGGCACAGTGTTGGGTGCAGGTGCAGCGCCAGGATCGATGGGGAAAGAGGGGATAGGAGGCTGGTTTAGTAAGTTATTGGGAGACGGAGCGGGAATGATTCCCAAAGAGACGCGATCGCCCCCTACTTGTCGCAGTAAATCTAATGTTTCAATGACATCGTTATAAGTTGAAGTTCGGGAAGCATTCAGCACGACAACGCCATTAGGATTCTCTTGGAGATACTGCTTTAATCTCTGTGCCAATTCTTGTCTTCTTACAGGTTGTTTTTCTATGTAAGTATTGCCGAGGGCATCGATAGTTACAATCTGACTTCCACCCTGCGACGTTACACCAGACACCGTACTTGTGCTGGCTTTGGGTAAATCAACATTAATTGCTTGTTGTCGGGTAAATTGCAAAGCCGCCAACAAAAAAAACGTCAGGATACAAAAAACTACATCAATTAAGGGAATGATTTGAATTTGGGCTTCTTCAATTGGAGTATGTAGATTAACTTTCATCTTCTAACTCTAAAGTCTGGTTCGAGGTTGAATTATTAACTATTGCTCAGGATTTAATTATTCGGGTAGATTTGGAGGTTCAGGAGGTTCAGAAAATCTATTTTTTCCTTGCTTACGGGGTGGAGTAAAATTTTCTCGTGGGGATTCTCGCACAATTGCTGATGTACTATTACTAAAGTCAGGTGGAGATTGACGATAGAGCAACTCCATTTCATTTCCTGCTCTGCGAAAAACCTTGACTTGGTTGACTACAAAACTTTGAAACAGGCGGTAAAATACCAAACTAATGATGGCAACTATTAGCCCCGTTGCCGTACTAATTAAAGATTCACCAATACCAGTAGTTACCCCAGCAGTAGATTCAGTTCCCAAATCACCAATCCGAATTGAGCGCAAAGACTGGATCAAACCCAACACTGTACCCAACAATCCTAACAATGGGGCAAGGGCAATCACAGCTTCTAAAAGTTTTTCTCCTCGCCGCATACCTGCCAATTCGTCTTCGGCAGAAGACTCCAAAGCTAGTCGAAAGGTTTCTGCATTGCTTTTTGGTAAACTTAAGGGTGCATATAAAAACCGCCCTACAGGCTGATCTGTTGCTCTCTTCGCAATTTCCCCAGCTACTCCCCAATTATCACGAGCTGCATCTAGAACGCGATCAACTATTTCCTTTTCTTGAGTTAAAATTCGCAACCAGAACCACAGGCGCTCAAAAATCACACTTAAAGACAGAATTGACAAAACCAACAGAGGCCACATCGCTGGCCCGCCCTTATAAAACAAATCTAAAATATCCACTGTTTAAGTCTCCTCCCTCCATGATTAGAACAAATGTGCAAAGGCATTTTAATTCTAGAGATTAATGCAAAATGAGGGACTTCCAAAAAATAAATTTCCTGAAAAATTCAAAATATCATGTGAACTGTGTGTTGATGCTTAGCAAAATAGACGCCAGAATCCCAAGAACCGAAAGTTAGTTTAGCTGTGTAAGTGTAAAAAAACCTTAACTAAAACGCTGTAAGTCCACTAGTGCAACCGTTGTAAATTCCACTTAAACTGCTGTGCCAACCTGTTGTCGAATAGGTACTTGAATTATAAACTCGGTTCCTTGACCTACGGTAGAAAAACACTCCAACTTGCCACCATGTTTTTCAGTGATAATTTGATAGCTAATTGCCATACCCATGCCTGTTCCCTTGCCCACGGGTTTAGTGGTAAAGAAGGGGTTGAAGATGAGATTTTTAACATGTTCTGGCATTCCCAGTGCGTTATCAGCGATCGCAATTTCCACCCACTGCGGATCACTCGTTGAGGTACGGATGGTAATCTGGCTAGGATTTTCCTCTATCTCCTGATAGTTGCGCTTGGTGTTTACCTCGTCTAAAGCATCGATCGCATTTACCAAAATATTCATTAAGACTTGATTGAGTTGTCCAGGATAGCATTCTACTTGGGGCAAGTTGCCATAGTCACGAATCACTTCAATTGCTGGATATTCTGGTTTGTCTTTCAGACGATGTTGCAAAATCAATAGCGTACTTTCGATTCCCTCATGAATGTCAACTGCTTTGAATTCCGCCTCATCTATACGGGAAAAGTTCCGCAGTGATAGCACAATGTTACGAATTCGGTCAGTCCCCATTTTCATGGAAGATAGCATCTTCTGTAAATCCTCAATTAAGAATTCCAGATCGATTTCGTTAGCTAGTGCTTGCACCTCTGGATCGCTGCTGGGATGGCGTTCTTGGTAAAGCTGGATCATTCGTAGCAAATCGTGAGTGTATTCGTTTAGATGAGTAATATTGCCGTGGATAAAGTTGACTGGATTGTTAATTTCATGTGCCACACCTGCTACTAGTTGACCTAAACTAGACATTTTTTCACTTTGAACCACTTGTGCTTGAGTGCGCTGCAATTCACTCAAGGCGGTTTTGAGTTCTGCTGTGCGTTCTTCTACCCTATCTTCTAACTCTGCCTTACTGTTTTCTAAAGCGGTAAAGAATTCGCGTAACTGCCCTGCCATATGATTAAAAGAGTGGGCAAGTATATTTAGTTCCTGGATATTTCTGATATCTACAGTCTGGTCTAAATTACCAGATGCCATTGCCTTACTTGCTCGGTTCATTTGTAGAATCGGCTGTGTAATCCAGTGGGAAGTTAAATAGCCCATGAAAGTTGCCACAGTCAATGCTCCTAAACAAAGCCAAATAGTAGTGCGATTGTTGGCATTGATTTGTGCCATAAAATCGTGTTCCGGCACACTAACCACTACTAGCCAATCCAGTCCATATTGATCACGCCAGGGGGTAACATTGACAAAATTCTGTTCTCCTTGCCAATTGAGTTGCAGCTTTTTGGGTTCGGTAATGGAGTCGAACCCCTTAAATTTTTGCTGGAGTTGTTGGGCGATACCTTGAACTACAGAATCGGTGCTGTCCGTGGCTTGCAACCGCTGAATATCGTTTTTAACTAAAGTAAAAGGCTGCTGAGTACTAGAGTTCGCAATCAGTTTACCATTGCGCTCCAAAATGAAAACTTGACCAGTGCGGCTGACATCTAAACTTCGTAAAAATTCACTCAATTTCAGCAGATGAATATCAGCAGCAACCATCCCCAACAATTGGTTCTGGGCATTATAAATTGGGCGACCTGCCGAGGCAGCGATGTATGGATACGTATGATTGATAGTAATAATCCGTGACCAGATAGGTCTACCCGCTTTTACGGGTTCAGTATACCAAGCTTCGTTAAAGTTGTTCCAATCACCATGATCATTGACATGAGTGCGATCGCCTTGATTATCTGTGCCATAGTTGTACCAGTTCTTCGGTGGCTTGGAACCCCAATCATCAATTGTGACGTTTTTGCCATCGTATCGTCCGGCTCCGGCTCCTTCACCTGTAGTCAATCCAAAGCCGATGTAAGTCAGGTCATAAGCCTGCATTTGTTTCCAGAAATACTTGCTGACAGTTTTGCGATGCCTACGGCCGGCTGCGCCTACGCGCACATTTAATAATCCCATCTGAATGGCATCAGCATTAATCTGGTTTACCTTGTGGGGAATAGATAAATAGGAGTTTAAATGTTGGTCAACCATATTGCTGGTTCGAGCCATCAACTTGTCTGCCAATTCGTTTACAGCTTTCTGTCCGTTCTTAAATGATAAGTAACCGACCAAACCCACAGCACCAAAGATTTGCAAGACAAATGGAACGATGAGAACCATTTGTAGTGGGAAAGTCTTAAATATACCTAAGTAACGCCTCTTCATCGGTAAGCTCATTTTTTATCTTGCATCAGTGCTTTGCCTTTCTAAAAGCAGGTAACTTTACACTAGAAAGACAAAACTTTATATGCCTAGGATTCCCGGAGAACATAAATAATCAACATCCATGCTAGATATCTGCTGGATAATTTATTTGTTCTCAAGGAATTACTAGACTTATAAGCAGAATTGCAAGGTAAGTATTTGGTGGTAGCGTCTTCCAGACAAATTGGGGCGGTTATTGCTACCAGAAATTCTTAGCATAATTTGTCAAAATAAAAAATAACTGGAGGTTAAAAACATGAATTTCTCAATCCAATCACTTTACACTTGGTATCGCAATTCGCTTCGTAACCCAAAATACCGTTGGTGGATAATTTTAGGAACGCTAGTTTATTTGGTCAGCCCGTTTGATATTGTCCCAGACTTTTTTCCCGTTGTCGGACAGATTGATGATGTTTTCCTTTTAACCCTGCTAGTTGGTGAAGTATCTGGACTAGTAATTGAAGGCTGGAAAGCGCGTAAGGGTGAGGTAGACGCCAATGCCCCCAATACTCCAGATGGTTCTACCTCCAGTGCAAGCACCATTGATGTTGATGCTGTTTCGGTTAAGTAGTTTTTTTAATTAAATAGAGTCTAATAAACCTCCTACTTTTGGTGTATGAAGTAGGGGGTTTTTTAAACGCAGAGGGACACGGAGGGAAACGCAAAGGTTCGCAGAGTTAGAGGTTGTTGGCTACGCGTTTTATGCCTTCTTTGAGGTGGAGGACGTTAAAGTTGATGAGAAGACCTAGTTTGCAGTTTGCTAGTTTGAGATAGGTTAGGAGTTGAACGGCGTGAATCGGTTTTAATGATTCTACAGATTTAATCTCTACAATTACTTTGTTTTCAACTATCAAATCTAATCGATAAACGCATTCCAATTGCATATCTTTATAAACTAATGGCAAAGGCATTTGCTTACTCACACTCAATCCTGCTTTCTTTAACTCGTAATCTAAACACGCCTCATAAGCTGACTCCAACAAACCCGGCCCCAAAGCCGTATGCACCCTCATCCCACAACCAATAATCACTCCACTCAACTCATTCTCTCTCATCCTCCGCGCTCCTTTGCGCTTACCTCCCTTCGGGTTCACCAGTCGCCTGCGGAGGGAAACCCTCCCGCAGCGCTGGTTCACTGCGTTCCTCTGCGTTTAAAACTCCCTCACAAACTCACTCAAGAACCTGAATGCTTTGAGGATATAACTAGCGCAATCCCTAGGAGAAGTATTGTAAAATGATCGCCACGCACTAGCTTTGTCTTCATCATAGCGATCGCCTTTTTCAGGATGGCGTTCTAACCATGCTAATCGCACTGCATGACCAATTAACACATCCAACACTATATATTCTTCGATTTGTAGGTTTGGGTTGTTGGCTGCGATCGCAGCTAATTCTATTAATGCTTCAATATTAACTTGTCGGTATTCTGGAGCCTCAATTTTATTTAATAGATGCTCAACTAACAAAGCAAAATTCCTTTCCCCTGCTGTCATTTCTGATAGCATTAACTCACTATCTAAACGATTGCGGCGCTCTAATTTATCCCCAATTACTAAGCCTTTGCAATGTTGCATCAATAGCCAAATCTGCTTGAAAAATTCTTTTGGTACACGGCCTGTCGCACCTTCTGCTTGGCGAAACCGCCGCCAACCGCCAGGGGGAACTTGTATTTCTTCTGTGATTGCTGGTAGCACTACCCAAGCAATATCACTTTCTTTTTGCTTGACGTGCAGAGATTCCATCTGGCGAAGCAAGTTACTCATGCCACTATACCCAGTTAGTACCTGATACAAGCGCGTTTTCACCTCAAATGGCGAAAGTTGCATTAAATGATCGTATGCTTCATCTTGAGTAACCTGTAATTCCTGCGCCAGTTCGCTGGTGATTAACAGAATTAGATAACCGACTCTTAACGTTAGCAGTCCTCGAAATAGTTCGGTTTCTGAACGGATGAGGATGCCAAGATAGATTAAGATCTCTTGTGTGAGGACGCGATCGCGGATATCTTCACGGCAAAAGTGATTAATTTTCTCGGCAATTTCATGGTGAGACATGGGTACGGTAATCAGCGACGCTTCACTATAAGCTTTGCCCACAGCAATTTGCTTACCTTGCACCAAAATACTCGTCACTGCATCTGATAAGCCGATATCAACCATCCGTCGCAACCCAGCAGCACGGCGTACCACTGCCCACATACCTAAATCTCCAGCTTTGGTGTAAACTTCATCAAGTAAATCAGCTACGCTGACAGGATATCCTGGGCCGCCATATCCCGTATCAAATTTCAATCCCTGCAATCGCGTCAAAGTCTGCAATAACTCAATTTGCTCATAGATATTTTCTGATGAGCGTAAATAAGAAAGTAATAACCCCAAGTTAGTTTCACACTCCATTTGAAACTCTTGAGTATGTCCTAAGCGCCAATTTTTGCCAGGATGATAAGGTAAGTAATAGCAACGTGGCCCAGCATTTTTAACTGGCGACAAGGATAATTTAGCATCTTGAAGAAAATCAATCCTCTGAATTCCAGCTGTTAGCATTAGCTGATTTAGTCGTCCCAATTTTACCCGTACACCATTACAAATACCGTCTTTTAGTTCTTGCATCAGTTCTAGTAATGCCTCGGAACCTATTTCTAACATTGTCTGTGTCAACATTAAAGTTAGAGTAGGACGCCCTAAATCACTCCAATATTTTTGAATATAGGCAAGCTCACTTCTGATTTGATCTAGCAGAAAATGGTAATCGAGGGTTAAATAAAACTGTTGGGAGTCTAAAAATGAGGGCAAGAATACAATTGTCTGACTCTGAATGCGAAAAATTCTAGATGTCGTCAAACTTCGCAGCCGCCGCACTGGACGCCCAGTTAAACCGAGTTTGTTGTTGTGTCCAATTTGAGTATAAATATCTGAAAGTTCCCCAGCTTTTCTTACCTGAATCGGTTCTAATTGAGATGGTGTTTGTGTCTCAATGCCGTGGACTTCTAATTTAGCTTGTAAATCTTCATCTTCTGCTAACAACGCAATTTGTACCAATGCTTCGCGTTGTTTTCCTACACATAAATGTCTTCCCAAAGGATCGATATCGCCAACTGCTAGTAAATCTTCACTTAACATTTGACTGAGAAGATATAAACTTTGCGCCCACACTAAGGGAATATTTTCATTAGGTAAACGTGGTTGAGTTTGGGGTGATAACTTTTCGGCTTCTATTTTTTCGGCTGGAACATAATAAAGTTCTGGCAATAAACGCAAACCATTTTGTTCAATGAGTAATGATTCTAAACGCTCTTGGTAGTTTTTAACTTGCTCTGGATTGCCACGAAATAACCCATCTAGAATTAAATAAGTGAAAAATAAAGGCCATTCGCATTCAATATGCTCAAATTGCTTGAGTTCCCACGGTTCATAGTGCAAGCGGTGGTTGTCTTCTAATACGGTTTGGTGTCCATCGCGCAGGAAGCGTTTGCAGCCGTATTTACCTGCAAGTTTAGTGATAATCTCGTTAAAGGTGCGATCGCATAATTGCAAATCCTCAACCGCAAAAGCAGGAAAACTAATAATACTCAACAGTGCTGCGTCAATTTCTTTAGAACCAGATTCTCTTGGTAATAAAGATTCTAAGGTAATCCGAGCACGGGCAATTTCATCTGGTAGCACATGAATTACTGATGTTTGACTACCATGCACTCCAAATAAATTCAGCCCGTTGATGGCTTCCAATGCTGCTTTTGCCATACCCACGGAACTGGTGTTTAATTCGGCATTCCCACGATTAATTTTATTCCCACGTTCCCAAATGCCATAATCTGGTGTGCGATAAGCTCGTCCAATGTAGTAAACCAAGTTTTGGACGAAATTTACTTCATCAATCGTATAGATTATTTGCAATCCCGTAGCGGTCATTTGCGCCAACATTAGTAAAAATATAGATGTGGCATCAAGTTGCAAATGTCCCCATTCGTCATCACCAACAACAATGTCGCCAGTTGCAGTGTTGTATTTTGCGTGCAGACCATCCAGTAGCGACTGAGTGTGTTTAAATGTCTCCACTTTATGAGCCTGTCGCATCATCGCGAAAAGCAACCCGCGCATTAGCTTAATGACACTGTGTTCTAATTCATACCTATGTCCTTCATGGTCGTCAACCTTGCGGTATGCAAGCGCTAAACCCCAAACTCCCAAAATGCTGTAAACGTTGTCTCGCACCCAGGCATCAGTATAATCACCGTGGGCAGTAATAGCTGTGCTTGCAGGTAATAAACCAGTAATCGGATTTTGACGAGCAAGGATAATAGTTTGAATTTGCTGGTAGTAATACTCCAGGCGAGCTAGCAATTTGGTGGATGTTTTCATGGTTTAGTTCAGAGCAACTTACGGAATTCGACCCTGTGGCTGTGAAGTAATGAGATGCACACAGATGAGGGTGGTGTGAGTTTCTTATTATCTCGCGTTAGTAAGCGTCTGGGTGCTGAATTTCAGTGAACCATAACTAAAATCTAATATTTTTTCAAATTTTCATCACCACGGATGCAAATTTATACTTATTTTAAATAGTTGTTGATAATTTTAAATAAGGATAAATAACCATTTAAGAGAGACAAGATTAACCAAAAATACGCGTTGAATAAATTAGAAATATCAAATTTTTTTCACACAAATAAGTCAGTAGAAAAGGAGATAAATTATGTCTGTGCGTTTCAACGAAAATCATGCTCCTTTAATAAAAGTGGTTTACTCTCAAGTTAAAGTTAACGGAAAAATTGAGCTTGTACCATTAGAGTTATACGCTGATGGTTCGCTCAAGAAATCTGTTTGGTAAAAGGATGCTGGGAAGTAAGACTATCTATTTCGAGAACCTACTCAAGAGGGATATGATAGCGAGGTAATTTTTACCGAAGATGCTATTGTTTCATCCTTGCAGTTTCCGATGTTAGCGATCGCCATGTACAGATGTTACCACCAGTGATTGTCAAATAGGTGAGATTTGGATGAGGCGCGATGGGCTACGCCCCGCCGAAGGCGATCGCATCTCGTAATTTTACTGTGGTGATCGCTTTTAATTTACGCATCCCTTTGTAAATATTTTAACTATATAAAGTTTGCCCGTAAATTCTTGGATTGGGTTGACACAAATTATAGCAGTAGTAAAATCTACTTTAAGTCACAGGAAAATTACATAAAAATTAGGGCAATAAGTTACTGACTTGTGCAGAATGCCACAAATTATCAACACTAGTAATTATTTACCGCATCATACCATTCCGGGTTAGGATATGGCTTAGCGATGCCCTAGTTGGATATCGATATTGAATTTTTGAGATTTTATGGGCCAAAGTCCACAAGATGGCAGTATCAACCTCCTCTAAGCTGGTGGGGCAATCTCCCAGCGCGGGGGAGATATTAGGAGGTATTATCATGCTCACACAAGACGTTCGCACGGCTCTTGATATTGCCGACTTGAACCAGTTGAAATGGGATTTAAATCGTTTACAACCGGTGGATGTAGGTGAATACATTACACAATTGCCTAAAAAACAACGAGCGATCGCATTTCGTTTACTCAACAAAACTCAGGCAATTGATGTATTTGAATATCTACCAACAGAGGTACAGGAAGAATTAATTAATTCCCTACATGATCTTGAGGTAGTGCAACTTGTAGAGGCGATGAGTCCTGATGAACGGGCAGAATTATTTGATGAACTGCCTGCTGGGGTCATCAAACGGCTGTTACAAGAACTCAGTCCAGAACAAAGGCAAGCCACAGCGACGATTCTCGGTTATCCAGAAGGTACTGCTGGACGAGTGATGACGACAGAATATGTCCGGTTGCGGGAGGGATTGACTGTAGGTGAAGCCTTAAGCAAAATCCGCCGTCAGGACGAAGACAAGGAGACAATTTACTACGCTTACGTTACAGACGACAACCGCACGCTGGTGAGAGTAGTTTCACTACGTCAGTTATTGTTTACTTTTCCCGATGTTTTAATCCGAGATATTGCCAGCGATCGCGTCATCAAGGTGAGAACCGAAACCCCTCAAGAAGAAGTCGCCCAAATCATGAAACGCTATGACTTAATCGCTATTCCCGTAGTTGACAGGGAAGACCGATTGGTCGGCATTATCACGATTGATGATGTGATGGATATTTTGGAGGAGGAAGCTACAGAAGATATTCAAAAATTGGCGGGTGTAAGTGGTGATGAAGCAGCTTTGTCTTCTCCCCTACTCACCATACGCAACCGCTTGCCCTGGCTGTTGGGCATCATGGCATTATATATTGGTGCAGCTAGTGCGATCGCGCCTTTCCAAGCTATAATTTCTGCCGTGCCAGTTCTTGCAGTCATCATGCCGATTTTTTCCAATACTGGTGGCACTGTTGGAATTCAAGCATTGACAGTAACTATCCGAGGTTTGGGTGTGGGTGAAGTAACACCCAAAGATACGTTGAAAATTCTCCGCAAAGAACTTTGTGCTGGTTTAGGCACAGCTATAGTTTTAGCCACAACAATGTTCCTACTTTCCTTGATTTGGGCGCGGCCTCAAGAGCGATGGGTAGCTTTAATTGCGGGAATGGTAATGGCAACCAATACAATCGTGGCTGTTACACTTGGTACTTTATTACCAATGGGTTTGAAGCGGCTGAAACTCGATCCTGCCCTAGTTAGTGGGCCTTTAGTAACGACAATGCTTGATACGATCGGATTTTTAACGTTCCTCAGCCTAATTTCTGTAGCTTTGAAGGTTTTCCATTTACAAAATTGAAAGGGATTTGGTAATGGGTATTGGAGATTGACATTAAAAATTGGAAAACTCTTCCCTATTCCCCAGTCCCCAGTACTTCGACTCCGCTCAGTACAAGTCCCCAGTCCCCAGTCCCCTTATGCCTACTACCACCTGGAATCGTCATCACGTTCTTTCCCTAGCTGACTTCACTACCGCTGAATACGATACTGTTTTGCAAACTGCTGCTTCTTTTCAAGAAGTATTATCACGGCGGACAAAGAAAGTGCCAACCTTGCAGGGACAGGTGGTGGCGAATTTATTTTTTGAATCGTCTACCCGGACTCGTAGCAGTTTTGAAATTGCTGCCAAACGCTTAAGTGCGGATACCCTGAACTTCGCCGCAGCGACTTCTTCGATGACAAAAGGAGAGACAATTCTCGACACAGCGAAGACTTATTTGGCGATGGGAACTGATATTATGGTGATTCGCCATCGAGAGGCAGGAGTACCAAATGCGATCGCAGCTGAAATGGATCGTCTAGGTGTACGAGTTAGTGTTCTCAATGCTGGTGATGGTCAACATGAGCATCCTTCTCAAGCGCTGCTAGATTTATTTACCATCTGTACTTTGATTGACCCAGCTAATCCGCGACTGGAACTTTTAAAAGGTAAAAAAATTGCCATTGTTGGCGATATTCTGCATTCTCGCGTCGCGCGGTCAAATATTTGGAGTTTAATTGCCAGTGGTGCTCAAGTACATCTCGCCGCGCCACCTACTCTCTTACCCAAGTTATTTTCTGAGTTTATCTCTGAGGAGATAGGAGATAGGAGTCAGGAGTCATTAGCTATTTCTCCCTTATCTCCCAGTACCCAGTTCCCAGTTCCCAGTTCCCAATCCCCATTGCCCCTTATCCCCAAAGGGGGCCCCGAGTTCCCCAGTCCCCAATCCCCAATCCCCAGTCCCCAACTATTTCTACATTGGCAACTAGAACCAGCTTTGCAGGATGCTGATTTTGTCATGACTTTGCGTCTGCAAAAGGAACGTATGACTGCTCATTTACTGCCAAGTTTGCGAGAATACCATCAGCTATTTGGAATTACCCGCCCAAAGTTGCAATTGTGCAAACCTAACGTTAAAGTTTTGCATCCAGGCCCAGTTAACCGTGGTGTGGAAATTAGCTCTGATTTGATGGATGACCCGGAATTTAGTCTTATTCAATCGCAAGTTACTAGCGGTGTTGCTGTTCGCATGGCACTGCTGTATTTGTTAGGTAGCGGCAAGGCTTAATGGTTGCAAAAAATTAGGGTAACTCTGGAAAATCCCAGAATTACCCTGAATCTAGATTTTAAATTCCAACCAAAATTGATTAGGCAAAAGCGGCGGTTGTCACGTCATTATTTGCCAGAATTTCTTGCAATTCCTCAGCATCTACTGTTTCTTTATCAACTAGCATTTGTGCTAACTGATCTAGAATGTGACGGTTGCCTACTAACACTTCTTTAGCGCGTGTATAGGCTACATCCACAAGTTTGCGGACTTCTTCATCAATTGCAGCAGCAGTTTCTTCAGAGAAATCACGCTCTGACATGATATCCCGACCTAGGAACATGTTACCTTGCTGACGACCAAGGGCAACTGGGCCTAAGCGATCGCTCATCCCAAATCGGGTAATCATCTGACGGGCAACCCGTGCTACTTGTTGTAAGTCGTTAGAAGCACCAGTAGTAACTTCTTCTTCCCCAAAGATTAATTCTTCGGCAATACGACCACCCAAAGCCACCGCCATCTGATTTTCTAGATAAGCGCGGCTATATAAACCAGTATCCATCCGGTCTTCACTAGGGGTAAACCAAGTTAAACCACCTGCACGACCACGAGGAATAATGCTAATCTTTTGCACTGGGTCATAGTCGGGCATTAAAGCACCAACTAAGGCGTGACCGGCTTCGTGATATGCTACCAAGGTTTTGCGCTTTTCGCTCATTACCCGGTCTTTCTTCTCTGGCCCAGCCAATACGCGGTCAATGGCGTCGTTGATTTCGTCCATCGAAATTTCGGTCAAATTCCGACGTGCTGCCAAAATTGCGGCTTCATTCAGCAGGTTGGATAAATCTGCACCGGTAAATCCAGGAGTACGACGGGCAATTTTATCCAAGTCCACGTCTTTCGCCAAGGTCTTGCCACGGGCGTGGACTTTGAGGATTTCGCTGCGTCCTGCGTAGTCGGGACGGTCTACTACAACTTGACGGTCAAAGCGGCCTGGACGCAACAGCGCTGCATCTAGGACATCGGGACGGTTGGTGGCGGCAATAATAATGATGCCGGTGTTGCCTTCAAATCCGTCCATTTCTGTGAGCAACTGGTTGAGGGTTTGTTCCCGCTCATCGTTACCACCGCCTAAACCTGCACCCCGCTGACGACCTACGGCGTCAATTTCATCGATGAAGACGATACAAGGGGCGTTGGTTTTAGCTTGTTCAAATAAATCGCGGACGCGGGATGCACCCACACCTACGAACATTTCTACAAATTCGGAACCAGAGATGGAGAAGAAGGGTACACCGGCTTCGCCTGCTACTGCACGAGCTAGGAGAGTTTTACCTGTACCGGGAGGGCCAACTAACAGCACACCTTTAGGAATTTTTGCACCAACGGCAGTAAAGCGATCGGCGTTTTTCAGAAAGTCTACGACTTCATTTAGTTCCAGTTTGGCTTGGTCAATACCAGCGACATCGCCAAATGTCACCTGTGTTTGTGGCTCCATTTGCACTCTGGCTTTGGACTTACCAAAGTTCATCGCTTGGCTACCTGGGCCGTTTTGGGCGCGGCGTAGCAAGAAGAATAAGCCAACCAAAAGCAATACTGGGAAAAATAAGCTACTGAGTGCCTTAAACCAAAATCCTTCATCGGTTTGAGGCAAAACATTAATATCAATGCCTCTAGCAGTAAGAGTATTGATTAAGTCTGGGTCGTTGACCAATGTTACTAGCTTTTTATTCGGGTCATACTTAGGTGTCACCAGAGCTGTAGACCGGTCTGCACTCAGACTGACTTTTTCTACTCTGCCTTTCTCAACTTCTTGAATAAACTGACTGTAACGCCATGTTTCTCTGCTTTGAGGCTGCTTGTCAAAAAATGCTGTCCCTAGCGCAATGACAACTATAAATAGCAGCGCGTACAGCCCTGCATTTCTCCATCGTTTATTCACCGAGGTCTATCCTCCTGTATTTTTTGTGCGTTTCGCTTTCAGCGGGGGCTACGCGCCATCGCGTAGTGTCTCTGATAGGAGAGGGCATTATTAAAATTATGTTAACTTATCTTAACCTATAATATAATGGCATTCCTATCATGCTACAAATAGCCTCCTGACCTGTTGAAAATTAGGATGGTGAGGATTATATTGTAACGAGCCTGCGGGCTGATGAACGGCATGAATGGGGATAATTTGCACCACACTATTAGTGTAGGCGATCGCTTCAAATCCCTTGACAAAATCCGCTGTCCACGGTTCCTCTTGGACTACTTGCTCATGATTTTGCAACCAGTTTATAAGTTGCGATCGCAAAATTCCTGGTAAAATTCCCGCAGATAATGGCGGCGTCCACCAACAACCATCGCGCCACCCCCAGAGATTACCTGTACTAGTTTCCAGCCAATTCCCTGCTGTGTCTACTAAAATCGCTTCTTGGACATCTGTGGATTGGACGCTAGTTTTTGCTAACCAAGCATTCAAGTAATTTCCGGTTTTATGAGAGGGGAGACTACGATAAAATTCCGGCTGAGCAACGGCACAAACCACACCATTTTTTTGTTTTTCTGTCAAATCATGTGGTAAAAATCTGCCAATTATCCACTCCCGCCCATCGGGAAAGATGGTAATTCTGAGAACAGGAAAATGTGCCAGCATAATTTCTGCGCCTTGACGCACACGTTTCCAGTCTGGATGCTGCCAACCAAAAGATTGTAGTGAAAAGAGTAGGCGATCGCAATGTGCCTGCCAATTAGTTAAATTACTATCGAGGCAGTTATCATAAACCCGCAGTGTTGTAAAAATCGTCGCCCCATAGAGTAACCCTGGATCATTAATATCTAGTTCCAGAGTATGGGATTGGATTAACTTGCCGTTATACCAAAAAATAACAGTAACCTCAATGGGAAAGCAGGGGGGCAGGGGGCAGGGAGCAGGGGAAGAAAAATTACAATTGACGTTTAATGTGGATTAGATGCTAAAACCCTATATCTCTCGTAGAGACGTAGCAATGCTACGTCTCTACAGTACGCAGAATTTTTGATATGTCGTTGATTTTCATAATTCACATCAGGCGTAATTGACTAATGACTATTAACTCTTGACTCCTAACTAATTTATCAATCTTTAGGAGGAAATACAATTTTCTGAGTGCCTTCAAGAGTTTTAATTACCTTTCCTCCCAACGCCTCGATTTCGCTAATTGCTCGTTTCCGTGTTCTTTCATCAACCTGATTATTAAAAACCATTGCCCAGCTAGAAATTTGAGCGTATTTACTATTAGGATTTCGCTTCAAAAATTCAGCAGTTCTCTGAGAATTAGTAGTTATTAATTGACTCTCTGCATCAGAGAAGTTACTAGCCCAGTTTGCCGCTGTTGCAAAAGAGTGCTGGGCAGCTTGAGCATTTCCTAAAAATAATAATTCATCAACTGCTTTATAACGCCACACATAATAAGACCTTTCGGGAACCCAAGGAGATAGTGATTTTAATCCTTTCTCCGTTAATGCGATCGCTCTTTCTGGCATACCAGCATACATCGAAGTACTCATCGAAAGACTTAGATAAGATTTTAAAAATCGTGGATCTCGCTCTAAAATTACTTCAAAATATTCTGGACTAAGACTGTAACCAGTTTGAGCACGAACGTCATCATCACCAAAATATTGCAAAAAATTAATATATACCCAATCGCTGATTAAATTGTCATAACCAAAGCTGGGCATTTTCTTAAGTAAATTGAGTCGCAATTTTTCTGCTTGAATATCTTTTTCTAGAGTTTCTAAAGATGCCGCTTGTTTGTTAGTTAGCAATTGTTGCAATCGAGGGAATTGAATAAAACCAACTCCTATAAAACACAAACAGATTAAAAAAGGTGTGGCAATAGCTTTACTATATAACAACATATTTCTTGTCTTTACCAATACAGTCACACCATTGTATACAATATTACTGCAACTGGCTTGATCAGGAACATATTGAGACAAGTGCTTTTCGGGTACACGCTATAAACTTTTGTAAAAAACTTGTGACCTTTCCTTCTATGATAGGTTATTTGCCCACCATAGAAGAATTTCATAACTAAAAGGTTACTACGCTACGAATTGATTCGCCTTTGTGCATCAAATCAAAAGCATCATTAATTTGCTCTAACGGCATTACATGGGTAATCAAATCATCGATGTTGATTTTACCTTCCATATACCAATCAACAATTTTTGGCACATCTGTACGTCCTCTAGCGCCACCGAATGCTGAACCTTTCCAAACACGTCCAGTTACTAGTTGAAACGGACGCGTACTGATTTCTTGTCCAGCCGCAGCCACACCAATAATTACACTTTCACCCCAACCTTTATGGCAGCATTCTAATGCCTGACGCATGACTTTAACATTGCCAATACATTCAAAGCTGTAATCAGCACCGCCTTTAGTTAACTCCACTAGATAAGCAACCAAATCGCCTTCTACTTCCTGGGGATTAACAAAGTGCGTCATCCCAAACTTTTCTGCCAAAGTGCGTTTGCTGGGATTAATATCCACGCCGACAATCATATTGGCTCCCACCATCCGCGCCGCCTGGATAACATTTAAACCAATACCGCCCAAACCAAAAACTACTACATTCGCTCCCGGTTCTACTTTAGCTGTATTGATAACTGCACCAACACCCGTCGTGACGCCACAGCCAATGTAACAAACTTTATCAAACGGGGCGTCTTCCCGAATTTTTGCCACAGCGATTTCTGGCAGCACTGTATAGTTGGCAAAGGTAGATGTGCCCATGTAGTGATGAATCATCTCCCCATCGATACTAAAGCGACTCGTGCCATCGGGCATAACACCGCGTCCTTGAGTTTGGCGAATGGCTTGACAGAGATTAGTTTTAAAACTTAGACAATATTCGCATTGTCGGCATTCTGGGGTGTATAGGGGAATAACATGATCCCCTGGTTTCACGCTGGTGACACCAGCACCCACTTCTACCACAATACCAGCACCTTCATGTCCCAAAATTGCTGGGAATAAACCTTCGGGATCTTTACCAGAAAGGGTATAAGCGTCGGTATGGCAAATCCCGGTAGCTTTAATTTCAACTAACACTTCTCCAGCTTGTGGTTCTGATAGTTGAACGGTTTCGATAGTCAACGGCTTACCCGCACTGTAAGCTACTGCTGCTTTAACTTCCAACGTCAGCTCTCCTGAAATACAGTTGCTTTAGACATAGCATACGGAAATGGCAGGGAGGTGGGGGAGCAGGGGAGTGGGGTGGTTGATAGCGCAGAGTCAAGCTTTCTCTACTTGAGGCTGCGCCCTAAGCGTTTGCGTAGCGTCGGAGTCACCAAATATTTTGTATTATATCTTACTATATTTTATGCATAATAGTAAGAGGTCGATATTTAAATTCGTTTAGATGAGAAGACAAGCAGTAAAAGTCAGGTTGTACCCTACGTCAGAGCAAGTTCAGATACTTGCACAGCACTTTGGTTGTGCGCGTTGGTGGTGGAATTATGGGTTGCAGAGTGTCAAGCAAGTTGATGAGTCCTTGAAATTTCCTGGCAAGTTAGGTGTAGTTAAAGCTAAAATACACCGACCACTAGACGGAACTATCAAGACTATTACAGTAAGTAAATGCCCATCAGGTAAATACTACGCTTCCGTATTGATGGAGTATGTTCGCGTAGCGTCTCCAACAAAAGACGGTGATTACCCAAAATCTAGTACCGATGGTAAGATTATTGGAATTGATTTAGGTATCAAGGATTTTGCAATTACCTACGATGGCGAAAAAGTTTCCAAATATCCAAACCCAAAATGCTTAGCTAAATATGAAAAGAAGCTAGCAAAAAAACAACGCAGTGCTGCACGTAAATTAAAGGGCAGTAATCGGCGTCAAAAATCAATGAAAATTGTTGCTAGGGTATACGAACAAATAAGCAATGTCCGTCAAGAATACCTACACAAACTATCTAAAAAGATTGTTGAAAATAATCAAGTTGTAGTAGTCGAAAACCTAAACGTCTTGGGCATGGTGACGCTCGTTCGCAAAGCGTGCCGTAGGCAAGACTCGCTAACGCTACGCTATCGCAACCAGAAACTAGCAAAAGCTATATCTGATACTGGATGGGGAACTTTTATCAATTTCTTGAATTACAAGTTAGAACGTGATGGCAAGATGTTGGTAGAAATAAATCGGTGGTTTACCAGTTCTAAACTTTGCTCTAATTGTCATTATCAAATCTCAGAGTTACCACTAGATGTGAGAATTTGGACTTGTCCAAGTTGTGGTAAACATCATGATAGAGATGGTAATGCAGCGCAGAACAGAAGGTGTCAGAATGTTGGCATTGGCTTGTGCTGAGTGTAGTCCAAGTAGCGCAGCCGAAATGCTGTCCTCCTCTGGGACGGGGGAGGCTAACGCCAATGGAGAGGAAGTAAGACCAATTCGCGGACGTAAATCCAAGATGCGGCATTCCTCCGTGAAATTGGAAGCCCCACCCTCTAGCTCTGCTAAGGTAAGGTAGTTCACAATGACATTCTCTAGTTAGATTGATTAAAGTCGGCAATAGCTTGGTGTCAGCACCAACCCCCAGATATGTCCACCTCTCGATTAATATATTATTGTTACAGCTTATGAACCCTGCCCTAACTCAAATTGGCGCTCAAATGTCCAACCTGACCGGTGTAAGAGCGATTATGAAGGACATTATCGAAACATTGCGAGCTGGTGCGGGGCAGCAGTTTATTAATTTGAGTGCTGGCAATCCATTGATTTTGCCAGAGGTGGAGCAGTTGTGGCGAGATTGTACTGCACAGCTTTTGGCTAGCCCAGATTATGGTGAGGTGGTTTGTCGCTACGGTTCAAGTCAAGGCTATGCACCTTTAATTGAGGCGATCGCTAATGATTTTAACAAACGTTATGGGTTAAATTTAGGCGAACGCAATATCCTAATCACCCCTGGTAGTCAAACTCTCTACTTCTACGCTGCTAATGTATTCGGTGGCTACACCAGCAGCGGCGAGTTAAAAAAAATCGTTTTGCCCCTCAGTCCTGACTATACAGGATATGGCGGTATCTGCTTAGTTCCCGAAGCTTTAATCGCCTACAAACCAACTCTAGATATTGATGCAGCTGCTCACCGATTTAAATATCGTCCCGACTTCAGTCAACTTTCGATTACAGAAAACACGGGTTGCGTCCTCTTCTCTCGTCCCTGTAACCCCACTGGTAATGTCCTCACCGATGATGAGGTAAAAAAGATTGCCGCTCTCGCTGCACCTTACAATCTGCCAGTGTTGATTGACTCGGCTTACGCGCCTCCTTTCCCAGCATTAAACTTTACCGAAATGACACCAGTGTTTGGTGATAATATTCTGCACTGTATGAGTTTATCCAAAGCCGGATTACCAGGAGAAAGGATTGGGATTGCCATTGGTGATCAAAAATGGATTGAGGCGCTGGAGTGTTTCCAAGCAAATGCAAGTCTGCATTCTTCGCGTTATGGACAAGCGATCGCGGCTATTGCAATCAATTCCGGTGCTTTAATAGATATATCTCAAACAGTCATCCGTCCCTTCTACCAAAATAAGTTTACTGTTTTAGAAACTAGTTTAGAACAAGCAATGCCCAAAAATTTACCTTGGTTTCTCCATCGCGGAGAAGGGGCAATTTTTGCTTGGTTATGGTTAGAAGATTTACCCATCACCGACTGGGAATTTTACCAGCAAGTCAAGCAAGTGGGCGTAATTATCGTACCTGGTAGTACCTTCTTCCCCGGTTTAGAGCAAGAATGGCCGCACAAACACCAATGTTTCCGCATCAGCCTTACTGGTAGCGATGAAGAACTCGTTACTGGTATGCAACGTTTAGCCAAAGTAGCAGAAGAAACATATCAGCGTACGGCTGTGAGTGCTTGATTTGGGGAGGTAGGGGGAGCCAAATGATCAATGACATAAGAAAACGAATCAAACAAAGATAAATTAAAACCACCAAACAAGCCAATTGATTACGATTGGCGCAATCCATCTAATCCCCGTAATCCAGAAGATGATGTGACAGTAGACGGTTGACGGCGGGTGCTGACGGAACCTTTGAAAAAATTGAATTAAAGGAGGAATAATGACAAGCTTTTTGTGTGAACAAGTTATAGATTTTGATGCAATTGACGGTTACGAAGCCAAGAATATTGAAACGCTAATTGAGCAGTTGCAAGCTATTGAGAGCAGAAAAGTTGTGGTTCTGCTTAGGAACGCTCATTACTTAACTACCCAAGCATTCGCCATTTTGTACAACTACATTCGTCAACTAAATTCCAGTCACGCAGCTTTTGTCCTGGTGTCCACCGACTCCTCGCGGATATTCCCACCACTTTTAGATTTTGTGCAACACCAAGAAGCAGCATAAACAATGACAAATGACAAATGACAAATCCAACGAATGGTTAGAAATTGGGAAGATTGTTGCACCTCAAGGATTGTCTGGAGAAGTGCGAGTTTATCCTGAATCCGACTTTCCCGAACGGTTTGAAGTGCCGGGGAAACGTTGGTTGTTGCGTCCTGGTGAGACAAAACCGCAACCAATTGAATTATTGGCAGGACGTTACATCAATGGTAAAAACTTGTATGTCCTCAAATTAGCTGGAGTAAAAAATTGCGATCAGGCAGAGGCGTTACGCGGTTGTAAGTTAATGGTATTAGCTAGCGATCGCCCACAATTAGGTGAAGATGAATATCATGTGATCGATTTGATTGGCTTAGAAGTCTTCATGCAAACATCTGGCGAACTCGTGGGCACAGTAGTAGATATCATCCCCGCCGGAAATGATTTATTAGAAGTTGAATTACACCCATCATTTGTTAATGACAAAGGACAAATGACAAAGGACAAAAAACAAAAGACTATTTTAATCCCGTTTGTCAAAGCGATCGCACCTGTGGTAGATTTGCAAGCCGGTCGCATTGAAATTACACCACCGCCTGGGTTGTTGGAAATAAATGGTTAGACAACCTCATTAAGATACAAAAAGTTTCTTCACCTACCTTAGTGCTAGAATCCAGGCAGCGCTAGATGTTGCTTGCTTTAAGGTTATGGTTTCTCCCGCTCAATCGCTGACTCAACCAGAGGTCATCTACCCCGATAGTGATGGACAGCCAATGGCAAATAATACTGAACAGTTTCGCTGGATTGTGGTTATCCAGCAAAACTTGGATTGGTTGTATGCAGATGACCTAAATGTATTTGTGGCAGGAGATTTGTCAACTTCTAGAACAGGAACGACAACGCGCTGAGCAAGCAGAAGCAGCTTTAGAAGCAGAAAGAAGGCGATCGCAGCTTTTAGCAGAACGGTTACGAGCAATGGGGGTCAACCCAGAGGAGTTGATGTAGTCAGATTCCCGACTTCTTGAAGAAGTTGCGGATTTGGCAGCCAATTTTCCAGGGGAATACTGGAAAGACTTGCCATGAGTCAGATGACTTACATACCGAAGATAAGTAAACTGGCATACGACGAGTTTGTCAAAATTCTGTTGTAATGGAGAATTGATATGACTTTAGCCAGTCCTCCACAGACAAAGCTTTTAACAGATGAAGAATTACGTAAGATAAACGCCTACTGGCGTGCAGCAAACTATCTTTCAGTTGGGCAAATATATCTACTTGACAACCCATTGCTAAGAGAACCGCTACAGTTAGAACACGTCAAACCCAGACTCTTGGGTCACTGGGGAACAACACCAGGGTTGAATTTTATCTACGTTCACCTGAATCGAGTAATCAAAAAATACGACCTGAACACAATCTACATTGCTGGGCCTGGTCATGGAGGCCCTGGATTGGTCGCTAATACCTATCTAGAGGGAACTTACAGTGAGTACTACCCTAATATCTCCCAGGATATTGAGGGAATTAAGAAACTTTTCAAACAATTCTCTTTCCCAGGCGGTATTCCTAGCCATGCTGCACCAGAAACTCCAGGTTCCATCCACGAAGGTGGTGAATTAGGTTACGCTCTTGTCCACGCCTACGGTGCTGCTTTCGATAACCCGGACTTAATTGTTGCTGCTGTTGTTGGTGACGGTGAAGCTGAAACAGGCGCGTTAGCCGCTAGTTGGCATTCCAACAAATTTCTCAACCCTGAGCGTGATGGTGCTGTGCTGCCCATTTTGCACCTAAATGGTTATAAGATTGCCAATCCAACGTTGCTATCACGGTTGAGCCATGAGGAATTAGAAAGTTTATTTGTGGGCTATGGCTACAAACCTTACTTTGTGGAAGGCTCCGATCCCGCAGATGTACACCAGCAGATGGCGGCGACTTTAGAAACAGCGATCGCTCAAATTCAAAGCATCCAAAGAGAAGCCCGTGTGCATGGCTTCACAGAACGTCCTCAGTGGCCGATGATTGTTCTGAGAACTCCTAAAGGTTGGACAGGCCCAAAAGAAGTAGATGGGAAAAAAACCGAAAATTATTGGCGATCGCACCAAGTTCCTTTTGGCGAAATAGCCAAAAAGCCAGAACATCTAAAACTCTTAGAACAATGGATGAAGAGTTACAAGCCAGAAGAACTCTTCGACAGTAACGGCAAACTGATTTCCGAATTAGCAGAACTAGCTCCCCAAGGGCATCGACGCATGGGTGACAATCCCCATGCTAATGGTGGGATTCTCCTGCGCGACCTGAAGATGCCCGACTTTCAAGACTATGCTGTAGATGTTCCCCAACCGGGCAAAGTTGAAGCTGAAGCTACCAAAGTGACAGCAAAATTCTTGCGGGATGTCATGCAACTCAACCAAGAAAGCCGCAACTTTCGGATCTTTGGCCCCGATGAAACCCAATCAAATCGCCTAGATGCTGTGTTTGAAGTCACAGACCGGACTTGGGTTGGGCAGATCCTCCCAGAAGACGAACATCTATCTCCCAATGGTCGGGTGATGGAAATCCTCAGCGAAACTAGCTGTCAAGGTTGGTTAGAGGGCTATCTCCTCACAGGACGCCACGGGTTTTTCTCTTGCTATGAGGCGTTCATCCACATTATTGACTCAATGTTTAACCAACATGCCAAGTGGCTGAAAACTACCCTTGATATTCCCTGGCGCAGACCAATTGCATCCCTCAACTACCTACTCACATCCCACGTTTGGCGGCAAGACCACAACGGTTTTTCTCACCAAGACCCTGGATTTATCGATCATGTGGTTAATAAGAAAGCAGAGATCGTTCGTGTATATCTCCCCCCCGATGCCAACACTCTGCTATCGGTAACTGACCACTGCCTAAGAAGTCGCCACTATGTCAATGTCATCGTTGCTGGCAAGCAACCAGCATTGCAATATCTCAACATGGATGCTGCCATTAAGCACTGTACTAAAGGCATCAGCATTTGGGAATGGGCAAGCAACGATCAAGATAGCGAGCCAGATGTAGTGCTCGCTTGTGCTGGCGATGTTCCCACCTTAGAAACCTTGGCAGCAGTAGACATACTGCGTCAGCACTTTCTTGACTTAAAGGTGCGAGTAGTGAATGTAGTCGATTTGATGACACTACAGCCAAAAAGTGAGCATCCCCACGGTTTGAGCGGCAAAGACTTTGACACTATTTTTACTACCGACAAACCGATCATCTTCGCCTTTCATGGTTATCCCTGGCTGATTCATCGCTTGACCTATCGCCACACCAACCACAAGAACTTGCATGTACGCGGCTATAAGGAGGAGGGAACCACTACCACCCCCTTTGATATGGTTGTCCTTAACGATCTTGATCGTTTTCACCTGGTGATGGATGTAATTGATCGCGTGCCAAAACTAGGATATAAAGCAGCTTATATCAAGCAGCAACTACAAGATAAGTTGATTGAACATCAACACTACATTGAGAAGCACGGCGAAGATATGCCGGAAATTCGTAACTGGAAGTGGCCCTACTAAAGAAGAAACTGAAATAGGGGGATGCGGAGAGATTTAAAGAAACATTTTCCCCGCATCTCCTCAATTTCTATGTTCTATTGGTTCTGGTGCAGTCGAGTCTGCAATTAAATCCAAGAGTTAAACAACATCCGTAGTTTATAATCTTCAGGGGAGAGAGGTAAACCCAAGTAAATAGGCATCCAGAAAATAAAAGCAGCCAGAATAATAAAGGTAATAGTGATACCGAACACCCGAAGTGTTCGATAATAACTGCGAAGACACTGATCTACAAACCAGGCGATCGCTAAAAATACAAACACTACAGCACACATATAGTGGTAAATAAAAACGCACCTCGTTACCTTCACCCAAGGTAATAAGTTTGCAGCATAATTTATAACTAAATATAAGGCAATCCATGTATCAGCGCTAAGAGTTGCAGGCACAGAAAAATGCTTTTGCTTCACCCAGTAACTCACAATTTGCGACACTAGCATCCCTGCTAAAAACAAAATAGCAGCAACACCAAACCACCACAAAAAAGGATTGCCCATTGCATGGACATCATAAATTATTTTACCAGTACCAGAAGGTAACGGAGGCCCCATTACAGGTAATGGCTCATTGATACTCTCAGCTGTTTGATAATAATATGCCATTGGTCGAGTCATCAAAGGCCATTGATACCAAGCAGCACAATAAGGATGTACTTTAGGACTATTGCCACCCATCTGAAGATGAAACTTCAAAATTTGCTGATGTACTGCTATAAATCCGTAATTTTTATCTAGCTGAAGGTGGGGAATCCAGATGATACTGTAGATTAAAACTGGAATAATTCCCAGATAAAACGACATCTGAAAAACATTTAGTTGAGTTAGATTTTGGAGTGGTGTCTGAACTGCAACTTGTTGAGGTTCTTCATTTAATTTCCGAAACCACTGGCTGCAAAAGAATCTTCCTTGTCTAATTAATGCTAGCGGTGATGAAGGAGATGAAAAAAGGATTTTAGGAGAGGGAAAAGAATGCATTCCCCGAATTAACCAAGCTACTAACCAAATGAGATAAGCACCCAATAAAAACCATAAACCATTCCATTTAGTGGCAATTGATGCACCAAAACTAAAGCCAGAAAGAACTAACCAAAGTCGCTGCTGATTTTGATTATCCAATGCCAATAATAAAAACCACTGCCCTAGTAAACCAAAGATGACAATATAAATGTTACTCAGGGCATAGCGAGACTCAACTAGAAATAAACCATCACAAGCTGTGAACAAACCTGCAAGTATTGCAAAGCTACGGCGATGACTTAACTGATAGGCAATAGCAGCAATAATCACAGGAATAAATGAGCCAGTGAGGGCATTGAACCAACGATAAGTCCAAGGCGATCGCAATGAACCTGTCAATCCGTTTACGGTATCATGCCAGAAAGGAATGTGACTGCCAATCCAAATCCCGATACCAATGAGATATTGACTCAGCGGTGGATGAGCATTAAAAAATGGTGTGTGGGTGAGATAATTATTACCAAATTTGGCAAAGTAAACTTCATCAAATACCAGGGTGTTAAATCGCTCCAATCCCCAAAACCGTAAGGCAAGTGAGAGGAGAAATATACTTACTATCCCAATTTGGAACCACTTTTTTGTCATTTGTCATTGGTCATTTGTCATTTGTCAAGAGTAGAGACGCGATTAATCGCGGCTGTACAAAAGTCAAGGGTCAAAAGTCATCTCTCCCTGCCCCCCGCCCCCTGCTCCCTGCTCGCTGCTCCCCGCTCCCCACTCTTTTCTCCAGGTGCATGTAGTTGAAATAAAAGCAGTTCAATACCGTAATAATTCTTGGTTTGTCCCATTGGTTTCATGTTCAGTCTTTGGGTTACACGGATTGAGGCATGATTTTCTGGCTTTACGACTGCATAAATCACTGGCAAGTTCAGGATATTAAATCCGTATTTGAGCATACCTTGCCCTGCTTCTGTTGCATATCCTTTACCCCAAGAAGCTCGCCGTAAGTGCCAGCCTACCTCATAATCATGAGTGGGTAAGCCATCCTGGTCTGGTAATTCCTTGAGCAGGATAGTTCCGACAATTGTTGTAGTTTGTTTATCTACAATTGCCCAAGATCCAGTACCATTGTTGCGTCGGCGCGATCGCTCAATATTTTCAATTAAGCGCTGATGCTGCAACTTAATGGTGGGAACACGAGCACCATTACCAAGAAAGTACGTCACTTCCGGGTCATTATAAATTTTAAACGCTTGTTCAGCATCGCTTTCGGGTATCCAAGTGCGAATAATCAAGCGTTCAGTTTCAAAAAGCGGTGTCATCTTCACCTTTAATTAAATTAAGAGCGATCGCTACTACAAAGTTGCAACCCATCACTCCTGCTGATTTTACAATTTTTCACTCAACACGGGCTACGCCCCGCTACGACAACAGCACTTAGTAATCTTTCTCGACTTTTGCCACTTCCAACATCGTCTTTAAAACCGAATCTGGATTGAGACTAATCGAGTCAATCCCTTGTTCAACCAAAAACTGGGCAAATTCTGGGTAATCGCTGGGTGCTTGTCCACAAATGCCAATTTTACGGTTGCGTTTTTTGGCAGTTTCTATAGCCATTTTTACCATTCGCTTCACACCTTGATTACGCTCATCAAACAATCGCGCCACTAATGCCGAATCTCTATCTATACCCAGTGTTAACTGAGTTAAATCATTGGAACCAATGGAAAAGCCATCAAATACATCAGCAAATTCTTCAGCCATAATTACATTATTGGGCAATTCGCACATTACATAAACCTGCAAGTCGTTAACACCTTGCTTGAGATCATTTTTTGCCATTTCTGCTAACACCAAACGTCCCTCATCGGGAGTGCGACAGAAAGGAATCATTGGGATAACATTCGTCAAACCCATCTCTTCGCGTACCCGCTTGATAGCATGACACTCCAGAGCAAAAGCTTCTCTGTAGCCTTGATCATAATAACGCGCTGCGCCTCGCCAGCCTAACATAGGATTTTCTTCATGGGGTTCAAACTGTTGACCACCTAACAGATTGGCATATTCATTACTCTTAAAATCTGACATTCTTACAATTACTGGTTTGGGATAAAATGCCGCTGCAATTCTACCTATGCCTTGGGCTAATTTATCTACAAAATACTGCGGTTTATCGTCGTAAAGTGCGGTGATGTCAGCAATTTTAGCTTTGACAAATTCATCTTTTAATAAGTCATAGTGAATCAATGCCATTGGATGAATTTGGATTTGATTGGCGATGATAAATTCTGTTCGCGCTAAACCTACCCCATCGTTGGGAATCGCAGATAAACTTAATGCTTCTTGAGGATTACCCACATTCATTAAAATTTGGGTGCGGGTGCGGGGTAAGTCCTCTAAAGGAACTTCTTGAACTTCAAAAGGCAATAAGCCTGGATAAACTTTACCTTCTTCCCCTTCAGCACAAGAAATTGTTACCTCTTGACCAGTTTTCAAAATATCTGTAGCATTGCCGCATCCCACGATCGCAGGTACACCTAATTCTCGCGCAATGATCGCCGCGTGACACGTACGCCCCCCAGAGTTAGTAATAATTGCACTAGCACGTTTCATAATCGGTTCCCAGTCGGGGTCGGTTCTCTCTGTCACCAACACTTCCCCAGCTTTGAATTGGTCGATTCTATGCACGTCTAAAATCAGGTTTACTCTTCCTTGACTAATTGCTTCTCCAATTGCACGTCCAATGACAAGAGGGACTGATGATTGGGGATTAGGGATTGGTGAGTGGGAAGATTTTTCGCCAGTCCCCAATAGCAAGCGATAAGTTCGCAACACATTCCCCGTCTTCTGCGACTGGACGGTTTCGGGACGCGCTTGGACAACAAAAAGTTGATTAGTAATGCCATCTTTTGCCCACTCGATATCCATCGGGGTGTAAATACCGTGGACTTGGGAATAATGATCTTCAATTAAAGATGCCCAACGTGCTAGTTGTAAAATCTCTTCATCAGTGATAGCAAATTTGCCTCTATCTGCGGTTGACACAGATACATTCTTGGTAAGTTTGGAGCCATCATCATAGATCATTTTGAGTTCTTTACTGCCCAATTTTTTATTAATAATTGGGCGAAAACCTGCTTTTAAAGTTGGTTTAAAAACATAGTATTCATCTGGATTAACGGCTCCTTGAACAACATTTTCTCCTAAACCGTAGGCTGCGGTAATCAATGCAGCATCTTTAAAGCCGGTTTCTGTATCAATGGAAAACATCACCCCAGAAGTTGCTAAATCAGAGCGCACCATTTTTTGTACGCCCACGGCAAGCGCAATGCTAAAGTGATCAAATCCTTTGGTGTGGCGATAAGAAATAGCGCGGTCGGTAAATAGGGAAGCAAAACATTTATGACAAGCTGCTAAAACTCCCTCAGTACCGACAACATTTAGGTAACTTTCTTGCTGTCCGGCAAAACTAGCATCAGGGAGGTCTTCAGCAGTGGCGCTAGAACGAACTGCGACATCTGTCTCTGCATTGTATCGCTCACTTAAGACTTGGTATGCTGTAGCGATCGCCTCTCGCAATTCTACAGGAAAAGGGGTATGTATTAATAGCGATCGCGCTTTTTTCCCCCGTTCTCGGAGATTTTTGACATCTTCAACATCCAAATCAGCAAAGAGTTGGCGTAGTTTTAATTCTAACCCTGCTGATTTGATGAAATAACGATAAGCATAGGCTGTGGTAGCAAATCCCGTAGGAACGTCAATACCTTTGGGTGATAGCTGTTGAATCATTTCCCCCAGTGATGCGTTCTTCCCACCAACCAAGGGTATATCACTGATGCCAACTTCATCAAACCACAAAATGAGCGATCGCTCTTTAGCAGACGAGGATAAAGTGCTTTTAGATACTGTTTCCATAATTACCTTTTAAGTTTATACCTAATCTGTTAATGCCTAATTCCTAATTATTTTTACCTTATTCAATTTTAGAATTTTGAGCTAGTGGCGTGATTTTTAGATTGCGTGATGAAATACAAAGCTCTCATCAAGAAACATTAACAATTATTTGGGATAATGGCTGTATCAGAATACTAGATGCAATACACAATGGAGCAACTCAAACAACTGCTGAAAATGGCAGAAGATGAACTAACTGAGTACAGCACTGATGCCCGTAAAATTGAAAAACTACGCCGTAAAATAGGTTTATCGGTGTCGGCAACAGAACAGCGGCAAGTTAAAGAGGCACTATTAGCTACTATAAAATCTAATATAATTACCCAAATTGTTGAAGAACAAAGACAAGCTGTAGCTTTACCATTTTGGGGAATTGCTGGATTAGGTTTATTATTGGGAATTTCTTTAAATCAACCCATAGGCTTATTAGCAGCTGTAGTTGGGACTGTATCAGCTTACAGAATTCAGAAATGGGGTTGGCAATTACAAGCAACTCGTCTATTGTTACAAACATTGGAAGATATTGAAGCGCGTATCGCTCAACCCTATAAGTAATAAAACAGATGCACATAGATAAATAATTAGTGTGCATTTGTAGTTAAATATACATAGTAAGCGGCTAGTAATTTGATTGACATCTTGTAAGTTTTTAACAATTCCATTGGGATCACCATAACAAAAAAATTTAGATATTGGATTTGACAAGACAATCGTTACAATTATTCTTAAGTAGAAGGGCTTAATTAAATCAGAGCTAGAGTAAGGGGCTCTAGCCCTTAAGAACTTTATATAGAGCGATAAATCGCTCACTACGAACAAAAATTTTATCTTACATTTAATTAGGTCTACCTACTTAACCCAAGCGTATTGAACTAAAACCCTTTGTCAGTCTTCTTTAGAAGGCTTTAGCTATTAGCCGGAGAATTCATTCTCACCCGGTTGTTGAAACTAGTGCAAGATCTCAGTTAAACGAACTTATAGTTTGATAATGTAAACCTGAAGTCCAAAAACAAAACCGTTATGCAACTATCACCACAAGAAAAAGACAAACTACTGATTTTTACCGCTGCTTTAGTAGCAGAGAGACGGAGAGAAAAAGGGCTAAAACTAAATTATCCAGAAGCAGTAGCCTATATATCTGCGGCAATATTAGAAGGCGCAAGAGAAGGAAAAACCGTAGAAGAATTAATGAGTTATGGAACCACTTTACTAGGTAGAGAGGATGTTATGGAAGGGATTCCAGAAATGATTCATGAAGTGCAAATAGAAGCTACCTTTCCTGATGGAACAAAATTAGTCACCGTTCATGAGCCAATTCGCAAGTCTATTGTTCCTCTGACACGCTTATAATTTTCAAGTTTCAAATTGGGAGTATTATGATGATTCCTGGAGAAATTATTACCCAATCCGGAGAAATCGAAATCAACACAGGGCGAGATATTATTATATTGTCGGTAGTGAATAAAGGTGATCGCCCGATTCAAGTAGGTTCTCATTTTCACTTTTATGAAGTTAACTCTGCACTGGAATTTGCTGAAGTTATTTATCAGGACAAAGAAAGAATAATTATTCCATTTGAGCGATTTAGCCCCAATGATAAAACTAAAGGAATGCGTTTAAATATTCCAGCCGGGACAGCTGTCAGATTTGAACCAATAGATGAAGATGCTAAAGAAGTTGAGTTAGTCCCCTTTGCTGGTGGACGGGAGATTTATGGTTTTGATGGACAAATTAATGGGGCATTAGACTAGTAAGCATTTTTATTTGCGCCAACCTACTTAGTACGGTTTTGGGGAAAATTGTAGCATTTTTAACGCAGAGGAGCGCAAAGGTAAGCGCAGCGAAAAGTTCTGTTCGCATAGCGTCTCCGTCAGGAGAAGGAGGGTTTCCCTCTCTTACGAGACGCTAACGCGAACCGTAGGAAACTTTTCAAGACAGAGGGACACAGAGATTTGCAAATGAAGGGCGCTACGAATTAATGAAATGCCGTACTTAGTTATCCTATTCAGTTTATGGCTAGGATTTAGATAAGGAGATTAACGATGTCAAAATCGGCAGCAAGATTAGGAATTGGAGGCCCTGTTGGTAGTGGGAAAACGGCTTTACTAGAGTGTATCGTCCCCATTTTGATGGACAGAGGTATTGAAGTAGCAGTAATAACTAATGATTTGCTGACTACTGAAGATGCAGACCGCCTCAAGGGTCGCGGTTTTTTGCCCCCTGAACGCATCATCGGCGTGGAAACGGGTAGCTGTCCACATACTGCGATTCGGGAAGACCCATCAATGAATCTCCTGGCGGTGAAAGATTTGGAGCTGCTTTATCCGCAGCTAGATATTATCTTCATTGAAAGTGGAGGCGACAATTTAGCTTCCACCTTTAGCTACGATTTAGTAGATTCCTATATTTTTGTAATTGATGTGGGAGCAGGGGATGATATTCCTCGTAAAAAAGGCCCTGGCTTCGCACAAGCTAATTTAGTAGTAATAAATAAAATTGATATTGCTCCTTATGTCGGTGCTGATTTAGATTTAATCCGTCAACAAGCACCTTTATACCGACAAGAGAAACCAATTGCTTATACCAATTGCAAAACTGGAGAAGGATTAGATGAAGTGATCAATTTTATTCTGGAAACTGTTCTATTTCGTAGTGCTTCTGTAATAGGAAGCTGAGATTTATTAATATTACCGACATTGGAAATCCTCAAACGAACGAAAAACTTAGAGTTAAGGCTAGAGTGCGATCGCAATGGTAATACGATTGTCAGCCATCAGTATACTGCTTATCCTTTGGGTATCTCTCGAACCTTCCATTCTGATATTGCCAATCCTGATCACACTTACCTTTATATCACCAGTTCTTCTCCAGGGTTACTGGCAAACGATCAGCTAAATATTTCTTTGAAACTTGCCGCTAATACTCATCTTTGCCTTAGCGATCAGTCGGCGACAAAAGTTCATCCTATGCCGATCGCAGGCTCAAAAGCAACTACTCATTATGAAATTGAAATTAGCGAAGCAGGAACCTTAGAGTTTATCCCCGAACCACTGATTCTTTTCAAAGATGCAACTTTAGAACAAACAACTAGCATTAAATGTCATCAACAAGGTAAACTCTTCTTGAGTGAAATCATCGTACCTGGGAGACTTGCTAGAGGAGAATTTTACGATTTTAACTACTACTATAGTCGCCTACAAGTAACTTCTTCTGAAGGAGAGTTATGGTTTACCGATGCCATGCGCTTGGAAGGAAAACACAATCCTTTCAAAAATTGCGAACTTTTTGCTTCTGCTCCTATTCTGGGTAATTTAATCGTTATTTTACCCCAAATAAACCTTCAGTTATTGAGTAAAAATTTAGAAGATTTAGAAGCTGCCAATTGTCCTGGTGTTATGGTCGCAAGCTCCATTTTACCACAGAACAAAGGCCTTTTGATTAGAGCGATCGCAACTGGTACTCACGGACTAAAAAACTATCTGCAATACGCCTTAAAATGCGTCCGCCATTTAAACCATCAACCTGATTTCCTTGGATTTCGCAATGATTGAACTGGCAGAAACTTACCTCGGCAATATCACAGAAAATGCTAGCTTATCTGAACTGCTAGAAAAAGCTGGTAAAGAGCATTACTTAGAAATCTATCTGAGTCAAGCAGATAGCCGCAAAGGAAGAATTCACTCTCGTGCTACTTCTGGCGTTGATGTTGGGATTGTTAAAAATCGGGATTGGTTACTGCGAGAAGGAGATATTTTTGAAACTCAAAACGGTAAGTTACTGCTAATTCACCTGCAAGAGCAAAAGGTAATGGTACTGAGTTTTACCGAGTTAATAAAAGATTCTTCCTTAAAAACGTTACGCGATCGCGATATTAATCTAGTTCATTTAGGTCATGTTTTAGGCAATCATCACTGGCCAATTATCATTGAAAATGCTAAAATCTACGTTGAGTTAGTAATAGATACAGAAGTTATAGAAGCAACCATCCGCAATTTTTCTATTCCTGGCTTACAGATTGATTACGAATGGCGATCGCCTAAAGAACACTTTGTCTCGGAACACACGCACCAGCATAATAATTCGTAATTACAGCAGATTTCAGGTAAATGAAATACATAAATAAAATCCGAAACCCTGTAGAGACGTTACATGTAACGTCTCTACATGTAACGTCTCTACATATAACGTCTCAAAAACTTGCCTTAATGCAGTTATCTGATTCTTTTTTCCCCTCTGGTTCTTTTACCCTATCGCACGGACTAGAAGCTTTGGTGCAAGAAGGACAACTGTGCTCAGCACAAGACCTGCAAACTTTTCTGCGGTTACTATTGCGTAATAAGATAGGGCCGACGGATATTGTAGCTTTAATTCATGCCTATCGAGGAAGTGCGATCGCTGATTTAGCAGCTGTGCGACACGCAGATGCTCAACTATTCGCGCAAACCTTGATCGAAAAAACTCGCGAAACAGCACGCAAAAGCGGACGCGCCTTGTTAATGGTTGCGAGTACAACTTGGCAAGACTCTCAACTAACAACTCTCAATCTAGATGCGGCTAAAGGGGAAATTCACTGCTTACATCCAGTTATCTTTGCCGTAGTTGGTAGAGTAGCTCTTTTGAGTGAACAGGATACAGTGCTAGCTTTTTTGCATAGCTTCATTACAGGTTTATTAGGGGCTGCTATTCGCTTAAGCGTTCTGGGACACCTACAAGCACAACAAGTCTTGCTCCAGCTAGCACCCGATATCGAAGTAGCCTACCAAATAGCTGCATCTTTAAGCTTAGATCAGATGTGGTCTTGTACCCCTGCGATCGATATTGCTCAAATGCGACATCAAAAATTGGCTCACAGGTTATTTGCTAGTTAGGGAATGAGAAATAAAAAATAAGTATTAATCATTAATCAATTAGAAACAGATAGTATAGCTGGGTATAGCTATTTGGGGGGATGTCAGAATTTGAGGTTTTCATCTAGCTTGGGAAAGTCGAATAATTTAATTAGACCGACCATGATTAATCCCACTGCCATTTCCATACCTGAACCACAGATACCCACTCCTGAACCCAATCCCTTACCAAGTCCCGAACCTACACCAGGGCCAACGATTCCCCAACCCTTACCAGACCCCGTACCAGAACCAGTACCCGCTCCCATTCCCCAGCCGGTTCCAGGGCCAATTCCCCAAACCATACCTGAACCTGTTTAATTATCTTTGTACTTTAATCCAAAATCCAAAATGCTAAGAGCCGGAATTGTCGGACTTCCCAACGTCGGAAAATCTACTTTATTTAATGCTGTAGTTGCTAACGCCAAAGCAGAAGCGGCTAACTTTCCTTTTTGCACGATTGAACCGAATGTCGGCGTTGTCGCAGTACCGGATGAGCGGTTAAACGTTCTCGCTAAAATTTCCAGTTCAGCGCAAATTATCCCAGCGCGTGTTGAGTTTGTGGATATTGCTGGTTTGGTTAAAGGTGCAAGTCAGGGTGAGGGACTAGGTAATCAATTCCTGTCCCACATTCGAGAAGTAGATGCTATTGTCCATGTGGTACGTTGTTTTGAGAATGATGATATTATTCACGTTGCTGGTTCTGTTGACCCAGCGCGAGATATTGAAATCATTAATATAGAATTGGGTTTATCAGATTTAGCTCAAATTGAGCGACGGATTGATCGCACCCGCAAATTAGCTCGTACTAGCAAAGATGCACAGTTTGAAATCACAGTACTAGAAAAATTAGCTGCTGCTTTAAATGAAGGGAAATCTGTACGTCAAGTGAGCTTAAGTGAAGAAGAAACAGAGATTATTAAAGGATTAGACTTACTTACTTATAAGCCAATTATTTACGCCGCCAATGTGTCTGAAGATGAGTTAGCAACGGGTAATGATTTTGTCGAAAAAGTTCGGGAAATTGCAGCAACAGAAAATGCCCAAGTTGTGATAGTCTCGGCTCAAGTTGAAGCTGAATTAGTTGAATTACCAGAAGAAGATAAAGCCGATTTCCTTGAATCTTTGGGTGTGCAAGAAGGTGGCTTGAAGTCTTTAATTCGTGCTACTTACGCTCTTTTAGGTTTACGGACATATTTTACCTGTGGCCCCAAAGAAACCCGTGCTTGGACGATTCATGCGGGAATGTCTGCACCCCAAGCCGCAGGTGTAATTCATACTGATTTTGAGCGAGGATTTATTCGCGCTGAAACCGTTGCTTATAAAGATTTAGTAGCAACTGGTTCTATGAATGCTGCGAAGGAGAAAGGCTTGGTTCGTAGTGAAGGAAAAGAGTACGTTGTACAGGAAGGGGATGTGTTGTTATTCCGATTTAATGTGTAGGTGTGAACTATATACACTGAGTTGCGATTGCCCAATGTTAACTTTGATTTATTGAAAAACTTTAAGTTCAGACACGCAACCAGCTACGATGCTTGCTCTAGCCAAGCCGTGAGATCTGCCATTGATGAGAAATCTAGGAGCGCTAATGCCAAGGCTTCTAGTCGCTCTAAGCTTAAGGTAGAAATGCGCGATCGCTCAATTTGCGACAATTGTCCCACTCGTTGCTCTAAAAGCAGGAGGACGAGCGATCGTTCTCCCTCTTGCCGTCCTTCTTCTAAAATTTCCTGGTAAATTACAGACTCACGCATCATGCCCTCCCGAAATATTCGACGAATCAAGTCTTTCTTAAATTTTAACCCTGCTAAAATCTGCGTGTAGGTCGAAACCTCCTGTAATTGATTACCTTCTAATAGATTGACTTGCCCTGCTACTTCCCGCAGTAATTGTTCTGGAGACGTTGCGCTTGCTAAAGGGGCAAAGGGCAACAATGCTGGGTCGCTTAGAAAAATTGCTGGATCTTCTTCCCATAGTCGGATAACGCGATATTCATGACGGGTTGTTGCTGCCACAAAGGCGGTTTCAATTACTGTATTTTTAGATGGAGGTAGCAGCAGGACAACGACCTGAGTAATCGGTAAGCGATAAAGGCGATGCAGCCGCACCCAGTAATCGAGCATTCGTAGCGGTAGCGGGGGATTGGATTCGAGTTTGGTTTGATATTCTAAATGCAAGATTTGCCCTTGCAGTTGCAAAAAGGTAACGTAATCTGCTCGAATCGGTTCAATAGACCTCTTGCAAAAGTCCGAAAACTATTAGTGTCATTCTGACCAGAACGTAGTGGAGGGAAGAATCTCCGAGATGTTTCGCTCCGCTCAACATGACAATTTAAGCATTTATGCAAGAGGTCTAATGCTAAGTTCCGTTTTGAGAACTGCAACTGAGGATTGGGGTGTTCCCAGTACCCATGAGGCGAAGCGATCAGGATATTTTTCAGATAGCAGTTTGCACAGGTTATCAAAAGACATACTCAGCTACTTCCAGCGATCGCTCTCTTTGCACAAAGCAGCCTGTCACGACATTACTTTCTGTAAAGCAAGCAATAATTCATTAACAGTATAAGGTTTTGGCAAAAACATAGTAGCACCAATATCAGCTATTGTGGCTATCTTATTGTTAGACATGAGTCCGCTGGTGGCAATAATTTTGACTTGTGGGTTAATTTTTTGCAAGGTACGGATGGCGGTTAAACCATCTAGCGTCGGTAGCATGATATCCATCAGCACAGCGCTAATTTTGTCCATGTGTTTGGCGTATAGTGCGATCGCCTCAATGCCATCATCAGCAATCATGGTCTGATAGTTGTGAGTTTCCAGCGACGTTCTAGTAATCTCTTGAATGGCGGGTTCATCATCCACAACCAAAATCAATTCTCCATGACCTTTGGGCAGTGTCCAGCTTTCAAGGCTGAGTTTTTCCATTCCCTCTGCGGCTGGTAAATATACCTGAAAACGAGTGCCATTTCCTACTTCGCTATATACGTTTACAAAACCTCCGTGGCTTTTGATGATCCCAATCACGGTAGAAAGTCCCAAACCCGTGCCTTTTCCCACTTCTTTTGTGGTAAAGAATGGCTCGAAAATTCTATCTAAGATTTCCGCAGGAATGCCAATTCCGGTATCGGAGACAGTCATCACTACGTATGGGCCAATTTTGGCTTCTAGGTTCATCCGGGCATAATTTTCGTCAAAAAACACATTTTCGGCAGAGATTTTTAAAGTACCGCCATTGGGCATGGCATCACGGGCATTGACGCAGAGATTCATCAGTACTTGATGGATTTGGGTGCTATCTCCAGAAACCGTCCACAAATCTTGTGGTACATCAGTACGGATTTCGATGGATTTTGGCAATGTCTCTTTGAGAATTTTGGCAAGTTCTATAATCAGATGTCTGAGTTGCAAAGTGATGCGTTTCCCTTCTACACCCCGCGCAAACGATAGAACCTGCTTGACTAAATCAGCTCCGCGTTTAGCGTTCATTTCCAGAATCTCTAAGAGATGCTGAGTCCGCTCATCAGCATCGGGAAATTTTAGCGGTAGCAGTTGTGCGCCCGCCAGAATTGGCGTCAAGATATTATTCAGGTCGTGAGCAATGCCGCTAGCCAGAGTACCAATACTTTCCAAACGTTGGGCACGAAATAATTGAGCTTCGAGCTGTTTTTTCTCGGTAATGTCCGTGTCAACAGTGAGAATTGATTTGGGACTCCCTTTTTGATCGCACACTAAACTCCAACGACTAGCTACGAGAACTTCTTTGTTAGTTTTGGTAAGTTTATTTAACTCGCCTTGCCACTTACCTTTGCTAATGACTTGCAATAAAGCCGTTTCCAATTCTGGTGAATGTTCGTCATACAAAAGCTCACTGGCATTTTTGCCCCAGACTTCTTGAGCTTGCCAACCGTAAAGTGTCTCTGCGCCTTTGTTCCAAAAGAGAATTTGATTGTTTAAATCTCGCACGCAAATTGCATCAGTGGTGACATCAAGTAATGCTGCTTGTTCACGAATTTTTTCTTCAGCCAGTTTGCGATCGCTAATGTCGATACTAGCGCAAGTCACCCCTACAACTTCTTGGGATTCATTCCGTAATGGCTCTATTGTCAAATCGTAATATCGAGTTCCAGTTGCACTGGTAATAGACACTTCTTCTCGCGTACCTATGCCAGTAGTCAGCACCCCATTTTTAATCGCGATCTGACGTTGGGCATCTTCAGCAGGCATAATATCCGAGTCATGTTTGCCCAACATATTTTCAATAGTTAACCCAGAGGAAGGGTTATAAACCCAGGTATAACGTAACTCCCTATCCTGGTGGTAGACAAAGATTGGGGAATTTTTCAGGGCAACCCGAAATCGCTCCTCACTATGGCGCAGTGCGTCATCTGCTCGTTGACGCTCAATTGCATAACGCATGGAGCGTACCAGCAAATCGCCAGTCACCTGCCCTTTCACCAAATAATCCTGCGCTCCCTCCTGCATGGCCCTAATTGCTAGGGTTTCATCGTCTATACCTGTCAATACGATGAGCGGAGTTGCTTTTGCCTGATGATGAGTTCTGACAAAGGTTTCTAGCCCTTGGCTATCTGGTAACGATAGGTCTAACAGAATTACATCAAAACTTTCTTTTGCCAAATAATTGAGCGCTTGAGAAAGCGACTCAACGGGCATCAATTCAACCCTAGTTGTGGTAACTTCTTTTAAAAACTCTTGTAACAATAAGATATCACCAGGGTTGTCTTCTACTAACAAAACTTTAATAATTTTAGCTGCCATTACCATCACTCCGGTGGCAGTTTTACGATCGCAAACCAAAAATTTTCTATGGATTGTACAATTTTAACGAATTGATCAAAGTCAACTGGTTTAGTTATATAGCAGTTGGCAGCGAGGTTATAGGCTTTCAGGATATCTTCTTCGGCTTGGGAAGTCGTGAGAACTACTACAGGAATACGTTTAAGGTTTATATCCGTTTTGATTTCTGCTAGTACCTCCCGTCCGTCCTTTTTGGGCAGGTTCAAATCAAGTAGTACAATGTCTGGATGTGCTGCTGTCGCATATTTTTCCTGTTTTCGTAGAAACGCCATTGCCTCTACTCCATCTTCGACCACATTTAGATGAATTGAGATTTTGCTATCTTCCAGGGCGATCCGTGTGAGTTGGGCATCGCCAGGATTGTCTTCTACTAACAAAACCTCTATAGGCATAATCGTTGATTTTACACTCACGATTGTTTACCTGCTTTATCTGGAATTGTGAAGTAGAAAATCGAGCCTTGGCCCGGTTCCGACTCAACCCAGATATTGCCGCCGTGACGTTCGATAATTTTTTTACAAATTGCTAGACCGATTCCAGTACCGGGATACTTGGCTCTACCGTGCAAGCGCTGAAAAATTACGAAAATGCGTTCGGCATACTGGGATTCTATACCAATTCCATTATCGCGCACCCAAAACAACCATTCATCTTTTGATGAGATAACATTTAAACTTTCTCTATCCGCATCTACACCCCCTTTAACTACCCCGATGTGAATTCGTGGAGTTAGATTTTGGCGGAATTTGATGGCGTTGCTGATCAGGTTTTGGAAAACCTGTGTTAGTTGAGTAGCATCAGCTATCACTTCGGGTAAGGGATCGTGGGTGACAACTGCACCGCTCTCTTCGATCGCCACTTGGAGATTAGCGATCGCCTGCTTGAGAACAGCATTACAATCGACTGGTACAAAGGGCTGTCCACGGGTGCTAACACGCGAATAGTTCAAGAGCTCGTTGATTAGAGTCTGCATTCGGTGTGCCCCGTCTACAGCGTAGGCGATGAACTGATCGGCATTGGCATCTAGTTTGCTTTTGTATCTTTGCTCTAGCAGTTGTAAGTAACTAGTCACCATCCGCAACGGCTCTTGCAAGTCATGGGAAGCCACATAGGCAAATTGTTCTAATTCGGCATTAGAACGAGCGAGTTCCTGACTGTAGCAAGTTTCTTTTTCTAACAATTGCGCTTGGGATATAGCAATGCCAATTTGGTTAGCTAATTGCTGTAATAACTCTGTCTCAAAGCTATTCCACCGTCGGGGGGTGGCACACTGATGAGCTAGCAATAAGCCCCAAATGCCTTCTTTAAGAAGAATTGGCACTACGAGGTTAGCTTTGACAGCAAACTGTTGCAGAAATTCTCGATGGCAAGGTCGAATATGAGCGCTTTCAATGTCTTCGATCGCACTGACTCTTCCTTGACGATATCTTTTTAAATATTCTTGTTTAAAGCAGGGGTCAACAATATTTTGTCCCAAAATTACTGGCCAAGCAGGTAGCACTGCCTCTTTTACCACTGTTCCCGAACCATCAGCCCACAGTTGAAAAACTAATACTCGGTCAGCTTGTAGTAGTTTTTGTACCTCTGTAACCGTAGTCTGGAGAATTTCCTCTATTTGTAAAGTTTCGCGAATTTTTACAGTGATTTCCGCAAATAGTTGCGATCGCTTATTCTGCCGTTTGAATTCCTCTTCTACTTGCTTGCGATCAGTGATATCAAGTGTGACACCGATCATCCGAGTTGGGTCATTAACCTCGTCAACTCCTCGACCCCGTGCTAACATCCAGTGAACACTGCCATCAGACCAGATATTACGGTACTCTGCCTGATAATCTGTCTTATTGTCCAAAGCTTGTTTCACAGACTCTTGCACATAGGTGCGATCGTCGGGATGGATACGTTCAAACAGCTTAGTATAAGAAAGCTCAGCTTCAGGGGGTAATCCAAAGTTGACCTTGCACTGATTAGATGCAGACAATTCCTCTGTTTTCAGATCAAGTTGCCAAGAACCGAGTCTAGCAGTCTGTAATGCTAGCTTCAATCGTTGTTCGCTCTCGCGTAAGGATGTCTCAGTTCGCTTTAGTTCCTCGGCAAAACGGGATACTTCAGCTAAGTTTCGCCTTAACTCCAACTGGCTAATCACTTGACGGCTCAAAGCCATGAGTGCGTCCATTTGTTTTTGGCTCAATTCCCGTGGAACTTGGTCAAGCACGCACAGGGTTCCTACCATATCTCCCTTTGGACTAATCAGGGGCACACCTGCATAAAACCGCACATAGGGAGCGCCAATCACTATCGGATTCTGGGCGAACTTTTCATCAGCTAATGTATCTGTAACTACTACAACATCACACCGTCCTTGGCAAAGGTAAGATAACCCAACATTCCGGGGCATTTCTGATACATCCAAACCTACTTTTGCCTTAAACCACTGACGATGTTCATCAATGAAATTTACCAAGGCGATAGAGGTGCCACAAATGAATGCGGCTAATTGGGCAAGATTGTCGTAGGCTTCTTCGGGTTCAGTGTCAAGAATTTGATACTGGCGGAGAGCTTCTAGTCTCACCGCTTCTTCATCAATGCGTTCAGCTTTCATTAACTTTTATTAACAAATCAAAGTATGCTGTCTATTTAAGTTTGGTAAAAAGAAAAACAATACATAATCGCAACCCACATTCAGAGTTTCGAGAGTTGCCTTTGGGTTTTCAGACTTTTTTTGTGTCTATGTTCTAAAATTTTAACGTATATTGACACCGCGATATCGTTTTGCTATAGAGACTGAAAACTCAACAATTTTAGATTTGTCGGTATCTATGCGATCGCCTTAACAGTAAACAGTAAACAGTAATCAGTAAATAGTTATCAGTTAAGATAATTGGGTTTAAGTAGAACTACTAGTATCATGTCCGATTAATTAAGCTGAGTAAGAATGTTCGTTTGTAGTCAGGACTAAAGTCCTGACTTTGGGGACTGAAGTCTCCACTACAAACTGCTTATTATGGCTGATTTGGCGGACATCATATAAGAGAGCGATCGCTTGCAACTGAAAACTAATAACCCAAAGCCGATAGCAGGCATTATCTGACGGGTATAAATTCCCACCATCCACCATCAGGACTGATTACTGTTTACTGATTACTGATTACTGTTGACGTCTCTCGCAGCTTGCTAATTACATCGCTGAGATTACCCGTATTCAGGCGATAACTCAGAGGATGAGCAATTAATCGGGCTGTGCTTTCATACAAAGTGGCAATTTCAACCAAACCATTTTCTCGCAAAGTTCGCCCTGTAGAAACCAAATCGACGATCGCCTCAGACATACCTGTAATTGGCCCTAGTTCTACTGAACCATACAGTGGTACTATTTCTACAGGCAAATCTAAACTATGGAAATACTCACGAGCGCAATTTACATATTTAGAAGCAACTCGACCATGCGGTAGTAAATCTAAAGGCGATCGGTAAGAACTAGATGCTTTTACCGCTACCGACATCCGACAATGCCCAAACTGCAAATCTACCAAATGTGCAACTTGTGGCTGTTTTTCTCGCAGCACATCGTAACCAACAACACCTAGTTGTGCCTGACCATATTCTACATAAACTGGCACATCCTGCGCCCGTACCAGTAACCCTTTGGCAAGTCCCGTAGCATCAGGAATTTGCAGTTGGCGAGTTCCTGAATCTAAAAAGGCACTAAAATCTAATCCCACAGATTGTAGCAGGCGGATGCTATTTTTAAGTAGTTCCCCTTTTGGCAATGCAACTGTCAGCATTCTTTTTCTTAGTATCCTTGTTGGCGTTTCTGCGGTTCATTAATGAGAATATCTCTATATGCTTACCACAAGCAGCATGAGAATTTTATTAGTTGACGATGAAGTTGAATTAACTGGCCCCCTAAGTCGCTTGTTAAGTCGTGAGGGCTATACTGTAGATGCCGCTTATGATGGGACAAGCGGTAGCGAACATGCACAAGCAGGCAATTATGATCTCTTAATTTTAGATTGGATGCTGCCAGGAAAAACGGGGTTAGAGATTTGTCAGGAATTGCGACGCCAAGGCAAAACAACTCCAGTTCTGTTTCTCACAGCCAAAGATACTCTAGATGATCGTGTAGAAGGTTTAGATGCTGGTGCGGACGACTACTTGGTGAAACCGTTTGAACTACGGGAGTTATTAGCACGAGTCCGTGCTTTGTTGCGTCGTTCTGGTTCCCAAACCTTTGACACTATCAACGGAAGGCTGACTGTAGCGGATTTAGAACTTGATTATGAAAATCAAGTGGCCTATCGTCAAGGACGTATCATTGAACTATCGCAAAAAGAAAGCCAGCTACTACAATACTTTATGGAACACACTGGGCAACTGCTGACTCACGCCCAGATTTTGCAAAATCTGTGGCAAGATGACGAGCAACCCAGTAGCAACGTCATAGCGGCATTAATTCGCCTACTGCGCCGTAAAATTGAGGTAGGTAGAGAAACTCAATTGATTCACACTGTATACGGCAAAGGCTATCGCTTCGGCGCTTCCTCAGTGGAAAATTCCTAGGATAATAACACAACCAAACTAATACTAACCACAGGCACTATTGCCTCTCTGGCGTTTCCTGATATATTTGTTCAAGTTCAGCGATTAATCAGTTTCCCAAGTAAATGATTAAGTTGAAGTTGGAGTTTTTCTTGTAATTGTTGTGCCTGCCGATAAGCTGCTGCACGCCCTTTACCTGAATTAATATCCTTTTCCAAAGGTTGAATAAAATAACGTAGACGTGTTCTCATTGCCCAAACTCCCATTGAGGGAAATAAGATTAAGACAAGCATCAAGGGCGAGAATGGCAAGAAGGGTAATTTAAATAATCTCTGCAACTTTTTGAGGTTAACCGTCCAAGGATGTAATGCTTCACTACCGATGCAAACAACTGGGAGAACGGGAATGTGATAGCGATCGCTCAGTTGAATGAAGCTGACATCAAATTTTTGCAGTTGATAACGTCTTCTCCAACCTTTAAGAGGGCCGCGTAAACCTTCGGGTGCGTATAAAAGAATTTTACCTTGGGTATTCGTTGCGATCGCCTTTTCAAAATCACCTAACTCTGCTCGCACAGCCCCTAAAACCTGTGACCATTTGGGTGGTAGCCACCAAATTACCCAAGGATGCTCAAATAATGATACACCTGCTAAAGGTTGTACTACCCAGTCCCGTGTGCCTAATAGATAACCCAAGGTCAAAAAGTCCCAAGGAAAACACATTCCTGCATGATTCATCGCCACAATCATCGAACCTGTTTGCGGCAAGTTATCAATTTGTTGCAATTCCCCACGAAAATAATATTTAACTATAAAACTAAGAACTTCTTTACTAAAAGCTTGTTGATACTTGGGATTAAATTCTCCTACTTTTGTTCTTGGTGAACGACAACCAAGACGCAACCAACGCATCAGCAAGGCTAAATAAAATCCACCAGGAATTAAAAATAACCCATATTCTAACCAATTCCAACCATCTGGATCAGCATGATAGTGTTGCCAGTGGCGGTTGAATAAAATCAACCAGCCTGGAGGATACCAAATACAGAACCAATCAAACCAACTAAATTTATAGCCTTCACCTGAAGCTTTTTCTAGTTGAGTGTTTAGGAGTTTTTCAGAGTGTTGATTAATCACAACATTTAAATCAGTGAACAGTAAACAGTTGGGGGATTTAAATCAGTGAACAGTAAACAGTTAACAGTAAACAGTTGGGGGATTTAAACCCGCTAGATAGCGTCTGCTACTAATCGGCTTCAGGTTCCCCTTAAACCCAATTATGTTTACTGTTTACCGTTTACTGTTCACTGTTAATAAACCCGCTAGATAGCGTCTGCTACTAATCGGCTTCAGGTTCCCCTTAAACCCAATTATGTTTACTGTTTACCGTTTACTGTTCACTGTTAAAAACATATCCTAGCTCTATCGCTTTGCCCTTGGCATCCTGCCCTAGAAGTAAAATTAACTACATATCTGCACAACTAGATAAATAAATTGCAAAAATTAAAAAATCAGGTATTTTTTGTCAAAAACGATGATGTTTTGGTAAAAATCTAGAAATACAAAGTGTTGGCTAAAACTTAAATATACAGTGATGTCCTCAATAAGTCTTCGCAACACTACACAAATTCTTCCTCAAGCTGGAGACAAATGACGCGACACCTGTCCTATTATTCCTACTATGGAATTAAGAAAGCCGCTCAAAATCTCAGATTTAATCCGTGAACTTCGGCAGCAACTCGATCTGTCTCAAGAGAAGTTTGCAGCCAAGTTAGGCGTTTCGCTGCGAACAGTCAATCGCTGGGAAAACGGATATGCAATGCCATCACAGATGGCGCTAAAGCTAATCGAAGAAATGTTACAGAAGATGGGTGAACCAGGCAAAACACTACTGAGGCAGTATCTATCACAAGCGGAGCAGAGGGAGAACTTCTGAAATGACGCTAACAACACCCGAAAAAATGTTGATAATCCGCTCTCGGTTACTAACATACAGTGTAATGATTCTGGCAGTTACAGCGGCTCTACTGCTGACGCCATTGTTACAGCCAGCCCTTGAGCCGAGTGTATTTACATTATTTTATGCTGCTGTGGCAGTTAGTGCCTGGTATGGCGGCATAGTTCCGGGAGTGTTAGCGATCGCTCTATCTGCTTTAGTTGTTTTCTACTTTCTGATCGAGCCAGTCTATCAGTTCGATATCGTTAGTCTGAGCATCTTAGTACGATTAACCACGTTTTCACTAGTATCCTTGCTGATTACTTTACTCTCCTCAGAGTTACGAACTGCTAGACGCAAGGCAGAGACAAGCTTGAAGTTGCTGCAAAATAGCAAAATGCGATTTAGCCGACTGCTAGAATCCAACATTATTGGGGTTATCGTTACCGATAGCAACGGCTCGATTCTTGAAGCAAATCATGCCTTTTTGAAAATGGTCGGCTATACACAAGAAGATTTATGCGCTCACCGCCTGAACTGGCGCGAGATGACCCCACCTGAACATCTTCATTTGAGTGAGAGTTCAGTGCAAGAACTCAAAACTCTCGGTATATGCCAGCCTTTTGAAAAAGAATATATCCGCAAAGATGGCTCTCGCGTTCCCGTTCTGCTCGGTTCAGCCTTTGTGGGAGACACTCAAGAAACGTTCATTGGCTTTGTTGTTGATTTGAGCGAACGCAAATTAACAGAACGAACCTTGCAAGAGAAAGAGGAGCGCTTGAAGTTAGCTAACGAGCGTTTTGAGTTAGCAGCCGCAGCAGTCAATTGTTTAATCTATGACTGGAACATAACGCAGGATAACGTTGAAAGAACCGAGGGTTTAACCCGAATTTTAGGCTATTCCCTCGCCGAAGCTGAACCAACTGGCAGATGGTGGCATGAACTTGTCCATCCAGAGGATTTACAGCATATACAGAACGATGCATCTGTGGTTTTGGCAAATAGCGATCGCTATGTCAGCGAGTATCGAGTTCGCAACAAAGAAAATCAATACATCTATGTGCTAGATCAAGGGCTAGTAGTGCAGCGAGATGCTGATGGACAACCAATACGCGTAGTTGGCAGCACTACAGATATAAGCGAACGCAAACAAGTAGAGGCAGCGCTTCAAGAACAGGAAAAAAAATACCGCTATATTTTTGAAGCCACAGGCGTGTCAATTTTTGAGGAAGATTTTTCTCTTGTCAAAGCCGCGCTTGAGGATTTGAAAGCGCAAGGCGTCCAAGATTTTTGCACCTTTTTTGCTGAACACCCTGAGTTTATTCAACAAGCAGTTGGCATGGTCAGAATTGTCAACGCAAATAATGCAGCGATGCGAATGTTTGGCGCTCAAGAAAAAAACGACCTGGCTTCGCTTCACCAAATATTTGTACCAGAAACCTTAGAGGTGTTTGCCAAAGAACTCTTGGCAATCACTAATGGAAAAACCCATTTTGAGTCGGAAACAATTTTGCAAACTCTTCAAGGAGAGCGCCTTAACATCCTGTTTACAATCACGTTTCCGCCGTCAACTGCCAAATTTGACAGCGTATTGGTGAGCATAATGAATATCACCGCTCGCAAGCAAGCAGAAGCAGCGGTTCAAGCTAGTGAGGAGCAGCTCAGGAGTTTTGTGGAAGCGAATGTTGTGGGAATTCTCTTTGGTGATATAGATGGTGGCATCAGTCATGCCAATGATGAGTTCTTGCGAATCGTCGGTTATACCCGTGAGGATCTCCAAGCAGGTAGACTACGCTGGATTGATATGACGCCCCCTGAATACCTTTATTTAGATGAACTAGCGATCGCCGAAGCTAAGTCCAAGGGAGCTTGTACTCCTTATGAAAAGGAATATATTCGCCCGGATGGCTCTCATGTACCAGTTGTAGTTGGCTACTCCTTGTTGGGAGAAACTCGGCAAAAATCAGTCGCATTCATTCTTGATATTAGCGAACGCAAGCATATTGAAAAAGCACTGCGCCAAAGTGAAGAGAGATTTCAAGCTTTTATGGACAATAGTCCCGCAGCCGCCTGGATTACAGATTTAGATGGGCGTGTACTCTACCTGAATCAAACTTATTTTCGGACATTAAATTTATCAGCAAACAAGGCAATCGGCAAAAACATTTTTGAGCTATATCCTGCCCAAATCGCTCAGCCGTTCCTCGATAACATTAAAATGGTTGTCGAGACAAATCAAGTCGTTGAGGCAATGGAGTCAGCCCCACGCACTGATGGCACACTTGGCAAATTTTTGGTATATCAGTTTCCAGTTGCCGATACGTCTGGGCATCACTTAGTGGGAGGAGTTGCAGTTGACATCACCGAACGTGAACGCGCCCTTCATGAACGTCAGCTTGCAGAGCAAGCCTTGCAAGAGCGTAGTGAACGACTCAAACTTCTTTCTGAAACAGCCAGTGATTTGCTTTCAACAGAGCGTCCGTTAGATCTAATGAACAGCTTGTTCAGTAAACTCTCGGCGCAGATGGATTTGGATTTTTACTTCCACTATCTCATCGATACACACGAAAATAGGCAAAAACTGCGCTTAGTAGCTTGGAGCGGCATCACTGATGAAGTATTTCAAGCAATTGAATACCTGGAATTTAATGAAGGCATGTGTGGAGTGGTGGTAGAGGAACGACGTCAAATAGTTGTTAACGATGTGCCGCACTCTACCCATCTAAGAGCACACATTCTCTGCTCTTTAAACATCACAGCATACGCAGGTCAACCATTAATTGCTCAAGGAAAGTTGCTTGGTGTACTTTCTTTTGCCAGCCGCACCCGTACCTACTTTACTCCAGAGGAGATTGCTTTGCTGCAAGCAACCTCAGATCAGGTGGCGATCGCTCTGGAACGCGCTGAGCTAATGGCTTCGTTACAGCGACAAAAAGAGCAGTCAGTCCAAGCTAATCGGATCAAAGATGAATTTTTGGCGGTTCTCTCCCACGAACTCCGCACGCCACTCAACCCCATCCTGGGCTGGTCAAAGTTACTGCGAACTAAAAAGTATGATCAAGCAACCACTGATCGCGCCCTCGAAACTATTGAGCGTAACGCCCAGCTACAAACCCAACTAATCGAAGATTTGCTGGATGTTTCTCGCATTCTGCAAGGCAAACTTAATCTGAATGTTAGTCCAGTGAATCTGACATCTGCGATCGCCGCAGCCATAGAAACCATGCGTCTAGCCGCTGAAGCTAAATCAATTAACCTGCAAACTGTGTTTGAACCGCACATAGGACACGTGGCGGGTGATTCCAATCGCTTACAGCAAGTCATCTGGAATCTACTTTCCAACGCCATTAAGTTTACACCCCAAGGCGGACAGGTAGAGATCAGTTTAGCGTCTTCTGGTTCTCACGCTCAACTACAAGTGCGTGATACAGGTAAGGGAATTAGCCCTGACTTTTTACCCTATGTATTTGACTACTTTCGCCAAGCTGACGGCGCAACTACTAGGAAATTCGGTGGACTAGGGTTAGGATTAGCGATTGTTCGTCACATCGTAGAGCTGCATGGCGGCACAGTTCAGGCAGAAAGTTTAGGTGAGGAACAGGGAGCAACTTTTACAGTCATGCTACCGCTGATGAAGATTAATTCCAAAAGCCTTGAAATTAATAGACAAACTGATGATTCTGTGCATCTAAATGGCGTGAAAGTTTTGCTTGTGGATGATGAGGCTGATACACGAAATTTAATTGCTTTTATTTTAGAGCAGTCTGGTGCAGAGGTAATCCAGGTAGCGTCAGCTGTGGAAGCACTACGCGCTTTACCTCAGTTCCAGCCAGATCTGCTGTTAAGCGATATTGGAATGCCTGACATAGATGGCTATATGCTGATGCGTCAAATTAGAGCCATGCTACCAGATTTGGGAGGGCTGCCAGCAATTGCCCTAACTGCTTATGCTGGTGAGGTTGATTACCAACAAGCGATCGCTGCGGGATTTCAGCAGCATATCACCAAACCAGTGGAGCCAGCTAAGTTAATTCGGGCGATCGCTAACCTGATTGATGGTCATAGCAATCTGCAAAATAGCTTACAGCGAGTTTTACACGAATAGACCACTGGGTGAGGATTATAATGCCTACCCTACAACTGATAATGCGATTGTATCGAGTGACAATGCGATTGTATCGGGTGACAATGCGATTGTATCGGGTGACAATGCGATTGTATCGGGTGACAATGCGATTGTATCGGGTGACAATGCGATTGTATCGAGTAACAATGCGATTGTATCGACTTACAAAAATTAACTCAGCTTATTCTTGTTCTCATACTCAACATGAATTAAAGAGGGCTACCGCCTGATCTTACAGTCAAGGCATTAGCCCTCAGAAAAAGCATTCCCAGCCGGAGGCCAAGAACAAGATAACGTTAGGTACAAGTTAAGTTAATACGTATGAGCTAACGAAGAGACTCAATTAACTTGACAACTCGTTCCTTAACTTCATCACGAACCCGACGAAATGTTTCAATTGATTGTCCTTCTGGATCATCAAGTTGCCAATCTTCAAATACATCTCTTAACACCCACGCTTCGGGTAAATTTACCCCACAACCGCATAAAGAAATCACTGCATCGTAATCTTCAGGATTGAAATCACTTAAAGGTTTCGAGGCTTGATTGCTGATATCAATACCAATTTCAGACATGATATCAACAGATTTGGGGTCTACATGACTTGATTCCAACCCTGAACTACTAACAGAAATTTTGCCTGCTCCTAAAGTACGAGCAAAACCCTCTGCCATTTGGGAACGTCTGGAATTTTTCTTGCAAACAAACATTACTTTTTTCATGATATTTTTGGTTGTTGATAATTTGACAAAAGAAAACTTTTATGTACTTTTATTGGCATTAACTTCCAGCGCACTATTCGTTAACTTGATAGCTTCCTGCGCTGCTTTTTCCTTACGTTCGCTATGGCGATCAGTGAGGTAATCAACCTTGTCACGCAATAGCAATGTAAATTTATAAAGTTCTTCCATCACATCGATAACGCGATCGCGGTAAGCTGAATCTTTCATAGTTCCATCTTCGTTAAACTCCTGATAAGCTTTCGCCACCGAAGATTGATTAGGAATCGTAAACATTCGCATCCAACGCCCCAAAATTCGCAGTGTATTCACAGCGTTAAAAGATTGAGAACCACCACTTACTTGCATGATTGCTAAAGTTTTGCCTTGAGTTGGTCTAACAGCTCCTAAACTCAAAGGAATCCAATCAATTTGATTTTTGAGAATGCCAGTAATATTGCCGTGCATCTCAGGAGAAGACCACACTTGACCCTCAGACCATATACTCAATTCGCGTAGCTCCTGTACTTTAGAATGACTATCGGGCACACTGCCATAAATAGGTAATTCAAGTGGGTTGAAAAACCGAACTTCCGCACCAAATCCCTCCATAATTCTTGCAGCTTCTTCTGCTAACAAGCGGCTATAGGAACGCTCTCGTAAAGAGCCATATAAAAACAATATTCTCGGTGGATGATCAAAACAAGTCATGGAAATCATTAATCAGTTCTAAATCATGTAATTTCTTCTTAGTTAAAATCAGAATTTTGTATTTACTTATGCATAGTTACAGCAGCTATTCAAGTTTGCGTAAGCAAAGCTAGTCGTAGACATGTATATCCTTCCTAAATGATTCATGAAATTCTCTACTTCTTTCTTGGCGGCTTGGCGGCTTGGCGGTTCGATAATTTTCATAATTCAAATGAAAAATAACAACTTCCTTTATTCATTAAAATCTCGAAAACCATTAGAAAGTTGCCCATAAACTACAACTGCTAATTGCGCTCCTAAAATTGGTGCAACCCAATAAACCCAGTGATGCTGCCAAATTCCTCCCACAAAAGCAGGGCCCAATGAACGCGCCGGATTCATACTTGCACCAGTAATTGGCCCCATAAACGCCGCCTCCATTCCCACAGTTAACCCGATCGCCAACCCAGCAAAGCCAATGTGTGCGCGGCGATCCAATCCAGAACCAAAAATTATAAACATCAAAATGAAGGTGAGAACAAACTCTAACACCAGAGATTGCAACCAATTTCCATTCAGTGGTAAGGTAGTCCCTAAATTGGCAACTCGTCCCAAACTAATTAGTAGGAAAGTTGAAGCTGCGATCGCACCTATTGACTGCGCCAAAATATACGGCAAAACTCGCCGTTTTGGGAAAAAACCACTCGTCCAAAACGCTAATGTCACCGCTGGATTGAAGTGTGCGCCGCTAATATGTCCAATTCCGTAAATCAACGCCGCAACTACCGCACCAAAAACAAAGCTAATACCAATATGGGTAACAGCACCCTGGCTGATGTCATTTACCATGACTGCGCCAGTACCCGCAAATACTAAAATAAAAGTGCCAACTCCTTCTGCTAAAACCTCCCGTCTGCACTGGGAAACTTCATTTAAAAATGATTTCATGATCTAAAACTTCGCTTGTTTTCGTAATAACTCCCCAAGCGTCAGATTTAGCTGAGCCTCTCCTTCAAATACTGTTCCCACTTTGCCATTATAAAAATGAACATTATCCAGGTAGTAGCCTTCATTTGGTAAAGGCACATAGCCTACAGAACTGACTATTTTTGGTGCTTTTTCAATGTAGAAATTTACGAATTCTTTGACTGGTCGTTTCTTTTGTGCAGACTCAAAATTAGCGTAGATAAACAAAGGTCGAGATAGTGGCTGATACTGGGCTTTTTCTACTGTTTGACGTGACGGTAGCACTGCACCTTTGCCATTGTTGACTGCAATAGCTTTTAATTTACCTTGGTTTTCTTCGTAATAGGCATAGCCAAAGTAACCTAAAGCATTCGGGTCTTGACTAATTCCTTTGACTAAAACTTCATCGTCTTCGCTGGCTGTATAATCGTTGCGACTAGCTCTAACTTTGCCTACTACTGCCTCTGTGAAGTAGTCAAAAGTACCAGATTTCTTACCTGCACCATATAAAGAAATTGGACGATCTGGCCAAGACGCACGCACTTGGTTCCAACGGGTAATTTTCCCTTCAGCAGCAGGTTCCCAAATCTTTTTCAATTCTGCGATGGTGATATCTTTTGCCCAGTCGTTTTGCGGATTAACGGCGACGGTAAGGGCATCAAAAGCAATGGGAAACTCGTAATACCTGACGCCATTTTTGTTACAAGTTTCCATCTCTGCTTTCAAAATCGGTCGAGAGGCGTTGCTAATATCTGTTTCTCCAGCACAGAATTTTTCAAATCCTGCACTGGTTCCAGAAAAGTTCACTTGAACTTGGGCGTTATTCTTGGGGTCGGCTTGAAACTCTTTAGCGATCGCCTGCGTTATCGGATAGACTGTGCTCGAACCATCAATCTTGATCATCTTCGCCTTCGCTGAATCACTGACTTGTGTCACCTTTGGCGATTGCTGAGTTTGAGTTGATGAATTGGAAGTGGCTGTGCAACTGGCCGCAAAAGTCAAAATTCCAACTGCCAGAGCCAGTTTATTTGGTATTGCCTTCATTGACCTCACCTGTATGGCTGATATCAAGGGTATATTTATATCATTTCAAAAAAAATTGATATGTCAATTACCAAGGCACTACTATATACAAAAATTCATCAATAAAACTTGATGTGTTACTTTTATTGAAGTCATTAACCATGACTGCGCCAGTATTCCTAAACACCGCAGAGGTTGCCCAAGTGGGAGTATCAACCTCTAGTCGCGGCAGGAAAGTGCGGGCGAAACTACACGATTCTGGTGAAAACTAGCCAAATATTCCTCTAGAGTATTTAATTGGGAAAGATTCAAGCTGTAATAAATCCAGCGCCCTTCCTGACGGGTGTGAACTAAGCCAGCTTCCTTGAGGGTTTTCAGGTGAAAAGACAGTTTTGACTGACTTACCTCCAAGGCGTCACACAAGTCACACACACACAGTTCTTGCTGCCGTAGCAGTTCTAGCACACTAATTCTAAGTGGATCGGAAAGGGCATGAAATCCCACAGCAATTAAATGAGGGATTGTAGCAACGAAAGTTTGCATGAATTAAATTTTGCCGATAAAAGGATGCTTTCTCTATTCTGAAGTAGAAAATATAGCTTCAGGCTGATAACGGATACCAGCTTGCTTGAAGCGATGTAAAGCTTCACCCAAGCGATCGCAGTCTGCAATCAAACTGATCCGCACATACCCCTCACCCGCAACTCCAAAGGCATTTCCTGGGGTGACGACAACGCCAGTTTGCTGCAATACATCCAGGGCAAAATCTGTTGAACCCATACCAACAGGACACTTCACCCAAAGATACATCGTTGCCTTGGTTTTAGGAATATCCCAACCCAATTGTCCTAATCCTTGAATCAGAAAATCGCGGCGGGTACGGTAGCGTTGCTGTACCTCATGCAAATAAACATCTGGCAGTTGTAAGGCGGTTTCTGCTGCTGTTTGCAAGGCGGCAAAAATGCCATAGTCCAAGTTGGTTTTTAAAGTTCGCAAACCTTGAATTACATGACGGTTTCCCACCACAAACCCCACACGCCAACCAGCCATATTATAGGTTTTAGATAAGGTGTGAAATTCCACACCAATTTCTTTCGCGCCAGGAATTTCTAGCAAGCTAGTTGGTTGATAACCATCAAAAGCTAACTCTGCATAACACAAATCATGCACCAGTAGAATTTCATACTTGCGGGCAAAGGCGACGATTTCTTCAAAGAATTCGCGGGGTGCGGTAGCAGCTGTAGGATTGCTGGGATAATTGAAATAGAGAATTTTAGCTTGTCTAGCAACCTCGTCAGGAATGGCAGCTAAATCAATTAACCAGTCATTCTCTGGTTTGAGAATCAAGCTGTGGATTTTCCCACCAGCAATTACCGGGCCCCGGAAATGGGCAGGATAAGCGGGCGAAGGAACCAGAACCACATCGCCAGGGTTAATGTAGGCGATCGCTAAATGAGTCAATCCTTCTTTAGAACCCAGCAACGGCAAAGCTTCGCTATCGGGATCAAGAACCACACCATAGCGGCGATGATACCAGTTAGTGATGGCACGACGGAAACTCGCAGTACCTTCAAAAGGAGGATAACCGTGATTAGCGGGATCTTTCAAAGCAGCGATCGCGGCTTCTACCACTGGTTGTGGTGTTGCGCCATCGGGGTTTCCCATGCCCAAATCAATTAAATCTAGCCCTTGTTCTCGTGCCTTAGCTTTAAGTTCATCTAGACGGGCAAACACATAAGGTGGCAGTGTTTGTATACGTTCTGCTGGGACTATCCAATTCAAACTCATTCCTCAACCTCATCACTCATTCCTCTTATTGAGACTCGATTAATCGTCGTGTCTCTACTATCTATTGGTGCGGTGGTAGAAACCATCGCAGCCATCAACTGTTCTGGTGCGACTTTAAACGGTAGTCGATGGATGTCAGAATTAGGAGATAGGGCAATTTCTGCCGACCGTTGCAATTCGCCTAATGTGATATTGCCTAACCCCAAATCGCTTAATTTTTGTGGCAGTCCAATTTCTGCATAAAACTTTAACAACTGTTGCCGTGCCGCAGCAGCTAATTGATTGCCTTGTAACATTTCTTCTAACCGTAGCTGCACCAAGATCCCAAAAGCAACTTTTTCACCGTGAATACTGCCATGTCCTGAAATATGAGTTAAACCATTATGCACGGCATGGGCTGCAACGGTGCGACACTGCGCCCCTCCTAGTCCCCCAACTACCCCAGCCAGTAAGACGGTAGCGTCTACAACTTCTCGCCATTCGCTACCAGGTTCTTTGAGGGCGGCGGCTGACTTTTGCAACAGGATATCTCGCAAAACTCGCGCTTGTTGGACTGCGGCAATGATTAAAGTATCTTGTGAGTGTCCGCTGCTCACTGAAGCTTCGTACCACTTAGCGATCGCATCACCAATTCCAGCTACTAAGGTACGTTGTGGTGCAGTTTGAATCAAATCGTAGTCGAGTATCAGTAAATCTGGACAGCGAGACAATGCGACATCGTAAAGAAACGCCCCTGTTTCTGAATAAACATTTGACAAGGCACTCCATGCTGCACAGGTAGCCGCTGAAGTCGGAATTGTCACTACTGGTAACTGCAACTGCTGCGCGACCAATTTAGCTGTATCTAGTGCTTTACCGCCACCTACACCGATAATCACATCAGCTTTATGCGCTTTTGCGGCTTTCTGTAAAGATTCCAAACTAGCTTCGCAACAATCCACGCCATAGGAGGCTTGAACAGTATCTAACTGTTGTTCTTCCAGAATTTTTTGCAAATTTTGACTGTTGTCAAAAGTGCGTAAATGTGCAATCGCTTGACGTGAGTTATCACCTGTCACAATTAAGGGACGACTTCCCAAACAGGCAATCTCTTTTGCGACTGTTTGCAACACATTAGAACCACGGATTACCTTGGCTGGGGCAACGGTGAGTGTAAATAACGAACTAGAAGTTTGAGTAGACAAAGTTTGAGTAGAAAATTGATTAGGCATATAACTAGTTTGCCAAAAACTTGATATTTCTTAATCAAATTAGACTTACGGCTAGAAATTCGGCGTTGCTACGCTGATTTCAAGATGACTACGAGTTTACACTTGACTCAATTAGGTTTCAGTCGTCATGAAATACAAGTCGGCTGTTGCTAACTGGTTGAGCCGTTTGACGAAGTGGCTGGATAAGATTGCCATTAGCCTTAAATTCCGAACTATCAAAATTTTGAATAACCGTATAATTAATTAACATTATCACTCTCAGATTCCTAGGAAAGTTATGGATAACTGCTAATTAGGCTTTAAGGGGTAAGCTCATTTACACCTGATTGACTTTGGGAATCGGTGAGTATTCCCAATCATTGCCCATTAACAGCACACTGATTAATTTTTTACCAGAATCGTTAGATTAATATTTTAATATAAAAATTAAGATTATTGTATTATAAAGTACAAAAAAAATTAGATTAACCTGGTAACAAATCAATTATTAAGAATTTAGGGACTTCCAAGTAAAAAAATAACTAACCAATGATCTCAGGGTGTGTTAAAACGACAGCTAGCCCCTTCAAGGTGTAATCTATTTTTCTTAGTGTCTTGGAGTCTTGGTGGTTAAAAAATTGACTTTTGAACCACTAAGGCACTAAGACACGAAGGTTAGCCCGTAAAAATCTGAAATATGGAGATGGGGAAAATATAGAACAAACCCCACCCATCACGAAATTAAGCGGTAGGTTTTGGTAATTGAGCGAATTTGTCCGGGTAAATTTCGACTGTCATTTCCGACTTTTCACGAGAAACCAGCGATCGCTTTACCTGACCCAAGTAAACTGGTACAGAAACGCCTGGTTCTGGATGAATAATAGTACGGGCGCGAACTGTCAGTTGGCTATCTTCCCTTGTACCTAAGCGACCATAAGAATAGAGATTACTAGCTGCTTGACGTAAAGTTGCATCTAATTGTGTAGGGGAAATTTTGGGTGATACGGCAATCACTGCTTGTGTTGCCCCATTGTCATAAACTAAACTGAATCGCGTTGCTCCCGGAATAACAGTACGACTCAAAGGGACTATTGAGAGTGCAAATAAACCACCCGTCAGCACCAGCATAAAGCCAGTCGTACCCACAAGCCGAAAGCGGATGCCCCATTTGAGAATGAAAGCCAAAACTGCTAAAGCAGCAAATACCAAGGTGGCGATACCTGACCACTGGGTGTACTGAAGAAAGTTAGCTGTTGTGAGCATAAGGTTGGTTACTGAGGCGTCTTTTTTCATTACCGACACACTCATTCTACCGATTGCTTACACCATAGGGGTTGCCGCAGTCACTACTTGATGCGAATGTAGCCTACAACAAGTTTCAAAATCAGTAAACAGTAAACAGTAAACAGTTATCAAGGCGTCTGATGGGGGATTTTAACCCGCCAGATAGCGCCTGCCACTAATAAGCTTTGGGTTATTAGTTTGCAGTTGGAGGTGATCACCGATATAGTGATTCCCCTTAAACCCAATTATCTTGACTGATAACTGTTGAAAGTGAGCGATTTATCGCTCACTACAAACCTCTCAACACTAGTAGTGCCAACAAATAATAAATTGATTCCCATCATTTGATGAAACTTCTACCCTAGATTCTGCTAGACATGTTTCAACTGAATTGCTTCTTCTAATTTTGATATCCTCTGAAATTGTGTAGCTTTTAAACTGTGCTTTTTCATCGAACGATATATAACTGTTTGCTTGATAGGGAAAATTGGATATCCCCGAATGAGAACTAGAAACTTGGATAGTAACATTCTGACCAAGTAAACAATTTGCCAGCGAACCATTTGAATAATAATTCATAATTCCTGGTTCACATACAATTGCTGCATTAGCAGGCAGAGAAACAGTAAAATTAATTGTAAATAAAGCTAATGAAGAAGATAACGATGCCAAATATTGAAATGATAATTTTATGAATAAATTTACGATTTTTATTAATTAAAGTTTTGCAAAATTATACTTCAGTGAGAAAAAATAAAAAATAAAAGGGCATCTACGAAAGATGCCCCGGATGCAGGAAAACCCCAGAAGGGTTGTCCCTACACCTTCCCAACAATCAGCAACAGTGACTAATTCGGCATTAGCCACACTCACAGACGTGAATACAGTAATAGTATTAATTTAAAACTCTAAATGTCCCCAGTGCATACACTGAAAAACAACTGATGGCTATTCTAAATAGTATTGTTTGCCATTACTTAACTGGCTAATTTTAATCAGCTACAAGCCTGTCATTTTTATCATAGTGATAAACTACTCCACAAATAGCTGCTAAAAGCAACCACGAGAGCAAATTTAAACGGAAATCAAATAGAGTTATGTCTACTGTGTTGAATAATAGCCACCCAACAAAGACCAAAAGATAACTGAAAAATATCAGTCTATCTTTCTCTATATATTTTGACTTTCGCAGCAGTTGGAAACCTGCAATTAAAATCCAACCGAGTAAGCCGCAAAACAAAAAAGTACTTGGAAAACCAGTTTCAGCAGATAGCATTAAAAACAAATTGTGGGGATGACCCAAGCGAATCTGCATCTGTGTTTTGTAGAGTGTGGTAAAGCTGCGTAAGCCCCAGCCAGTCCAAGGATGTTGCTGAGTCAAAGACCAGGCAAATTCCCACTGAGTTTTTCGCATTAAAGCAACTGGTCTATTTGGATACATATCGTCGTTTAATCGCGCCCAAAAGAAAGCAGGAACGATCTGACGAAAAAATTGAGCGACTGGTGAGGGAGCGAAAGCCGCTAAAAGAACGCTGGTGACTATACCGACGACGCTACCCACAAGAATGCGCCACCCTTGATAAAATGCGTAAGCTAAACAAGCGAAAATAGCGATCGCCCACCCATTGCGCGAGTTAGTAAAAATCAAAGCGATGAAATTGACAATCTCCGCCACAGTTAGGAAGATGAGGGGGAGATTTGACCCTTGACTTTTGACTCTTAATTGTTGATAGTTTTCCAGCCACAATCCCAATCCCAGAGTAAAAACTATGACCAGGTAAGCAGCGAAGCTGTTAGCGTGCATGAAGATTGAGGCCATGCGGCCTGGTGGTTCTCCTCCTGGTGCGATCGCCCACTCTAAGACGATCCACAAAAACTGTAACTTCAAAGTCCAGCCCAAAAACAACTGTCCCAAACCCATAATTGCTACCGGCAAGGAACCAATAACCAAAATCCAAGCCATTTGTCGCAATTGGGCAGGTGTTTGAATTAGCGCACTCAGACCAACGAAAACTAAAAAAAACGGTAAGAAATTAAATAAACCGAGGAAAGCCTCTGTTTTGTTATGGGCAAATCCAGCGGTAATGATCAACAATACACTGAGTAGAGCAAATCCCCAGTTGAGGGGGCGGCGGTTAATTATGCTAGATTGTTGCAGCCAAGTTAGTAATACTGCAAAACCTAAACCCACAGCCCCCAAAAATGGACTCAATGGAAAAATCAAAAGTCCCAATTGAGTTAAGTTCCAAGAGGATTGTAAACTAGGGTCAGGATGGTAAAAAGCCTTATTCAAGCTGGCTCCCAACATTCAGCACGAGTGAGACGAATTTGTGCAAGGGCGAAAATGGTAGGAATGATCCGACCGTAGTTAGTAGCGATCGCTCTCCATCCCAAATCCGCAAAAAACCAAGCCCACATCATCGGCCCGATCACGGCAAACATACTACGGACTGCGCCATAACGAGCTGCACTCAAAGTCATACCCCGCCGAGCCATCTGCATAGCTACATAGTTTTGAAACTGTGTTTTAGCCGCTTGAGAGCCTGCGATTGCCGTTTGTTTGGCTACTTCATGGGTAGCAAAGTGTATAGCAAATTGCTGGGCGATTTGTTTGAGTACGAGTGGTTGGAGGAGGGAAGTGACAGCCAGTGCACTACCTCCTTTAAAAATTAATCCCAAAGGGTCACGTTGCAATAAAAGTGGTAGCGGTTGTTTGAGTTCTGAGTTGACAAGCTGACGCTGCACCCGTACAGTCAATTTTTGCTTTTCCTGTTCAGGCAATTTTTTCCACACCTGTCCAAGCAGATGCAAAAATACCTCTGCTTCTAAATCAACAGTTGCCAGCTGATTAGAGTAAGAAATTTTCAAATATTTACATACTTGAATTAGCGCTTGTCGGTAAGTTACCTGCTCTGTGCGTCCCCGCAATACCGTCATCCCATCTGCCGCTAAAAAGCGGAAGCGATCTTCTAGTGCGTCTAGCCAAGCTTTGCGGTCTTGGCTTTGCACTTCGATAGGTTCGGGCGTGTGAACATAGTCTAAGGGATTGAATTTACGACTAAATAGAATTGCCGTTAAATCTTGTAATTCTTCTTCGGTTGCTAGCTCTAGCGCCATCCTCATTTCATCCAATTTCCCTTCCTCCCTTCCGTGCAGCCTTTCTGTACCCTATTCTACTATTAGGTATTTTGTCCTCTCTTGAAAAGTTTTGATGCCTTGTGTTCTTTTATCAAAGACACTTCGTGAACCAGAGGCTTGTCTGCGACACCAAGGCGAACGCCAACGGCAACCCCTTCGGGGAACTGAGCAAGTCTCTCTACGAGACGCACTCGCGTTCGGCTCAAACTTTTCGCTTTGTCGTTTGTCTTTTGACAAATAATAACTAAGAACTATTTGACTCATGACTGATATTGCAGTAATTGGTGCCGGAATAGCCGGTTTAGCTTGTGCCCAGCAGTTAACTCAAGCTGGATATTCGGTGCTGGTTGTGGAAAAGTCCCGTGGCTTAGGGGGAAGAGTTGCGACACGCCGCTTGCATGGAACTTGGGCAGATCATGGGGCTTGTTACTTGCAGCCAAAGGGTGATTTGTTGAGGCGCTTTGTGGAGTTGTTAGGCGATCGCGATATTCTCAAAGTCTGGACAGATAAAGTTTACGAACTCAAACCCAATGCTCCCATATATCAACCCACAACTTCCTGTCCGCGCTATGTTGCGTCTGGGGGAATGAGTGCGATCGCCAAATTTTTTGGCCAAGGTTTAGAAGTTTTGTTGAATCAGCGCGTCATAGCCATTACCTTAACTCCCGAAAATAGTTGGCGTCTGACTCTCGAATCTAGCAACGAAGAATTAACTGCAACAGCTATAGTAGTCGCCATTCCTGCACCCCAAGCTTTGATGTTGTTAACACCCTTGGGCGAAAGTCTATTGGATGCAGTGTTTCTCGATAACCTGCGGGCTGTGGAATTTGACCCATGCATCAGTGCGATCGCTGGATACTTTCCCACATCCCAACCGCTCCCAGTGTGGAAAGCTCTAAGTTTTATGGGTGACGCTGATTTGGCATGGATTGGTTTAGATAGTAGCAAGCGTCCCAACCCTCAGCAACCACATTTTGTGGTGCATAGTAGCGCTGATTTTGCTCAACGTCACCTAGAAGCACAGGATTTACAACCTGCTGGACAGCATCTATTGCAACGTGCAGCTGAATCTCTATCTCTTCCCTGGCTGAATACTCCCGACTGGATGCAAGTACATCGTTGGCGTTACGCCTTTCCTAGTCGTCCTTGGCATGAAGCTGTTTTGTCTGCCAAAACCCCTCTACCTTTAGTTTGCTGTGGTGATTGGTGTGGCGGCAATCTTGTAGAAGGTGCAATGCTTTCTGGATTGGCTGCTGCTGAGCAAATTAACAATCAGATGCGCCATTTACCTTTAAATAATATAAATTCTTTAAATATTTTTAACTAATCTTCTCATCTGTCATGAGACTGATTTATTCACATAGTAAGTCATTGTTTTTGTGACTTATTAAATTCATGCTTGAAAAATCAGTTCTCTAAACTACATAAAGAAATTTCGGTTCATGATGCAACAGCAGATTGAGCAGCTAAAGTTATAAGTAATGTAAATTACCTAAGAAGTTAAACTTGATTAAAAACTTCATCCTAATTAAGGTCGTTTTGTCATTATTAGCCTTGATCCCCTAAATAATGTACTGCGTTTTGTATAGTTTTCTGCCAAAAAGACATAACTTTGAAATAATTAGAGTTATAGATATAAGATATCGGTGGTTTACCAGTTTATTGAATGTTGTTTTAATAAGTAATGCTGCAAAACAGTATAAACTTTAACTAAAACAAGTAGAGCCAAATGTCTGATATTCTACCAAGATAAAAAGTTAAGTCCGGGGTCTGTTGCATCTATCAGTTAAATCACTTCTAACTGATTGTTATGACGGCGTTGCTATCTAAAAACATTGTTTCCCTTACAAAGCATTGACTGGATTAAAAAAGAGGTTTAAAAATTATGAAAACCGTAGTCAATTTGACACAGCAATCAGTAATAGGAGAGATTGAAAGTGTTTTGGATACATATCCATACCATCCTTATCAACAAGCCTTTGCAATTCCTGACTTACGCCAAGAGCTAATTGCCTTTGTGCTCAGCCGCATTCCCTGCTTTTATAGGGCAATGTCTGACGGACAGATACCGCTACTTGAAGCTGAAAAAGAGAGCTTGTTAAACTACAAGTTCTCCCGTAAACCCCTAGAACAGCAAATACACCTACAAAATTTGATTCACCAAGGCATTTGCTCAATCGTTCAAGAAAAATCAGATTGGATTAGCCATCATCTTTGTGAAACAGTTCAACCAGGTTATGAACCCTCTCACTGGTTTGGTTAATACTTCTGACAATAGTTGAGAATAAATGCGTAATTTGCATCTTTGCTGAGGATAGTATCCCCAAAATAGTAGAGACGTTACATTGCAACGTCTCTACGAAATAATCGGTTTTTTTGTCAAGCAAAACCGCCCCAGCTAATCACTGGGGCGGTTTTGCGAGAGTTGTTATGCATCGGGAGTACACCAACAAGTGATGCTCCGTTTTCGGTATAGAGAATTCAGTATGTATCCTTATTCAGCTACGTTATGGCGTATCCGGTTATTTTACAAAATTGCGAACTGCCAAGTCAGTGCTTGCGCGATCGCAAAATCTGCCCTGTGGAAATTCCGTGATGCCATCGGTTTCTCAGGAACTAGGCCCAATCCTTATAGGCAAAGACTCTAGTTAAAAAGAAACTCCAGATACGATAAAGGCGTTCTGGAGTAGTCACAGGTTTCAAACATAAATCAATTTTTACCTATGCCATTGTCCAATGTCGTTAGGGTATATACTCAAATATCGGGGTAATGTATAATAACAAACTGCTGCGCGTATACGCTTATGTCACCCCAGCAAAAACAAACTCGACAATTACCTGACTGTTTTCTAAAGTAAAGATTTTTAATTAGCGTAAGATCATATCCCCAGACTAAATCCAATTACATGCAATCAAGAACCGCTATATTTTAGTAAAGACAAACTAATAACAGTTGTGGGTATAGATCAAGAGTATTTGATGTGCGATCGCGCAAGCGCTGACTTGCAGTTCGCAACTAAATTAAGTTTATAAAAAGAGCGATCCTAGAGTTATTATTTTTAAATTACTTAGATACTAAATATTTCATTAAGGTAAGTGCATGAAAGCCGAAAAACTGCAATGGTTACAAACAACCTTACAGCTTAAAGGTTCAGTGACAAGAGCCATTTACAAACATGTTATCTGGTGTGGAGCTTTTGGTTTTTTAATTTCTATATTACACCATTTTCGATTACCCGTATCTCAACCTATTTTAGGAAGCGTTATTCCCAGTATTGTTTTAGGTTTATTGCTGGTGTTTCGCACGAATACTGCTTATGAGCGGTTTTGGGAAGGCAGAAAATGTTGGGGTTCTATAGTAAATAATGTCCGAAATTTAGCACGACAAATTTGGGTATCAGTGGATGAAATATCTCTAGAGGATAGAAAAAATAAAATTACAGCATTAAATTTGTTGGTAGCTTTCGCTGTCACAACTAAACTGCATTTGCGAGGAGAAACTGTAACTAGCGAGTTAGAAGAATTAATGCCGTCTTCTATGTACGTCAAACTGAAGATTATGAATAATCCTCCCATAGAAGTTGCTTTTTGGATAGGAGATTATTTACAGCAGCAATATAAGCGCAATTGTCTCAACAGTTACCAATTAACATCTATGCAAGAATTATTGAATAATCTTGTGGATAACTTAGGTGCTTGTGAGCGGATTTTAAAAACACCTATGCCGCTCGCTTATGCCATCCATCTTAAACAATTGTTAATACTATATTGTTTTTTATTACCGTTTCAAATAGTGAATAGTCTCGGCTGGTGGACAGCTATAATTGCTGCTTTGGTTGGTTTTACAGTGTTTGGCATTGAGGCGATCGGCTTGGAAATAGAAAATCCCTTCGGTTATGATGCCAATGACTTACCCTTAGATGCAATCTGCAACACAATGAAACGCAATATAGATGATTTAACTAGTTTGACTCCTAGTGTTAAATTATAAACAAAAAATATAGAAGTAAAGTATGTATTGCAATTCATTCTTGTAGAATTTAAAATACTTCTTGAACAAACTGATCGTATCGTTTTTCATTAAAAAGTCTGGAAAGTACTAAGGCTTTATCTTCTGCTAGAGGATATTTATTTTCTTCATCAAGTTCACTCTTTTTTACATCTACTGCTACTAAATATTTAACAGCTTTCTGAGAAAGTGCTGCAATATTACGGTAGTAAGCTAATAATGAGGAGTGTTCTCGAATTAACCTAGGATGGCAAAATACCTGAATTAGTTGCAACTTAGGATGCTCATTGACGTAGGTGAATGCTTCTTCCCCAATACCTCAGTTTGACCAATTTTCCCAACTGTATAAATGATTGACAGCTAGTAGTGCATCAATTTTTGTTCGCAAGGATAGGGTTTTGTATTCTTTAAGCTTGCGATAGAAAAAAGTTGAACGCAAGCGATAGTTTATACGATGTGCCTCAATTAACAGATTTATTTCATCTAATGGCAAAGTGCTTACTTTTCCCAAATATAAACGCATTTACGTAGTTCTGTTCGACCATGATTTCCTATTTGCTGGCTACTATTGCCTTTTCCTCGCCCTAATATCCAAATATATCTGGCAATAAGATATATAACCGATTAGTTGCTCCTCGTTGAATGAAGAAAAAGCTCCACGAGTAATTGCCAAATAATTAAATCTAAAACATTGATCATAATAATCTTTAAAATTTAATTTTTGTAATTTCTAAATTACAAAATTAAATGATTCTGCATTCATTTTCTGAGCTATAATTCGAGCTTGTGTAGCAAAAATACCGACAGGTAACAGTTCAATTCCAGTAGTCTGCCAACCCAACGAACTTGCAGCAAATAGGGATGAACCAACTCCTGAAAATGGGTCTATCAAAATACCTGGTTCTGGCTTTAATGCTTGAAGAAGATAGGTAACTAGACGTTCTGAAAATCCTTCCTTATATTTGAACCAAGAAGAAAATGGAGCTTGTTTATTATCCTGGTAGCTAACTAAAGTTCTATCTAAATAAGGATTGTGAATAATCTTGGACTTAAATTTCTCGTAAAGAGTAGTTCTTTGAATTGAAGAAGAAACAATTTGCATAGAGTTGTTCAATACTGAATAGCTATCTTTAATTAGATTAATATGTTTTATTTTATTGCTATTATTTATTAATTGTTTCTAATCTAAAATAACTAAACTTTTTTATTAAAAAATACTTTAATTATTAAATTAAAATGACTTGTTCAAGGATTTAAGTTTTAAGCTTTGATTCTCTATGAGATACTAAAGTTTTATAATCGCCGAATACTATGTTCCAAACCTTCGCATATACCTGTGAGAAAATCTAAATCTAAAGTGGCAATGGTATCACTAGGTTTGTGATAGTTTGGATTCCGTAAAAATGCTGTATCTGTCACCATAATTGCCGGATAGCCTGCATCCCAAAATGGCGCATGATCGCTTAATCTTGTCTGACTAACTATTAAACCTCTATTCGATACTGGTAGCCACTGACTAGGTATGCCAACTTTGCGAATACTACGGCTAATCCCAATTAAGTCACGAATTGTCCGCAAATTGCCAATTAAACTAATAAAATCACCGCGATTTGGGTAAAAGCGTTCTAGAGGGGGCGGATAACTTTGAGAGCCAGGGTTAGAATCACGATAGCCAAGCATTTCTAAGGAGATCATTAAACGTAGCGGTTGTTTTTGTTGACGCAATAAGGCTGCATAGTCAGCGCTACCTAGTAAGCCGTATTCTTCCATATCAAAAGCAACTAGTCGCAAGGGATATTTTGCTGGTTCGTCGGCAAACTTCCTTGCCAATTCCAGCAATACTGCTACACCTGTAGCATTATCATCAGCGCCAGGTGTTCCGGGTACAGCATCATAGTGAGCACCAATTAAAATTAGTGGCAAATCTGGCTTTTGCTGTTCAGCCTGAGAAGGTAAATTTAAGATGAGATTTTTACAAGTTTTGCTCCCTACTAGAAAGGTGTGGATTTCCACACTTCCCCATTGTGCAAATTGTTGACGGATGTATTCTTGAACAAAAAAATGTCCAGCCGTCGCCATGTAGGGATCGCGTTCTCGCACAATCTCAATCAGATGAGTTCGTAATCGCTCTTTTAAATTCAAATGTTTCAAATAGTCCCAATATAATCTTTTTCAGACAAGAGGGAAAAAAAGGGCATAGTGTTATTGGGCTGTGTTTGCCAACTGTTTAGATATAGTGAATTAAATTCATTGGACTACAAGAGTTAATGCTGCTGAGGCACACCAACCATCGTCAATGTTATCCTAGTCTTGCAACTAGCTCCTCAAACTTAAATTATTCTATTTGGCCTTAATTGATGATTATCATACCATTGAGGCGTTTTCATTCTGTAGTACAAAGCTAGAGATAGTCCCGCCCAATCATAATAAATTTATAAGACACGCTAGGAGAAGAGTAACGCATGGGCAAGGTAGTCGGCATCGACTTGGGTACAACCAACTCAGTAGTCGCCGTAATGGAGGGTGGCAAGCCGGTGGTGATTGCCAATGCAGAAGGAATGCGAACAACCCCCTCCGTAGTTGGTTTCAGCAAAGAAGGTGAAAGAGTAGTTGGGCAAATGGCACGGCGACAAACCGTCCTCAACCCACAAAATACATTTTTCGCAGTTAAACGCTTCATTGGGCGCAAGTATGGCGAACTTAGTCCAGATTCAAAGCGTATACCCTACACCATTCGTAAGGACGAAGTCGGTAATATTAAAATTGCCTGTCCCCGCCTCAATAAGGATTTCGCCCCAGAAGAAATTTCGGCAATGGTGCTCAAAAAATTAGCAGATGATGCTAGTCGCTACTTGGGTGAACCAGTAACAGGGGCAGTCATTACGGTTCCAGCTTATTTTAACGATTCCCAGCGGCAGGCAACCCGCGATGCTGGTAGAATTGCTGGGTTAGAGGTGTTGCGGATTCTCAATGAACCTACCGCTGCATCTTTGGCTTACGGATTAGATCGTGGTGATACGGAAACCATTTTAGTATTTGACTTGGGTGGTGGCACTTTTGACGTGTCGATTCTAGAAGTTGGCGATGGCATATTTGAAGTCAAAGCTACTAGTGGAGATACTCAACTTGGTGGTAATGACTTTGACAAAAAAATAGTAGATTGGTTGGCAGAGCAATTTCTGGAAACTGAAGGAATAGATTTAAGACGCGATCGCCAAGCTTTACAACGTCTAATGGAAGCGGCAGAAAAAGCTAAAATTGAACTTTCTGCTGTCAGCATAACCGATATTAACTTACCCTTCATCACCGCCACTGAAGATGGCCCTAAACATCTAGAAACTCGCTTGACTCGTTCCCAGTTTGAAGGCTTGTGCGTTGACTTGGTAGGGCGATTGCGGACACCAGTTAAAAGGGCGTTGAAAGATGCTGGTATGTCACCCGCAGACATTGAAGAAGTCGTGCTAGTTGGCGGTTCCACACGGATGCCAATGGTAAAGCAGCTAGTGCGGGATTTAATTGGCACAGAACCCAATGAAAACGTCAACCCCGATGAAGTGGTGGGAGTGGGTGCAGCAATTCAAGCAGGCATTCTCGCTGGCGAACTCAAAGATGTGTTGCTTTTAGATGTCACGCCTTTGTCTTTGGGCTTAGAAACCATTGGCGGTGTGATGAAAAAACTTCTTCCTCGCAACACCACCATACCAGTACGCCGCTCTGATATTTTTTCTACGTCCGAAAATAACCAAAATACTGTGGAAATCCACGTAGTTCAGGGTGAGCGGGAAATGGCAGCAAATAACAAGTCTTTAGGGCGTTTCAAGCTGTATGGCATTCCGCCTGCTCCTAGAGGAGTTCCACAGATTCAGGTATCCTTTGATATCGATGCTAATGGCATTTTACAGGTAACAGCCCTGGATAGAACCACTGGTAGAGAACAGAGTATCACCATTCAAGGCGCTTCCACTTTGAACGAGTCGGAAGTGAATCGGATGATTCAAGATGCCCAAAAATATGCCGAAGTTGACCGGGAACGCAAAGAAAGGATAGAAAAGCGTACTCGTTCTGAGGGATTAATTTTTCAGGCAGAACGACAACTTAGAGAAGTGGCGCTGGAATTTGGGATGCAGTTTGCCCGCAACCGCCGCCAACGAATTGATAATATTTGCCAGGAACTACGAGAAAGTCTCAAGCAAAATGACGATCGCGGTATTGACCAAGCTTACGCCGACCTGCAAGATGCTCTGTATGAGCTAAATCGGGAAGTTCGTCAGTATTATGCTGAGGACGAAGAAGATGACTTGCTTGGTACTATCCGTGACATCTTTACTGGTGGCGATAAAGAACGAGAACGCGAATCTCCCAGAGATACATACCGAGAACGCGATTCTTATGGGAGGGACTATAACAGCCGGGATTACAACAGCCGGGATTACAACAGCCGGGATTACAACAGCCGGGATTATAACAGCCGGGATTATAACAGCAGAGACTATGACAAAGATAGTCGTTCCTCTTCCTATGACAACCGTTCTTCTCGCAAATCTCGTCCAAGCTACCAGGATAACTGGGATGATGACGATGATTGGTAGCAGTACTCGTGAATGGGCGGTAAATAAATACCGCCCAGACCCCATTGCACAAGTCTGGTAGTCTGAAAAAAATAATTAAATTGATTCGGAATTAGGACTCGGTAATCAGTAAAAGAGTTAATAATATAAGTCTTTTAAGTTGTAGCTCATTATCAAAATCCCTAAATTTCTGTTCGTCATAAAGCCCTTTAGACACAGATTCGCCTAACACGTAGCGTCAACTACAGGAGAAGACAAACCATTGCCAAAAGTCAAACAAGAGACTTTTCTTAAAACTAAATTCTAAAGTTAAATAACTGAACTATGCAAAATTTGCAGAATTTTCGCGATTATTACGAGATTTTGGGAGTATCTAAAGACGCCTCCAATGAGGAAATTAAGAAGGTATATCGGCGGTTAGCACGACAGTATCATCCTGACCTAAATCCAGGAAACAAAGAAGCAGAGGAAAAATTTAAGGTTGTGGGTCAAGCTTATGAAGTTCTTTCTGACCCAGGACGCCGAGCACAGTACGACCAGTTTAGCCGCTACTGGAAGCAACAAGGCTTTGCTGGCAAACAAACGACGCCACGGGGCAAAGGAGCCTGGGGGGTAGATAATCGCGCTAACGGTCGCACCAGCACTCAGGAGGTAGACCCTGGACAGTTTTCCAACTTTGAGGACTTTATCAATCAAGTCATTGGTGTAGGTGGTCGTAAAGCAAGTAAAAACGGCACAAATCCTGCTAGCAGCACCAAAGAAGATCCGTTTCGTTCCACCAATACAAAAGTTCAATATACAGTCAACCCCCGCCCTACCCGTCGTGATATCGAAGCCAGATTGACCCTACCACTGGAAAAAGCTTATCAAGGTGGTAGTGAACGCATTCGCTTGGAAGATGGGCGATCGCTAGAAGTTAATATGCCTTCAGGTATGGTAACAGGTCAAACTATCCGTCTGCGGAACCAAGGCATTGGCGGCGGCGACCTATACTTAAAAATTACCGTTGAGCCGCATCCATTGTTTAAGCTAGAAGGCTCTAATATATTTTGCCAAGTACCAGTTACTCCCACTGAAGCAGTCTTAGGCGGACAAGTAGAAGCCCCTACTCTCGACGGGCCAGTAAAAATGACAATTCCCTCAGGAGTGAGGTCTGGTCAAAGACTTCGTCTAGCGAATAAAGGCTATCCCAGCGAGAACGGTAAACGTGGCGATCAATTAGTAGAAATTCAGATAGTTACACCTAAAAGTATTAGCAGCGAAGAACGGGAACTTTACGAAAAATTGCGGCAAATTGAAACCTTTAAACCCCGCGCTGATTTATTGGGTTAGACTCTCATACTAATTCACGATTAAGACACATGGAAAAAGGCTTGCTCAAGCGCTTTCTAATACATTGCCAAGTTTATTAATTTTGGATAATTGATGAAGAAAAATTTCAACAGTTTGTAGAATATCTTGATGCACCGCCCTCTGCTAAAGAAAATCTGCGGAAATTACTGATAACTTCTTCGCTGTGGGATTAAGAGTGGTCAGTAATTCAAACTTCAAAATTGAAGCTTCTTGATGTAATCCACGTTAATTACCTTATGAATAAAAAAATCCTGCTCTCATCTGAAAACTAGAGCAGGATTTTGTCGTGCGTATAAGTGAATCTTGATATTAATTCTTTGAATGCTTTCGCAAGAGCAAAAATCCTTTGATATAAGGATTGCAGTTTTAATTTAAAGAGAATGATAGAAGGGGGGAGAATGAGCTGATATTTACCCTGCACAAGCTTAATTAGATGAGAAATATCTTGTTTTTGGCAGCAAATCCCAGCCAGACAGCACGCTTAGATCTGGCTAGGGAATTCCGTGAAATTGAGCAAGCCTTGAGGTGTTCTAAGCACCGGGATCATTTTACACTACATCAAAAGTGGGCGGTAACTACGACAGATCTTCGTCGCGCCTTGTTAGACTGCCAACCAGATATAGTTCATTTTTCTGGCCATGGAGCAGGAAAGCACGGATTAATACTAGAAGATGAAACTGGAGGAGAACAGTTAGTAATAGGAGACGCATTAGCTGGACTATTTGGGATGTTTTCCAAGCCAAGGGAATGTGTGATTCTAAATGCCTGTTATTCTGAATTTCAAGCAGAGGCAATTGTTCAAAATGTAGATTATGTAGTTGGCATGGATGATTCAATTGAAGACAGTGCGGCAATTAAATTTGCCGTTGGTTTTTATGATGGACTGGCAGGATTCCAGCCGGGGTTCTGTGCAGGTTCACCCATAGAGTTTGCCTTCAATTTTGCTCGTAATGCACTTCAGTTCTCACCTACTCAACACTACCAAACTCCAAAGCTAAAAAAGAATCGGAAAATAATTTTGGAAGAATGGGAATCCAGTCGCGCTTTTGAAAAGGTAAAGGCTTTGGGTAATGAGGCGATTCCATTTAAGCAAGCACTTTTAGAAGAAATCAAATCCAATCGCTTCTATAAAAATACGAAGCCGTTTGAAGATAAAGCAATTCCATTCAAGCCAATAGTTATAGAAGAAGAATTGGAATGTACTCGTCTTTATAAAGCTGTGGAGGCGTTTAAAAATGAGGCGATTCCATTCGAGCTAGCAATTGCTGAGATTGAAAAGGAGCGTTAATGTATACAATTTGGATTACACCTCACGCTCAAGGCCAGTTGCCAAGCTTATCTCGTCTTGTCTACAGACAGGTTTGCATTCAGATTTCTCAGCTTAGACAAGATCCCAGACCATCACATTCTTTAGAAATATTGAACATTGATAGTGATGGACGGCGTATCTATGTGATGACTAATTATCGTGTAATTTACGAAATTTACGATGGTGAAAAAATTATCATTGTATTGGATATCAGGTGTAAATCCGATCCTGCTGATGAAGGCTAAGTAACAAATTGCATAAGTTCATAACGCCTTGAATTCAAACATTGCACCAAACTCTGCGTCCCTTTGCGTTTCCCCTGCGTCCCTCTGCGTTTAAATCCCAATCTTCTTGATGCCAAGTTGTACTAAAGTAATTCTTAAAAATAGATATATAATGCAGTCCTTGCTCTAGACATCACCTGCTATGGCATTGAGAGGTTTACAATATTAGAAAAAGCGCGATCGCAAGGTGACTCAAACAGCCGTGAATCACAATGGGGCAATGCCAAAACGCAGTGAACCCACTTATTACTCCCTGCTAGGACTGCATCCCTCGGCATCGGTAATCGATATTCGTCGTGCTTATCGAGAACTGAGCAAACGTTATCATCCTGATACTACAGAGTTGTCTACTGCTGTTGCTACTGCTAAATTTCAGCAAATAAACGAAGCCTACGCCACCCTTAGCAGTCCAGAACGGCGATTAAGCTACGATTTAAAAATTGGCTATTCCCGCTTTGGAGTAATTCAAGCACCCCCCGACTTGAACCATCCCGTCTCTCGTTCCCACGATTGGTCTAAATCAGCTTACCTCGATGCTAGCGATCGCCCCCTCTCCTCTGGCGAAATTTTTGTTTTGTTTATTCTATTGTTGACCTTTTTGGGTTGTCTGCTGCTAGCGATCGCTATTGGTTTAACTCGCGGTGATGCTGCCTTTCAAACGCAACTGCTGCAACCGCCTCCATTACAACAGCAGATTACTAACTTTTCGCCACCTACTACCCCAAGCGAAATTAAAGATTAAAATTAAAAAATATTTTTGTTAATTATTTCTAAGTAAAATTCCGTATTACTTATGTCTTTTCTTCCCTCTGACACCCCCTTATATAACCATCCTCTGCCGCAAATTGAGCAATGGCTCAAAAACCAAGGCTGCCAACAAGATGAAACACAGCGGCATTGCTGGCACGTGCAGCGTCCCAGTTGGCAAGCTGAACTCTGGCTCGATATTGAGCAAATTATTGTGCGATACATCCAATCTGGAGAAGATGGGCAAGATATCCAACGCTCGTTCAAGTATTCCCTCAGTCGAGAAGACATAGAACAAGCCGTGTTTTCTGGCCCGTAAAAGAGGAGGGGCAGAGGGGCAGAGGGAGAAAATTTCTTCCCAGTCCCCATTGCCCCTTATCCCCAAAGGGGGCCCCGAGTTCCCCAATCCCTAGACTTTCCCAAACCGCCGCTCCCGTTGTTGGTAGGCACACAAGGCGCGGTGAAACTCAGTACGATCAAAATCTGGCCAGAGAGTCTCTGTTATGTACATTTCTCCATAAGCCATTTGCCAGAGAAGAAAATTCGAGAGGCGCATTTCTCCACTAGTACGGATTAGCAAATCTGGGTCAGCTATTCCTGCTGTGTACAGATGGCTCTCAAACAATTCTTCATTAATTTCATGAGGTTGTAACAAACCTTGTTGGACTTTTTCAGCGATCGCTCGGCAAGCTTGGATGATTTCCTGGCGTCCGCCATAATTGGTTGCGACTGTAAACCGGATACCAGGATTATTTCTAGTTTCTTCCATTGAACGAGAAATTTCCCGTTGGAGCGATCGCGGTAGGGCCTGCAAATTTCCGACAAACTGAATTTGAACGTTCTCCTCTACCATTTCCCGCAGTTCTTGGCGCAAAACTCTTTGGAACAGAGTCATTAAAAAATCTACCTCTTCTTGAGGTCTTTTCCAGTTTTCTGTCGAAAAAGCGTAAGCTGTCAGCGCTTGAATTCCCCAATCTTTACAACAACGAAGCAAATCCTTAAGAGCATCTACACCAGCTTTATGCCCCATAATTCGGGGTAGACCTTGACGTTTAGCCCATCGACCATTGCCATCCATAATTACCGCAACATGCTTTGGTAGCAGTTCTCGTTTCAAGTCAATGGGCAAATCTTGCAATTTAGTTTCTTGTACTGTCATTTTTTATCTCGAGAAGCGGTCGATGGTAATCCGAGTAAACGTGAAACCAGTGCTAGTGCCTTCCCACCTATCTGACGGGCCAAACTTAAAAGACCAGGAGCGACAGCTTCTCGATCCACAGTTGGGGATAATTGAGCATCTAATGACTCTTTCAGCTTCCTAATCGTCAGCGGTCTATTTAGGGTTCCTCGTTCCGCTAAGGAAATAGAACCCGTTTCTTCTGACACAACGACACAAATACAATTTTCGACCCGCTCAGTAATTCCCATCGCCGCCCGGTGGCGTGTTCCCAACTGGCGCGAGGCTGTGCGTCCCGAAAGTGGTAAAATTATACCCGACGACACAATCCGTGAACCACGGATCAATGTTGCTCCATCGTGTAACAAAGTTTTCGGTTGAAAGATTGTCTGTATCAGTTCCTTAGAAACTTCTGCATTTAGCTTTACTCCAGGCACAGAAAAATCTCGCTCATCAATTGGGCCTGTGGTTTCCAAAATTAGTAAAGCTCCAATGCGGTTTTTTGACAATTCTTTCACAGCCTCGACTATTTCATCAATTACACTATCAGACTTGGGGATTGCCAGACTTGAAGGTTGAAATAACTGGCGGAATTCACCACGTCCCAATTGTTCTAAAAACCTACGAAACTCTGACTGTAAAGCAACTGCCATCGCTACAGCACAACCAATTACCAACTTTTCCAATACAAAACTCAGCAGAGGTAGACCCAATCTGCCACTTAGTGCTGAGGCTAACATTAAGATAATAAACCCCCGCACCATCCACAGTGTCCGACGCTCACTAATAATAACTAGTATCATGTACGTCAGCGCCAGAACTAACGTGATATCCAGAGTCCCAAGCAGCAAGGACTGTGACCATCCTAGGTTTGTCAGCCATTGCTTCCACCAATCTCTCATGACATCTGGATTACACTTTTGCCTCTAATTACAATTTGTCATTTGTCATTTGTCCTCTCTTACCCCTTCGGGGTTCGCCAGTCCACAAGGGCGGCAGAGCCGCACGTGTGGCTGGTCTCACAAAGTTGAGCCATTCTTTAAGCGGGTTAAGAGACTTGTGCGTTAGCGTAGCGGTAGCGACACAGGAGCTTTACTGGCGTCTGTACAGAGGAAGCCTTTGCTCAGACTTTCCGCTTTATCATTTGTCATTAAACCGCATCTACTTTGAAAACCGTAGTTTTTTTTGTAATGAGGGTAAAGCTCAAAACTTAAGCTACGACCGAATAATATACTCTCCTCAAAAACTCTATGTTTCAAAATGAACGGGGTTTAGTTCCTGGCTAATGATTAAATGACAAATGACCAAGGACAAATAACTAACTCTTGAGTCTTTCTGGTAGGCAATCTTGTCGAATTAAGTCTTGATAAGTTTCGCGTTGCAAAATTAAATTTGCTTCGCCATTCGCCACTACAACTGCTGCCGGTCGAGGTAAGCGGTTGTAGTTAGATGCCATACTGTAATTGTACGCACCAGTTCCCATAACTACGAGAATATCCTGTGGTTCTGTTTTTGGCAGTAGAGCGTTTTTAACCAGAATATCTCCTGATTCACAATGTTTACCAGCAATTGTGACGGTTTCTGTAAGAGGAGAAGACATTTTATTAGCAACTACTGCTCGATAAACTGCTTGGTAAGTAATGGGGCGGGGATTGTCAGACATTCCTCCATCAACTGCCACATAGGTACGAATTTCGGGAATGACTTTCGATGAACCAATAGTATAGGCAGTGACGCAAGCTGTGGCAATTAGCGATCGCCCCGGTTCACACAGCAACTTCGGTAAAGGCAGATTTTCGACTGCACAAGTTTGTTGAATTACTTCACAAATCGGTTTTACCCACTCTTCTATGCTGGGGGGATCGTCTGATTCTATGTACTTAATCCCTAAACCGCCACCAACGTTTAACTCTGTCAGTTTTAAACCATACTTTGCCGCTGACCGCAACCACTGCACCATAAGAGCAGCTAAATCCCGATGCGGTTGGCGCTCAAAAATTTGAGAACCGATATGAGCATGTAACCCTACACAGTTAAGGGCAGATTGCTTGCTGATAAAACTAAATAATTCTTCTAGCTGGTTAGGATCAAAGCCAAATTTGCTATCTAGTTGTCCCGTACGGATATACTCATGCGTGTGGCATTCAATACCTGGAGTCAACCGCAGCAGTATCCGAGGATTTTGTGGTAGAGACATTGTATACAACGTCTCTACAATTTCTACCAAAGTGCGTAACTCGTGCCAGTTATCTACGACAATGGTGCAACCGGATTCTATGGCAAAAATTAACTCTTCACGAGACTTGTTATTGTTATGGAGGTAGATTTTATCAGGATTGACACCCGCTTGTAGAGCGGTGTAGAGTTCTCCACCAGATGCTACATCTATTCCTAATCCTTCTGATGCCGCGATCGCACAAACTGCTAGACAATTCCAAGCTTTTGAGGCATAAAGTACTTGAGATGCACCCTTGTAGTATTGCTTGAAAGCATCTCGATATTGCTGACAAGCCAAACGCAGGGTTTCTTCATCTAAAATATATAAAGGTGAACCAAATCTTTTAACTAAAGTTGTAACATCACACCCACCAATTTCCAGGAAGTCATGATTATGAACTCTGGCACTTAAGGGTAAAATTTCTTGATTGGGCGAAAGATTGGCATTGGTGCTGGTTTGAGGTAAATACTGACTTCCAGAATGTTTAACCCCAGTGGGGTGAGTCGATACCATAACTATAATAGTTGTCCTTGTTCAAATTACGGGCGTAAGTTAAGTCTCCCGCTTCCCAGTTTACAAAGGGTTTGTAATCTTATTCAATAAATGTGATCTCATTAGACCTAGAACTTAAATTTTTAACATCAGAGCATCTGAGTGCATTGCTAGAACTCGATCAAGCCTGTTTTGGTGGCTTGTGGACAATGGATGCCTACCAACGAGAGTTGGACAGTCCCAACAGCGATCTGCTGGGTCTGTTTTCTCCTATCTCAAATTCGAGGCTGCTGGCAATGGGTTGCTTTTGGTCAATTTTAGAGGAGGCCCACATTACAATTTTGGCAGTTCATCCCCAGTATCACCGTCAAGGTTTGGGGCAGGCTTTACTATATTCACTTATAAATACAGCTTGCGATCGCGGCTTGGAGCGAGCTACCCTCGAAGTCCGAGCTTCCAATTTAGCAGCTATATCTTTATACCAAAAATTTGGCTTCAAAACAGCTGGGCGGCGTCGGCGTTACTACCAAGATAATGGTGAGGATGCACTAATTCTTTGGATTTCCGACCTGCAAGAGCCGCAATTTCAAGCAACTTTGGCAAATTGGCATACCTTAGTTAGCGATCGCCTCAGCAAATCCTCTTGGCAGTTAATTTTTAACTAAGTTGGAATAAATTTAATATTATAGATATTTTTTCCTACAGTTGTAAAGTTAGCTAAAAATTCATTCGTGGTCATTACTCTGGTTTTGTGTCTAGTCAAATTTGCCACCTTAGTTGTTCTTTACCTTGAGTAACATCAGCGAAATAACAGCAACGTCTGGTAGCTTTTACTTAACATTTGGCCACCTTCAGCAAAAAAGAGCCATCTTGACACATCTATTTTAATTTAAATAAACTATTGATATTTTGGCTTCTATAAAGAAATATTATTAATTGAATTATAAGATTGACATTAGGAAATATATTTGGTAGTTATTAACATTTGGGATGAGCTTAACAAACACTCAATACAGCAGTCAGTTGTTTGTAATCAATGCTAAAACGCTGGTAAAATCAAGCTCCTCAGTACACTAGCCATATAAGAGTAACTAATAGTTAGCAATTACCACATTAACCTGAGTGAGAAGCTTTTGGATGTCTATAATCTTTATACAGGCGTCCAAAAGCTTAGCCTGTGCTAAAATCAGCGTACCGGCACGACGCAGGTGATGGGAAAAATGCCATGTTTGAACGCTTCACAGAAAAAGCCATTAAGGTAATCATGCTGGCCCAAGAAGAGGCCCGCCGTTTAGGCCACAATTTTGTCGGCACTGAGCAGATCCTCCTGGGTCTGATTGGTGAAGGCACCGGTGTGGCCGCCAAGGTGCTGAAATCAATGGGTGTCAATCTCAAAGATGCTCGAATTGAAGTTGAAAAAATTATAGGACGAGGCTCAGGCTTTGTTGCCGTGGAAATTCCGTTTACGCCACGGGCAAAGAGGGTTTTAGAACTATCCTTGGAAGAAGCACGCCAATTGGGGCATAACTACATTGGCACCGAGCATCTGCTGTTGGGCCTAATCCGAGAAGGGGAAGGTGTAGCAGCCAGGGTGCTAGAAAACCTCGGTGTGGATCTATCTAAGGTAAGAACCCAAGTAATCCGCATGTTGGGAGAAACTGCTGAAGTTTCACCAGGCGGTTCATCCGGTCGCACAAAAACCCCGACTTTGGATGAATTTGGCTCGAACCTCACCCAAATGGCAACAGATAATAAGCTCGATCCAGTGGTGGGACGTGCCAAAGAAATTGAGCGCGTAATTCAGATATTGGGTCGCCGGACGAAAAATAACCCAGTGCTAATTGGGGAACCAGGGGTTGGTAAAACCGCGATCGCTGAAGGTTTAGCATCACGTATTGCCAACAAAGATGTCCCTGACATCCTGGAAGATAAGCGTGTGGTGACGCTAGATATCGGCTTGCTTGTAGCAGGAACCAAGTATCGAGGTGAATTTGAAGAACGTCTGAAAAAAATCATGGATGAAATCCGCTCTGCGGGTAATGTCATCCTCGTGATTGACGAAGTTCACACCTTAATTGGTGCAGGTGCGGCAGAAGGTGCTATTGATGCGGCGAATATCCTCAAGCCAGCCTTGGCAAGAGGTGAGTTACAGTGCATCGGCGCGACAACGCTAGATGAATATCGCAAACACATTGAGCGAGATGCAGCTCTTGAGCGTCGTTTCCAGCCAGTAATGGTCGGCGAACCCACTGTAGACGAAACAATTGAAATTTTGTATGGTCTGCGCGAGCGCTATGAGCAACACCACAAACTAAAAATCTCCGATGAAGCATTGGTGGCGGCGGCTAAGTTGTCTGACCGTTACATCAGCGATCGCTACCTCCCGGATAAAGCAATCGACTTGATTGATGAAGCTGGTTCTAGGGTGCGCTTGATTAACTCCCAACTGCCACCCGCAGCCAAAGAGTTAGACAAAGAACTGCGTCAGATCTTAAAAGAAAAAGACGATGCAGTCCGCTCTCAAGACTTTGACCGAGCTGGGGAACTGCGCGATCGCGAAATGGAAATCAAAGCCGAAATTCGCGCGATCGCTCAAAGCAAAACCAATGCAGCTGGCACAGAGAGCGAAGAACCCGTAGTTACAGAAGAAGACATTGCTCACATTGTCGCTTCTTGGACTGGGGTTCCGGTGAACAAACTCACCGAATCTGAATCTGAAAAGCTGCTGCACATGGAAGACACCCTGCATCAGCGTCTCATTGGTCAAGACGAAGCTGTGAGGGCAGTTTCACGGGCAATTCGTCGCGCTCGTGTCGGTTTAAAAAATCCCAACCGACCCATTGCTAGCTTTGTCTTCTCTGGGCCTACTGGTGTAGGTAAAACCGAGTTGGCGAAATCATTGGCGTCTTACTTCTTCGGTTCCGAAGAAGCAATGATCCGCTTAGATATGTCGGAATACATGGAGCGTCACACCGTCAGCAAGCTGATCGGTTCGCCTCCTGGTTATGTTGGTTATAACGAAGGCGGTCAGCTAACCGAAGCCGTGCGGCGACGTCCTTACACCGTGGTGCTGTTCGACGAAATCGAAAAAGCACACCCCGATGTATTTAACATGTTGCTGCAAATTTTGGAAGACGGTCGGTTAACCGATGCCAAGGGACGCACGGTGGACTTCAAGAACACCTTGCTGATTTTAACTTCCAATATTGGTTCTAAGGTAATTGAAAAAGGCGGCAGCGGTATCGGCTTTGAATTTGCCGAAGATGTCACCGAGTCAGCTTACAACCGGATTCGCTCTTTAGTGAACGAAGAACTCAAGCAATACTTCCGTCCAGAGTTCCTCAACCGACTCGATGAAATTATCGTCTTCCGTCAGTTGAGCAAGCCAGAGGTGACACAAATCGCCGAGATTATGCTCAAAGAAGTGTTTGGTCGCCTAACTGAAAAGGGTATCACCCTAGAAGTCAGCGATCGCTTCAAAGACCGCTTAATCGATGAAGGTTACAGCCCCAGCTACGGCGCAAGACCTTTACGTCGAGCGATTATGCGCTTGTTAGAAGATAGCCTAGCAGAAGAAATTCTGTCTGGTCGCATCAAGGATGGCGATACAGCGCTGGTTGATGTTGATGACACTGGCAAGGTTCAGGTAAGTTCTCAACAGCGCCGGGAATTGTTACCCCAAGTGGTTGAATAAGATTTGAAATTTGGGATTTGAATCTCAAATAAAAAATTAGAAAACGGTAGAGTATTTATTGCTCTACCGTTTTTTTGTGTGGAAGTTTCTTAGTTGATTTTTACCTTTGAGATAGAATCAACATAACTCAGCAATTACTGTTAATCTATGGAAGTGTCAAAATCTACTACTCAGAAAGAAAATACAAAGCTAGAAACAAAAGATGTACCTGTAAAACTGCAAAATATCAACCGTCGTGAATTTATGAAGTTGCCATTAGCAGAACGGCGACGCATATTAGCACAACAAGCTGAGTTAATGTTAGTACATTACCAACAAGATAAAGAATGGCAGGAATTACAGACAGGAGACTTGATTGATTATTAGTTCTCTTGTACCTCAACGGGGTAATATTTGGCTAGCTAATTTTGATCCAACAGTGGGAGCAGAAATCAAAAAAATCCTACCTGCTGTGGTGGTAAGCTCTGATGGTGTTGGTAAATTACCCATTAAATTAGTTGCACCAATCACAGACTGCAAAGAATATTACGCTGGTAATATCTGGCATATCAAAATTGAACCAGATACCAAAAATAGTTTAACAAAAGCTTCTGCTGTAGATGTTTTACAATTGCGCGGTATGGATGTGCAAAGATTCATCCGTAAAATTGGAGAATGTTCAAGTGAAATTATGGAAGAAATAGCTACAGCTATTGCTGCGGTAGTTGAGTATGTTTGATAGACCGTTTTTGTTTTTATTTAACCATTCAATAGCCCATTTTTCACTACCAGAAAAACCTGACTGGCTATATCGCTTTATCAGTCGGTGAGTAGCTTTTTCAAGAGGAGGAGGCAAAACTAAGAATCAACTAGAACCTTGCTTTATAATTGCAGCAATGAAGATCAGAAGATTTAATAATCTATCCAAAAGCCCTAATCTTAAGCTTGTATCGCCTAAGCAAGTTATAGTTTATGCACACTAGTTTTGCTTAATTTTGGTAGATGCGATAAGTGTATGACTAATATTTATATGGGTTGATGCAAAACCCAACTTGCTTATAAGTATACCTTTAACGCCAAAATAATCAAGGTATTTGTCCCACTTTTTGAATTGGCTGAGAACATCTATGACTCCTCACGAAAGTGATGCCAAAGCTACTGCGTCGTCTAAAGTATGGCGTGGTTGGCAAGAAAATCTGACTCTGGTGGCGATCGCCTTATGTTTGGCACTCCTGATTAGGACTTTTATCGCCGAACCTCGCTATATACCTTCTGACTCAATGTTACCTACCTTACACACAGGCGATCGCCTAGTGGTAGAAAAAATCTCCTACCGTTTTCACCCTCCCATAACTGGCGATATTATTGTTTTTCAGCCACCCGCAGAACTACAACGTCGAGGATATCCCAAAGACCAAGCCTTCATCAAGCGGGTTATTGGTAAGCCTGGAGAAGTGATTAGTGTTGCTTCTGGCAAAGTTTATCTCAACGGTCAACCCTTATCAGAAGACTACATTGCTGAACCACCAAATCGGCCTTTCTTAGCCGTGAAAGTCCCTGAAGACGAATTTTTCGTCATGGGTGATAACCGCAATGATAGTAACGACTCTCGCTACTGGGGCTTTTTACCTAGTAAAAATATCATTGGTCGAGCAACATTTCGCTTTTGGCCTCTTGACCGCATTGGGTTCATTTAATTAGCTATTGGTCAGTTGTAAAAACAAACAACTGACCAAAGGAAAAGAGAAAGGAGTGAATTTAAACGGAATCCTCTTTGACTCAGAAGTACGCACAATATATTGCACCCTTACAATAATACGCCAGTTCGATACCATTCCCTAAGAACAAACAGACTTCTCTTTGCTCACGCAACTGGCTACTGTATTTCACGTATTTGAAAATTTCTGTAAGAAGTTAGGAGGCAGATTGTATAGTTTTCCTAACTACTACCATGCAACTTGAATGATAATTAGCTGTTAATAGTAGTCAATTTTTCTGTGTTTTTGTAAAAGTTGCAAGTAGGTAGGCATCAATAAATTAAATTTAATATTTGGCATTTAGCCTAAAAATACTAATTACAAGCTACAAAACATCTTCTGTTTAATTATGCCCACTTACTGATTGATATATCCTTACTATTCAATGATTTGCAACTTTTTGTATCCCTTGCCTTTGTTATAAATTAGGTAATTACCTGTATTATAATGATTTTGCTTGTCCTTATTAACATCATACTAGGCTTACATATTATTTATAAAATAAGAGAGTTCCATGAATAAGTATCTGCAATCTGTCAAGCAATTTTTATTAGTTGTTACTCCATTGCTAACTAGCTCTGTGGTTGCAGCTTCACCCGCTCAGGCTGCTACTTTTGCATTATCTAAAGGAGAATTATTATTTACAAACTTTAGTCAAAGCCCTTTGAGTACTTTGACAATAACTGATACCAACACCAAATCCATTTTTCAAGGTGGAGATGTCGCAACTATTGCTGATGCCCAAGCAAGTTTTAAAGTTTCTCCACCAGAAGTGTTTAATTCATCTTTGAGTTTAGCTGAGGGGGTGAACACTGATTATTCAGGATTTGCAGAAAGTCAGGCTGGCCTGATCGGCAGCTTCTCTGTAGAAGCAGATAAATCTTTCTTTTTTGACTTTAAAGCTTTTTTAGCTTTACAAACATCTATCGATGCTCCACCAAAAGAAAATGCCAGAGCAATTGGGGATATGTCTTGGGTATTGTTCGACATTGATAATAATAAAGTATTAGACTCTTTTAATATCTCAGGTAATTTATTGACAGAAGGTAATAATGATTTTTTAGAAATTAATAACAGCGATAATATTGTCATAAGTAATCAAAAATCCGAGTCTAGCTTTGGAGGCAAGGAAGAATTTGCAACAGTTCTTGTTCAGGGTTATTTGCAACGTAGTTTTACAAAAACAACCAATATAGCCTTAGTAGAAGTCAAAAGAAATCAAGTTGTAGTTAAAGCACCTGAACCGTCAGATAACATAGTTTTACTTATTTCTAGTGGTGTAATTGGTATTGCATTAAAACGTAGGCGTAAAGTAAAGAATGCTTGTTCTTTAAAAGAATAGAATGTGTGCGATCGCTATATACCAATCCTCAATAATTCGTGAGCAATAAGACCCCCGAATTTTCTTATTTTCTGCTGATTAGCAGAAGAACTAAACTGTATGTAACTGCTATAGCAATCTGATTTTATTCTTGAAAGTTCTTGCGTGGTGCACGAAGCGCAGCGCAAGCGCGATAGGGGAGAACAGTGAACAGGGAATAGGAAAGAGGCTCTTTAAATTGTACTGAGTTTTTTTCAAACATCAAATAAGAGTTCTATAGACTTGTTGTTAGATGAAATATTGGCTAACTCAAATTTGATATTTTTAATTTCTTCATAATACGCCTCACGTTCCTATCGATATTATCTAATTATTAGAACTCGTGAAAGTAAGCGAAGTAGAAGTACTAAAACTAGAAAATCTAGCAATTTTGCTTCCAGTGATTGCACTAGCCCTGCCTCTTGCGTCAGCCATACTTACAGTAAAGTTACCGTAATATCTAACTCTTGTCAGGGTTTGAGCATCCGTGGTAGTAAACTGACCTTCGGCAAGTGCTACTCCATCAGCTACGGCATATCCAAATCCAGTTCTTGTTATGGTGTCAGTACGAGCATAGACATTACCACCTACTACAGCACTGCTTTCAGTAACGTGTTTTAGATAACTTAAGTTTCTAATCTTCAAATTCTTTACCTGACACTAATTTTACGGTTTATTAGACACAGTTCTGTTTTTTAACTCCAAACAATAAGCCTAGTTACTAGTGCTTCAAAAACTAGGAAACCACTGGTAGCTCTTAGGTATTGAGCATTCAGCGGTTCCTTTACTAGTAGTCTTTTCATCAATCTTGATGGTTTGAAATATTTATTGGTAAGCGCTTCAGCGCTAAAGCGCTAATACTAATCAAAATTAATGAGATAGACCACTAAACTAGTTAGTTAATTCAAGTTCAAGCTTTACACTGCTGACCAAAATTCAATAGGAAAAAACATTAATAATCTTCAACAATTTCCTCTCAAATCTTGATATTGCAATAATTTCAAGAGCTTGAAGCTATTAAAATGCCCGGTTAATTACAGCAGCAGAGGTACTACTAGAGAAGGAATCACCCAAGTAGCGGGTCGCTGCTACCGTATCAGCCTTTGTGAAAGAGTATGTGGGGATGTTAGTAAAGTTTTGTGCATCACCCTTAGCGCCAGCAGAGGCACTGTTATTTCGGGTAAAGGGATCTACGACAAAAGTTTGAAAGCGATTTAATGAATCGAAATTAATGGAAATGAAATCAGCTTCTCTATAAGTGCGAGGCTGTATAGTACCACCTTGGATGTTAGCAGCTTCTTCAGCAACTTCTAAGATGTTCAGATCAGAAATAATCATTAGGTTTCTCCTGAAAGTTTTAAAAATCTTTGTTTGTAACCAATTTCTTTGTTATTAGTTACATCTTTAATATAGTCTATTTTTTGGAAAAATCAACATTTTTTTTAGCAATTTTGATAAATATAATTAATACGATTTTGCAAAATAATGCGTTTTATGTAATTACTAGAAATAGAAAATCTGCATAAAAACTTTAGGCAATTGTTAGTTTTTTATTGCCTGACAAGGGTTCTGTAATGTGTTTTAAATTATTTAAATTTTTATTGATATTTCAGAGTGTAATTTCATGAGCTAAATATTTTAATTTTTCATATACATATCATGTCAAAAACATGCTTTAAGTGAAGTAGAGTGTGCAACAATTATTAGATACAAAGACTTTGGAAATTCAATTAGCTATTTTTTGCAAATTTTCATCTGAGTCTAGTAGAGTATCTATTTCCATGAACTCAATTTGTTGCTTTAACCAAGCAGAAAATAATTCAGCAATGATTTTTTTGCGTAATTGGTCATTTAATTGGGGTTGAATAATTTCATCAACTCTAATCAGATGAACTCCTTTGATAGTCTGAATAGGTTTAAGAATCTCTGGAGCAGAAGCAGCAAATACAGCCGCCGCAATCTCCGGGCGAAAATCTTTACGGCGTCGGAGTCCTTGATATCCATAAGCACGACGTAGCTCTGGTTCTTGGATATATAAATGAGCGATTTCTGGAAAGCTGATTTCACCTTCTTCCAATGCATAAAACAGTTCTAAAGCCAAGTCTTTATCATCAAAAATGACTTCATAAGTGACAGCCGCAATGTAATCTAGTTGGTGTTCATAAAAGAACTTTTCAACTTGCGTTGAAAATAGATAATTGGCTAACTTTCTCCAAATAACTTTGTTGTAGATTAATTCTTCAAACTCTTTGAAAGATAGATGATGTTTTTTCAACCAAATCCAGGTGTCTTTAGCTTTTACGAGCTTCTGGGCTAATCGCAGTTGGTCACATTCCTGCTGTAGTTCTTCTTCGTCAATTTGAATACCTGCATCTTGGACTGCTGCTGCAATAATTTTTTGAGTAGCGATCGCCTCCACGACACCAGTAAATTGGCAAGAGAGTTTGATAGTGTGAATGATATCGGAATCGGAAATTTTCAGAAGTTTGCCCATAATGCAATCCCTCCCATAATTGTGTTATTTGCTCGACTAAATCTCTATGCCGCCTTTTTGCAGTTTCTTAAATGGATCTAAAACAAAGTCAATCATCCGCCTTTGGCGAATAATCACTTCAGCGGTTGCTGTCTGACCTGCGGTTAATGGAACACGTTTGTCGCCATTTTGGACATACTGCTGCTCTAAGGCGATTTCTAACTCAAAGGTTTCTATGTTTCCTGGGGATGTTTGGCTAACTTTAGAGTCTGGAGAAATCCAAGTAACTTTTCCTTCGACGATGCCATACTCTTGAAAAGGATAAGCATCAAACTTGATCTTGACTGGCATTCCTACCTGCAAAAAGCCACTATCCTGATTAGGCATATTAGCTCTGAGTAGAATTCCAACATTTTTAGGCGCAATTTGGGCAATCCTCTGACCAAGTTGTACTACCTCTCCGGCTTTCTTGGTGGGTAACTCAAAAATCACCCCATCAATAGGCGATCGCACTATTCGTTGCTGCATTTGAAGTTTTATGGAGATAATCTGGCTTTTGGCCTGAGCTATTTCTGATTGCAATACTGCAATTTTGGTTTGCAAGTCTTTTAGTTGCTCTTGACTTTTGAGTACAGCTAGTTTTCCTGCTTGTACTACGCTTTGATAACTGCTTTGTTCTTCTTGCAGTCGGAGTTTTGCTTGCTCAATATCAGACTCCAACTGCTTAATCGTTGCTTGATAGCGATTTATCTCTTCAGTCAAGCGCAATTCTGCCTGCTTGATGTCGGATTGCGTTTTTTGATAGAGTCGTTTGCTTTCTTGTTCTTGTTTTTTGAGTTGGTCAACTTGAGTTGCAGAAACCGCACCATTTTTCACGAGTTGGCTAAAGCGTTCGACTTGTCTTGAATCTATACTCAAAAGACTTTGAGCCGACTTCTGATCATCATGAGTGGTGGTAATTTGTTGCTGCGCCTGACTAACTAATGCTTGTTTCTCTAACTTATGTAAGTTATAGCTACTCTGTTTTGCATCCAGGTTTTGTTTTGCCTGGTTCACTTGAGATATTTTTTCCAAAGCTTGAGATTGGTTTTGTTGCTCCTGAACGCTAAGCGTTAACTGTAGTTGGTTTTTGAGTACATCCATTTGCGCCCATTGATTTTGCAGTCCAGAGAACTTTGTCTGCGCCTGTTGTAGTTCGGTTTGCAGAATATCAGACTCAAGTTCGAGCAGAATTTGCCCTGCTGTTACTGTCTCTCCTTCTTTTACCTTGACAGCTTTAACACTTCCGCCGACTTGAGCGTCTAATTTTTGCGTTGCGCCTTGAGGTTCTATACGTCCTCTAGCGCTTCCGGTTTCATCCACCTTTGAGAGTGTGGCCCAAGGTAAGACGATCGCAGCAAAGCCAATCAGCACATACAAAACACCACGTGTCCAAGCTCTAGGTAGAGCATCCAACAGTTCTTCAGTACCGTAATACCAATTAGTATTAGCTGCCGTAGTCTGTTTAATCTCAGGATCGTCTGTTTGCGTGGAACTTTGATACTCATCTGTCTCCCGGTTGGAAAGTTCAGATGATAGATTGCCAGATGCGTATAGCATAGTTTTATTTCTCAGATAGAGGATTTCAGGCTCCTACATCAGCACAAAGCCTAGAGAGAGCAAGGGACATAGTGGGGATGAGAATTTCCTCTTTTCTCTGCCCCAAATTCAACTAACTTGAGTCAGTTGTTGTTGATTCAAATAGTAGTAATGACCTTTTTTAGTAATTAACTCGTCGTGAGTCCCGCTTTCCACTAATACGCCGTGGTCTAAAACCAAAATCAGATCAGCATTGCGGACAGTAGAAAGGCGATGAGCAATAATTACACTGCTGCGTCCTTTCAGAATTGTTTTGAGGTTGTTTTGAATGATCCGTTCTGATTCTGAATCTAAGTGACTAGTGGCTTCATCAAAAAGCAACAAACGCGGATCTCCCAGCAGGGCACGGGCAATGGCTAGGCGCTGACGTTGACCACCAGAGAGCATTCCGCCGCCTTCACCAATTTGGGATTCGTAACCCATTGGTAATTGCTGAATAAATTCATCTGCTCCTGCTAATTGTGCTGCTTGGATAATTTCTGCTAAAGAGACTTCAGGGTGAGCGATCGCAATATTTTCTCGAATAGTGCCACCAAATAAAAAAGTATCTTGATCAACAACACCTATTTGAGAACGGAGCGATCGCAGCGAAATACTTGTGATATCTTGCTCATCAATTAATACTTTGCCGTTTGTTGGCGGATATAAACCCAAAATCAACTTGCTGAGGGTTGTTTTTCCAGAACCACTACGTCCCACCACCGCCACCATTTGCTCAGGCTGGATTTCAAAGCTGATATTTTCCAGCACATTAGTCTCACTTTCTGGGTGATAGCGGAAAGTAACATTCTGAAAGCGAATATGACCACGAAATCTACCTAGGGACTTCCGAGGTTTATTTTGCAAGTCTTCTTCTGGTTCCGCCTCCAACACATCATTAATTCGTTCGGTGGAAATAATGATTTCCTGCAATTCATTCCACAGCAGTGAAAATCGTTGAAAAGGACTCAAGACGTTCCCTACCAACATATTGAAAGCAACCAATTGTCCAACAGTGAGTTCTCCTTGAATCACTTGCGTTGCTCCAAACCACAGTAATGCTGTGTTCACAAAGACTTCTATAACGCCACTAAGAATTTGCAGGCGGTTGCCAATCACCTGAGCATTAAAGCCTGTTTTGATCAAATTATTCAGCAATTCCTCCCAACGCCAGCGTACTGTCTGTTCAATGGCCAATGAGCGCACAGTACGAATTCCGGTCAGAGATTCGATGAGATAGCTATTTTCTTTAGCACTGGCATTAAAAATCTCTCTGGAGATACGGCGCAAAATACTTGTGCTAGCCAGCGCCAAGATGAAAAATGGTGGCACAGTAAACAGCACGAATAATGCCATGCGCCAGCTATACCAGAACATCATGCCCAGATAGATCACCAATGTCAGCATATCCAGCATGATGGACAGTGTTTGTCCGGTCAGGAAGCGCTGAATTTTCTGATTTTCTTGGATGCGCGAGACAATATCCCCGACATAACGCGACTCAAAATACGAAAGCGGTAAGCGGAAGGTATGTTTGATAAAACCCACCAGTAAGGAGATACTAATCCGGTTGGCTGTGTGATCTAGCAGATATTGCCGCACTCCGTTCATGGCGATGCGGAATAAACCAAAAATGATCATCCCCACAGCGACGGCATTTAAGGTTGTAACGCTGCGTTGCACAAGTACTCGGTCTAGCAACAGTTGGGTAAATACTGGCGTTACTAGTCCAAATATTTGAATCAAGACTGAAGCTATCAAGACTTCTAAAAGTACTGCATAGTGAGGTTTGACTAACTCAAAAAACTTCCAGAAGCTTGTACTCTCGTCTTTGGCATCCCTAAGTTGCATTGTTGGTTGCAGTAACAGTGCATAATCACTCCAACCTGCTTTAAATTCCTTGATAGTTAGAGTGCGTTGTCCGATGCCCGGATCGCCTACAATCACTTGCTTTTTCGTGATTTCATAGACAACGATGAAGTGCTTGCCTTCCCAGTGGGCGATCGCAGGTAGAGGTTGTTCTGCTAATTTATCAAGACTGGCTTTAACTGGCCGGGTAGCAAAACCGAGGCTCTCGGCTGCCATTGCTAAGGCATGTAAAGATGCACCACTACGATTGACGTTGGTCATTTCTCGCAGGTGATTGATACTAAAGTGCTTGCCCCAATAGCTCCCAATCATTACTAGACAAGCAGCACCGCAGTCTGATGCACTTTGTTGGGCATAAAAAGGATAGCGCCGGGTAAGGCGTCTCCACCAATGTCCCATTTGCACTTTTGGGCTAGGAAAGTAGGGGCGTTGTTTTTTTGGCTGTTGTGGTGGTGTAATCTGCGTAGGAAAGGGGATAATTTTCCTCTGCTGACTCAGTTGTGATGGTTGCAATCGACTCTGACGGATTTCTTGGCGAGTATTGGGAGTTGCATCCGAGTTGGTAAATAATGCTAATTCTGACCAATGTTGTAGTGCTGTTTGCCAATGCGAACTTTTCAATACATATACAACTGAGGGTTGTGTAACTTGCCAACCTTGGTGTTGAGATATCTGCATCTGGGCGGTTATAAGCTTGCACCCATCTGCATTTGAGAGTTCACCTCGATATAATAGCCACAACTGAGAATCTTGGTAAAATTCTGGCGGTAGGGAGCCAATTTCTAGATCACGCCGCTCAAATAAAGATAATGCTTGCAAAATACCTGGTACAGATGTCGGACGTTGGGGCGAACTGTAACAATAAGTTAGCAATAAATCCCATAATTCAGCGCGATCAAAAAGGCGATCGCGAAGGCTAGGATACTTATTCAGCAAAGCTTGCAGCATTTCACCTGGAAGATAGCAAAGCTTCAACCCATTAGAAGCCCTAGCTGTGTAAGTTTGCCACTCTTTCTCTGCAAACAGCGTCCCTTCACCAAAAGAAGCCCCTATCGTCAGAGTCGTGATCAGATTATCAGCACAATCCAAGAGCCTAACTTTACCTGCCAAAACTACGTAAATTCCAGATCTGGCTCGTTCTAATTGCCAAAACTGTTTCGCTAATGGTGGTTCAACGATTTCTATCATCGTCAAACAGTTTTCTAGGTCTTTGTCTGAAAGCTGTTCACCGAAAAATGAGGCAATTTCTTTACCTAACTGATGCTTAGAAAATACGGATAACACTTACTTACCTCCAAGAACGCACTATAAAAAATCCTGATCCCGGCTCAATTTTGGCTAAGGGTCAAATTTTAGCCTTTCCCCTTTACCCTTTAACCAGTTCCGTGGGTTTAAGTCCCCCGGTTCTATAACCGATAAGCTTGAGGTCTGTCTTACAAAGTTGAGCCATTCTTTAAGCGGGTTAAGAGACTTGTGCGTTAGCGTAGCGATAGCGACGCAGGAGCGTCACTGGCGTTCCTTGCGGAGGGAAACCCTAAGCGAAGTTTGGATGCCTGCGGCAACGTCTTCGACGAACGGATAGCGCAGCGAAGCGCGAGTCTTTGCCCTAAGCGTAGCTATGCCGCAGGCTTTACGAGACGCTCCGCGTAGCTTGCTTCCCGCAGGGTACGCAGCGCTGGCTCGACTTTGCGCTAAATCCCCATTAGAATTTTCCCAGACCACAAAGAAGATAAAAAGTGCTTATAAGGGAAAGTGCACCCAACGCCGCCTAGGAATGCAAACATCTCGCCTTTGCTCCAGAGAAATCATCAATGCAGAACAAACACTTCCCGCATCTGTGTTTTTCTGGGGTGCATAGGTTATTTAAGAATTTGCAGAATTCAGATTAGCTAGCTTGCATTAGCTATCAGGAGTTACAAGGTTTCCCACGTCAATGCAAGCGGTTAATTCAGAAATTCCTCGTTATTAAGGGATCGGGGAGATTTTTGAGCCAAAATTTTGTAAGTAGTGGCTGGAGTATAGTCAAGTCCCTCAAACAAGCTTTGTAGCTTACTAAAGCTTGCTTTCTTACAGCTTGATTATCAGCAAGAGTAAGTGTCATAATTGTAACCAGTTTTGTTAATGGAAAAACGCAGAAGCATGAAGCTGTCGTATCTAAATCGTGAAGTCCTCATAGACCGAGATTTCAGATATAGATGCACAGCAAGTTAGTCTACAAAGGTTAACTCTGTAGTCATCTAACACAAAACTAAAGCTGGGATTTTCCCCTTGGCATTTTGGGAGTCAAGGGGAGAGACTCCCGGTTGAATTTATAACTTAGCTTCTACTCTCTGCTATTTTGGGAATCTAGAGCGTAGATCTAAGTTTATTGAGATGGCATTTAGTTAATTTTTGAAACAAATCCTCTATTTTAAATAAACATCACAGTCATATCATCTAAAAGCAATACCATGTCACTCTTGGAAGAACGCAGACTTTGGGGAGCTGAGGTCAGGGGCAAGTGTGACACCAGATAAATGAACCGACTAACCGTAAAAGGGAATCTTTGAAAGAGAAAATTGCAAACTCAGTGTTATTTGAACACTGTTTTATTACCTGCTATAAGTATATTGTAAAATTAGAGACAGTTTGTCAAGGCTTTATCCTCTTAATATCAATAATTTATATTAACTTTACTAAAACTTTAATTTGTGTATTGTAGCAAGTACCCGTTTTGTGCATGTTTCCCAAATCCAGTCAGCAGCGTTCATCTATTTATGGGAGTTTTTGTATTCCATACTTGCTCAAATTCTATTTTGGTAATTTCAAACTCTTGTATATCGTCTTCACCTATGCGTTGGTCGCACAACATGCCGTAATTATCAGAAAAATGGCTGCCATCATAAGATAATACGTTTCCATTTTCGTAAACCTCTATTTGTCTAATTGCATGTAAATTATGACCAATTTCCATAAAATAGGTGCTAGTACCCCAAGTATCAAACTCACCTACAAAAGATTCATCCCAGACCCATTTGCAATATTTCTTTGCCTTTTGTGATAAAGACATAATTGATTTACTCCTTTGAGAAATTGTTGTTTCAAGCCAATACTTATAGGATAAGCACTCTTCACCTTCGTTGTGATTTGAGCAAAGGGTATCAAACATGCATCCCTTTCCCCTTTAACTGAGAAGTATTGGTTCTCAAGCTACTTTGCAAGAATATAGATTTCGTAAGTCTAGACGAGTGTACTTTAAAAATTAAATATAGAAAAGTGCTCTTGCTAGGCGGCACACTACCAGAAGTTAAAGCCTACAAATTTAACTTTAACGCGTTTAGATTTGCTTCCCAATACTTCTGTGGGAAGAGGTAAGGATTAAAAGAAAAAAAGCAAACATTTTACCTTTGACCGAACCGTATTGATTTGCCTCCCTTTTTTTAAACTATGAGTAAGCAAAGTTTAAGATTAAGCCCTCTTTTCGCTACCAGCTAATTCTCTGGGTTCATAGTGACGGCAACCATTACACGGCCCGTCGGGGTTGACAGCACAACGGATATAGCCAGATCGGGCATTAAATTTACAGCTGATGTCACCAATCAGATAACCTACTCCTTCGAGATAGTAGCGATCGCTTTCAACAACTCTGTGCCGTACCTGCACCACTGGTAAATTCATGGCTGCTTGCCTCATGCGTACGCGTGTCCGCATACGGGTTTTACGAATTACCCATAAGGAGAACAGGGAAGGTAAAAAACCAACGGCAATTACCAAAAGTGTCTTAAACACCTTCTTTTTACCTCTTTTGTGCGCTGATTGATTGTCCTTGATGTTGCATGGTACTTTACAAGAGTGCAAATCTTAGAACAATTCCACCTTTTTGCTACCACAGTGGTTGCAAATGGCAGCAGTGTAGCATCTAGGAATTCTAATCAAGAAATACCTTCTGCCACTTCAATCAGCATAACTGTTACAACCCAAGGGATGAGCGATTATCGAATATTGATAATTTTAAGATTTGTTGATTAGCGCCCTTTTAAGTCAGCGCCTTGTGTCAGTCTCAGCCCCACCTTGTTTTTTCTGTGTTGCTGTGATGCTAATCTTTTTTTTGTTTGCTGACGTAGTTGGTGTGCTAGCAATCCTGCTTCCCTTTCTGCTCGAAATAAATCAACTTTTCGCATTGTGAGGATAAATGATTCGTCAGGCTTTTGTTTTACACAAGGAACACCAACCACGAAATACTGACAGATATTGTTGCATAGTTCCTCCTTCACTAATGGGTATTGAGTCTTGAGTGTGCTAGCTATTGTCTTCAATTCCAATATTGCCCCTTCTAACTCCTTTGCCATTTGGTTGATACGTTCAGTTTGTGCTACTAGACGCTCCCAATCACTAATAATCTTTTCTTGTTGAGGTTGTAGTGGCACTATAGCAGTAGTCACAGTCGCAGGCTGTAACAGGGATTTAAGCGAGATGAGATTTTTATAATTATCTTGGATTTTTTTCATAGTTCCTCTGGCAAGGCTACTTAACTTGTAAGGCATTTTAGCAGCAAAATAGTATTTTTGTACTATAAAAGAAGTTTTTGTCTGAAAAACCTGGCCTTGCTTGAGGTTCAAGATGATAATTATAGACACTGAGTGATTTAGCGATCGCCTGTTCGCCTACCAAAACAGATAGTAGATAAATAAATTTTATTTATAAGTATACTTACTGGTGTAAAATAAAACACATAAAACAATATTCCCGGCTTCTCAAAGAAGCTGGGAATCTGAGTGAGCCGTAATGAGATTAGCGATTAGTTGGATTAATAAGTTTACTCATTTCATAAACTGTATCGCTTTTATTGTAATTTTTACGCCATTGTTCAAGATGATTTATCGATATTGATTTAGTTACGACATTTACACCATTTCCACGCCAAGCTATTTCTGAATCTGTTGTAAAAACCCCACATTCTAGTTGCTCAAGCCTCATATTCCAATATTGGCTAAATCGGCTTTTTAAAGTAATAACTTGTTCAAATACCTTGTTTCTGTGCTTATTTCTTCTTTTTCTTTCTGTTGCTCCTGTTGCTTCTGTATCAATAAATTTAGTTTCAATTAAAAACAGACTACCCTTAAATGTGAGGTACACAAAATCACATTTACCTAAATCTGTATAATCAGCAATTGGAGATTTTTCAAATAACAACAGTTCAGCACATGAAGGAAACAAATCTTTCATGTTTAAAAATAAATAAGCTTGTAATAAAAGTTCCTTATCATAAGGAAACACGATTACCCCCTCAAAGAATTTTTTAATGTCTTCCTGAGTTTGAGGTTGAATTTTTCTACAATACGAAACAAATTTATTTAGCTCATTTACGGTCATCAAGTTTTAGCTCCTTCCCCAGTCGCCGTCCATACGGTCATAGCATAAAAATATACTGCAATCTCACGGAAAATATCATCCGCAGAAGTAACTAAAAAAACTTTTGTCTTTCTAAGTACTAAGGTTATCTACTGTTGACAGTTAAGTAAAACTGATATCAAGCTATTTGTATTACTAATACTTTTATTCCTTAGCCTCAACCACCAGTCAGCAGTTTTACATGAGCAGAAAATCTAGCATTTTGTAAAGCTTGAACAGTTATTCTGGAATCTTGTACACAAAATTGCCAACCCAAGCGGACAAGTTTACGGGAATTTTCGGTTTGTATAATCCCTATGATTGGCATTTTTGCCTTTTCTTTATCCCCTGACTGTTCTTGCAAAATAGTTTTCAAACGATGTAGTTCTTCGATATTACCTGCTTGTTGAGGATTGAGTTCCACCATCACCATTTGTACTGTTTCTACTGGTTCTGCATCTTCAACAATCAATTGAGTTTGGTCATCTCGCCGATCTACTTTACCCCAAATAATTAATCTAGTATCTACTTGGAGCAGTAAACTAATACGTTCATAAGTTTTAGGAAAGACTACAGCTTCCGATTGTGTAGTTAAATCTTCTATTTGCAAAATTGCCATTGAGTCACCTTTTTTGGTAACTACTTTTTTCACCCCATTCAACATCACAACTGCACAAAGCTTTGTTTCTTCTCTTTGTTCCCCAAGTTGTGAAAGGTTAATTGGAGTTAACAAAGGTGCTATTTGACTTAAGGCTTTTAATGGATGGTCTGATACATAAAATCCTAATAATTCTTTTTCTTTTCGCAACTTTTCCTGTGGGGGAAAATCTATTATAGGTTTCGCTTTAGGAGCAGTTTCAAAAGCATTATTAGCTTTTTTATTATGGTTAGAAGAAAATCCGCCTAATAAATCAAAGAGATTTCCTTGACCACTAGCTCTATCTTTGGCACGTGATTGTGCCCAGTCGTATACTAGTTCTAGGTCTTGGATTAACTGCTGGCGGTTTGATTCAATTTTGTCAAAGGCTCCACAGTAAATCAAAGATTCTAATGTACGGCGATTAACAGCACGCAGATCTACACGATCGCAAAAATCAGCCAGAGATTTAAACTCCCCTGTCGTATTCCTCGCTTCCAAAATACAGGCGATCGCATTTTGACCAACATTACGCACTGCTGAAAATCCAAATAAAATCTTTTTTGCCGTTGGCGTAAAATCTACACCAGAGCGATTAATATCTGGCGGTTCTATCTGAATACCCATATTGGTACAATTAGTGATGTATCTCTGCACCTTATCGGTATCACCACTGTTAGCTGTCAACAGTGCCGCCATATATTCCAATGGGTAGTTAGCTTTTAAATATGCTGTTTGATAAGTGACATATCCATAAGCAGTCGAATGAGATTTATTAAAACAATTAGCAGCTATTAACCCATTTTTGATGACAAAATTATGATCACGTTCAACTCCAATATCATAGACATTTTGCTTACCAATATATTTACGTGTGATTATTTTAACCATTTTTTCTACTCCCAAAACAAATTATCTAAAATTTATTAATTGATAAAATTATCAGGCTTGCAGACAGGGTAATGTCTATAATACAAAACTTTATGACAATCAAATACTGATATACTCTTACACAAAAAGAGCCACATTTTCTCAAATTTTGGTAAATTAATGAAGATACGGTTAACAGACAGTTATTTGCTGACTTAAAGCTCTATTTAATATATATAAATTAGCTGATTTATCAACTTAATCAACATGTATAGCATAGCAAGCTAGACCATTTGGGCGACTAATCCAACTGAGCAGAAATCGTCAATATGTATTAAAATCAAGGACTTGAGTCACAAAGAGAGCAATCATGGCATCCATCCGCGAGTTGCACGAACAGCTAATTAAAAAAGAACGTTCTGCCGTCGAAATTACCCAAGAAGCTTTAGACAGGATTCAAGCATTAGAGCCAAAATTGCACAGTTTCTTACATGTGACGGCGCAACAGGCGTTAGAGCAGGCTCGTGCTGTGGATGCTAAAATCGCCGCAGGAGAAGAAATTGGCAGACTTGCAGGGATTCCTGTTGGCATCAAGGACAACATGTGTACCAAGGGGATTCCCACCACTTGCGCCTCTCAGATTTTGAAAAATTTTGTGCCACCTTATGAATCAACCGTAACGCAAAAATTGCTTGACTCTGGGGCTGTGATGGTGGGTAAAACCAATTTAGATGAGTTTGCAATGGGCGGTTCCACAGAAAACTCTGCTTACCATATCACAGCTAATCCTTGGGATTTGTCGCGGGTTCCTGGTGGTTCTTCTGGGGGTTCAGCAGCAGCCGTAGCAGCAGATGAGTGCGTTGTTTCCATCGGTTCTGATACTGGCGGTTCAATTCGACAACCTGCATCTTTTTGCGGTGTTGTCGGGATGAAACCAACCTACGGACTAGTTTCCCGCTACGGCTTAGTGGCGTTTGCTTCATCTTTAGATCAAATTGGCCCATTTGGACGCTCAGTAGAAGATAGCGCAATATTATTGAGTGCGATCGCAGGTCACGATCCCAAAGACTCTACTAGCCTCAAAGTTTCAATTCCCGATTACGCCGCTGGCTTAAAACCAGACCTCAAAGCCAGAGGACGCTTAAGAATTGGTGTCATCAAAGAAACTTTTGGGGAAGGTCTAGACTCTGTTGTCGAACAAACTGTTACTAAAGCGATCGATCAATTACAAAGTTTAGGCGCAGAAATTCATATAATTTCCTGTCCCAGATTTCGCTATGGTGTACCTAGTTACTACATCATCGCCCCATCTGAAGCCTCAGCAAACCTAGCTCGTTACGACGGTGTTAAGTATGGTTATCGCGCTTCTGACGTAGACAATCTACTGTCAATGTACACTCGTACCCGTTCCACTGGTTTTGGTGAAGAAGTCAAACGCCGAATTATGATTGGCACTTATGCCCTTTCTGCTGGCTATTATGATGCCTACTACCTGAAAGCGCAAAAAGTTCGCACTTTGATTAAGCAAGACTTTGAAAAAGCTTTTGAACAAGTTGATGTGCTAGCCTGTCCTACTGTTCCTACAACAGCTTTTAAAGCAGGGGAAAAAAATGCCGACCCCTTGAGTATGTACCTGCTGGACTTGATGACCATTCCCGCGAATCTTGCTGGTTTACCTGGTTTAAGCGTGCCATGTGGTTTTGATGACAACGGATTACCAATTGGATTACAGCTAATTGGTAAAGTTCTGCGAGAAGACCAACTGTTTCAAGTGGCTTACGCTTATGAGCAATCCACTACTTGGCATTTGCGTCAGCCACAAATATCGTGAACTACTCATAATTGCCTACGACCCACCCTACAAGCTTGGGTCGTAGGCAACGCCAAGGTTGTTTCTGTCATCAGCGTAGCGTTAACGATGTAGGAGCGTCTGGAGAACTGCTAAATCTCGTGGGTGACTTTTGCTTCTGAGCTAGAGATTCACCTATAAATTGTGGATTAACTGTATAAAAGAGTCCGATAGATGCAGCTATTAATAATAAAATGTAGATACCAAAAAGTGGTATCTGTATGACTGTTTTTTTGTCTGATTTCTTACTATTATGATTGGAATCTTGACGGGAAACTTTGGTTATAAGAGTGTGTGTTAAAGCATTCCCATCCAGCCCTAAAGCATCTCCGTAGCGACGGATAAATCCTTGCACAAAGACAAGCTCAGGCAATTCTTCAAATCGTTCTTCTTCTAAAGCTAGCAAAAGAACAGGGCGAATAAGTATTTGAGCCGCTATTTCTTCTATCTTTATAGATTTTTCTTGCCTTACTTGTCGTAACTGTCTACTTATTTCCTTTAGCTGCTCTAATTGAGTCTCATTTAAGAGCGTCACAATCTTCTCCTAGTATTGACTAATCTTTACTATTAAAGAGTGAATTTACTTAAATATGCATACGTAAATTTACTAATTAATTGAATTTTGGCAAAAATTTTTTAATAATCAGTTGAATGCTGACTTGAAAATGTCAAACCTACCCATGCAAGTGTAATTATTGTGTTTATACATACTTTTAAATGTCGCAAATTTTAGTGCATGACAACCAACAAGCTGCTAATTTCAATACAAGTATTATTCAGGCTGCTACTTTGGGTAGGGATAGTTGCAGCGTTCCTGCTTCAGGTTGCCGTAGGCATCGCCTACTGTACTATCTGTCTATTTCTGTTTGTCCAGCAACCTCGCTTCATCTTCTTTCCCTATGCTGTCATTGAAAAGACACCAGAGCTGTTTAATCTCCCTTACACAGAGGTTTGGTTGCCTGTAACAGTTACAACTGGCAAGGTGGAACATATCCACGGTTGGTGGATTACAGCTAAACAACCCAATGCCAAAGTGCTATTATACTTGCACGGGAATGGTGTAAATATTGGCGCAAACATAGCTCATGCCAACCGATTTCATCAGCTGGGGTTTTCGGTGTTGCTGATTGATTATCGGGGTTATGGTCGCAGTGAAGGGAGCTTTCCCAATGAAATGCGGGTTTATCAAGATGCAGTCACCGCTTGGAATTATTTGGTACAGCAGCAAAAGATTTCACCTAACCAAATTTTTATTTATGGACATTCGCTGGGTGGTGCAGTAGCTATTGATTTGGCTCTCAAACACTCAGAGGCCGCTGGGTTGATTGTGGAAAGCTCTTTTACCTCCATCCGCGACTTAATAGCTTATCAAAACCTGTTTTGGATGTTTCCCGTCGATTTAATCTTGACGCAGCGGTTTGAATCCATTAAAAAATTGCCAAAATTGAAAATGCCTGTTTTATTCATTCATGGCACTGAAGATTTAACTGTACCTTCTTTCATGAGCCAAAAGCTTTATGCTGCTGCTCCTGAACCGAAAAAACTATTTTTAGTTCCAGGCGCAGATCACAACGATACAGCAGTAGTTGCCGACTGGCAATATTTGCAATGGATAGAGTCTTTCGTTGAACAAGTGCAAGCTCACAGCTATTTCAAGCCTTGACATTCTATCAGCTTGGCTTTTACAACCAATATTTTTTGCACTGAGTCTATTGTGACATCGCGATCGCCTTACTTGATAATTCGAGCAAAGGCCGTTTTTCCAGCGTAGCATGGCTGTTGCCTACTGTGAGTTGTATTCTCACGTCACAAATCTTTATCAAATTTCTATTCCGATATATCGCGATATATTCCGATATATCGTATATTAGAGAAAGTTGATTTGAGATTCATTTATGTTTAGACACTTTCGCTCTCGCTTTCCTGCACCAGCATGGGCTGGAGTCAATGAAGAGGATTCTTTGCTCAGTCATTGGTTCCAGCATGGCAAGCATCATGACAGACATCATAGGAAACACTTTGGTGACGAACTATTTGGTCGTGGCTGGGGAGATGAATCCCGGACTCGTCGAGGTGATATCAAGTTCATCCTGCTGGAATTGTTATCCGAGCATCCTAGTCATGGTTATGACCTAATTAAAGAGATGGAAACTCGTTATGGTGGTTTCCGTCGCCTCAGTCCTGGCTCAGTGTATCCAACGCTCCAGATGTTGGAGGAAGGCGGCTATTTGAGAAGCGCACAGGAAGGAGGCAAGCGGATTTACACAATTACAGATGAGGGCAGACAACTCTTGGCAGAGCGTACCCAAAAGGAAACTACAGACTCTTCTTGGGAAACCTTCAAAACTTTTATGACAGGTAAGCCCCAAGAGTTGATTGAGTTACGAAAAGTGGCAACAGAATTAGCTGGTATTATGGTGCAGGTTGCTCGCAGTGGCAATGTAGAGCGAATAAATCGGGTGCGTGAGCTTCTAGAGCAAGTTAAACGGGATATTTACGCGATTCTTGCTGAGAAATAAGTGTGAGCTTACAAATTAGAAGCGATTCTCCTTTGGAGAGGCTACGCCAACGCACTTAAATCTACCTCAATTAAAGAGTTTAGCAATGTCCACAATTGCAAATCGGTAAAATCTGGAATTGCCATAAATGCGCCGACTTCTTGCAAAACTTGCGGATCGTGGGTAGAGGCAATGCCAATAGTGCGGATACCCGCGCCAACCGCAGCACGGATGCCAGAGGGAGAGTCTTCTAAAGCGATCGCTTCCTCTGCTTCAATTCCCAATTTACTCAGAGCAACTTGATAAGGTGCAGGATCAGGTTTACCTGCTATGCAATCATCCGCTAAAACAACTGTATCGAAAGCTTCTTGTATTCCCAATACCTCTAGCATAAATTTTGCATTTAATCTAGGTGCATTCGTAACTAATGCGCGTTTTAGTTGATGTGCATCTGTCCATGCTAGTAATTCAGAAAATCCACTCAGTGGTTTCAGATGCGGGGCAAGTTCGCGGAAAAGTGCCTCTTTTTCATCTGCAAATATTTGTCCTTCTGCTGGTGACAATTGTGGCAATATGTCCTTGACAATTTCTGGATTTAGCCGACCACTAATCCGGGATTTGTAAAATGTTTCATCAATTTCTAGGCTGTAACTCAACAGCATTTCCCGCCAAGCTTGGTAGTGTATAGGATCAGTATTGACAATAGTGCCATCTAGGTCAAAGAGAATTGCAGCCAGCATAGGTTTTTCGGTTAATTATGAAAAAATGTAAACATATCTTTATTTATTTTCCTACATTCTGCTGGTTTGTTAGGTATGAAAATCAATAACCTCTGTAGAGACGTTGCTATGCAACGTCTCTACATTGCTAATTTTGCTCCAGAACCCGTAATTTGTTTGACAATATCATTAATTTTTTGAGTCCACGGATGATCTGGATACCGTAAACAGAAAATGCCACTGCTCCCTAAATTAAACATCTCCTCACAAACAGGCAGAATTCCAGCCACAGGGGTTTCGTAAGTATTTTGCACTCGTTGGCGTAACTCTTTGAAATCTAGAGATGGCAGCGCTTTGTTGATTACTAGCAGCATCTTAGGCACTTCTAACTTACGAGCAACATCCACCGCCACTGCTGTCCCTTGGTAATCTTGTTTATCTGGACGGAGAATCAGCACAAGGACATCAGAGAGAATGATAGATAACAAAGTTTCTTCGTTAATACCGGGGTGAGTGTCAATCAACAGATAGTCCAGTTTTAAACGACGAACTAGATTACGCAAACCATCGTTAAGCAGGCGTGCATCATAACCTTCGCGCAAGATTCGAGAAATATCACTCATCTTAATGCTGGAAGGAATTAGATGAATACTCCCCTGCCGACCAAAAAATGTTTGTTTTTGTTTCAAAATGGCGCTAACGTCATAGACTGCTTCTTCTATGGCACAACGACCCCACAGATAATCGTTCAAGGTGTAGCGGATTCGATCTTCTTCAAGACCAAACAGGACATGAATTCCTGGCGATTGGATATCTGTATCAACAACCCCAACTCGCCGTCCAGAGCGAGCGATGAGGGTAGCGAGATTACTTGTAACGTTTGATTTACCAGTTCCGCCACGGAATGAGTGAATAGAAATAATTTCAGGCATGATAATCCTTAATTGTGAATTAGGAGATAGGAGGAGTATTAGTTGTTTTATGAACTTTTTAGGCTTTTTCAACTGGATAGTTATTTCCATTACGCTGCACTAGTGAGAAAGTGCAGGGGATTAAACTGAGGAAAAAAGCTGATCTATGCAAGAATATTATTCATTTGCAGCGTTTCGTTTGCTTCTCATTGCTTTCGCCTCCTCCTGCAATTTTTGAAACGTTGTTGATTCGGCAATTTCTGCAACTTGACGTGCACGTTTGGCATCGTCAACTTCGATACGCAATGTGTGCAACTGTTGTCTGAGTTTTTGCTCACGGGCATAAATTTCATGCATCATGCGTTGAAAAACTCGTCCCAACTGTCCTAATTCATCATTGCGTTTCACAATCGAAGTTAGCTTTTGGCGATCAAATTCTTCTGCTTCTTCAGCGCTAATTTCATTCATACTAATTTTCTGAGCTAGTTGCGCCATTGGTTTGAGCGGTTGTAGCACATTTCGTTTGAGTAAATAATTAATTAGTAAAATGACTAGAGCAAAGATGCCTGTGAATAAGCTAATGAATGAAACAGAAGCACGATTAGCATCATCAAACACTTTGCTAGCAGGAACGTAAATAATTTGAGTGCCTATAATCTCATTGAGTTTCCATCCAAAACCATTTTCTGAGCCATAACTGACGATGTGGCTTTTTGGGGCAGCTTCAGGGGTGCTATGGCAACGTAGACATGTCTGATTTTTAATAGAAAATGGACGAGCGCTGTAAAACAACTTCTCATCAAAAGAGTCACGAAAACCGGATACATTTTTTAAATCTGGTTGATTGCGAAACTGTTCGATGAGCTGCGTTTCAAATATATCTGCTTTATCTCGCAAGTTAGTTGGATTGAGGTTGGCATCTTTGTAAAAGAAGTCTTTGTATTCTTCATTTTTGCGAAGATTCTCAAATACTTCTCTTACCGCATAGCTGGGAATACTTTCAGGGACAAATGTGGATTGAGTCTCCACCATAGGTATCAAGAGTGGGCTAATATGCGTGTTTGTGAAGTTTCTTACTGAATTCATCATTTCTGCAAGAATCTGGCTTCGATAGCCAATTTCGGCTTCCGCTTTTTGCTCCAGTGCATGAGATAAAGCAAAACCACTAACTGCGATCGCACCGATGAACACCAGCGATAGAAGTAAGGTAAATTTGGTTGCTAATTTGAATTTATTCAACATTGCTGTTTCCGTTTTATATACAACATTGCTAGAGATTTATAAGTAATTATTCATTTGATTTAATTTTTTGAATGATCAGCGTAGAATGCTGTTATTTATGAGGACTAACTCTAATCTGCATTCATGCTTACAAATCTAGTCATACAGCGATATGCAATGAAATTCCAGATTTCAAAGCAAATTCATGACTTTTGTTGGAGCAAGCTCCGTCAGCCTATAACGAAAGTCTTATGCGTTGCTCAATACGATGAAGCGAAAGTTGTACGGTATCTACTTACTTAGCTTAGGCAAAATCTTAGACGTTTTTCAGATGCGGAGAACTGAGTTGAATTCGTATTCTTAAGACATGAAGCGAGGAAAGCGCTGAGCAACCAACTAGCAAATCGCGCTCTCTGGTTAATACATTACACATCACAAATTAAGGAGAAAACATCATGTCTGACAACATTAAGCCCGTAGAACTATCTACTGAAGAACTCGACACCGTTGCTGGTGGTTTAATCGACATTACTCAAATTGCTGCTGTCAGAACTAATTTTGAGGTAGTTGGTTCCGATAGCGTTGCTGGTAAAGGTTTAGCTGGTACAAGTGGTCTCGCTATTAATGATGAGACCGATTCAATTGCTGCCAGACGCGACTTCGTTAATTAGTAGTTAATTCAACTCTAATCTATCATCACTTAACCACATTACAAATTCAGGAGAAAATATCATGTCTGAAATCAACAAGTCCGAACAAGCTCAAGAACTATCTACTGAAGACCTCGACACCGTTGCTGGTGGTTTAATCGACGTTACCCAAATTGCTGCTGTCAGAACTAATTTTGAGGTAGTTGGTTCCGATGCCGTTGCTGGTAAAGGTTTAGCTGGTACAAGTGGTCTTGCTATTAATGATGAGACCGATTCAATTGCTGCTAGACGCGACTTCGTTAATTAGTAGTTAATTTAACTCTAATCTATCATCACTTAACCACATTACTAACTAAAGAGAAAACATCATGTCTGAAATCAACAAGTCCGAACAAGCTCAAGAACTATCTACTGAAGAACTCGACACCGTTGCTGGTGGTTTAATCGACGTTACCCAAATTGCTGCTGTCAGAACCAATTTTGAGGTAGTTGATTCCAATGCTGTTGCTGGTAAAGGTTTCGCTGCTACAGGCGGTTTCGCTATTAATGATGAAAGCGATTCACTTGCTGCCAGACGCGACTTTGTTAAGTAGTAGTTAATTCAACTCTAATCTATCATCACTTAACCACATTACAAATTCAGGAGAAAATATCATGTCTGAAATCAACAAATCTGAACAAGCTCAAGAACTATCTACTGAAGAACTCGACACCGTTGCTGGTGGTTTAATCGACGTTACCCAAATTGCTGCTGTCAGAACCAATTTTGAGGTAGTTGATTCCAATGCTGTTGCTGGTAAAGGTTTCGCTGCTACAGGCGGTTTCGCTATTAATGATGAAAGCGATTCAATTGCTGCTAGACGCGACTTTGTTAAGTAGTAGTTAATTCAACTCTAATCTATCATCACTTAACCACATTACAAATTCAGGAGAAAATATCATGTCTGAAATCAACAAGTCCGAACAAGCTCAAGAACTATCTACTGAAGACCTCGACACCGTTGCTGGTGGTTTAATCGACGTTACCCAAATTGCTGCTGTCAGAACTAATTTTGAGGTAGTTGGTTCCGATGCCGTTGCTGGTAAAGGTTTAGCTGGTACAAGTGGTCTTGCTATTAATGATGAGACCGATTCAATTGCTGCTAGACGCGACTTCGTTAGTTAATGCTACCACTAAGAATCTAGGGTGAGATTGCTCAAAAACGCTAGATTCAACTAGCCCCAATGAAAGGGGGGCTTCACTAACAAAACATACATTTCTACCTGACCCCCCTTTTATGCAAATTACAACTCCCATACATTCTACAAAGGAGTTTTTATGTCAAGTGACGAAATGACTCCAAGCGATAATAGCGAGTTCAGCGAATTATCTGATCAGGAGTTAGATGAGGTAGCAGGAGGATTGAATCTAGGTATTTCAATTGCTAAGTTCAGTCAGACGAACTTATCGTTTAATCAGGTAAGCCAACACGGTTTAGGGTGTGGTTCTACTACGACTTCTTTTGAGATGCAGAATATCGAATCTGCTGCCTTTCAAATCTTAGTTACAGATGCAACTACTGAGGATCTGCAAATTCTCGGTGAGTTGTTTGGGGATGCCTCTGCAATCATCGAAGGTTCTCCATAAATGGAATTCCCCACATCATCTCACATCAATAAAATTGCAGTTGGGTGAGTGCTCAACTGCTTTTTGAAATTGTTTTCGTCTGATTGATAATCGCACTTTCATGAAATTAACTAATTTACTAACAAATGAAATGACAAGGAGGAAAAAATGTAATGAAAAACGAAAAGCAAAATGAATCACAAGAATTATCGGTTCAAGAACTCGCAAGTATTTCGGGTGGCATTGCCGAAGGTGAGCCTTATCCAAGTGAGTATCCTATAGACGATAAATATAACAATTTGTCTGAAGAGATCGCAAAACGCATCAAGGATAAAAATATTCCTTATTGGAATGACAAGTACAGCGACTCATCAAGCTAGTCAATACGCAATGGGGAGATTAAATCAGTGAACAGTAAACAGTAAACAGTAAACAGGTGGGGGATTTAAAGCTGCCAGATAGCGCTTGCTACTAATTGGCTTTGGGTTATTAGTTTTCAGTTGGAAGTGAGCGCCCCTTTAGTGGTCTCCTTAAACCCAATTATGTTTACTGTTTACCGTTTACTGATTACTGTTAAGGATTGCAACAAATCCTTTGGTAGAGACGTTGCAATGCAATGTCTCTACATGGTCTATCTGTCACATTCTTTTTTTAAATTGGTATTACGAATTACGTTAGCGTAGCTCATTACGAATTAGTATGTTTCTCCCCATTTCTCTCCCGTTAGCAGAACACAAGGAAGTTAAATTATGACAGAAGTTCTATTGAAGGAACTGACAAATAGCGATATTGACTGGATCTTGGCAACGGGTCAAAGAGAAGAAGTTACTGCTGGCACGATCCTCATCCGCCAAGGAGCACCTGTTGATGCACTCTACATTCTGCTAGATGGCGCATTGACTGTTTCTGTGGCTCAGGCTGACGATAATCCGATTGGTCGTGCGTTTGCTGCTCTCGAAGGTGGCGAACTGTCAGGACGGGAGATCGCAAGACTCACAAATGGTGAGGTGGTGGGAGAAGTGCCCTTTTTAGCATCCTACCAGTCTTCTACTACGGTCAAGGCAATCAGAAAGTCGCTTGTCTTGATGATTCCTCAGCAGCAGTTAAGCAAAAAAATGCAAGAAGATGTCACATTTGCTGCTCATCTTTATCGCGCGATCGCAGTTTTGCTTGCTCACAGATTAGAGCAAATTGTTAACCAAATTGGACAAAGCACGATTGTGCTTTTTCAGCCGCAAATTCGAGAGATTTTATTTACGTTTGCAGAATTGAACGATAGTGATATCGGTTGGATGATTGCTGCCGGGAATGCTATCAGAATTCCTGCGGGAGCGGTGTTGTTTCATGCTGGCAGACCCGTTGACGCTCTCTATATTTTATTGGATGGGAAGATGGTGGCTTCGAGCGCTGAGGATATGAACAATCCTTTGACGCGTGCCTTTTCAAATTTGGAACAGACGGATCGTATAGAACGAGAGTTTGCTAAATTATCGCGGGGTGACATAGTTGGTGAAACACCATTTGTGGAAGCGAGTCCACCTGCAATGACGATTCGGGCGGTTGAAGATGCGATCGTCCTATCGATTCCCCGGTGGCGACTAGCGGCCAAATTGCTGCATGATGTTGGGTTTGCTGCCCGATTCTATCGAGTGTTAGCAATTTTGTTAACAGACAAACAGCAAGCAATAATTAATCAGTTGGGTTACGGCAGAATTACGTATAGCTCAGGTCAATCTTTAGATGAACGCTTGACGTATGAAGATGAACTGAGTTCTGGCTTTTTGGCTCAAGTGACGCTGGCGGGTACGCGATTTGACTGGATGCTCAAACAGATTCGCGGTAGTTGAAGATGGGGCATTGGGAATTGGGCATTTGTCATTGGGCATTGATTATTTATTCACCTAATCCCCAGTCCCCAATCCCCATTGCCCCTTATCCCCAAAGGGGGCCCCGAGTTCCCCAGTCCCCAGCCGCTATTTTTATGCAAATTTCTATAACTTGAATGGAGTCAGTATGGTTACGACCAACAAAAACAACTTATTCCGAAAAGAAGCACTTGATCGTTTATCTTCGCCGGAGCGACTCGATCAACTGATGCAGGTGGTTCAGCCGCAGAAGTGGATTCCGTTGGCTGCGATGGGATCTTTGATTGCTGTTGGACTTGCGTGGAGTGTTTTTGGTCGCATTCCCATTACCATTGCTGGGCAAGGTGTGGTGGTTTATCCTAGCAAGGTTACGGCGTTTCAATCTCCTAGTTCGGGTCAGGTTCTCATCGTTTATGTTCGTCCGGGCGATCGCGTCAAGAAAGGGCAGGTACTCGCAACGATTGACCAAACTGAACTTCAAGAAAATTTGAAACTGGCGCGGATTAAGCTTGTTCAACTTCAAGAACAAGACCGCGATGCCAATTCACTACGACTTCAGCGAACGGTTTTAGATAAAGGTGCGATTCAACAACAACGTCTGGCGCTCCAGCAAACTTTAAAGACAACCCAATCGGTGACGCCAATTCTTAGAGATAAAGGACTAAAGTCTATTCAACAAGAGCGTCAAACCTTACAGGAACAGTTGCAGACGACGCGGGATCTAGTGCCCACTTTCAAAGATCGATTTGAACTTCGTCAGCAGTTACGCCGAGAGGGAGCTGTTTCGAGTGATACTGTCCTTCAGGCGCAACAGGAATTTCTGAACAGCAAAAGCAGAATCAACGAAATCGAATCGCAACTTAAACAACTTGATGTCAAAGAAGCGGATGCAGAACGACAATTCTTAGCAAATTTAAATGCAACCAAAGAACTGCAAGCTCAGTTAGCAACACTAGATACTAAATTAGCTAGTCAAGCAGAACAAGATTTAGGTATTTCTACTAATCGGAAAAAAGAAATTCAAGAGACAGAGCGAGCGATCGCTCAATTAGAATCACAATTAAAAGGAAAAAATCAGGTTACTAGCAATTTCAATGGACGGGTTTTAGAAGTTTCTGCTGTGCCTGGACAAACGCTAGAAGAAGGCGCTCGCATTGGCACAATCGAAGCTCAAGACTCAGCCAATAAGTTGGTCGCTGTGGCATTCTTCCCGGTGAGCGAAGGTAAAAAGATTCAAAAGGGCATGGAGTTGCAAGTTACTCCTTCTACTGTTAAAAGAGAACGCTTTGGGGGCATTGTCGCCAAGGTAACAAATGTGTCTGCATTCCCGGTAACACAAGAGGGTGCATCAAGCGTTGTGGGCGGTCTGGAAGTTTTGCAAGGGTTAACCACAGAAGGGCCACAAATTCAAGTTTTTGCTGAACTCCAGCCAGACGCCTCGACTAAAAGCCGTTTTAAGTGGTCGTCATCTAAGGGGCCAGAAACCGAAGTTACCTCTGGAACCACTACCTCAGTGCGCGTCAAAGTCGATGAACAATCTCCGATTTCCTTTGTGTTTCCAATTTTGCGATCGTGGAGTGGAATGTATTAATTATGCGGCGAATTCAATCCCAAATTGGGCGTACATTTAGACAAATTCGGCGGGTTTTCAGCCGTCCTGATCGCCGCCGTCGGACTCCCACCGTCTTACAAATGGAGGCAGTGGAATGCGGTGCAGCAGCACTGGGTATTGTTTTAGGGTACTACGATCGCATTGTACCCCTGGCAGAACTCCGCCAAGCTTGTGGTGTTTCACGGGATGGAAGTAAAGCTTCAAATATTATCAACGCTGCTCGCAGATATGGGTTGCAGGCCAAAGGCTTTAAAGTCGATTTGGATGGGTTACATAAACTGGAATGTCCTTATATTGTCTTTTGGAATTTCAACCATTTTCTAGTAGTCGAGGGATTTGCCAAAGACAAGGTTTACCTTAACGATCCTGCCACTGGCCCCCGGACAATTACGCCAGCAGAATTCGATCAATCTTTTACTGGGGTGGTGCTAGTCGTTGAACCGAGTGCCGAATTCCAGCCAGGAGGACGTAAACCGAGCCTCGCAGTAGCGTTATGGGATCGATTGCAGAGTTCGCTTGGGGCGCTTGTTTATTGTGTAATCGCCGGATTGCTTTTAGTAATTCCTGGATTAGCCATCCCTGCATTCTCCCAAGCATTTGTTGATAATGTCTTGATTGAAGGCAGAAATGATTGGTTACGTCCTTTAATTCTCGGCATGATTCTCGTAGCAATATTGAACGGTTTCCTAACGTTGCTTCAACTTCAATTTCTGCGTCGCATGAAAATTAAGTTGGCAGTGGGAATGTCCAGTCGATTTTTGTGGCATATTCTGCGATTGCCAGTCAGTTTTTACGATCAGCGATTTGCAGGAGAAATTAGCAGCCGTGTCCGTCTCAACGACAGCTTAGCAAATCTGCTTTCAGGAAGATTAGCGACCACGGTTATCTCAGCCGTTACCGTTGTCTTTTATGCCGCAGTAATGCTGCAATATGATGTCGTTCTCACCTTAATCGGCATTGGCTTTGTTGTGGTGAATGTCAGCGTGTGGCGATGGGTTTCGCGGCAGCGTGTCGATGCCAATCTGCGATTAATGCAAGAACAGGGCAAAGTCAGCGGGGTAGCGATTTCTGGACTGCAAAGTATGGAAACGCTCAAAGCATCCGGGCTAGAGTCGGAATTCTTTTCACGGTGGGCAGGTTATTACGCCAAAGCTATTAATGCCCGCCAGGAAATGGATACGACTAATCAAACCCTGGGCGTATTGCCATCATTTCTAACCTCAATTACATCCATGCTTTTGTTGGCGGTGGGAGGGTTACGGGTGATGGATGGCGCACTTAGTATTGGGATGCTGATTGCCTTTCAAGCCTTGATGCAAAGGTTTTTAGAGCCTGTGAATAATCTGGTAGGTTTAGCGGGTGAACTCCAGGAAATGGAAGGTAATTTGGGGCGATTGGATGACGTGTTACGCAATGCGATCGATCCTACTGTGGAGCGAGAAAGAAGTATGCCAGCAACTCATACTCTTCCTGCTGCAAATGTTCGGCTCCAAGGCTATGTTGAACTCCGCAATATCACCTTTGGCTATAACCGCTCTGCACCTCCTTTGATCGAAAATCTCAATCTTTCACTTAAACCCGGTCAACGAGTCGCTTTGGTAGGTGGCAGTGGTTCCGGTAAATCAACTGTTGCCAAGCTGGTGTGTGGATTATACGAACCGTGGGCAGGGGAGATTTTATTTGATGGTCAACCCAGAGCAGATATCCCGCGATCAATTATCACTAATTCAGTTGCGCTTGTCGAGCAAGATATCTCGCTATTTGCAGGGAGTGTCCGCGACAATCTCACCCTTTGGGATTCGACTGTTCCCTTTAGTAACTTGGTTCGCGCTTGCAAAGACGCCGCCATTCAAGATGTGGTGCTCTCGATGCCCGGAGGCTACAACGCTGACCTTGCAGAAGGAGCAACTAATATGAGTGGTGGGCAGCGACAACGATTAGAAATTGCCCGCACTTTAGTAAACAATCCGGCGATTTTGGTGATGGATGAAGCAACTAGTGCGCTTGATGCTGAGGCAGAAAAAATTATTGATCAAAAACTCCGGGAGCGCGGTTGTACTTGTGTAATTGTGGCGCATCGGTTGAGCACCATTCGAGATTGTGATGAAATTATTGTCTTTGAGCGCGGCAAGGTGGTGCAACGGGGTACGCATGAGGAGTTACAGCAGATGGAAGGTAAGTATTTGCAATTAATTCGCAGTGAAGGGGAAGCACTTCAGGAGGCGTGAGTTAATTAAGATTTATCTCGCGCAAAGGCGCAAAGGCGCAAAGAAAGAGCGCAAGAGTATGGTCTAAATAACTGAAAACTCAATCTTTTTTCTCTGCGTGAAATTTTTCATATTTTTATAGAGCAAGAATAGACATGTTAGACCAAATTCGGATTGTCAGTCTGCCAGGTGAGTATTATAAATTCAAAGGCAATGAGCCAATTATTCTTGATGACCCGGAGACGATTTGGGTTGTGAAATCGGGTTCGTTGGCGCTGTTTGCGATTCCGATGAAGGAGGGGATTGCTGAGGGGACTCGTCGCTATTTATTTACTACCAGAACGAGACAGGCTATGTTTGGCATCGCCAGCGATTCTGGGCCGATGCCTTATCAACTGCTGGCGGTGTCGATTGAAGAAACTGAACTTCTTAAAGTCTCGGTTAAAGATTTTCGTGAATTTATTGCGGATGGTAGTGGCGAAGCACTAACTTTGGTGGAGGGATGGATTGAGCAACTGGGATTGGCGTTGTCTTCGATTATTCCGCCTGTGCTGCCGTTTCTAGAGGAAGGGGTTCGCTATTTCTCGCTCACCAATGGTCAGATTTTCCAACCACAGCGAGAGCTGGTATCTTGGGTACAAATTCAGCATGGGTATGCAACCTGGATGGGGTTTGAGGAACTGTTGCTGACGCCTCAATTGGGACTATTGCCGTTGAGTGCAGATATGTGGTTTCAAGCCGAGGATCCAATCGAGTTGGAAGCTCTGAGTACGGCTGAAATCGATGATCCTGATACTTTACTCAGGGGGATCTTCCGACTTCATGTCTACTTTCTTCAAAGCCTGAATCTTCTAGAACAGCAAGAAAAAGAGGCAGAATCACACCGCTTTCAAGAACGGCAACAGCTCAATCATCAAGTGATGGAGGAGACGCTGGGTGAGTTATCTTCGTTGCTGCAATCTCGGCAATCTGCCACTTCTGCTCAAGTTGGAGCTAATGATCCTGACCAAGCTTTGCTCGTCGCTGCGGGGGCAGTTGGGCGGACTTTGGGCATAACGATTCGACCGCCAGCTAAGTCTGAAGACCTCAAACGAGTTCAAGATCCTCTACAAGCGATCGCCCGTGCTTCTCGTTTACGAACCCGAACGATCGCTTTGCAGGGTCAGTGGTGGAAAAAGGATTGCGGTGCGATGCTCGCTTACACGATGGAAGACAACCATCCTGTGGCGCTGTTGCCTGTATCTGATACGCGTTATGAGATTTTTGATCCAATTGAGCGATCGCGTACTCTGGTGAATGCCAAGAGTGCTGCTAAACTCGCGTTGACTGGGTACACCTTCTACCGCCCATTGCCAGATAAAGTCCTCACTACGCTCGACCTGCTGAAATTTGCCCTGCAAGGACACTACAAAGAATTAATAATTGTCATAATTGCGGGTGTGGCGACAACTTTATTAGGGATGATTACCCCGCAAGCTACCGCCGTGTTGATTGATAGTGCAATTCCTGATGCTAATCGCGGTTTATTGGTGCAAATTGCCTTGGCACTACTAGCAACTGCGTTTGGCAGCACTTTGTTTCAACTTGCTCAAGGTTTCGCCATCATGCGTGTAGAAACCTTTGCCGATGCTTCGACCCAAGCAGCAGTCTGGGATCGACTGTTGAATCTCAAAGCATCTTTCTTCCGTCAGTATGCGATCGGTGACTTGAACTCACGCGTTAGCGCTGTCAGTCAAATCCGTCAAAAGCTCAGTAGCACGGTTCTCAGAAGTATTTTCACCAGCTTGTTCGCCCTGCTTAACTTAGGACTGCTTTTTTACTACAATGGTTCGCTAGCGTTAATTGCTACTTTTGTCGCATTTATAAACATTTCTATTACTCTTGTTTCAGGAATTTCAACACTGCGTAAGGTTCGTCCTTTACTAGAGTTACAAGGACAACTCTTTGGGGTGATGGTGCAGTTAATCAACGGCGTCACCAAACTCCGAGTAGCTGGAGCTGAAGCCCGCGCCTTCGCTTTTTGGGGAAAACAGTATAGCCAGCAAATCAAATGGATGCTGAGTACCCAAGGTATTGAAGATTTTCTGGCTGTAGTTAATAAAATCTTACCTGTATTAACCACAGCGACACTCTTCTGGTTTGCAACAAGTTTACTTGAGCAAGCCCCTTCACAAGCGGGTGGTTTATCCACAGGTGTATTTTTAGCTTTTAACGCGGCATTTGGGACGTTTATTGGTGGAGCCACTAGCCTCAGCAGCACGATTATAGATGTCCTAAAAGTAGTGCCGTTGTGGGAACGAGCGCAGCCTATTCTTGAAGCCAAGCCGGAAGTAGACTCTGAAAAAGCTGATCCAGGTCGGCTTTCCGGTCGCGTAGTAGTCGATCATGTAATTTTCCGCTATCGAGATGACGGGCCACTAACGTTAGATGATGTCAGCATTCACGCTGAACCTGGCGAGTTTATCGCTTTTGTGGGAGCTTCTGGCAGTGGAAAATCAACGCTGTTTCGGTTATTACTAGGGTTTGATGTTCCCGAATCTGGCACGATTTACTACGATGGACAAGATTTAGCGGGGCTAGATGTTCATGCGGTGCGGCGGCAATTAGGAGTTGTGATGCAAAATAGCCGCTTGACATCTGCGTCCATCTTCGAGAATATCGCCAGTGGGGCGATGATCACAATGGATGAAGCATGGGAAGCGGCGCGGATGGCTGGCTTCGCCGAGGATGTCGAATCGATGCCGATGGGAATGCACACGGTGATTAGTGAAGGGGGAACCAATATCTCTGGAGGACAACGGCAACGGTTATTGATTGCCCGATCGCTAGTATTAAAGCCCAAAATCCTATTATTTGATGAAGCCACCAGTGCTTTAGATAATCGCACCCAAGCGATCGTTAGTCAAAGCTTAGAGCGCCTAAAGGTAACACGGATTGCGATCGCTCACCGTCTAAGCACCATTCGTAACGCTGATCGCATCTATGTATTCCAGAATGGTCGCGTGGTACAAGAAGGCAATTTTGATCAACTTGCCAATCAAGCGGGACTATTTGCCCAACTCATGGCACGGCAAAAGCTTTAAATTTGAGCGAATGTTAGCAAAGCATGGGAAACGGATGAAACAGATAACGGGATTAAACCGTGCTGTTCATTCGTTTCATTTCCTTTCAAGCTTGCATGACAAAAGTCATAGTAAAACATAGTTTTAGAATAACGAAAGTTATAGATGAATTCCCTATTTAGTTGAGGTCAATCCATGACCTTATTCAGAAGTTTATCCTCTTTTAAATCTCTACAATAAAACTATAAATTTGAGGATAAACTTATGAGCTACCTAATTTCATCTCAGATAAATGACTTATTATTACCCATCAAGCAATGGCTTGAATCATTAGAAATTCGCCAGCCAAAGATAGCTCGATTACTGTGTAGAATAATCCCTGCTAGTTGTCCATTTGAGCAAGAAATTAAGCTCTTTGAGTGCACGATCGCTTACATTCCACCACTGTGTAAACTGAATCCTTTTTATGAGCAGATAGTTGCAATTCGCTTCAAGTCTCTGTGTTACTTGGCTAACGAATGCAATGAAGATATTACACTTTACTGTTAACGGATAAATCATTATGTCAGTTACTTTTTGCGAAATTATTAAGCTCAATTTTAGCCTCGTTTTTTCTTTGCTGGCGTTGAGTACGTCTAATGTCAGTGAAAAAACTGCGATCGCCCAATATACCCAAAATACAAATTCATCTCTCATACCGAATAGTCTACAAGTTCCTAACGGTCAGAAACTTCTTTTAAAAGCATCTGCCAAGGGTACACAAATCTATGTCTGCAAAGCGAAATCAGAATACCCTGATCAGTATGAGTGGACACTTAAGGCTCCTGATGCCGTTTTGCTGAATGAGCAAGGACAAGATTTAGGCAAGCATTATGCAGGCCCGACATGGGAAGCGAAAGACGGTAGCAAAGTTGTAGCGAAGGTAAAATCTAAGGCAAATGCACCACAAGATGGTACCATTCCCTGGCTCTTGTTGGAGGCGCGATCGCATGAAGGAAATGGTATGTTTCGCCAAGTAAATTGGATTCAACGGATCAATACGGTTGATGGAACTCCTGTTCAAGGGTGTAACGAATTTTCTCAAAACCGCGAGATTCGCGTAAACTATACGGCTGATTACCTCTTTTATGGAGACAAAACCGCTGGTACAGCAATTCTATTTGAGTGATGAATGTTCACAAACAAGGGGCTTCCCAAATGGCACTATTAGCATTTAGCTTATCTAAGTGCCATTCTTGCCTTTGTCTACTTCAAATTTCAACCAATCTACTATTTCATCCATCAACCAATAACGTTCTATAGTTGCTAAAGGAGTAGTGGTAAATTTTTGACCTTTAATTAATTCAATAGTTATACCCATAGGCGCTGAAGCTGCTTTTGTATTCTGTTGATAAATCTCTTCAATGGCTCTTGTCTTACCGCGTTTTCGCCAGTAACACAACCCAAATAGTTTCCATTTAATTTCAAAATCCTCGCGATCAAAATATAAATCTGTATGTCCAAATAATGATAATAGGATTAGTGGAATTACAAAAAGCAAGAATAAGCCAATAGTAAATTTATCATTCCAAAATCTAGAAGTATTGATTACAATATTTACAACTTGAGGTAAAAAAGGTAGAACCAAACCAATTAAATAGAAAAAACGTAATGATTTACTTCCACGTTTAGGGAGTTTAATTTCAAGATAGCTGGCTGTTTTCTTTAGTTGAATTTTACTACCTATTGGTTTGCGGGTAGTAATAGGAGGACTAAGGGTTTGTTTGTTTTCAAGTGCAGCAATTGCATTTTTGGCAGTACTAATTCTTTCAGCAATATTTGGTTCGGTAAGTTTACCAATCCAATTAATCAATCCTAAATCAATGCTAACGAGATTAGCGAATTCGATTCGAGAATTTTGATGCGGTAAATCAGCAGGAGTAGTTCCTGTGATTAAATGAATTAATGTCGCACCTAGCGCGTATAAATCAGATGCAGGTACAGCACGTCCTGCAAATTGCTCCATAGGTACGTAACCGTAAGTTCCAACCACAGTAAAAGTGACACCTTCCGCAACAGCTTTATCTTGTACTGCACCAAAATCAACTAAATGGACTCGCTCATCCTCTCCTAAAATCAAATTACTCGGTTTAATATCGCGGTGTAATACAGGTGGTTTGAGTGAATGTAAATAAACTAAAATACTTAATATTTCAATTGCAATTTTTTCGACTTGCGATTCTGAAAAACGGTGTCCTTGGTTGAGTAATTCTTGCAGTGATGCACCAGTAATATAACTTTGTACTAACACAAACCAAGGAAATCGGGAGCCTGATAAATTATCAATAATGAAAAAATCTCTATATTTGGGAATACGGGGATGGTTGAGGTTTTTTAAAACTTGAACTTCGCGTTCAAATAATTTATGCTCGTCCCACTGCATTTGAGGATTTAAAGTTAATAGTTTTAGAACAACTTGTTCTTGCGAACTTAGTAATATCGCTAACCACGTATGACGACTGCTATTTTGTCCTAATTGTTTTTGTAATTGATAGCGATTATCGAGTATTTGTCCTGGTTCTAACATTTTGCTCCCAGTTCAATTAAATTCCTAACCAATTTCTAATTTCTGAAGCTATGTAGCGACTTTCTTCCTTTGTCAAACCTGCCTTTAATCGACCAAATGAATATTCATCAATACCAACAGCCAAGGTTACTTCAGGCACTTTTTTATTACCCATCCCTCCAGTTAGAGAACTATAAACTTTATCAATTTTTAGTACATTACCGCGCTGTCTTTTGAGTGTAATATTAAATAATTTCCACTTAATTTCAAAGGTTTTATTATCAAAATAAATCTCATTTTCTATAAAGCTAGGTAATGTCAGCCAAGCTATGAGTAAAGTTCCAAATATAAACAAAAGCCAACCTACCCAAAAACTTGCGGTACTACCAGAAGTAAAAATAAAACATATCCACACAAATAATCCAACTCCCCCAAATATCAATTCAAACGTATTTTTATTCAGTAAGGGAATATGAATTTCTAATTTATCTAATGATTTGTATACCAATATTGGAGTGTAAGAAATATTTTTATTCATACCAGTTATTGCTAACTGGTTTATTTCAAGTGCTTTGAGTGCTTCTAATGCGCTCTGAAAGCGGTATTCTAAATTAGGTTCGATCATTTGCTGCAACCACTTCACAAAGCCAGGATTTAGTTTGACGAGATGGGCAAATTGCATCTGCGAATCAAACTGTGGTAAATCTGCGGGAGAAATATTTGTCACTAAGTTTACTAAACTTGCTCCCAATGCGTAGAGGTCTGATGCAGGTGTTGCTCGTCCGCCAAACTGTTCTAGTGGTGCATATCCATAAGTTCCGACAACTGTAAATGTTGCGCCTTCTGCTGCTGCTCTGTCTTGGACAGCACCGAAATCTACTAAGTATATTTGAGTTTTTTGATTTTGAGATTGTTTTATTAATAAATTGCTGGGTTTGATATCGCGATGCAAAACAGAGGGACTGAGTTTGTGGAGATAAATGAGGATTTTTAGGACTGCGATCGCTATTTCTCTAGCTTCAGTTTCGCTAAAAATCTTCCCCTCTGCAAGCAATTCCTTCAGGGATTTTGCTGGTATGTATTCTTGAACTAGAGCAAAATATATAATATCACGCTCAAGAACAAAATAATCCCGATATTGAGGAATATAGGGATGGTCTAATTGTCGCAATATTTTAGCTTCGCGTTCAAAAAGTCGCAAATTATCCCACTGTAATTGGTCAGTAGCAGTCAGCAGTTTGATAACAACTTGTTCTTGATTTGTCAAATCCTGTGCTAACCAAGTTTGACGACTTGCAGTTTCACCTAGCACCCTTTGAAGTTGATAGCGTTCTACCAATATTTCTTGCGTTTGTAACATCGCATTGCATTTGTTAAGGGTAACATTAGCCTATAGTAACTTTTTACTCTTTTACCTTAACTCGACATCCAAAACTAGTAAATTTGCTTTCTTGATACGCAATTAACCAAACATGATATAAATATCAGCAAAAACGCTTATAAATTAAACATTTTGAAGCCTTGTTGAAGTTTTTTTTAGATAAAGATTGCTCTATTGTTCTCCGGTTTATTCGCGTAGTTTGCCAGATAGGCTATTTTCTTCATTGAGAACAGAGTTTGCATAAATGGCAAGTTGTGATCGATTTTTGAGATTTAGGCGGCTAAGAATACTTGTCACATGAGTTTTGACAGTTCCTTCGGTAATGTAAAGCTGTTGGGCAATTTCGCGGTTTGTTGCACCAACGCCAATCAAACGTAAAACTTCTTGTTCCCGTGCGGTGATTTCCGATGGCTTTGATGGAGCTGATTCTTGATTAGTTGAAGTTGAAGCAGCTTTCGTAGCCAACAGTTTATCAAATAACCCAGGCCCAAATTGAGTATAGCCATAATGTCCAAAGCGAATAGCATCTGCTAGTTCACGTGAGGGCATATCCTTGAGCAAATATCCTTTTGCCCCTGCCCGCATTGCCCCTGTAAGATAAGAGTCATCATCAAATGTGCTCAAGACGAGAACTTTAACATTGGGAAAGTTTTGCACAATCAGTTTTGTCGCGGTTCTTCCATCCATTTCGGGCATCCGAATGTCCATTAGCACCACATCTGGCTGGAGTGCGGCGACAAGCTCTAAGGCAACTTTGCCATTCTCGGCATCACCAACGACTTGTAAATCAGGCTCCTGTTCTAGTATTGCTTTAAGTCCTTGACGAATGAGGCTCTGGTCGTCAACGATTAACAGGCGAATTGGAGAAGATTCATCATTTTTCATCGGGATTACCTCATGTTAATTCGTAATTCGTAATTCGTAATACTCGCGCCTGGCGCGAGAAGCAAGCTACGTAATTCGTAATATTTCGGCTCCTTTACTTCTCTACGAGAGGCTGCGCCCTAAGCGTAGCTATGCCGCAGGCTTTACGGCTACGCTCAGTACAAGTCGGCTGCGCTACTTCGACTCCTTTACTGCGGCTACGCTCAAGGCAAGCCGCGGCAGTTGAGCGTAGTCAAAACTCAGCACAAATTCGTAATTTGTAATTGACCAAGTAAAATTTAACTTATCGAAATTGAAAGGTGCTTGCATCGAAATAAATGTCATAACTTAAGCATGACATCTGTCATGTTGTCAAATAAGATTTGTCAAAAGAATTCATAGTTGATCATGCGAAATTGGTATTTTATTACCCCTTAGCTTCAGCTAGTGGCTGGAAACATATATCAACTACAAACTACAAATCTGAATTCCGAATTCCAAATGAGGTTATTTCACGATTGGGCATTGGGAAAATTCTTTTTTGTCCCCCACTCCCTCATCCCTCCCTGGGAAAGTTAGCGACAATCTGACAACCTGCACCCGGTTTACTGACAATTTCTAGCTGTCCGCCTATCGTAGCTGTTCGTTCTTGCATTCCTTGAAGACCGTACCCTGTCACAGCTTGATCTGACTGAAAGCCTTGGCCGTTGTCTTGGAGTGTCAATGATAGCCCTGTAGCCGCTGTTTGAATTTTAATCTGAACGCTCGTGGCTTTGGCATGTTTATAAATGTTGGTTAGTCCCTCTTGGATAATGCGATATACTACATGATTTACTGAGTCGGAAAGCGGTTGTGATAAATCAATTTGGCACTCTGGTAAAACATCGGTGAGGTGATAGAATTCTTCTGCAAGGTTGACGATCGCACCTTCAAGCAATTGTCCCTGGAGTGGGTCTGAGCGAATGGCGGAAACTGATTCCCGTACTGCTCGCAGAGCTTCGGAACCCAATTTTTTCGCCTCTACTAAAAACGATCGCGATCGCTCAAGATCAACTTGCCAAAGTGTCAGCGCTGTTTCCATTTGCACATTCAGCGCTACAAGAGAATGTCCTAGCGAGTCGTGGATATCACGCGCAATTCGATTGCGTTCTTCTAACGCCGCCATTTCTTCGATGCGTTGATTTAGTGCTCGTTCTTGCTCAAGCGATCGCCTTAGTTCTGCTTCTGTCTGCTGCAAGCGACGATTTTGCTCTTGGAGTTGCAGTTGTAAGCGGCAAAGTTTGAGTTGATGCTCGATCCGGGCCAGAACCTCTTCAATCTGAAAAGGTTTATGAATAAAATCAACGCCTCCAACCGAGAAGGCTTTCACCTTATCAAATACCTCATTCAAAGCGCTAATAAAAATGACGGGAATCTCTTGGGTTTGGGGATTAGACTTTAGGCGCTGACACACTTCATAGCCAGTCATTCCGGGCATATTGATGTCAAGCAGAATCAAATCTGGAGGTTGAGCCTGTATGCCGATCAAGGCGATCAAACCATTGGTGACACTCCGAACTTCGTAACCTTGTTCATCAAGCATTGCTGATAAGAGGCGGAGATTATCTAAAGTGTCGTCAATGATCAGAATATCTCCCTTGGTTGATTGGGTGAATTCCATACTTCTCAAAGGGCTAAGAGAATCGTCAATTATCACGCTATTGCTAATACCATTTAACTTTAAAAATGATCCAAATACGTTGATAGGGGCACGGCAATGCTATAGGTATCAAGATTTTCGTGAATTGGTATAAGGCATTCTACAAGAATTGTCGATGATGAGTGATCCAAAATCAAAGCTGTGCAATAAATCTATTGATGATGTTAGTTATTTACAAGGTACAACGCGTATAAATAATTCAATGAAAGTAGACAATTATTTGTTAAGATTGAGCATAAAGCATAAAAATTTACTATAAAATTAATATTTTACATTCCTTAATATGGTTTATTTTATTTCCGTCTACTTAGTAAAATTAATTTTATCAGCAGCGATTTTCAACAAATTTATCACGTAAAAAAACATTACTTTTGACCGCTGTATATAACCTTTGCAACGTTTGGAAAATTAAGTTTTAACTATATTATTGGATGTTTTTCTACTTTTGTATTACTCGTGAGGGTAATTTTATTTTAAACAGAACATCCTTTATATTATGCTAATAAGCCTCATCGGAAGTGAAAAGCTTCTGGGTCAGCATTAGCACCCTAGCATTGCTGTTTAATTTAAGGAGTTCGGACATGCGTCCTCTCACTGATCAAGTTTTAAAGCTTGCTAAAAGTGTGCCTTTGCGCCATATTCTTGTGGTACCTTTTATACTGCAAATTTCTCTAGCCGTGGGGTTAACTGGATGGCTATCAATTCAGAATGGGCAACGAGCAGTTAATGAGGTAGCAATTCAACTCCGCAGTGAAATCACGGCTCGAATCCAACAGTATCTTCAAACCTATGTTGAAACGCCTCATAAAATCAATCAACTGAATGCTAATGCGATCCGCCTGGGCGAAGTTAATGTGCAAGATTTATCAGCATTAGAACGACACCTTTGGTATCAACTTGAGACGTTTGACACGGTGACGGCGGTTTATATTGGGTCAGAATATCGAGAACATGTTGCGGTGGAAAGGTCGGATGATGGTCGGTTTCAGGTGAAACTTTCGGGTAAGTCCACCGGGGATGAGATCCGGATTTATGCAGCACAGCAACCGGGACGTTACACTAAACTTTTGAGATCCAGACCCAATTACGATCCGCGAACTCGTCCTTGGTATCAATCAGCAGTTAAATCTCAAACAGCGAACTGGGGCGGAATTTATAGGCTGTTTGCCACACCCAGATATGTACTCAATGCCAGCTTGCCAATCTATGACGATCGCAATAATCTATTAGGCGTTGCTGCCGTAGATTTTTCACTGACTGGCATTAGTCAATTTCTGCGGAGTTTGGAAATCGGGCGATCGGGTGAAACCTTCATCCTGGAACGGCGCACAGGATTGCTGGTTGGTAGTTCCGCCACTCAACAACCTTACGTAATTGAAAATCCCACAGCGCCTTTCACATTACAGAATCCCATCCGAGTCAAGGCGATCGCAAGCAACGATATTTTGACACGACGCACCACCGAATACTTGCTGCAACGCTTTGGAAACTTAACCCAAATTGACAAAAAACAACAACTAGATTTTGACATTCAGGGGCAACGGCAATTTTTACAAGTTGTGCCCATGAAAAATGAACAGGGGTTGGACTGGTTGATCATTGTCGTCGTCCCAGAACGGGATTTCATGGATCAAATCAATGCCAACACTCGCACAACAATTGTGCTTTGTCTGGTCGCGTTTGCCCTCGCAACTGGATTGGGCATTTTTACGGCTCGCTGGATTACGCAGCCGATTCTGCGACTGGGGAGCGCAGCCAAAGCGATCGCAGCAGGAAACTTAGACCAAAGAGTTTCTGTGAACAGCATAACCGAATTAAACGAGTTAGCGCAGTCTTTTAACCAAATGGCGCAACAGTTGCGTGAATCTTTTTTAGCCTTAGCACTGACCAACGAGAAATTAGAAAGCCGAGTTAAGAAACGCACCACAGAACTCGACGAGAAAAATGCTCAACTTCAGCGGGAAATTCGCGTTAGCGAAGCTGCCCGAAAGGGTCGTCAAAAAGTAGAGGCGGCACTGAAAACATCGGAGGCAGAACTCAGGTTAATGTTCGCTGCGATGACCGACATGGTAGTCGTTTTTGATGCGGAAGGTCGTTACCTAAAGTATGTGCAAACGAAGTATGTGCTAACACAATCCTTTGCTTACAAACCTGATGTAGATCGCCTTGGCAAAAAAGTTCATGAAGTTTTACCTAGAGAAATTGCCAATTTAATAGTCGATGCCATTCAGCAAGCGTTGGAGCTGAAAGAAGAACCCAGAAACCCTGATGGCAGTCGCAAGAATGTTTTTGTTGAATACCATTTGTCAATCAAAAATCGAGAAACTTGGTTTTTAGCCAGTGTCTCGCCGTTATCTGACCGGACAGTGCTTTGGGTCGCTCGTGATATCACCAAGCTCAAAAAAACCGAAGTCGCGCTAAAAAAAGCCAAAGAAGCCGCAGATGCCGCCAACCTTGCTAAAAGCCAGTTTCTCTCTAACATGAGCCATGAACTCCGAACTCCCCTCAACATCATCCTCGGCTTTACCCAATTGCTGCTGCGGAATCGATCGCTTAACTCGCAGCAGCAGGAATACTTGGATACCATCAACCGCAGTGGCGAAGACTTGCTGACCTTAATCAATGACGTATTGGAGATGTCCAAAATTGAAGCGGGTCGAGTCACACTCAACGAAACAAATTTTGACCTCTACGGGCTGCTTGATCGCCTCCAGCAGATGTTTGGTCTGAAAGCTCAATCAAGAGGGTTACAGCTCATTTTTGAGCGCTCAAATACGATTCCGCAATACATCTGTGCCGATGAGAGTAAATTGCGCCAGGTTCTCGTTAATCTGTTAGGAAATGCAATTAAGTTTACACAGGTGGGTCAAGTGATGTTGCGGGTGGAAACTCTTAGCCAAACCATCACGCCTGATCATTGTGTCACCCTCTGCTTCAGTGTTGAAGATACAGGTTGCGGCATTGCTGCTACTGACTTTAATCGTTTATTTGAGCCGTTTGTGCAGACGGAGGCGGGGCAGAAAGCTCAAGAAGGAACTGGACTCGGATTACCCATTAGCCAGCGATTTGTCCGGCTCATGGGTGGAGAGATAACGGTAAATAGCACATTAGGAGAAGGCTCGACCTTCACGTTTGATATCCAAACTCGTGCAGTAATTTTGGATACTTTGCCAATGCCTGCACTGAGTCGGCAAGTCATTGGTTTAGAAACAGGACAACCCACCTATCGCATTTTAATTGTCGAGGATAAACTGGAAAATCGGCGGCTTCTGGTTGAATTGTTGACCCCCATTGGCTTTGAGGTACAGGAAGCAGTAAACGGTCAAGCTGCGATCGAGCTTTGGGAAAGTTGGTCGCCTAACTTAATCTGGATGGATCTGCGGATGCCAATCATGAACGGATTTGAGGCAACTCAGCACATTAAAACGACAGGCGGTTCTCAAGCCCCAGTGATCATCGCATTGACTGGAAGCGCATTTGAGGAAGACCGCATGACAGCGCTATCTATGGGCTTTGATGACTTTGTGCGTAAGCCATTTCAGACAACCGTGATTTTTGAAAAGATGGCTGAATACTTGGGTGTTCGCTACGTTTATGCTGATGAACTAGACAATCAGGAAAATAGCGAAGGAGCAGCTTGGCTTTCTAATGCATCCTTTACGCCTATGCTAACGGTTACAGACTTGGGCGTAATGCCGAGTGACTGGATCGACCAACTGCATCAGGCGGCGCTCCGAATCAATGCTAAGGAAATTCTCAAGCTAATTGAGCAAATTCCTGAGCAGTATGATCACCTTGTGAAGGCACTGACCGATCTGGTTAACCGCTTCTGTTTTGAAGAAATTATCGCATTAACCAAAAAAGGGACTGGGGATTGGGGACTGGGGACTGGGAGGAATTATTAAAGAAGTCTCTGTGTTGTCTACCTTGTCTCTTTATCAATGCCCAATAACGCCAGTTGCACGCCACTTACTATCCTACGGGAACGCTAAGAGCGAACAACCGGAGGAAAAGAGGCAACGCAGTAGGCTCCTCAAGTCAGGAAACCCGTCCACAGTACTGACTCTCACATGCCCAATTCCCAGTCCCCAGTCCCCAGTACCAATCCCCAATCCCTTAAATGTAATACATCAACTCTTTATTTTTTCGGGTGGCTCGCAGTTCACAAAGGTCTTGGAGTGTATATTTTTGCAAAACAGCGTTAGCAGCCTGACGGGCTTCTTGCCAAACTTCCTGAATCAGTTCGTCTTCTATTGTGCTGGAAGTTGTTTCAGAAGTAGAGACAACAACGTCTGACCCTTCCATGCAATTAAAAGCATCCAAAACTGTGATCGTCCGGGGATCTCGTGCCAGAACGTAGCCGCCTTTGGCTCCGCGTATGCTTTTAATCAAGCCTTGACGCCTTAATGTTGCCAAGAGTTGTTCCAAATAGCGATTCGGGATATCTTGTAATACCGCTATCTCTCGAATTTGCAGGGATTCACCGTTAGGGTAGCAGGTTGCCAACTCTAACAGAGCTAAAAGTGCATACTCTGATTTATTAGAGATTACCACAGGCGTAACATTTTAAATTCATACCTAAAGCTATAATTTTACTGCTTAGTTTTCTTAAGCTACTGCGAAAGGAAACTTGACAGTGGAGTTTTGGCTAATTAGTTGTTACTAGTTTAAGGACTTTTAGCAATCAAAGCAAATATTAGTTTTTCTGAATTTAATCAATAAAACTGATTAATCAGTCTACTGCTTTAAGTTGGAGGGGCTTATACTGGGATCTCAACAGAAATTCGACTCTTAGGTGGTGAGCGAGAAGTTTTGGGTAGTCAAACCAGGAAGCACCTCACTCTTGTATCCGAATGTCCTGGAGTGCCAGAACTGCGGTAAACCAAACTATTGATAATTATTTTCCTGAATCCTCGATGTCAGTCAGCATTAACTCTAAACTTTTTTGCCACTCTGGCAGAATCAGCCCAAAAGTATTATATAATTTCTCACTATTTAATAAGGAATAAGCTGGTCTACTCGCTGCTGTCGGATACTCCTTAGAGGTAATTGCTATTAACCTCTGTAACTTACGCTCACTCTGCTGAAAATTATGGTCAAAAATCGCTTTAGCAAAACCATACCAGCTAGTTTGTCCATTGGCTGTTAAGTGATAAATTCCACTCTTACTAGCGATAAAACCAGATACATTTTGTCGAGCTTGAGATAAAATCTGGGCAGTAGCTTCAGCAATCAGGCGACTCCAAGTAGGCGCACCAATTTGGTTATTAACAACTCTAATTTCTTCCCGTTCCTGAGCCAGCTTTTGCATAGTCAGTAAAAAATTTTTACCTCGCAAACCATATATCCAACTGGTGCGTAAAATCAAATATGGCACTCCTACAGCCATAATCGCTTGCTCACCTGCCAGTTTTGTCATACCATAGACATTCTGCGGATTAGGTTTATCTGCTTCAGTGTAGGGAGTTGTATTTAAGCCATCAAATACATAATCAGTAGAATAGTGAATCATTGCTGCACCCAGCCGCTTTGCTTCCTCTGCGATCGCACCAGGAGCAATACTATTAATAGCCATCACTAAATCTGGTTCTGACTCTGCTTGATCTACTGCTGTGTAAGCGGCTGGATTAATAATTAAGTCTGGTTGGACTTCTCGGATAATACGGCGAATAGTATTTAGTTGAGCTAAATCCATCTGACAGCGCCCTACAGAAATCACTTCACCCAAAGTTATCAAAGTACGTTGCAATTCCCAACCCACTTGTCCAGTTACACCTGTCAGCAGGATTTTCATGTAAACATCTCTGCATCTCGCAGCAACTTAGCAACTTGATCTTTAGCAGAGAGTATTGGTTCTTCTTGAATTGGCCAAGCAATCATTAAATCAGGATCATTCCACAATATAGTACGCTCGTACTGTGGTGCATAGTAGTTTGTCGTTTTGTACAAAACTTCAGCATATTCTGAAAGCACCAAAAAACCGTGAGCAAAACCTGATGGTATCCACACCTGTCGTTTATTTTCGGCTGTCAGATATATACCCACCCATTGACAGAAAGTCTGAGAACTTTTTCTCAAATCGACAGCTACATCAAAGACTGTACCTGATATTACTCTTACTAGTTTTCCTTGAGATTGCCGGATTTGATAGTGCAAGCCACGTAATACGTTTCTAGCAGAAAGAGAATGATTATCTTGGACGAAATGCTCAGCAATTCCTGCCTTTTCTAGTAAGGATTTTTCGTTATAACTTTCATAAAATAAACCACGATTATCACTAAAAATTTGTGGTTCAATCATTAACAAATCAGGAATTTCTGTTTGTATAATATTCATTGTAATTTAATTTTAACTAAAAATTTTATGCTTTAAATAATTAGCTAACCTTATTTTTATAAATGATAATATTGTAGTTTTAGCGAATGGCGATACCTGCGGCAAGTTGCTAGCGTCTACGCATAAGCTAAAACATTCATTAAATGGAGGTCTTAACTTGTTCGATTTCATAAAAACTAATCATTTCAAAAAAAAATGTCACAAAGCCAGAAATTTCGCAAGATTTTACATGTTACATTCTTGGATTTGGATAAAGTCGAGCTTAGGTTATAAAAGCTGTAAATTTATATCCGAAGGCGATTTATTGACATAAAATAATTCTGTTTTATCATTTTGTATAATTGATTCATAGTTCTGATTATTCTCTAAAATTGTCATTAGGTAGTGACCATAGCTACTCTTAGCCATAGACTCAGCTAAGTGACGAAGTTGGCATGAGTCAATATATCCTTGATTATAAGCAATTTCTTCTATACAGGCTATTTTTAAACCCTGCCGTTCTTCTAAAGTTTGAATAAAGCTACTTGCCTGATGTAAAAATTCATGAGTACCAGTATCTAACCAAGCATATCCTCTTCCTAAAAGTTCTACTTGTAGTTGATCCCGCTGCAAATAAATCAGGTTCAAATCAGTAATTTCTAACTCGTTGCGAGCAGAAGGTTTAAGACTAGAAGCAATCTCTACAACTTGGCTATCATAAAAGTAGATACCAGGAATCACATACTTAGATTTAGGAATTAGTGGTTTTTCTTCTATATTAATTACACGCATGTGTTTGTCAAATTCGATTACACCATATTGTTCAGGATGTTTGACTTGATAGCCAAATACTAATCCGCCTTTCTTCAAATTTGCTGCTCGATTCAGTACTTCTGTCAAACCGTGTCCATAAAAGATATTGTCACCTAAAATTAAGCATACTGGCTCGTTATCAATAAAGTCTTTGCCCAAAATAAAGGCTTGAGCTAAACCTTCCGGCTTTGGTTGTTTGACATAACTAAACTTTAATCCCCACTGATTACCATCCTTTAATAATTTTTTAAATAATGGCAAATCACTAGGTGTGGAAATAATTAAAATTTCCCTAATGCCAGCTAACATTAATACAGATAATGAGTAATAAATCATTGGCTTATCATAAACAGGCACTAGTTGTTTACTGATAACATGAGTTATTGGATAAAGACGAGTACCGGAACCACCAGCCAAAATAATGCCTTTCATGATCTACTCCTTATATAGCAATCCTATTTGAGTTGTAAGATATTTTATTAAGGCTGTCATTACACATAGCGTATCCCTTAAGAGAAGGAGAATTTCCTCGCAATCCAGGAAACTAGCGTTAGCGTAGGTTTAGCGATCGCGCAGCGTAAAGACAAGCTTGTCTGCAACACACTACGCAGCCTAGAGCGATTACAAATAGAAGTTTTCTCTCTCCCCCCTAAACCCTTACACCCCTACACCTTTAATTTCAGTCACCTGTAAAGAACATGAGTGGTTTCTCACAAATTTAGGACTACTATAATAAAGCTTGCTGTTAATATTAATAGTCATATTTAATATTTTCATAGTTTTGTTTTGACTAGTTTTGGTAGATTTATGAACATACTTGATTTACGCAATTAGAGTTACTAAGATACTAAAATTTAACTTTTTGGTAATCCTACTTTTTCTCCTATAAGTCTGAGAAATCCGGTGCCAAAATGCTGAATTTCTAAAAAACTTGCCTGTTCTGATACAGTTTTATAGACTCGAAATGTCTTCATAATTCCTAATGTTGCAGCACTTTCTAAAGGACTAATAAAGCTGGTATTGCGGTCAAGAAAATAAGATTGGCTAGCCCAGTAAGCCATCTGATTAGCATTCAAAAAGTAGCAACCAGAGTGAGGATTAAGGGCGCGACGAAATAAAATTGGCATCCCTAGAATTTTACCCTGAAGTTTTGGTTGCTCGTTTACATTCTGAAAAGGTGCGGTTACTCTTGCTGCTAAATCACCATCAATGTAGGCTTTGTAGGTTAGATTGTGGGTGCAGATTTCATAACGATTCGGTTGAAGCAAACTCAGATCATGTGCTTGCTGAGTAAACCAATTTAATTTGATAAATAACCAGGGGTCATGAAGAATCAGGTCATCTTCAAGAAAACAATAGTAATCATACTGACCAAGACAATCACGCAGTAATGCTTCGCACTCAAATCCCAACAATAAAGGTTCTGCCTGGGTAGGATGGTGCTTATAAAAATGGGAAGGTAAAGGTAACTCATTCAGAAGATGATTATCTTTGGTTGTACAAATAATAATGTCCAGTTCGTGGGCTTGCAGTTGGTTCGCGGGGAAAGCCAGTCGCCGTTCAATATTGATAATACTTTGAGACTTGCCAAATAGCTGATGCAAAGCAGCAAGGCTTTGACTTAATGCCAGCAAGCGAGGTTGGGGGTCTTTCCTTTGGGAAGCGTGCTTCCCCTTGCTGTCAGGATTAAAAAAGTGGGCAATAGTAAAAAGAATTCGCATTGAAGTTTGAATATTTTGAAGTAGAGACGTTGCAATGTAACGTCTCTACATGGTCTGAACATTAACAGACATATCTTTCTGATACCTAGAAAACAACAATGTCATTCCTAGTAATAGAAGGATTGTTAGAGAATCTAGCTAGTTCTACCTGCGAAGTACTACCTGTACCATCGACGTCAAAGTAAAGCACATCAATACTTGTGTCGTAAATAAATCGGTCTGAGGAATCGTTGGCTAACGAACCTAAGTGAAATTGGCTAGCTGGAAGTACACCAGCCACTAACCCCCCGCCGAAACCAGCAGCAGAAATAAGGATGGTGTCATCAACAACAGAAAAGTCTGTGATGATATCAATGCCTTCAGTGGAAGCATTGAATTGAAATCTATCAGCACCAGCACCGCCAGTCAGGGTATCACTACCACCACCACCAATCAGGGTGTCGTTGCCATCCTCACCTTTGATCGCGTCATTGTCTTCTTGGCCATTTAAGATGTCATTATTGATACCGCCATTGAGAGTGTCATTGCCTAAACCACCAACTAGGCTATCGGCGCCAGCCTCGCCGTTGAGAGTGTCATTACCGGTATTGCCATCGAGAGTATCAGTATCAGCACCGCCATTGATTAAGTCACTACCATCTCCACCAAGCAGGCTGTCAAAACCTACCCCACCCAGAAGCGTGTCATCACCGTCCCAGCCATCAAGAGTATCATTACCAATCCCACCGTCGAGGAAGTCATTAGCGAACTCACCTTCGAGATTACCTTGGTTGTCAATTTTGAACCCACCTAGAAAATCATTCCCACCTAAGCCAAGAAGGGTGTCATCGCCTTCCTGACCAAAGAGGGTATCATTGCCATCACCACCATTGAGGTAATCGTTGCCGTTAGCACCATCAAGGAGATCATTACCTGTCTGACCAAAGAGGGTATCATTGCCGTCATCGCCATTGAGGGAATCTGCACCATCCCCACCCAAGAGGCTGTCATCACCGTCATCTCCTACAAGGGTATCCCTGCCTAATCCGCCAACAAGGGTATCAGTTCCATCTTGACCGTCAATAAAGTCATTGCCACCTAGACCATCGATATGGTCATCAAGACCAGTACCTAGGATGTTATCGTTACCTGGGGTTCCAATGATACTCATATTTATTGCCTTTTGATTTTCAAAGTGGTTGAGAGTTTAAGGATTCAAGCTCAGATGTATGCGTTCTTATGAAAACTGGAAGACAGGGCTGTTAGTTGGATCAATGTTGGTGCTGATATTAGCCTGGGTAAAAGAAGTATTGACGAGGGTGACTAACAAAGAGCCTGTACCAAAGTTTGCGTTGCCAGCAATGCCATCTCCAAGTCGGAATTGGGTATTAGCGTTGACTATTCGCACATCAATTGCATCAATGTCACTGAAGGAAAAGATATCTCCGCCTGTTCCTGTTACAAATCCGTTAATTCGGTCTTGACCATCGCCACTGCTATAGCGAATGGTATCAATTCCGGCACCGCCAGTGAGGGTATCATTTCCAGTATTACCAATTAAGAAATCATTTCCAGTACCACCAGTGAGGATGTCACTGCCTGCACCACCACTGAGCGTGTCACTGCCACCACCGCCGGTGAGGGTATCATTGCCTAGCCCCCCGTCGAGATAATCATTACTCGCATCACCGTTGAGGACATCATCGCCAGCATTACCAAAAAGGTTATCGTTGCCGCTTGTGCCATTAAGGATATTGTTAGTTGCATCTCCAACGGTTAGACCAATGGCATCAACAGCGATCGCACCGTTCAAATCTGCTCCTACGAAGGTGGCATTGGTGAAGTCACCTTTAGACAGGTCAGCGTTTCTCAGATTGGTATTCGTGAAATTCGCTTCAACGGCAAGCCCATTAATGAAAACGCCTTCTGCGTTAGCTTGCGTAAAGTTAGCTCCACTAAAATCGGTGTCATCAAATTTGGCTCCACTCAGGTTTGTAACCGTAACATCGCCATTAGCATCTATAAAAGGACTAAAATCAGCACCCGTCAAAATAGCATCATCTGCAAGAAAGTTGCTTAAATTAGCGCCACGAAACTTGACATTGCCCGTCTGTCCTGGTTCGAGTGGAGCATCACTTAGAGAATTACCGCTGAAATTAGCTAGGTCAAAGATAGAGTTTTGCAGAGTCAGATCTGTGAGTTTTGCCAACCGGAAATCAGCACCCGTTGCATCAACGTTGATTAAGAGAGCCGCTTCAAACTCAGTTTCTTCCAGATTGGCATTCACTAGCTTTGCACCTGTTAAGTCAGCGGCTTTCAGCTTAGTCTTAAATAAATCGGCTCCGGTAAAGTTAGTACCTCTAAGGTTGGGACGTTCGGATTGCTCACCACCGAGATTAGCTTCCCGCAGGTTAGCATTAGTCAAATTAGCATTTGACAGGTTGATGAATTTCGTGTCAATTAGGGACAGATTAGCTTGTCTCAGGTTGGCTCCACTGAGATTAACATTTTCCAATTTCGCCTTAAACAAATTAGCTGGTTGAGGAAAGCTAGCATTAGGGGCAAAAATGGCATTTGATGCATCAACGTTGATCAGAACTGCTTCTTCAAAGTTAGTGCTTCTCAGTTGTGTGCGTGTGCCCTGAGCGTTGGGAGTGAATAAGACGTTTTCGAGTCTGGCTTTGAAAAAATTGGAGCCATTCAGGTTTTGACCGCTAAAGTCATTTCCCACCAGATTTTGTTCACTAAAGTTGAAAGCTGGCACGTTATTTACCTAAAAAATCTAATTGGTTTGAAGGTTATGAATTCAAGCTGGTTTTTGTACTTCTAGTTGTGGTTTGGAATTTTGTTGTTGCAGTTGCTCTTTTAACCAGGAAGAAAAGAGTTCGTTAAGCAGCTTTTGCTGCATGGGTTCGTCAAGTTGAGCTGGCATATGTTTTTCTAGTCGCACAATGATCCACCAATCTCCTACACGAGTTGGGGGGGATAATTGCCCTGATTGACTGACAGCAAGAATTCGAGCTAGTTTGGGATGAGGTGTACTGATTGCAACCGGGCCTATTAAGCCTCCAACCTGGGCTTCTGAGCCTTGAGAGTATTGCACTGCTAGTTCAGCAAAGGGCTGTTCGTTTTCTAGAAGACGAAAGTAAAGTTCTTGAGCGGCAGCTGCATCGTGAGTGCGGATTAGGGAGTAAACAACTCGGTCTAATTGCTTCTTTCTTTGGTAAAAGTAAGATTCTAACTTGCTACCCCAAGTAGCTTGTTTAAATTTCTCGATTTTCAGGTTCCGGGTTGCAAGGTCTAAAAATTGTGTTTCAGTCATACCTTGCTGCTCTAGCCAACTTAGGCGTTCAGGCTCCGACATTAACTGATGTTTTGTACAGAAGTCTTGACAAGATTTGGCTTGTTCTTCTGGTGTGCAATTAAAGGGTACGATCGCTTGGTCAATCAAAAGTTCTTGCTGGAACTTTGGTAGTAGTTGGTATCGGCTCAAGAGGGAAATAATTTCTTGAGCTGTTACTGTCTGGTTATTGACTTGTATAAGTGCTGGGTTTTTGTGTTTCCCATTTGAGCCGTTCTCTTGAGTCGTAGTTATCAACTCAAGCTGAGTTTTTTTATATAGAAATAAGTTGCTTTTATCATCTTCTTGCTGCTGTATCCATTGCACATGCTGGGGTAATAATTGCGACAAGTCATAGCGCTCCAAAATTGTTTCTCTCGCTTTAGCCCGGATCAAGGCCATCTGCTCTGGATGTGTAAGCGCTTCTTCAATGCGATCGGCAATTTCTTGGGGCGAAAAAAAGTCTACCAACAGACCATTGACACCATCTTGAATCACCTCGGTTACAGGAGCAGTTTTGGAAGCTACCAACAAACAACCTGTTGATAAAGTCTCCAACATTGACCAAGACAGGACGAAGGGACGCGTTAGATAAACATGTACAGAAGAAGCCTGGAGAACTCGCAGGTATTCAGCGTAAGGCAACCAGCCTGTAAAATGAACTCTGCTGAGGTCGAGAGCGTATTTTTCCAGCATCACCTCTTTGTAGGTTTTGCCATCAGGTAGTTGTTTGCCGTAGGCTACGCGATTTTCTCCCACAATCACTACATGACATTGAGGACGTTGCTGTTGGAGTAAAGCAACTGCCTCCATAAATTGCGGAAATCCCCGGTAAGGCTCCATACCCCGCGCCACATACGTGACGATTTCTGTGGCGTGAGAAAGGTCTAGATTGATGCGGGGGAGAACCAACTTTGCCCCTGGCTTGGGGCAAAAGAATTGCGTGTCAATGCCATCATGAAGCACACTAATCTTATTGTGATACTCCGGCGGAAATTGCTGACGCTGCCAATAAGTGGGAGAAAGACCGCGATCGCAACTATATAGATCCTGTAAAATCGGCGCATTTTTGAGTCGAATGCGGGCTTCATCATCAACGGTGAGCGGTTCAGTGGGATCAAAGTCTGCATCGGAGCCATGAGCATGATAAAACCACTCTAAATAACACAGTAACTTGGTTTTGGGAAAAATATCTTTGATAAATAAGGTCGGGCCCCAACCCGAATGGCCATAGACTACATCGGGAATAAATCTTCGAGCTTTGAGTTGTTCTGCCAGCCGATAGACACTTTGACCCTGAAGGACAGCATTTTCTAGGGGTCTGACATAGTGGTGGGTTTCTGGACGAGCTTCTCGTGTAGGGCTATAAATAACCTTATTGACGCCAGGCAAATTACCTTTCTGACGAGCAGTACCAAAGTACACTTGGTTGCGTTTGTCTTTGGCTAAAGCGACAGCTAGATGACGGAATTGGGCGGGAAAATTCGGATGCAAAAATAAAATTCGCATGGCTTTTTAATTATTAGTTTCTTGCTGTCCCCAATTAAAGGGACAGCAAGAGATATAAAATTGAAACAATCAATCCAAAGAGTAGCTCAGTACGTTATGGTGACGCTGCGGCTGCTCCGTTGATTTTTGGGTAACTTATCAGGTGTGTGCATTCGGATTTTTCCAAGTACACCGCCTGGTTGCCCATTTTCTAGACGATAGGTTCGACAACAAAATCTGACGCGTCGAACCTTCCTGGAAGTAACCCTTGCACAACAGCTAGCGTTTCGGATTGAGCAGGAGTAATGCCAGAGCCAGCTTCAGGAGCAATGTATATCCGAGTATTATTCGTCGTAGTAGCACCATTAACAACGAGATTGGTGCGGGCGAATGCCAACTGTTCAAATTCAACACCCTCAAGCAAGAAGAAGTCAAAACCATCCTGGAAGTCAGTTATCCAGTCACCAGCAGGAACAGGTATGACTGGCTCACCGGGCTGAGGTGGCTCAAATTGAAATTCTTGATATAACAATTGGAAGTAATCAGTTTCTTCAGCTACAGCCCCGCCAGTTAGGGTGTCGCGTCCGCTTTGGGTTTCTAAGTCTTCGCCGCCAAACACAATGTCAATACCAGCCCCACCTACGATGCGGTCAAGACCTGCGCCGCCGTCTAGGAAATCATCGCCAGCACCGCCATTAAGCACGTCATTGCCAGAGAGTGTGTCAACTGCGTCGAAGTCGCCGTAGATAGTGTCATTACCACCGAGTCCATTGAGGTTATCATTGCCTTCTCCACCATCGATGAAGTCACCATCAATGCCACCACTGATGGTTTCTAAGCCAGCGCCACCCAAAAGCGTGCTAGAACCTTCTCCGCCATCAAGAACGTCGTTGCCGTCGCCGCCTTGGAGGGTATCAAAACCTTCTCCGCCAAACAAAGAGTCATCACCGGCAAAGCCATAGAGAATGTCATCGCCAACTCCACCCACAAGGGTATCGTTACCACCACTACTTAAGGTGTCTGCTTCGCCATAGAGAGTGTCATTACCTTCTGCGCCATCGATGAAGTCAGCACCTCCTGGAAGAGTTCCTTCTGTGTCATCACCATACAACAGGTCATTAGAGAAGCTACCAATTAGGGTGTCATTACCAGCACCACCCTGCACAGTATCCTCAAAGCCACCATAGAGCCAGTCAGCACCAGCACCACCATCGAGGAGGTCTTTGCCATCAAGAACGTCATCGATGTTCTGGCCACCATAGAGGGTGTCATTGCCGGCTTCACCAAACAGCGAGTCCTCGCCTGCATCTCCAAATAGTCTGTCAGCTCCGGCTCCACCAAACAGCTCGTCCTTATCGTCCCCACCTCGGAGGAGGTCATTACCACCTAAGCCAAATAGAGTGTCTTCACCAGCAAAGCCGCGCAGCGTATCAGCTTGAGCGGTACCTGTAAGGGTATCCTTGTCCGGTGTTCCATTTCTAATTGCCATAAACTCATCCTTGTTTTAAAACAGTATTTTGCTAGCTCGTTTGAACATGCTTAATGCATGCACGATACTAAGTCAGTCGTTGTAACTTCTCACTACTCCCCTCTCCCAAATTTGGAAGAGGGGTGCCAAAGGCATGGTGAGAAGATATAGTACAAAATCATCAAACGTAGATTGCATAACAACAACATTCAACATATATGCAAATCACATCTTTGAAATTGCTTGAACAATCACAAGGTCATTTGTAAATCGAAATAGTCATGATTGCGTTCTTTCGCTAATACCAAGTTGCCAAAAATATTATTTTTTTATAATAAAATATTCTTAGATCACTTAATAGTTATTAGAGATTTCATTGAATCATTGACTTGATTCAATGGTGTCAATCAAGACAACAATTGACTTAATTATCATCAAGTAAAGTAACAAAAGTTTCTTTGGCAACTTGGTATAATCCAGTAGCGCAAAGATGAATAATTGTAGTCTCTCAAAACAATTAAGAGCAACAATGCAGACACTAATACTTTTCAGTTAAAGGGGAAAATCTTGAATTCTATCCTTGCTCTTTGCCCCCATAACATGACTCTCACATCATAATAGAGGTGGAGAGTGCTTATCCGATAAGTAATGATGAAGACACACCAAAATAAGACGTAATCACACATCACTTACCATACTATTAATATTAAATTTATTAGTTAATAACTTACATTCTGGATGAAGCAAAAGTGAAGATTTTGATTGAAGCTAAACAAGTATTTCAATTTTTGATTCCTACCGAAAGCAAAAGATGCCTCAATCTTATTTAGTTATGCACATTCGCTACATTGAATGTAGTAGTTTAGAATTTAGGCCGAATGCTAAATTATGATGGCATTACTTTGCTTGCCTGATTTCTGTAACGCTCAGAATTCACATAGTTATGTTTTTGCAGTTAGGTTAAATTATCACACTACTGAAAACTAGCCGAGACACATATAAGAAAGCACTAAGCTTTTAATTAGCTCGTAGACAGAGGAAATACTAGCTGTCAAAACAATGTCTTTTGTATTAGATTCTAGAAGTATTTAGCTTCTCAGGTACTAAACTATAGCATATCGACATCATGGTAAACGGTATAAAAGCATCTAACTTCGTGCTTAATATTACAGACTATGTTACTAAAGTAAGATTTTATCTATCAATTATATGTCTATCATTTGTTTTTTACTATGTATAGATAAGGTTGGCTTATCTTTTATATTCTCACAATCAAAACTAATACACAAGGACAGATAAGACAGTTAAGTAAATAAATTTTTGAGGCAGTTAAGACAGTTAAGACAGTTAAGTAAATAATAGGCGTTAAACATTCCTGAACTACTAAATAAGTAGGCATGATTAAACATAAATAAAATTATTAATTCGTAGTGAGCGATTCATCGCTCAAAAGAAGGATTATCAGGATTAAAGTCCCTACCACAAACTTTAATTTATTTACGCCTATCTACTTAAAAGTATTTACCGCCCTTCGACCAAGGCAGCTATGCTGAGGGCAGAAGAGAAGAATCATAGCAGATTGCAACTTGGTGAGGTACAGATTATCGTAAGGGCACAACAATGTTGTGCCCCTACCCATATACTTCATTTACCTGAAAAACGCTGTAAGTTTCAGTATCAACTTTGTGCCTAGTTGTTAACGTCCTAATCTATACTTCGATTACTATACTTGATTCAGCACTCAACACTGAGTAGGTCAATCTAAAATCCAAAATTAGATGACTCATGTTATTTTTTTTGCGTAGCAATGCTACTCAATTTAGCTTTGATATTTGCCCATTTGACGCCTGCTAGGTTAGGTATGACAACATGAGCTGCGCCAACTCGTTCAGCTGGGCCGAGTCCTACCGTCCACATACCAGCGGCTAAAGCGGCCTCCACGCCTGCTGTTGCATCTTCTACGACTACACATTGCTCTGGTTCGAGTTCTAGCAAGTTGGCTGCGTATAAAAAGAGGTCGGGTGCTGGTTTGGGTTTCTGCACGCTATAACCATCGGCGATCGCATCTATTTTATCAGCAATCTCTAATCGCTCTACTACTGTGCGGGCATTTTTGCTAGCTGAGCCAATCGCTATCTTAATACCAGCTTGCCGCAGTTCATTTAAAAGTTCAATCGCTCCTAATGACAAATCCCTGGGCGTCATATTTTGGATTAAGTCTACGTAGTAGCCGTTCTTGCGCTCCATCATCTCTGCAAGTTGTGCTTCCGAATACGGTCTATCTCCAACTATCAGCATCAGAGAAGCACGACGAGATATACCTCGCAGTGCTTCATTAGCCTGTCGATTAAAAGGTATACTCTCTTGATCTGCTAGTCTTTGCCAAGCTAGGTAGTGGAATTCTGCTGTATCTGTGAGCACACCATCCAGATCGAAGATGAATCCCTGGATGTGGGGGTTATGGGGAGAAGTTTCCATTTGGTATTTTGAGGAATTAGGGTAACTCACTGAGGAGCCAGGATCGTGGGGAGTCAGCACTGCGGGAGAGCCTGACTCAAGTGACTGGGATTGGGGATTAGGGGAGAAGGAAAGTTGCAGAAATTCTAATTCCTGAGCTATTTCCTGAGTAACCTGTTCTTGGCGTAGGTCGAACTCGTGCCATTTACCACGCCATTGCAGTTTAAACTTGAGGCGCGTCCAGCCAGGGGGCAGGTGGGGGTTGGCTATGGGGCCATCTTCTGTAAGTTGTACACCACCGAACCCTAAAATTACAGCCTGCCAAATGCCACCAGCGCTAGCTCCGTGAATTCCATCGGCGGTGTTACCTCTGGTATCTTCAAGATCCACCATGACCGCCTGCATAAACCGTTCGTAAGCTTCTGTTGATTTGCTCAAATCTGAGGCTAAGATGGCGTGAATTGCTGGGCCAAGTGAAGAACCGTATGTAATATCAGTGCGGGGTGCGTAGTAGTCCCAGTTTGCCTGCAATGCTTTTTGGTTGTAGGGAAAATCTTCTGATTGACGCATCAAATAGAGGAGCATCAGCACATCTGGCTGTTTGAGTACCTGTCGCTTGTTAGCTCCTTCGATGCCTAGGATAGCTTGCATGGAGCGATCGCGTGGTTCATAGTCTGCTAAATTGATATCTTCCAGTTGGAAAAATCCCTCGAACTGCTCGATTAATCCTGTTGACGAATCGTAGAAAATCAATAATTTAGCAGCGATTTCTTGCCAGTGCGTTCGCTGTTCTGGACTAAGTTGCAGTTTTTGCTCTAGTTCGGTGGCGCGCTCAGGAAAGTTTTTCTCAAGCCAATTATAGACTGCGATCGCTTTTTCCAAATGCCATTGCACCATCCGGTTAGTGAAGGTGTTGTTGTGAACAAATTCGTGGTATTCATCTGCGCCAATTACCCCACGAATTTCATACTGTTGGGACTCTCGATTGAACTCGACTCGGCTTCCCCAAAAAATAGCGGTATCCAAAATCATCTCTGCGCCACAGTCTTGCATCCACTGATCATCGTCAGTAGCTTGCCAGTAGTACCAGACAGCATAGGCGATATCTGCACTGATGTGAATTTCGCGATCGCGACACCAAATCCGCACATCGTCAGCGTAAAAATCATTAGGTAATGACCAACGAGGCGTTACCTCATCCCCAGTCACAGCACTTTCCCAAGCAAACATTGCTCCTTTATACCCATCATGGAATGCTTTGCGTCGCGCTCCATTCAAAGTATGGTAGCGATAACTAAGTAAGTTACGGGCTATAGCTGGTTGAACATAAGTAAAAAAGGGCAGAATAAAAATTTCTGTATCCCAAAACACATGACCGCGATAGCCAAACCCTGAAAGAGTTTTCGCGGGAATACTAACTTTGTCATCATGCCGTGACGCCGCGATTAGCAGCTGAAACAGGTTATAACGCACAGCAAAAGCTGCTGTACTATCTCCTTCAATGAGAATATCACTTTGCTGCCAAACCTTATTCCATGCCTGCTTGTGGGCATCAAGCAGCGTTGTATAATCTGGCAGGTGCGCGAGTTTTTCTTGAGCTGCTGCGACTGGTGTATCAATGTCCCGTGAGGTAAAAACTGTGACAATTTTTTCTATGGTTACTGTCTGTTGTGATGTAGCGAAGAAGGTTGTACTCGTTGTCGGATAGCCAGGTGCGCTGTTGAATTGCAACGCCGCCTCAGTTCCCGATATTGTTGTTCTAGCAGCCATGCCGATTTCAATTCTGGAGTTGCGGGTGCGACGATATAACCAAAAACCTTGATCTGTTTTACCTTGGTCTAGCGCTTCCCAATGATTAAAACCCTGATTTTCGGGATAGCCGTTGATGCTAGCTTGAACTTCAATCAACCCATCGAAATCTATTGGCGTTAGCTGGCAGCGTTGCCCTAATATATGCTGATCTGCCAGACTAGCAAAGCGTTCAAAGTGGATGTCTATAGTCTTGCCACTGCGAGAACGCCAACGCAGAGATCGGCTGAGAATACCTTGGCGTAGGTCAAGTTGGCGATCATATCTCAATATCTCACCTTGATCGAGGCGGAAGCGATCGCCATCGACAATTACTACCAATGGTAGCCAGTCAGGACAATTGGCGAGTTCGGTGTACACCACAGGAACATCATCATAGACACCGTGGATAAAAGTAGCTGGCAACGCATTAGTATACCCTTCCTCAAAGCTACCTCTTGTTCCCAAGTATCCATTGCCGATTGTAAAGACGGTTTCTTTAGAGTGCAACTGGTTAGGGTCAAACTGGGTTTCGATTAATATCCAATCTGTGTAGATAAAATTGCGAGAACGACCGTTGGTATCCATATAGATGGGGAAGGGGGAATGGGGACTAAAAAAGAGTTTTATTAAATAGGTTGGTTGTCTTTTATAGCGTTTATTACCTCAGTGAGGAAGAAGTAATAACCACAGATAAACACTGATAAACACTGCGAAAAGTTCTGTAGGTGGAGAGAAGTCTGAGCGCCGGCGTCCGGCGATCAGAACTTCGGAGTTTCCTAACCTAGGAAACTTTTAAAGACAGATAAGTTTGTACCTCAGCAGACTAGGAAACGCTATATTGCCTAATTGCCTGTTCCCTTTATATTCATGTGTTGTTCCAAAATCTTTTCTGCTCTGGGTTTATAAATAAGATGAAATAAGGTTTCCATGTAACGATCCCTAGCTTCGTTATTTTCCGGCATAACAAAGTTCCAAAAGCTGAAAATTTTAGCAAGCAATAATAACTGACTAGTATGTAGCTGCCAATTATATCTATTACGAATTCGCTGACTCATCCACTCAGAAGTTTCTTCCCAGTGTTCGGGATAGTTGTCGCATTGGTCAAGGAAATCTAAAATTTTCTTTGCTGTTCCTGCTAAATCGGTGGGGTTGAGATTAAATCCATTTTCTCGATTTTCAATAATTTCTAAAGCGCCGCCAAATTGAGTTGCGAAAGTTGGCAGACCAGAAATCATGGCTTCTAAAATACTGCGTCCAAAAGCTTCAAATAGAGCAAAGTGAACATAAATTCCCTTGCGATCGCCAATTACTCGGTAAGCTTCGCCTAGGTTATGGCTAGGTAAGCGCATTCCTAGCCAGCGAATATTTCCGTGGAGACTATATTGATCAATAATGTCATAAATTTTTTGAATTTCCCCTGCTTCTTCTGGGTTTGTAGCTTCATCTAAATGTAATTTGCTCGTCAACACAATCAGGTTACAACGCTCTTGTAAAGCCTGACTTTTGCCAAAGCATTCAGCCAAACCAGTGAGATTTCTGATTGAGGTGATGGGAGCGACGGCGAAGATTGGTCGCTTGTTGTGGTTATCTAAATGACCAAGTATTTGGGGGTCTTCGCGCTTAAATAATAGGTCGTGGACTTGTTGGCACAGGCTTGGATCTCGGTCTTCTTTTTGGCTGTAGGGAAAGAAGATGTTTTCACTTACTCCCGGCGGCACCATGTTGAACTTAGGACTGAACAAATCTATTCCATCAACTACATGATACAACTGAGGCATAGTAAATAACTTATATGACTCATACTGACCTATAGTTTCTGGTGTACCGACAATTTCCTGGTAGGATGAAGTGATAATAAAGTCGGCTGCATTCATGCTAATCAGATCAGCGGTAAATTGTGCCGAGAAGTGATATTGTTCTTCTAAGTCTTGCCAATACAAATTACTAAATAAATATTTCGGCTTTTCCAATGAGTGAGCAATATTGCACTGAGTAACTTTCATCCGGCGGGAAAGGAGAAAGGCTACTAAATTGCCGTCGCTGTAGTTACCAATAATCAGATTAGGACGACCTTTGAATTGAGTTAACAAATCTCTTTCTGCATCCAGACCAAATTGTTCTAAATAGGGCCAAATTTCAAATTTAGAAATCCAATTGTTGGTAATTTCAGGGTTGAATTCAGAAAAAGGAACCCGCAAGATCCAAGCATTTTCGGTATCATGAACTTTTTCAAGGCGCAGGTTGCAGAATGTACCTTCGCAGTTAGGAATGAGCCGAGTGAGAATAATTACATGAGGTTTAATACCCAGCAGATCTAGTCCAGCAAGTTTGATTTCTTGACGCAGTTTGTTTTCTAAGCTGCGAGCTTGTTCAAGAACGTAGATAACTTGACCAAGTGTTTCATCTCGTCCTAAGACATCCTCTTGAGCAACCCAGCCATGTATGGAAATGAGGACAACGCGAAAAACAGCAGGGACACGGGCCACAAATGCCTCAAGAATGGCAGGTTGTGGAGTTTCGATCAGTCGTTCAAGGAGTTCTAGGGTTTCGCGGACTCGCGCGGCTGTGTTACCCCAACCTGGTTCAAAACCGAGTTCTTGGAATTCTGAACGAAATTTCTCGTAGGGTTCGTTTGGGTGTCGCTCACTGAGGAACTTGAGGGCTTGCTTAACTTGTTTAGCTAGTTGGAGACCAGAGGGAATACGATTATTGAGCAGTAGACGAATCCCATCGTGTTCAAGTCTGTCTAAGGCTAGATACAACAGGTCTAGCCAATATTGGGGGTCAGTTAGTAATTGACTGCACAGGTAACGGTTAAGAAAGGCAAAACCTTGACCGATATTTCTGGGGTCGTCGATATTGGGGGAACCCTTGTAAAAGGGATGCAGATCTATTTCGAGGATGTGGGGTTGGTAGCGGTTGACTAGGCGATCGCTCACATCTAGCAACGCTTGAGGCTTCATCAACTCGAACCTCGTGAAATCGGCTGTCAGTCGCCAAACTTCTGGGCTAGCAATCCTGGGTCGAATCACAAACCAGGTACTTTCCTCTTCCAGAATTATCTCATGAGTGTAGTTTATTAGTTTGCCAACCGAGGAAGAGTGATAAAAGTAAGCTGGTTTTTCGGATTGCTGACAGTAGTCGGCAAAAGTTTGCAAAATCTCATTTCTCAGGAAGTATCGCTTACCTGAGATACTTAACGCATGGATCAACTGACGCAGAGCAGTTTTTTCATCACTATCAAAGACAGATTGAACTAGTTCATGCATGACGAACTCCAGAAGTCTAACTGGGTTACAACCTCATTTTTTCTCTTCAACAACTTTGCTTTTGTATAGTACTCAAGTATAGGTTAGGACAATGTTGATTGCTCAAAGCCTTAAATTACCTAGATTTATACTCAGTACTTAGCACGGGCTAAACTATAGCTATCCGTACTTTAGCACTTTGCTACATGACACGTTCTATGAGGCACAATTCCCTCTTAAGCGTAGTTAAACTTGCAAATCTTCGCTTCTAACTATGGGATGAAACCAATTCGTAATTCGTCGTTGCAGGGTCGAGGTTTCAAACCTTTATTTTAGTTGTGTTGTAAAATTACAATCTTCCTCAGTGACATACTCCTACACTGATGCTTCGCATACAGTGTAGGCTTCCAAGACAATCCGGCTACCGCTTAGGAGACTCTTGACTTTAAGAACAGAATGCCCTGCCGCTCTCTCTTACAAAGTTTAGATCGGAGGAAACCTCCGCTCTAACTTTGCGCTATTTTTAGATTTATTGCTGCATTATGGTCACGGTCAAGACTGCACCCACAATTAGAGCAATCGTGCCAACGTTCATGTAGCTTTTTAGGAACTTTCACACCACAACTAGAACAATCTTGACTAGTACCAGATGCTTTAACTGGGATAACCAACAAACCCGCATTTTCGGCTTTGTTTGTCAGTATTGACAGAAAGCTTGACCATCCAGCATCAAGTATAGATTTAGCTAGTTTGGTTTTACAAAGTCCTTTAATATTCAAATCTTCAACCGCTATAACATCATATTTTTTCAACAGATTGTTAGCTGTTTTGAAATGAAAGTCTTTGCGTTTATCGCCAACTTTTTTATGTTGTTTACCTAGCTGCTTAACGGTTTTCTGCCTACGCTTACTGCCTTTCTTGCGTCGTGAAACACGTTTCTGAATAACTCGTAAACGCTTTTGAGCTTTGCGGTAATGCTGGGGAATAGAAACAGTTTCACCATCAGCAGTTGTCAAAAACTCTTTCAGTCCAACATCAATACCTGTTATAGATTCAGGGTTAAAATCAGGCTTGATTGTTGTAACCGTAGCATCTTCTAGGCTGAGAGTTAAGTAATAACCATCAGCTTTTTTGGTTAGAGATGCTGTTTTAATTTTAAATCCGTCAGGGATAGCACGATGCAAAATAACCTTAATGTTGCCAAGCATTGGCAGATTAATTAAATTACCTTGCAAGCATCCGTCTTTTATTTGAGGATAAGTAAAAGTTCTGTAACGGTCACGAGGCTTAAACCTGGGTCTGCCGCTACGTTTACCATTACTATCACCTTTTAGGAGTCTGTCAAAATTTACCTTAACTCGCTTAACAACATCTTGCAAAACTTGCGAGTAAATCTCACCATAATGTGGACGAGTTTTCTTGAGTTTAGGTAGAGTTTTCTTTTGAGAGTAATAGTCTGGATTATCTCTTAATTCTGGTAGGTAACAAATAAGAGGACAAGCGTTGACAGGACAACGATTTTGTTCGTACCAGTTAAATCTATCAGCCAATAAATAATTATATTGAACGCAAAGCATAGACAACCATTTATCTATATCTTGTGCTTGCTGTTTTGTTGGGCGTAGCTTGTACTGGTACGCTGTCCGCATTTGTTTATCACCACCTTTTTAAATCAGTGTTACTATTTTAATATACACCAATTAAATCAGATATTCCAAAATTACTATGAAAAATGATTTTGTCTCAAAAGGTAGGTCTGTCAGTGACCTTAAAACGCATTTAGTTTTGACTACAAAATATAGACGCAAAGCCTTTACTAGCAAGATGCTAGAGCAATTACACGTTATCTTTGAAGAGTTATTGATTAAATGGGATTGCAAGCTTGTTGAGTTTAACGGTGAAAATAACCACGTTCACTTGCTTTTTCAGTATCACCCGGATTTAGAACTCAGCAAATTAGTAAACAACTTGAAGTCTGTTTCTTCTAGAAAGTTGCGTCAAGAATTTTCTGAGCATCTAGAAAAGTTCTACAGTAAAGATGTTTTTTGGAACGGTTCTTATTTTATTGCTAGCTGTGGCGGTGTTACGGTTTCAACTCTGCGAAAATATATTGAGAATCAAAACAGTCCAAAAAGTGGCGATTCCGACGCTCGATGACTCGCTACCGCTTCGCTATCACCGACCCATTTCACTGTCAATCCTGCGGATTGATTTGTTTATGGGTCAATTCGTCATCACCCAAAAATTCATCTCGTCACCTCCCTTCGGGTAGGCGAGAGGCTTCTTTTTTATTTAGCTAACTCCTCTGGTTTCAATAGCTTGGTGATGTGAGCTTGAAATCCAGCAGCCAGTGCTTTTTGTTGGTCAATATCTCCGGCATAAGCAGTTAATGCGATCGCCGGAATTGTTCACCCCTGATTGAGCTACGGTGTACACACAAGTCTTTTAGAGTTGCCCCACAGGCTTTTGATCCCCCCAACCCTCTTCAAAAGCAGGGCAAAAACCGCTCAAAGTTCCCCTTTTTAAGGGGGATTTAAGAGGATCTACAACGATTTTGGTTTTGTACTCCAGATGTGTGTACACCGTAGCTGACTTACCTGAGAAAAATTTGGTATTTTAAGAATTAGCTATGCTTGTATTTATATTTACCTTTTTTTAACTGGTCGCGGCAAGGAGTCTCCCACCATACGTACTCGTTGGTGGAGGAGGAATGCCGCTCCGGGACTGGGTATTGGAGAAATGCTCCAAAATATGTCCGGGGTTAAAGCCCCTTCCATAATTTTTTGTTTAATTACCACTACCCCAATCCCCGTTACTTAAGTGAAGTTAGTTATTGTGTGGCAACTCGCATCAACTCGCACCAAATGCATCTGAGATTTTCTCAAGACATTAAATCCCTGCTGCAACGCTTATCTGAAAAGTCGTTGACTCTAGGCGATATTCTGGCAGAAACTTCTGAACGGGGATTTAGCCTGGTAATTGCATTACTGGTTTTGCCTTTTTTGTTTCCTATGCCACCGGGATTAGCTGGGCCGTTTGGTGCTGCTTGCTTGCTGTTATCAGTGCAGATGGTTTTGGGGAGGCGATCGCCTTGGCTACCCAGAAGAATCGCTAACTACAAATTTCCTCGCTCTTTTGCCCAGTTACTTTTGCAAAACCTGGGACGTCTTACCAAGGTGTTACAAAAAATCGCCCGTCCTCGGTTAGCGAAAATAGCCCATCATCCTTTAACTTGGCGAATTAATGGGCTTTGTATTTCTTGGTTAACACTGTTGCTCATGTCACCAATTCCCTTTACAAATCCCATCCCCACTGTAGGTATTTTACTTTTGGCAGTTGCCACTATCGAATCTGACGGTTTATTAATTTGCATAAGTTACGTAATCACTGCCTTGATTACCTTATTATTTGCATTCATTGGTTATGCACTTTGGTTAGCTCCCAGTTGGCTACCATCTATATTTAAATAATAAAAGCCCCCAGCCAAAGGCTGAGAGCAATAATTTTTAAGGGTGCATCTACTATTTATTTATCCATTTAACTGATTGCTGTATCCGGGAAAATCTCGCTGATTACAAAAAGATTTTTTATGGATAAAATATTAGAATTAGATAGAATAAAAGCCCCCAGCCAAAGGCTGAGAGCAATAATTTTTAAGGGTGCATCTACTATCTATGTATACACCTAAGTTATTGTTGCATCAGGATAAAATGGATATTTGAAAAAAAGTTTTTAAGATTACGACATTATTAACACTCAGTAATGAAAAATTGGCAAAAAAAAGCCTTCAACTAAAAGCTGAGGGCTTTGATTTAATTAAGGTGCATCTACTATCTATATATCCGCTTTGGTTATGGCTGCATCAGGAAGAATTGAAAAAAACGAGCGCTTTTGTAGATGGAAAAACGAGGTTGTTTGTTGCTGTAAGAGTAGCGATCGCTCTGATTTTGGCGTGATTCGGATATAGGAAAACACTAAGTAAACTCTCTTTCAGGTAAATTTAAAGTTGGCTGGTGTGATAGATAATGATTGAAAGTAGTAAGCTTGAACGCAATAATTTCAGATATAGAAATCATGCCTCATACAGTACTTCTGCACGCGCTTGCAGATTTCATGAATTCTAATTATGCAGTCAGTGATTTATCTGTTAGCTATTACTACGAAGGATATTGTCCTCAAACTGGTAAAGTTTTAAGACTGCCGCGCACCCCAATGGCTGAAGCGATCGCCTATGGTTTGATGCAATACCTCGCCAAAAATGACCTTTATAATCGTGAGGGCAAGATGTATGGCATATTACTAGTTGAACTACCTACTGGCGAACAACGTGTACTAAAAGCTTTCTCTGGTCTTCTAAATGGTCATAGTATTTTTGATGGCTGGGTTCCGCCAATTCCCGGACGAAGCCAAGTCGCTCTAGAGGAAGCCCGTACATTAGCTCAATTGGATGCTATCAAGCACGAACTTATTACCCTGAACCAGTTAGCTGAACAGCAACAGTACGAAATACTCTGGCGCGAGTTTGAGCAACAGTTACAACAAATGAGCGATCGCCATCGATATTGCAAACATCAACGACAGGAAAAGCGTCAGCTATTATACGAAACCCTCACCGGAGAAGCACTGACTATTGCCTTAGAACAACTCGACGCAGAAAGCCGTTTGCATGGAATTGAGCGACGGCAACTTAAACGCCAGCAAAATGAAGTATTACAGCCGCTCAAGCAGCTGATTACAGCGACCGATGAACGGATGCGTAAACTCAAACAACAGCGTAAAGAACTATCCCAGCAATTGCAGGCTCAGATGCACGCAGCCTACAGCCTCACTAATTTTTCCGGGCAATCTCTATCGTTGCAGCAATTGATGCCATTCGGTATGCCTACTGGCACAGGAGATTGTTGTGCGCCAAAACTACTGCACTATGCAGCAATACATGATCTAAAACCATTGGCAATGGCAGAGTTTTGGTGGGGAGCTTCCTCAGTGAAGCAAAACAAAGTCCCAGGAGAATTCTACGGAGCTTGTGTAGATCGCTGTCAGCCATTGATGGGGTTTCTGCTTTCAGGATTAAAACCTAATTTACTTCATCAGGAAGGGGAAGTTTTAAACCACTCTTTTAGCAGAGAAGGAGTCATACCCATTTATGAGGACGAATGGTTGATTGCTGTGAACAAACCCCCAGGACTACTTTCAGTACCCGGTCGTTATCGCGATCGCCAAGATAGCGTCGTGAGTCGGTTACGTCATTTGTTGCCTGATGGCATGGCGCTGGCGGCTGTGCATCGCCTGGATCAGGAAACTTCAGGGATTTTACTGCTAGCTCGCGATCGCCAAACCCATCGCCAGCTAAGTCGGCAATTTCAACAACGACAAATTTACAAGGTTTATGAAGCTGTAGTTTCCGGCTGCGTAACAACAGCTCAAGGTGTGATTGAACTACCCTTGTGGGGAGATCCTCAAAATCGCCCTTATCAACAAGTCGATTGGCAGCGCGGTAAACCCAGCTTGACTAAATTTCAGGTAATAGCCACAGAAGGAGACTACACTCGTGTAGAGTTTATGCCACTTACAGGACGTACCCATCAGTTGAGGGTTCACGCTGCCGATTCGCAAGGACTTGGGCTAACAATTTTAGGCGATCGCCTCTATGGATGTGATGCCGTTGCTAATCGGTTACATCTTCATGCAAGGGAACTTAGCTTTGAGCATCCCCAGTCGGGACAAACATTACATCTGAGAACAGAAACGCCATTTTAACCTGAAATTCCCCTTTCCCACAAGAGTGAATGTACTGTTGCAACAATCATCTAAGACTTGACAAGTTTTCAAGCCAAGTCTATTAGACTTCTTGCAAAAGTCCGAAAATTATTAGTGTCATTCTGACCAGAACGTAGTGGAGGGAGGAATCTCCGAGATGTTTCACTCCGCTCAACATGACAATTTAAGCATTTATGCAAGAGGTCTATTGTTTCTCTGGATGCAAATTGTACCAGCCATACCAATGGCGAACTGCTAGCCAGACCGCTGAAAGTAGACCCGCTAGGCTGAGGGTGAGTCCGCTGAACGGTACTAGTAAACCAAAGACGGGTAGTACTGCACCAGCAATAGTACAGATAATAGCAGCCAGAGAAGCACTGCGGTTTGATCCCAATCCCCATGTTAAGAAGAGTAAGACCAAAGAAATCAAAGTCCAAGCTAACTGAGCATTCATCAAGCGACCCAGATAGGTTAAAGCCAGCAGACAAGCAAAGAAAATACCACCTGCGATCGCAACATTTTTGAGACTCATAGGTAGCGACCAATATAGCAATAATATCCACCACAAGAATAATGCTGGTGCTAGTAATAAAATTCGGGGAATGATCCCAGTGTGGCGAATGGGTTCGGTGTTGGTAAATACTCCAAATGGGTTTTTTACTGAAACATTGTCATCAAATATCCAAGTAAATTGGGTACTGCGTCCGTCACCTTTAATCTCATTGGGTACAATACCACTTGCAAAATCAGCAGGAGCAAAGTTAGCGATCGCCGTTAAGCGAAAATTAGAAAGCAACTGACTTGTGGCGCTATAAACCCAACGGGGCCCACCTTGAGCCTGATAAGTAACGCGAAAGCTAGTTTCTTCCCCTGGTTGCAAGCGGAAGGCAAAGCTATATTCTCCCGGATTAGTTTGTTGCAGCCGAGTCCGGTCACGCTCTACTTTATAGCTAGCGAGCAGCGTGTAGCCATTGGGCGGCGGTGCTTCAAAGAAAAAATTACTAATATTTTTGAGTTGGTTGACAACTTTATAATCAGCAGTATAATCTGCGCGATAAATTGAGCTGCGACCTCGAACATCTGTGCTTTGGTCAAGCTTGACCTGAATTTGTGAGCCAGCCAGAGTTAAGTAGCGGTTGACTTCTCGCGTCTCATTTACCTGAACTATCTTGCCATTAACTTGGGTGGTATAGGTGTATGGTTCTTGCGTAACGTAGCGCACTTGGGGCGCAAATTGTTCGAGCTTCTCGCCTGCAACACTTTGGGTTACTTGAGCTACCTTTGCTTGTTCCCAGTGGTGGTAGCGATTGCTCAAAGTTGAACAAAAGAAAAATCCAGTCACTAACAGAATTAATACTAGAGCTAAATGCTGCAATCCCCGTAAAAGTTGGGAATAACGAACAGCCCATTCGCCAAGAAATATCAATTGTTCCGGCTGATTTCGACGTAGAGAAAAACTTATCAGAGCGATCGCAACTCCCAAAGCTACGACCAAAAATACTAATAATAGTGAACCTTTGAGCAACTGGGTTCCAAATTGGACTAGCTCAGTTGGATGCGTCAGATCGGGCAATCCGGGGATACCTTGAGCAAAAGATGACATTAGCGGGTGTTTGCAGAATTTTGAGTACCAGACTGATAAAATCCCTCAAAAGTTTCTGAAAAAATGTCTTATATAATACCCGCCAATATGCCCAAGTGCGGTTTTCACTGCCACACTAACTTATACCATTTCACATTAATCACGACCTGTAGAGACGTTGCAATGCAACGTCTCTACTACAACGGGCTGCAACGTCTCTACTACAACGGGCGTGTATTAAAAATCAAAAGCCTGATCGCAAAGATCAGGCTTTTGAAGGTAAGAAATGGGGCAATATTCCCCGGAGTTTAGTTATAGATGGTAAACATAAAATCGATAGTCTGATCAGGGATACCACCCTAGCGTTATCAATTCCAGAAAATTAGCGAGAAAATTTGGAGTAACTTTTTCCTTAGTGTGATCAGCAAAATACAGCCCCCAACTGGCTCATATCACAAAGAGCATGTATAAAAAATCAAAAGCCCAGTCGTGAAGACTGAGCTTTTGAAAACAGATGGGGCAATATTCCCCGGAGGTTAGTTATAGATGGTAAACATAAAATCGATAGTCTGATTAGGGATACCACCCCAGCGTTATCAATTCCGGAAAATTAGCTAAAAGATTTTGAATAGCCTTTATCATCAGCGTTATGAGCAATACAGTAACCGACTGATAGCGTGAGCGTGTAGGATTTAGAGGTGAAAAAAATTACCTTTATTTATTTTTCGGCTTTTGCTAATGAATGATACATTTAGTAGCTGGCAAGAGTGGCTAACGGTATTAGCCTATCTAAGTTTCATGGTTTTCATCATCTGGCGTGTATTTACCGCACAGAAGAATTAAAAAAACTGCATATCAGCTTACCAGGGTCTTTTTGCTCAAATGGCAAAACAGTCCCATTTTGTTGCAATTTGACTTGCTCACGACAGTTGTAGACCTGAATAGGCCTTTTTACTCCATTCACACTCACAGTTGCTCTATATTCCCAATAATTTTTGGCACTTCGATTGATACTAAGAATGCAAATCTGCTGACCATCATGATTACGGCATATAGACGCATAAGATGGCAGTGCTACTGAGAACGAGAGTATCAATAGCAGCACAAAAATAACGTATTTGATCATGGTCATATTTGAAAGATTAACGCGATTTTCCGGTAGAGTTTACTAAGCTGAGTTGATACCATGCTGAAACAGCATCCTCAAAATTTGAGGGCAAGCAGCGTCTATTCATGAACCACGCCTTAACATAGGTGCAAAAAAAGTCAGTCTTAATGGCGAGCAAATTGCAACCCCACAAAAAATTCGAGCAGTCCTGCATTGTACGCTGTTTTGCTGCAATACTTCTTTGTGGTCAAGTCTGGCTGCATTTACTCCAAGGAAAAACTTACTACCGCAAGATTTTGCAACACATGGTGACTGCTGGGCCGACTTCTATCTCTCCAGTTCTGCTGGTGAGTGGTTTTGCAGGTATGATTTTTACGATTCAAACTGCAAGAGAATTAGTACGATTTGGTGCTGTCAATGCAGTGGGAGGTGCTTTTGCATTAGCTTTTTGCAGAGAACTAGCCCCAATTTTGACTGCTAGTATTCTTGCGGGACAAGTTGGCTCTGCTTATGCAGCAGAAATAGGAGCAATGCGGGTGACAGAGCAAATTGATGCACTGTATATGCTCAAAACTGATCCAATTGATTATTTAGTACTTCCAAGAGTAATTGCTTGTTGTTTAATGATGCCTTTTATGACAGTTTTTGCTTTATTTATGGGTATCATTGGTGGAGTTTTTGCCGGTTCACAGTTCTACCAAATTCTGCCAGAAACTTTTTTAGAGTCAGTCAGAAATTTTTTAGAACCATCAGATTTGTTTATTGTTTTGCTTAAAGGGTTTATTTTTGGAGCTTTAGTTGCTATCAACGGTTGTAGTTGGGGTTTAACAACAAAAGGAGGAGCCAAAGAAGTAGGAGAATCAGCAACAAAAGCAGTTGTAACTACTTGGGTATCAATTTTTATCATAGATTTTTTTCTTTCTTTATTGCTGTTTGAGCATCCTACATTTTGACCCTAAGTGTCAAAATATCCCGTTAAGTATCAAAATTGATAGTAAATTTCGGCAATTTACTTGATATTAAATTAATTTGTAGACTAGCGCACCCAAAGCTAAACCTGTCAATGAAAAGATAGATGTAATCACAAAAGCTAGCCCTTCTCTAAAACCAGCTGTTTGAAAGTCTATCTTGACTAATATAGTCGCAGAAAGGATGAGTAAGGTATCAAGAAATACCCGAAACCAGGCAAGCATGACGAAGAACAAGAAAGCCGCTAAAACGGCAACACCAAAAGACCTAGTATTTGATTTAAACAAAATAGTATAATAGCGTGCCATCTTCGACCAAGGAGTGGTCAACGTTATCAGTAAAAGTAAGATCACAACTACAACTACCAGCCACACAAACAAAGGGGGACGTGTTTCAGATATTACCCAGCCCAAGGTACTGTAGCTAAGCAATACTAGTGCTAAGGAAACCCAGGGAACTCTTTTCAAAATTGACATGGGTTTATATTTCCTGTACTGGGTGAAGCTATTATTCCACAAATTTGTGGGGTAATTAAAGGCTCTATTTTACTTGAGGATTTGATGAGTTGGTGACATTTGTCTACCCTCAACGATATTCAGGTATGAAACGCCTCTGGGTATCAGTGCGACAAGAAACCCAAAGCAAACCAAACGAAGTTATTTATATCTTGACTATCTTGGCTTAGACTGGTAAGTCTATCATCATATTTTTTATTGCTTCAATCAATAGGCTGTTATGCTCTGCCCAACAAAGCCAAACAAGTTTGCTCCAGAATTGCGACGTAAAGTGTTTAAATATGTTCTTAAACATTTGTAAACTATTAGCAGCCGAGTAGCCGCGTATCACATCTTGTTAAGGAATAATCATGAGACAACTTGTTATTGCTGAGCGCGTATGCCTCATTGGTCATATCGTGTCAAAGGCATTTGGACTGGTAGGGATGCTACTTGTAGTACCTCATGCCGAAATAATTTTAAACTTATCGCAGGTTGGAGAAACTGCCATACAGTTAAGTATGGCTGGTGGCGGTGTAGTTGATATCATTTTGGGAACGATCGCTGTCTCTATTTATGCCTACCGCTCACTAGGATTAGGAGCTTGGCTGGCTTTTATGCTGCCGGCTGTGTTTATATCTTTGGGCAGTGAACTACTGGGAACCAGCACGGGTTTTCCATTTGGTGATTATAGCTACTTGAGTGGCTTGGGTTATAAAATTGCGGGGCTAGTTCCTTTCACAATTCCTTTATCTTGGTTTTATGTTGGGCTGTCGTCTTACCTAATTGCTAGATCTGGTTTGAAAGTGGCTCAAAAACCCAGTTGGGGACGCCATATTGGTGCTATAGCTGTTGGTGCTTTGCTCTTTACTTGCTGGGACTTTGCCCTTGAGCCAGCAATGAGTCAATCGGCTTTGCCTTTCTGGTACTGGGAAAAACCAGGAGCTTTCTTTGGCACACCTTACCAAAACTATGCAGGTTGGTTTGGCACTAGCGCCCTGTTTATGAGTGTGGCAGGATTATTGTGGAGAAATACCTCGATTAAATTAGAGCGATCGCAGCTTAATCTGCCCCTAGTTGTTTATTTAACTAACTTTGCCTTCGCCGCAGGACTAAGCCTGGCTGCTGGGTTCTCCATACCTGTGTTACTGGGCTTATTTCTAGGTGTAGCTCCAGCTGTGGCGCTGTGGTTAAGAAGCTCAATCACACCCGCTCAAGTTGCTGTTGAACCAGCAACCAATGAAGTCTCAGTAGCGAGCATCAAAGTTGCTTTGAAGTAGGACTGGGGATTGGGGACTGGGGATTGGGGACTGGGGATTGGGGAGCAAAAGAATAATTATCTTTACCAATGCCCAATTGAGATTTGTATAGTCGGGATTTTAATTGTTAAGTATTTTGATAGTGGACAACGCCTTGACAGTAGAAAGCGCCATATCGCTTTTCTTGCTATTTATCCAAATACCAGCAACGGCGATTCTGTTTTCGCGCTTGCTGAAGGGGCCAAGACGCCTTCCTCCGATAGAACCCCAACAGCCAACACCAGAGCTTTTGGGTAGTGTTAGCGTTGTCGTTCCGACACTGAATGAGGTTCTTCGTATTAGCCCTTTATTAGCTGGCTTAAGTCGGCAAAGCTACGAAGTCCGGGAAATTATCGTTGTAGATAGCAAGTCTCAGGATGGCACTCCCGATTTAGTTAAAGCAGCACAGCAGCAAGATCCCCGCTTTCGCCTAATGACGGATGACCCCTTACCATCGGGTTGGGTGGGGCGTCCTTGGGCGTTACATAACGGTTTTTTGTATGGTTCAGAAGACAGTCAGTGGTTTATGGGACTGGATGCTGATATCCAACCCCATCCTGGTTTGATTGCTGGTTTAGTGAAAATAGCCGAAGCACAAGGCTATGATTTGGTTTCTCTTTCGCCCCAGTTTATCCTCAAATATCCAGGAGAGTGCTGGTTACAACCAGCTTTGTTGATGACTCTGCTTTATCGGTTTGACCCAGCGGGGATTAATACAGAGCAGCCAGAAAGGGTAATGGCTAACGGACAGTGCTTTTTATGCCGTCGTTCTGTTTTAGCGGCTGTGGGTGGTTATACGAGTGCGCGTAGTTCTTTTTGCGATGATGTCACCTTGGCACGGAATATTGCTGCTCAAGGGTTTAAGGTAGGCTTTTTAGATGGTGCGAAGGTACTAAAAGTGCGGATGTATGAGGGAGCAATGGAGACATGGAAAGAATGGGGGCGGAGTCTCGACCTCAAAGATGCATGTTCTCCTGCTCAGATATGGGGAGATTTATGGCTACTATCCGCAGTCCAAGGTTTACCCCTTTTAATCGTCCTTGCTTACCTCTTTTTCCCTCTTCCCACGCCACTTGCTACAACGGAGGGAACCTCGCAGTCGCCTGCGGAGGGAAACCCTCCCGCAGCGCTGCTCGCAACGCTGTGGCTCCTCTCCCCCTCTGCTCCTCTGCTCCTCTTATGGGGACTAAATTTATTTCTACTACTGATTCGCTTTGCAATGCTATTAGCGATCGCACCCTCTTATGATCGTAAAAGCGTCAAAGGTAGCTGGTTGTTCTGGCTTTCTCCTTTAGCTGACCCCCTAGCAGTGCTACGAATCTTCTTGTCTGCGTTCCGCACCCCACGCGAATGGCGAGGACGCAAATATAGTGCTGAGTGATTAGTGCTGAGTCAAGGGTCAAGGGTCAAGGGTCAAGAGTCAAGAATTATCTCCCCCTGCTCCCTGCTCCCTGCTCCCTGCTCCGTAACTCGCCCAACTCCTCACTCCTCACCTTCACCTCCCACTTTATCGCCGCGTTCCAGTTCCCAAAGAATTTGATTGCCTTCACGACGTACCCGTGATACTATCCAGTTTCGCCAGCGCCACTGATCTCCTCGACTAGTGACGGCGCTAGCGTGGACATCCATTAAGTCTGCTAGTTCAGAACTGGTGATTAAATAACCTTTTTCGGCAATTTCATCAGCAATACGCAGAGTTTCGATTAAGCTGCGGAGTTGCGAAACCCTCATCTCAGGCAGTTTTTCGTCATTTGTGGCTGCGGCTGTCCCAGTTGATGGTTCCATAATGGTTATTTCTGATGTAGAAATACTGATTTCTTGTGTGCTTTTGTCAATTATTGTAGAGTTTGCTTTAAAGTCAGATACTTTTGCTACATTTAGTTCACTTTGGGAATGTAAAGATTTATGAGAATGTGTGGGCAATAATTGTTGTAGGGATGGGATTTTGCCACTAGCATAGGTGCGAGCAATCACATCACAACGTTCGTTGCCTATGTTACCAGAATGTCCTCGGACGTGTTGCCACTTTACTAATCGGCTATTAAGTTCATCAAGGGTTTCCAAAAGGTCTTGATTTTGGACGGGGTTCCCATCTGACTTTTTCCAGCCTTTCTTTTTCCAGCCTGTAATCCACTTGGTAACGCAGTTAATCAGATATTCGCTATCGGTATAAAGGGTTACGGGTTCAGTTTGTCCAGACGTTTCCAAAAATTTTAGGGCAGCGATCGCAGCTTGCATTTCCATCTTATTGTTTGTGGTATGCGGGGATGCATCGCCCATTTCGTGAATTGAGCCATCGCTAAAGTAAACAACGACACCCCAACCGCCAGGCCCAGGATTACCAGTACAAGCGCCATCAGTATATATGCTTTGAATTATATGTTGGGTTGGCATGGTGAGAACATGGAACTGCAAAGGACACACAGATAAGTTTGAGCAGCGGATTTTGGTAAATAATATTCACGCTATTATACTGGCTAGTACTCCAACTCGTTAATAATCGATATTTTGAACTTTTTGTAAAAGTTGTGTAACTGCTTGTAGAATTATTTCTCGCTGATCTATCCAAACAAAATGACCGCTCTTTTCTGCTAATAATTGTTGGCAGTCAGTTGAAAGCAATAGTAAATTAGAGTGCATTTTGTTACGAAGCTTATCGGCTGATTGGATCGAAAAATAAAGCCTTCCCAAGGAAGGCTTTAAAAAAGTATTTGCTTTGATATTAATAATTGGAATCATGCCAAAATCGTTAGCTTTTTGGACTTGATAACTACTGGCATTCAAACTCCACATTTCTCTAAACATAGTTAGCCAATGTTTTGCAGAGTAAAAAGATGTTTTAACGATTGTTAATGATGTAGGCGAAAACTGGCGAAGTTCCTTTTTGATAATTTCAAATGCACCCAGTATACCTAAAAAGCGAACAATTCCTAATGTAGCCCCAAGCGATGCGATCGCAAAAGAAATTGAGAAAAATAATTTCAATAGCTGGAGACTAATTGGCATCGCTAACATTAATTTTTCATGCAAACCATCTGTTAAAATCATTCCTACTACTTCTTCAGGAAAATGATGAGCATATAGACGCATATTATAAGTACCGAATGAGTTCCCTACTAAGATGTAAGGCGGCTCAATTTCTGCTTTGATTAAAAGACCATGTAATTCTTTGACAATCTGTTCACTAGTACGCGGTTTCCAATTTGATTGGCTCCAACCATATCCGGCTCTGTCATATATACAAACTCGTGTAAGTTTAGCTAATTCTTCTACCAGTAAATATCCCTCTATTCCTCCAAGGCTATGATCTAAAACTATCGTTATATTTCCTTCGCCAGCGCAATATATATGTAATTGATGACCTTCTACATCAATCAACTTACCTAATGGCTTCGTATGTAATTTTTCTTGTCTGCTAGCAATTGTATGATATACAGTTATGCCTAGTAAAAAGAATGATTTCCAGTTAAATAAAGCGAATAAAGTTGATATCAAAAATTTACTTTCTCCAAATGAATATGCTTTTCCCTAGCTTCTATGAATGATAATTATCAATCACCTCTTGCATAAACTTACTCCAGATTTCATTAGGAATCCAAATCTGATTTAAATCCTGCTTAGCCTCTTCATCATTCATGCCTTTATGAAGACGGCGATAAAGATACATAAAAGCGGAAACTCTCTTATTAGCAGCACAATGGACTAATATTTTTTTATTGGCGTTTGCTTCCAAGGTGCTAAAAAACTCTGTTATATCTTTAATAGTAGGATTTTCCCAAAGCACAGGAATATGTACATACTCCATGCTTTGAGATTCTACGATTTGCTTTTCATTAGGTAAAGCATTACTCGATGTTGGCAGTGCTAAATTGACAATTAATTGGTATCCTGATTGTTTAATTGCTGCAAACTGTTTTGCGGTTGGTTGTCCGCAAGTAGCAATTGCGTCTGATAGCTGAAGAAAGTTATCTATATCTTCAAGAGATTTTGTAGACATATTTACAATTTCCTTGATTGTTGTTTTAGCTCAATTTTCGTATAAAGTACCATCTTTGTGTGTGAAAATTCGACCTCCATCAGCAGCAGATTTAACCATCAAGTCATCATCTGGATAGCAAGCTTCATCGTCGGGACTTCTATCCCCAACTTCTAAATACACTACTACTGCATTGGAGTAATTCACTAGTTGGTGTCCATCTGCTTCTCCTGCTGGAAAAGCTGCCATCATTCCCGGTTTAAGGATTTGCTTTCCTGCATTGTTGACTAGCGTCACTTCACCTTCTATGACATAAATAAACTCATCTTGGCAGGTATGCCAATGTCTGAGAGCAGAACAGCTTCCTGGCGCAAGAGTGACTAAGTTGACACCAAAATTTTTCAATCCCGCTGCATTTCCTAATGCCTGTTTCGCTCGTCCTACCACAAGAGGCTGAAATTTATTTGGATAAATCGAAGTTGTCCGAGTTGGTACATTTTCTGGGTTAATAATCATTTGTAATTCCTTTAAATGATTGGTTTTCCTCTATACATTAACTGAATTTCTCCCACATTAGTTGTGAAGCCACAACGTTCATAAAATGGGATCATTTTTGGTAAACAGTAAAGAGCAATATTTTCAACTGCGCTTAACTGGGGATGATTAATCACTGCATCTAGCAATTTATTGCCAAGTCCCATATTTCTATAGTTCTGCTTGATGATGACATCATAAATAGTTGCTCTATATACAAAGTCAGTAATAACGCGAGCAAACCCAATCAATTGTTCGCTGTCATCTACTAAAGCAATAATAATATCTGATGCGCTCAACATTTTAACAACTTGCTGATATGTACGGTTTTTACTCCAAAATTCATTTTTGTACAATTCTACTAGTTCTAAAATCTGATTTTCATTCAACTTGGCAATAATTTTGTAAGTCATGAGCAATTTACAAGTGAAAATAAAATGTTTGCTTTAGAGAACTTTATTTATTTAACCTTAACTTTTGTATTTTCAAAACTTGTTATGTAGCGGTTCCCATTCAGATACGGTACAACATTACATCACCAGGTGCAGGGGCATGGCAGCCATGCCCCTACGGGTATACTTCACGCGAGAACCGCTATATCCTGAAAAAGCCATTTAAAACTCTACAAAGAGCGATAGACCGCTAACTGCGAACATAAGTGTTATCTAATACTTGGCTGCTATCTGTATAAATATTTAAATAACGTTCATATCTCAAGAATGTGCAGTTTGCTGATTGTCCTTTGCATAGATGATGTTGCACAGAGTTTTTTGCGCTATCATGATAACGATTCTCATTATTTGTGAGTTATGGTCAGTTCTCTAACCCAGTCCCAGGAGAAATTAACTTGTACAAATTCGCCACACCTGCGTTCACCTCTTGGCGATCGCTATGCAAAATTCCTTTTTGGGAACTCAACTTAATAGCGATCGCCAACGACCAATTAGAGCAGTTTTTGGCTCATTGAAGAGATTTTCCTTTTCTGACAAGTTTTTATATTTAATAACTCTACAAGAGGATAGCACATGAACACTTTCAAAGAATCAGCTACTAATACTATTCTTGATATTCCTAAAAAGGGAATGCCTGTTACCATCATCACTGGATTTTTAGGTAGTGGTAAAACTACCCTGCTCAATCAGATTCTCAAGAACAAACAAGATTTAAAAGTGGCAGTACTCGTTAATGAGTTTGGCGATATCAACATTGATAGCCAATTATTAGTTTCTGTAGACACAGATATGGTAGAACTCAGCAATGGCTGTATTTGTTGTACAATAAACGATGGCTTAGTTGATGCTGTTTATCGTGTTTTAGAAAGAGAAGATCGCATAGACTATTTAGTCATTGAAACCACGGGTGTTGCTGATCCTTTGCCAATTATATTAACATTTCTGGGCACAGAATTGAGAGATTTTACTAATCTCGATTCTATCCTCACCTTAGTAGATTCTGAGGTTTTTAATGCAGAACATTTTCAGAGTGAAGCAGCTTTAAAACAGATAACTTATGCAGATATTATTCTCTTAAATAAAGTTGACCTCGTTAGTTCAGAAAAACTCAAAGAATTAGAAACTTACATCTACGAAATGAAGGTGGGAGCGAAAATTTTACATACTCAATATGGACAGGTTTCGTTACCATTAATTTTGGATGTGGAGTTGACTCCTACAGATGAATATACTTCTCTTGCTCAAGAAGACAACCACGAGCATCACCATGATCATGAACATGAGCATCATCATCATGAACATCACTCACATCATTTAGACAATGATGGATTTGTTTCGGTTTCTTTCCAAAGCGATCGCCCTTTTGATATCCACAAGTTTGAGGAATTTCTTACTGGACAAATGCCACAAGGTGTGTTCCGCGCTAAAGGTATTCTTTGGTTTAGTGATAGCGACTTACGCCATATCTTTCAACTCAGTGGCCCTCGTTACAACTTACACGCTGATGACTGGCATTCTTCGCCTAAAAATCAGCTAGTTTTCATTGGACGGAACTTGGAGACGAGTGAAATTCACAATCAGCTTCATAAATGTTTGGTATGATTAAGAAGTGTAAAGATATGTTACACTCAGTCACTAGTTAGCGGTCAATGGCAACCGATATCTGACTACAGACTAATTTGTCAAACATTTCTACAAGACTCAAAAAATGACTCTATCGATTCGTCCCGATCTAACTTCTGCTGATCAAATACTGTCATCTTTAGCAACTCCGCAACAGCAAACTGTAACAGAAGCAGAAATGATGCAAGCTGTGCGTACTCTGTTGATTGGATTAGGAGAAGACCCAGACCGTGAAGGACTAAAAGATACTCCCAAAAGGGTGATGAAAGCATTGCAGTTTCTCACCAAGGGATATCATGAATCTTTGAATGAACTGCTAAATGGAGCAGTATTCACAGAAGATGCCAATGAAATGGTGTTGGTTCGGGACATCGATATTTTTAGTTCCTGCGAGCATCATATTCTGCCGATAATTGGTCGCGCTCATGTTGCCTATATTCCCAATGGCAAAGTGATCGGATTATCTAAAATTGCCCGCATTTGCGAAATGTATGCACGACGCTTACAAGTACAAGAACGTTTGACAGTACAAATTGCTGATGCATTGCAAGGCTTACTCAAACCTCAAGGAGTAGCAGTTGTAGTAGAAGCCACTCACATGTGCATGGTGATGCGTGGTGTTCAAAAACCCGGTTCTTGGACTGTAACTAGTGCGATGCGCGGTGTTTTTGCAGAAGATGGCAAGAGTCGTGAAGAATTTATGAATTTGATCCACCACAATTCTAATTTTCGTTAATTAACCTCGGTTGAGTTAAATGTATATTTAGCGAGCGCTATGGGTGTAGAGATGGGATTCCTGTCTCTACATCGTTGATGAATTAAAAATTAAAATTTATTCTAGTTTAATTTGAAGCAACAAGAGGTGCATCAGACGAAGAATTTTGCTGAAAGCGATCGCATTCACAATACACTGCAAACACCCGATATCCCGTTAATTGACAGACTCGATAGTACAAATCTTTAGCATTCCTGATGGACATCTACTTGAATTGTAAGATTTAATCAGATATTGTGAGCAATCAAGATTGTTTTCTAAGGAAGCCAATGAATAAATTTATACTAAGTTTACTTTCTTCTCCAGTGCTAATTAGCTCTATTCTTTCTATGGGAGTAATGCTTAATCAAGCACAAGCTACAGAGCCAGAAGCCAAAAATACAGACCGCCTATCTTGCATACGCAATTACCATAAAGTTGGTTTTGTATGTGCTAGGGCTTCTGTATTGGCTGAAATCCCTAACTATCAGCCTGAAGTAGAGTTTTCTCAAAATGATGTCCCTATGCTAGAGTTTAACGTTGAAGAGAGCGAAATGGCGGTCGTTTTATTTAACTGCGACTGTCCTGCTTGTATAAATTCTTTACGTCAGATGCGTGGCGCAACACCCTTGGTTTATTAGTATTTCACCAGCGACTACAAAGCAAAATCTATAAACATTTGTGAGGGCACAACATCTGTTGTGCCCTTAATGCGTGTCTATTCAAACGAAAACCACTATCTAGGAAGATTAGCAACCGCCAGCCCAAGTTACCCATTTATGAGATAAACCTATATGCAAAACTCCCCCAATCATCTCTTGTTCAGTGATGATTGCCCCTGTTAAATCTGCACCATAAAGGTCTGCTTCATTAATATTGCTGCCAATTAAATTTGCCTTTTTGAGATTGGCATGACTTAAATCTGCTCCACTCATTTCCGCCTCACTGAGGTTTGCACCAAGCAAGTTTGCCAAAGCTAAATTTGCACTCCGCAAATCTGCACGACTCAGGTTAGTTTCTTGCAGATTTCCTCTAATTAAGTCTGCACCAATCAAGTTTACTTCACTCAAGTTTGCACCACTTAAGTTGGCTCTGCTAAGTTCCGCATCAGTCAAGTTTGCCCGACTAAAGTTACATCCACTCAAGTTGGCTTGAGAAAGGTCAGCACCACTCAAGTCGGCTTCAGCCAAATTTGCACCACTCAAGTCAGTTTCAGTTAGGTTTACTTGATGCAAATTTGCTTTATTGAAATTCCGTTCTCCTGCTGCATATAGATTCAGGAGCCTATTAGCGTCCATATTGTCACCTCGTAATGTCTATAGGTAAATAAGTTTAGTGAATTAACACTACCCACACACCAAAGACGATTTGTTGAGTTGCCAGCAATCGGAACTTTAGCTAAAACTTGTAATCTTATTTTGCTATATATTTTGAATATTTAGACGTTTACTTAATGGAAATATACTTGATACGCTGCTAACAAGTAATTGGGATCTTTTTTGTATTTCTGTTTGAATGAGAATAATTACTTAACTACCACCAGCATATTAATTATGAATAAATTGATTTTATAAATTAATTTACAATACTAGAACAAAATAGATATAAAATTATGTAGTTACTATTTTTATCCAGCTAGATTAATTGAAAAAGTTTAGTTTCAGCTAAAACTTTAAAAAGAAAACATTGAGTTTTTTGATATAAACTATTTAAATCAAAAATTGGCTTCTAGGCTTGTGATCGCCTTTATACAAATTCAATAAACGCCACTAAATTTAATGGTATATTTGATTAAGAGTCTCATCAAATAAAAGCCATGACACAATTGAATTCTCATCAAAAACCCCGTCGAGGAAGATTATTTCCAGAACTAACTATCTCTCCTGAAGAACAAGCCAAACGCCAAGCCGAACTAGAAGCGTTTCAGCAGCGAGGCCGTGTAATTTTTGAGAAACTTCGCCCACAGTTAATCGAGAAGCACTATAACTGGTTTATATACATTGAGCCAGAAAGTGGAGACTATTTCATTGCTCCAGATAGCATGGTGGCTGTACAGCAAGCAATTGAAAAATACCCGCAGCGTCGATTTGCAACTTTCCGGCTAAATGAGACTGGAGTCTGTGGTCGGATATGATCCAAGGTGAGTTTGATGAGATTGGTCAGTTATTTTTTAAAATTGAGTTGATTGCTGCCACTGGAGAGGTATTACCAGTCATGGCGTTACTTTATACAGGCTCAACAGAGTGGCTGGCTATTAATTAACCAGAATTTAGAAGCTCTTGAGTGGCTTAATGTTGGAACAAGAGACGTGGTAACTGGAAAAGGTGAAATCACTTTTAATACTTACTTGGGAACAGTAGTATTAGATGCACAAGAGTTTACTGTTGAAGTCGTTGCTGGCTCTGAATTTAGGGAGATTATATTAGGATTGCCTTGGTTAAGAAATCGGCGGCTAGTAGTAGATTTTCCAGCAGGAGTATTGACTTTAGGATAGAGGCGATCGCATTATTCATAGTGACTCAATAGATAAACGCTAAAATTTATTAAAAGTACGGAAAAGTAAAAAAAGAGTTAAATCTAGAGTGCCTTCATGACCGCTGATTTGAATACGGCTACACCTGATTTTATAAGCACCCTATCCCAGGCTGCGGCTGCGTATCGACAACACAGAGGCACACGTCCTAGTGCTGAAATATTAGTAAATGCATTATTACAAGCCGAAAAAGCAGCCAAGCAACAACGGTTGACTTACTCGTTTGAGTCTCTTTTAGGTAAATGGCGACTTTGCTTTGCTACTGGTACTAAGAAAGTTAGAGAGCGAGGGGGAATTGTACTAGGTAAAGGTTTGTATGTGCCTAAATTGGTAACAATCCATATTTCTTTTAGTGCCATAGAACAAGATTCAGGCAAAGGCGAAATTGCTAATCAAGTTCAATTAGGCTCAATATTGTTGAAGCTCACGGGGCCAGTACAATATTTAGATAAGAAAAATTTATTGGCGTTTGACTTTAACCACATGTTCATCAGTCTGTTTGGTCGTATGATTTACAACAAGCAGATTCGTTCTGGTAAAATTCAATCTGAGGATTTCTATAACCAGCCCATAGCTAAACTACCCTTCTTTGCCTTCTTTTTAGTAACAGAAGATTTCATTGCAGCTCGTGGTCGTGGGGGAGGGTTAGCACTCTGGATTCGAGAAACTTGAAGAGATGAGAATAGAAGTTATGGCTTTGGCGTTAACGATTCTGTTTACAAGTTATTGACTACAGACTTATTTTGTGGTGTAAACCCCAATATTTCTAAAAGCGATCGCTCCATAACTTTACTCACAAGCTGATTGCCTTGCAAGTTGAGGTGAATATGATCGTGATACCAGCTTTGTGGATTGGTAGTTGAGTTAAATATTGGCAGAAAATCTATATAAGTAATTTGTTGTGCTTGTGTAAAATCACTGAGGCGCTGACGTGCTTTAATTTCGTAATCGCGGGAACCTGGTTCGCCAAGTTCTCGGAGTAAGGGAGTCATAACTAGGAGAAATTTACTGTTGCTTTGACGAGTCAACGCTTGAATTTTAGCTATTGCTTCTAGATTGAAACCAACGCGATCGCCTGGTTCATTATTTACTGCTTTCATTTCGGGAATTGGCTTTTGTGTGAAGACATAACGCCGTAATACTTCCACTAATGCGAGAAGAGGTTTACTATCTGGATAGTTGCGATCGCGTCCCACTGGGAAAGAAGTGGGAGCAGTAGCATACAAATCATCGGTATTAATTAATAACACCACTGCCTGCGCGTTAAAATTGCTAAACTTCTCTAAATAAGCTAATTCGTTTCTTGGGCCCCAAGAGTTAGCTGAAGCATTCAGCACTTCTACTTCCTGGTAATTCTGATTGATTGCTGATGTTAAAGAACGCATCATCAAGCTGGATATTGTATTAGCTTGATCTGTCCACCAACCGCCATTAGCGATCGAGTCCCCTAAGAGTAGCACTCGTAGTGTAGAGGGTGCAGGTGTCTTTGGGATTGGCGCACCTCGCATAGAATACTGATTAATCTCAATGCGATTACCAAAGCGCCGGGTACGCTGGTTAGGAGCTAACAAATAACCTATTTCTGCATCGCCAATATAAATTAGCGGATTACCAAAGCCAAAGAGCGATCGCAATCCGATCTCTATTGCCACAAAAAATCCCACAACTACTGCCAAAATTACGCTTAGCATCACTTTCACCTCAGAATTTTTAAAATCTTGCTAAAATTAAAGTAATAAATTATACTATTATTTGTTTTATTACCTGACTGGCAAACAGTCAATGATATTAAGTGAAATTACGTTAAACTATCAACGTATCAGTTAAAATCATGTATAAATAAACGAACTACGTCTAAAGGAGTAAGTAATTTTGGGGATGGAAAAGTTGCAAACTTTAAACAAAATAGTATTAGGAATTTAACATTGTCCGCAAATAGAAGGACTACAATCAAAACGGACAAATGCTTCACGCTGTGACGAAGGAGGAATTATCAAGCTATGTCCGACTTAAATCGCGGAATTATGAAATTTGAGGGTGCAGATTCACCAAAAGTAGTCACTATTTCTACTGTGTTGCTTTTGGGGTCGATCGCCGCTCTGATCATTTGGGCCCTGCAAGCCGCCTATGCGCTAAACTAAAATCATCAGTAGCTTAAAAGGACATTGGTGAAAACGGTTTCCGTCGTAGCCAAGTGTCCATTGTGCAACTAATAAATAAAAGCCCCTGACAACCATCAAAATTTCATAAAAACTTTAGATATGAGATTTGAGATTTTAGATGGAAAATTTAAATCCGTCTTGAAAAGTTTGCTAGGTCGGGAAACCCTCTTTACGACTTTTCGTAAAATCCAAAATCCACAATGTTTGACCTTTGGGGCGCTTTAGTTATTTTAATTGCCTGTCCCCTCTTGGGCGGATTACCACTGATTGGGTGGATCACCTCCGCTCTGAAACAGAAGCAATTATCGCAAATTGGTACGGGAAACGTTAGTGTCTCCGCTGCGTTTTACCACGGTGGCACATTCGTAGGTATTCTGGCAGTTTTGTCAGAAGCTTTAAAAGGAATTGCAGCAGTATTGCTTAGTCGTGCTTTCTTCCCAGCGGGATCGCCTTGGGAATTGATTGCCCTCATAGCCTTGGTAATCGGTAGATACTGGATGGGCAAAGGGGCAGGCACGACAAATGTTGTTTGGGGATTTGTGGTACACGACCCACTTGTGTCAGGATTTACACTTTTTTTTGCAGCCATCAGCTTTTTGATCCTGCGCTCAAGACAGATAGTGAAATTTGGGGTTTTGATTTTATTGCCCTTGTTTGTGACATTTCTGCACGTTGGTGATATCCCCAGAATGATGGCTGTTACCGCCCTGGCTGGGTTACTGGGCTGGATTTACACAAGAATTCCCGATGACATGAACCTCTCAGCCCAAGAGGCACAAACAGAGTCGCAACCAATGTTGGAATTTTTGCGTGGCGATCGCGCTATTCTCTCTTTAGACGAAGAGTTAGATGCTGCCATAGTTGGAGAAAAAGCAGCCACACTATCTCAAATTAAGCGCTGGGGCTACCCAGTGCCCAAAGGGTGGGTACTTGGCCCAAGTGATGATCCCGCGTCAACAGAATTTCTCCAGCCATCAGAACTATCACCCTTGGTGGTGCGTTCCTCCGCCATTGGAGAAGATTCAGAACAAGCCTCCGCCGCTGGCCAGTATGAAACGGTTTTGCATGTTACTAGCCAGCAGGAGTTACAAGAAGCGATCGCTCAAGTTCAAGCTTCCTACAACCATCCATCTGCTGTACAATATCGACGCGATCGCGGCTCAGATGATACAGCAATGGCAGTGCTGATTCAACAACAAGTCCAGAGTGTATATTCGGGAGTAGCTTTCAGCCGCGATCCCATTACTCAGCAAGGTGATGCGATCGTCATTGAAGCCCTTCCAGGTAGCCCCACACAAGTTGTCTCCGGTAAAGTCACACCAGAACAATATCGCGCTTTTGTTGTTGAGACAGAAAATTTTTCCTCTGTCCAATTAGAAGGACAAGGACGAATCCCACAAGCATTAATTAAACAAGTAGCATACTTAACTCGCCGCCTCGAAAAGCGTTATCACGGCATTCCTCAAGATATCGAGTGGAGTTATGACGGACAAACACTGTGGGTGTTGCAAGCTCGACCGATTACCACCTTACTACCCATCTGGACGCGTAAAATTGCCGCTGAAGTGATTCCTGGCGTGATTCACCCTTTAACTTGGTCGATTAATCGTCCCTTAACTTGTGGAGTTTGGGGAGAAATTTTTACTTTAGTTTTAGGCGAACGCGCCCTTGGCTTAGATTTTAACGAAACAGCAACTCTACATTACTCTAGAGCTTACTTTAACGCATCTTTCTTAGGAGAGATTTTTCGCCGCATGGGATTGCCGCCGGAAAGTCTAGAGTTTTTGACTAGAGGAGCCAAAATGAGCAAGCCGTCTTTGGAGTCAACCTGGGAGAATTTACCAGGACTGACGAGGTTGCTAAGGCGGGAATTAAATTTAGACCAGGACTTTAAGCAGGATTATCACAAACGATTTATTCCAGAATTGTCGCAACTGGCGCAAGAAGATATGGATGCTTTAGATGCATCCAAGTTGTTGGCCAGAATTGACCTCATCTTAGAGTTGCTGCATCGTGGGACGTACTACAGCATTCTGGCTCCCTTAAGTGCGGCATTAAGACAGGCAATTTTTCGCGTCAAAGATGGGAAAATTGACAACAGCGTTTCCCCAGAAGTGGGAGCATTGCGATCGCTCAGTGCTTTAGCCGCAGATGCTAAACAGATATTAGTTAAGTTTGAGCCAGGTAAAGTATTTGAGGAGTTGGCGCAAACCCCAGAGGGAGAGAAAATTTTACAACAGTTTGACGAGTTGCTTCAGGATTATGGCTATTTAAGTGAAGTGGGAACTGATATTTCCGTTCCCACTTGGCGAGAGAATCCTCAACCAGTCAAGCAGATGTTTGTGCAGTTGATGCAGGGAAATGAACCACAAACTGACGCTGTTGACCAGATTAATCTCGTCTTACCAAAAAAGCAAAAGCGCTCTTTTGTACAGCGACGTGTAGATCTTAAAGGACGAGTCACCGAAGTTTATTCGCGACTATTAGCTGAATTGCGTTGGAGTTTTGTAGCTTTAGAGAAAATTTGGTTAAAATCAGGTTTGCTCAAGAAAACTGGGGATATCTTTTTTCTCGAATTTGATGAAGTGCGGCGTTTAATTGCGGGTTCTGATTCCAAGTTGATGGCTGGGTTAGTTAAATTAGTGGAATTAAGGCGATCGCAATTCGTCCAAGATAGCGAGTTTAATCAAATACCGCTTTTAGTCTACGGCAATGCACCACCTCACCCCTTAGCTCCTTCAGCGATTTACTCTGACCAAATTTTACAAGGTATTCCCGCCAGTCACGGACAAGCTGAAGGGCGAGTGAAAGTGTTGCGAAATTTACAAGATATACCAGAGATTGATCGAGAGACGATTTTAGTAGTTCCTTACACAGATTCCGGCTGGGCCCCGTTTTTAGTAAGGGCTGGAGGCTTAATTGCTGAAGCTGGTGGACGACTTTCTCACGGGGCGATCGTGGCGCGTGAGTATGGGATTCCCGCTGTCATGGATGTTCGCGGTGCTACATGGCTCCTGCAAGATGGTCAACGAGTACGGATTGATGGCTCTAGGGGTATTGTGGAACTATCCAACGATTTAAGACCAGAATGATTAGTACTTCCCTCAAAGACTTACCAGAAGAGTCTGTTTCCCACAATCCCGAAATCAAGAAAAAAGTCATGTTAAGGTTTGGCGATTTACCTCACCTGACTAACTTTTCTCAAGCACGTTTTGCACCAGGACAAAGCGCACCAGGACACGCGCATCAGGATATGTGTGAAGTTTTCTTTGTGGAAGCTGGTTCAGGCGTAATTCACATCGACGGTAAAGAAAACCCTTTGCTTCCTGGAACCTGTGTAGCGATAGAACTGGGGGAAATTCACGAAATAGTTAATACTGGCTCAACTGAGCTTGTTCTGACTTACTTTGGTTTGCAGGTGGAAGCGGAAAACAGAGAAAAACCATCCACTCGCATCGAATGAAATTCAAACCCAAAATCACGATTGCTACATCACCTGGCGTTGCTGATTAATGGGATGAATTTTGTTTCGCGCAAAAGCGAGCTAGTGCGTTGCGGGATACACAGATTTCTCGTAGGGGTACGGCATTGCCCATACGTGTCAACTTAACGTGAAAGCCTAGTCTGATAAACATTTCAAACTTTTTCTATGTACCAAGCATCAGCTATGACGACAGCCACTTAACCCAACGCTGGGTAGTCATGGTCAACGGTAAAGAAGTATTTCGTGCCAACACCCCAATACGCTGTCATCGCTACATCTGCACTCACTATAATAGATGGCACAGGACGTATTCAGGAATTGGAACACGCCGGAGAGCAGCGTCCTCAAGAGCAATGGAATAATACCATGACTGCTCAGGCTACCAAAGTTTTGAACAAGCAGATCAAGCGCTCGCTGGAGAAAACTATTGACTTGCGATGCCGAAGGCGGGCGCTTACGCCATCGCTCTCTGTTGAAGCACCAAAGGAGAATGCCACCGAATGCTTACGACTAATGGGCATGGACTTGTGGAATCTAGCAAGTGCCATGAATAATGCCCAAGCGCTTAAAATAGTCCTGTACTCAACTGCTCCTAAAGAATGGTAGGTGTGAACCTGCTTGCTCCCTTGAATCTTCTCTAACTACATCCCTGTATTTTCTGTAGTGCTTGGCTGTTCTGTAGGGGGAGGAGGAACCACCGGGGATGTTGGCTCTTCATCTAGAGTGATTGGAGGTTCGGGAACTTCAGGTTTATCTGAGGAGCCTGGTTTTGGTATGTGTAATGGTGTTGCTGGCTCTATTGTTTTCTGCGATGACTGTTCTGACAATGACTTCATCTTAACTGCCAACCAAAAAATGTCTGCTATCAATCCTATGCTCAAGCGGTAATCTAAATAAAATATACCGACTTCATAATCTAATCTCGCGGCAATATATGCGTTTTAGCCGCAAAAACCTTTGATTTTCGCAATAAGCGGATAAAATTGTGAGAAAATTGAACTCGTGATTTATACCAAATTCTCAATTGATCAAAGTCAATTTTATGAAAAACAACCATGTTTTACTGACCTTAATCTTATTGATTTGCACTGCTGCGCCTCAAAAAGCTCTAGCAGATGAGGTTTGGAAAACGGAAGAATATAAAGTGGTTTATCAAGAAGATCGCAATAAAACTGCTGTGTGGCGCTATGGTCGCGATGGAGTAATCTTCATTGATGGTTTGGCAGGAGTGTTTAATGACCGAGGCTCATACAATGGCTATTGGGTACAAAAGTCTTCATCGGTGCGTTGCGATACCTATAGAGAAGGGGCAGACGGTAAACCTACTTATCATTGGGGCAGATTTAAAGTCACTTTCATTGATCCTAAATTCCCCTCCCGTTGGAAAGCTGATATTAGCCTTTGCGATCGCGATCCTATGATGACTTTAAACGGTACACCTATTACACAGTAATCACCAAGCTAAAACATTTGCAACTGTTTGGTGGCTCTAAACACTTATGGCAAATAACTTGATTTTGTTAACCAACCTGTTTATTGAGCGAAACTTTATTATTTAGTCTAAAGTCCAGTCACACTATAGATTGGCGATTCACCACAGAGAATGTTTGGATAAATTGAAGTGTTGCAGTTTAGACTTGTCCGGCTGCTAATACTAAATCTGCGGTCAAATTCAGCATAGGGAAAATCACTGATTTGATTGGCTCTGTCCCTTGAAATACAGATTCTTCATTATAGTCCATCTACCAGAGTTAGCAGGGTTATTCGGGCTTTCTGAGCATCAATAATCCAGTATTCAGGGATACCCCGTGCTGCATACTCAGAACGCTTGTAGCGGTAGTCTCTATCCTAATTCACCTTTTTTGGGGACACAACCTCAACTACCATTGTTGGAGAAGGCATCTCTGGGGTGATCGTTGCTCGTTTTCCTGCAATCGCCTCCAATAACTCTTGTGTAAATATCATCAAATCCGGTAGTCGCACACGAGTCCGGTTGCCTATCACCACAAGTTCTGTATCTTTATGGCGAATCAGTTGAATAGGAACAAACTTAAGAAATTGCGACAGCAGATAGAGAGAGATTAAGTTATTTCTATCGCTTTCTGGTGGCATTTCAACCAACTCTCCATCCACAAGTTCATACTTAGTATCCGTGCCATTATCATGGGCAAGGTACTCATCAAGGGTAAGTTTCTTGACTGCTGTGCTCATAAACTCTTTACTTGAGCATTATTCTTAAATACATATTTTACTTGATCAATAACTATGCTTGATTTAAACAAAATCCAGGCTATTGCTCAATCCTATTCTCCTCAAGAACTCTTTGCAGCATTGGTTTGGCAGCGCCAATTCAATCAGTTTAATGGCGAACAAGTGATTACTGACCTTTCACAGCATACAGATTTATGGGCAAGCTTTCTGTTTACCAAACCAATCTTTGCACCAGATGAAAACGGTCTGAGCTTTGGTGGCGTGATCGATACACTCTTGGCAATGGCCAACTATCGTCCCATGCCTGAAACTAGCATTATCCATTTCGTTGCTTATCCTGCCGATACACTCTACATCCTGACCCAAAACCAAGACACAAAAGTATCTCAGCTTTTAGATTTAGGTAAAAAGTGGCGCGCTGATTCGGTAGAAGTAACTGATGGCACGAATGAGGAGTATAGTTTTCGGCTGAAGCGTCAACTGAGAACTCGATTAGAAGGTAATGATATTCAACACCCCCGTGATGCAGTCGTTGTTTGTTATTGGTGGGATTGAAATAGTACACAGCGATGGCAACCGTTAAGTAACCCTTCCTTGATAACTCTCAACTACTGACATACTCCAGCACTCCTTCCCACTAAGAGTGCCACGCCGTCTCGACTAACATTTCCTTACCGTTGGTGAATTGGATGAATTCTTGCCCAAAGGCAATAAAACATATCAGCAACTAGGCGATTATATACATCATACCGCCACTTGGAAACTGCGGCATTCGACCGTTCATTGGCAATTCTTCTTTCCTTTACTGATAATAGTTTTAGAGCTAATTATTTAAGAGGTTGATTGTGGTCTTTGCTCAAACCAGTCACCCAGATGTGATAATAACTCGCCTGACGTTAGACGAGTATCGGGCTATGGAACAAACAAACCCAGAACGCCATGAATACCGCAACGGAGAGATTATTACTATGTCGGGAGGTTCGGAATCTCATAGTGCGATCGCCAGCAACTTCTTAATTTACTTAGGGTTTTTACTAAGAGACACCGATTTTCGTTTGCATAGCAGCGACTTGCGAGTTTGGATTCCTGAATATCAGTGTGGAACTTATACCGATTTGATGGTTGTTAATGGTGAACCAGAGTTCAATGGCAATCGCAATGATGAAATTCTCAATCCAATGCTTATTGTCGAAGTTCTATCGCCCTCTACCGAAGCTTATGACCGAGGCGAAAAGTTCAGAAAATATCGCTCTGTTGTCAGCTTTTGTGAATATCTGCTTGTAAGCCAAACTGAACCATACATTGAGCAATATCACAACGAGGATCGTAATAGTAATGATCGCTGGCTATGGCAAGTTCACTCTCACCTTGAGCGAGCGATCGTTCTGCACAGTTTAAACGTAGAAATTCCCCTGACTGAAATCTATCGTCGCATTAATTTTTGAGGGTGGCTAACTTTCTGACGAGAATACCAAATAATCCCATCAATAGAGCGTTAGAGCGTTACACCCACATTTTCACATCCTAAAAGAGCGGTGATCGCTTTCATCTGCTGGCGTAATTCAGTACCCGCTCCCATTCCCAGCGCCATGCTGCCTCTACCGTTATTTCTTTGCCATTGGTGAACTTGATAAATTCTGTACCGTCACTGTAAAATACATCAGCGACAAGTTTGTTACGTAAATCATAGCCCCACATTTTGACTGCGGCATTCCACCACCTTTGCCCTGGTGATTCCAACATTGGTAGCTCAAGGTATTCATCTTGCCACGCCATAGGTTTCCACTGTTCTTGTAAGGCTCGAATCAAAATGGCATTCGGGAAAATTTGTTTCTTATTCTTGTGCAACCACAGCACATAATCAATCGTGCTTCTGAGTGCATCTTCTAAACCGTAAGTGCAAGCTTCTAAAGCGATTTGAACTTCTTCGAGTGAAAAGTTTACACCAATGGCTACCAACGCTCGTTCGTATTCCTTGAAGATCTCGTACTCAACTGAGTTTTTTTCCCAGAACCACACGCTTAACACGTCTCCCAAATAATCAGCAACTTCCAGATGGTCAAATTCTAGCAAGCCACTTGGTAAGCCCAACAGTTCCTTATGAAAGAACGTTTTCCGCCGTGTCCGTGCCAAATCCTGATTAAAAATGGTCAAGTGAGGCTGATCCGCGCCCAGAACTGGCACAACTTGCTGGAAGTCGAGTCTAGCAGAACAGTTGACCTGATGTTTGGCGATGCTGGCTACCTGCAAGTACTCATTCATGGCGAAGACTTGAAGCGGCTGGATTTTTCTACGGTCTACGTGAACCTTGAATCAAGCTAAAGCTTCAGTGCGATGTCTATCAAAATTCAGGAGTCAAATGAAAAGAAGCTGTATTTGTGGCTGCTTGCCTTGAGGGGAAGAATCTAGAAACAGCGTAGGTAAAATCAGATGTCATAGCTTAGTTTGAGTGGGCTAGGAAATAGAGGATTGCGATTGCGATGTTCAAGGAAGTTGTGTATACGGCTGAGGGTGAAGCGGTAAATATTAATGAGATGATACGACCGTATCCTCTGACATGAGTAAATTAACAGTAATATTACGTATAAGCTTTAGTAATATTAAAATATGCGTTTATATCTATTTTTTACTGCCAGTTAGTTAACATAGACCATTGGTTAATAATACTCAGTTAATCTCAAAGAGCGAATTAGCAATGATCGCTAACTGGGAGCGGTTTCGGCAATCGAGGCGACTTAGCAAATGCGTTACATGAGTCTTTACAGTCCCTTCAGCAACTACTAACTGCTCAGCGATTTCTCGATTTGTGGCTCCTTTGCCGATAAACTGCAAAACCTGCTGCTCTCGCTTCGTCAGCGTCTCAAATTCTGGCGAAGCGGTAGGTTTAGCAATGCCCAAAGGATTCTTCATCAGTTTTTCTAACAGCCCCGGAGCCAACTGAGCATAACCCTGGCACGCCAGCCGAATTGCTTGCACTAACTCGTCTGCGGGCATATCTTTCAGCAGGTAGCCTTTCGCACCTGCCCGGATCGACTCGACAATATACTGATCATCGTCAAACGTGCTGAGTACTAGCACTTTCACATTAGGAAATCGTTCGCAGATTATTCGTGTTGCAGCTCTCCCATCCATTAATGGCATTCGCACATCCATTAGCACCAAATTAGGCTGGAGGGCTGCGACTTGCTCTATCGCCATCTCGCCATTGCTGGCAATCCCCACTACCTGCAAATCTGGTTGTAACTCCAGCATTGTTTTCAGCCCTTGGCAAATCAAGCTTTGATCATCCACAATTAACAGACTAATCATAAATCAACTAGCTAGACGACACTTCTGGCACGGTAGTTGTTAGAGGTATTTCCACCTGAATTCGACAGCCTTTTCCTAGTTCTGTCTCTAAGGTAAATGTACCCCCCAGTACAGCAATTCGCTCCTGCATCCCTTGCAGTCCAAATCCTCTGCCAATGGAGCTACTCCGTTCAAACCCACGTCCATTATCTACCACAATCAGCCGTACGATTTCGGACGTTACCTCAATTTTTACCGTCACCGCTGTTGCCTGAGCGTACTTGGAAATATTAGTTAGCGCCTCCTGAACAATTCGGTATAGTGCATTCACGATCGCAGTAGACACCGACGCATTACCTATTCCTGTTGTCTGCTCTACGATCTGCATTTGCGTTTCAATGCCAGTTCCTTGCCGAAAATCATCGACCACAGCGGCGATCGTCTCAGTCAAAGACTGCTCCGCTCGATTTTCTTCGCGCAATGCCTGCACCGATTTTCGCACCTCTTGCATGGCAATCACGCCCAGCCGTCGAGCTTGCTGTAAAAAGGGTTCTACCCGGTCTGGCTGCTGTTGCCAGAGCATCACTGCTGTTTGTAGCTGCACATTCAATGCTGTCAGCGCGTGTCCCAAAGAATCATGAATATCACGAGCAATTCGATTGCGCTCTTGGGCAGCTGCTAACTCTTCTGCCTGGGAGGCATACTGCCGAAGTTGCTGATGCGCTGTCGCCAGATCCTCCTGAACCTGACGTTCAGACAACAGCGTACTGACTAGCATTAGCACCAGGAACAGCCCCAACCCAAACATCAACGTTTCGGCAAACAGATGCATCCAAAACTGCTCCTCTAGTTGAGGTACGAACACTGTCATGTTCTGCACGTATATAATCTGATGCTTCAAAAACAGCACGAGCAATATTCCGCCAACTGCCCAACGTCCGATCGTACTGAACATGAAGCAACTGCGAATAAACACAATCAGGTACAGCGTCGGCAAAATGTGCAGATATCCCAGCACTGTTCCATAAAAAATTAAACCGATTTCGGCAAGAGTGTAGAGGATTTTGATAGGCGATTTGCCCATTGGCAGCATCCATCCCATGATGCAAAGCAACAGCAAAACGGAAATATGCTGGAGAGGTAAACGCCGACCAGCGATCGCTTCTAATACGGCTAAGGAACCGCAGCTTGCAAGCATTACCCACTCGGTATACACCAGAAAGCGGAATGGATTGGGCTGGAATTTTAGACGAGATAGCATAAGATGATCGCAACGCAAAGATTTTATTCAAAAATACTGTCAATAGTTTCAAATTGCCATACCCCTTTCGTTACTATCTGGCAACAATCTCAACGAAAGTCGTAGTTGGAATATACAATTCGTTGAGCCAAAATACGAGACGTTCTTCAGATGTTTTCAGTAAAGGTGAATGCCTAATATAAAGTTATTAGCTTGAGCAAGGAGATATAGACAGCGTTAATCTTGTTATGGAAGCAACTATGGATGATCCTAAGTTGAGACAGATTATTGTAAAAATCAATTTATTCCATCAGGAACAAGAATAATTAATACCGATTGATATAGAAGGGGAAGCAATTAGTCTTTTACTCAATAATCACTTGTTTATTACTTCTGAAATTGATAAAAAAACCAAAGCTCTTTATGAACAAGAGATGTCAATAGTGTTATGAAAAATAACAATTATTTGCTAACAATGAATCAAAAACATTACGCGATATCTCATTGCAATCTAATCAAAGAAAAACCAGATGAACAGCTAAAATACCTAGTTACACAAGCTTGTGGACACCTACCTGGAAGCCAAGAGCGTCAGAAGCTACTCACGCAAATTATTCGTTTGACTTCTAGAAAACTATGGAAGGAAAGCACTCCTTACTATCAAGATGCACTACAACAAACTTGGTTGTATTTCTGTCGCAATGTTTGTGAAGGTTTAACAGGTCAAGCCTATGACCCTACTTGTGGTAGTGTAATCACTTGGCTGAATGCTTACCTCAAATGCAGACTACGAGATTTTGACATCAACCAGCGCCGGGAACAAGCTACAACAGTCTCTTTCAGACATCACCAGTCTACGTCAGGTGACAGAAGTGAAACTATTGACCTCATAAATAACTTGCCTGCCCCCGCCCAAGTACCTCCGATTTTGGAAAACTTAGAGATATGGGTCAATACAGACTCAGACGGAGAACTGCGTCATACTTACATTAAAGGGCGTCCAGATGTGAATTGTCAGGTGTTGATTCTCAAACGCCTACCCCCAGAAATTAGTTGGAGAGAATTGTCCGAAGAATTTGGGCTACCAATTCCGACATTGAGCAGTTTTTATCAACGTCAGTGTCTACCGCGCTTGCGAAGTTTTGCTAAACTTGAAGGCTTATTATAAAGGGTGAAATCAGCGAGATTGTTGCTTGACAAATAATATCACGCTATTGCCAAATTGAAGGAGATTGCAAAAAAGTAAGCGACTACAAATCTCACACTCTGTTGTACTTGATTAAGCTTATTCCTTAACCCTGAGAAAATCTGGTTTCTTAGAAGAAAGATAGAAACTAAATTCTCATCATGATATCAGCAAGAGTGATAAGATTTTTATAAAATTACTCAAATTGATAGCTGATCTTAAGTTTTCCTTTTTGGCGTTTTGCTTTAGTAACTACTACACTTTTTAATTCATTAAGTGATTTTAAATGAGTCCCCCCGCATGGAGTTGGATGAAGATTATCAATTGTCACTACTCTCAAAGGTTTTCCTGAAGGTAAATTACTGGGTATGTTAGACCAACGCACTGCTAATTCTTCTGGCATAATCAGTGAAGCTTCTACACTGCTAGCTTCATTCAAAGCTTCACTAATTTTTGTATTAACTTCAGCAATAAATGTTTCCGTATTTTCAAACGAAGGACTTCCTTGAAACTCTACGTAGGAACCATCCGGAAAATGATAGCCTTTAACTGCGATGATATTTTTATCAAGGGATTCGACTATAGTATACATAAGATGTCCAGCCGTATGAGCCTTAGCATTTTGCATACGACGGGCTTCATCAACGTATAAAGTTACCTCTTCGCCTTTTTCTAAAGATACAGATGAAAAATCTCCATAATGACGAACGTCTCCATCTACAAAGCTGACAAAAATGATTGTCAGTTGAACTCCTTTTACTTCAATAGTGCCTACATCTGAGGGCTGACCACCACCCTGCGGATAAAATACAGTGCTATCTAGTACACAATAATAACCCCGCTCATCATTGGCAATATACTCAACGCGAGCCTTATCGGTGAATTTATAAGTATCTTCAAGATAAGCAAGTACTGTAGACATAAATAAGTCTCTCTAGTTTAAGGTCTTACAATTTATCATAATCTATGAGGTCAATTGCGTCTGCTGTTCAAGTACTTTTGATGATGATAATATTGGCTATAAAAGTAGGATAGAAGGTAAAAATATATTCTTGTATACTATATTTTATGATATAAATATAAACTAAATAGATATGTAAAACAGTAACTTAAAAGACTTATATATTACCATCTAAATAGTAAGGAACATTCCTTAGTAAAATTCCATTTATTTTAGCATTTGAGTGGTTCGAGCGTAGGCAGAGAAGCTTGCGTTCCTATCAAAGAAGATTAAACTGGTCAAAATAAATGGTATAGATTCTGATTAGAAGGAATCTTGGAGTGAAAGTAGCGATCGCTATTTTCACTCCTTAAAGGTTATAATCTGCTTTTACGACCAAAAAACTAAATCACCTCCCGGCATTTTTCCAATAAAAGAGCTAATTGTTATACGTTCTCCAATTCCTGGTAAGACTTCATGAAAATTACGGCTATTGAAGATAACTAAATCTCCTGTAACTGGAATATTATGTTTTACTTCTGAGGTAGCTACTAAGGAGTGATCGTAGCCATACGAACTAAGAGTTTTATATTTTTCATCTTCCGGCTGCCACTGCCGATTGTAGACTTTGCAGACGCCTCCTTGGCTAGGCGCTTTTACATAAAGATTCCATACTAGCTGTGAAGTAATATTTCCTATTACCCAATCTGGAGCATCTAACCGCGCAAAGTCTATGTGTAACAAGGCAATATTAATATGACGTATCAATCCGGCAAAATAATACCCATAAGTTTCATTTTCATAAGCTATTTGTACTTTACCCGAAACATTCTGACGCAGAATTGTTGCCAAACGTTTTAGCGGGTCAAAAGATAAAGAAGTTACCTGATTATAAGTTTTTTTGGCTTTTTCAACCGCGTCAAAATATCCCAACTTATCCTTTTTTATATATTCATATTGAGTAATTCCAATTCTTCCTATTGGTGGTTCGACATTTTTATAAAAATCAAAACCAACTTTTGCAATTGCCAGAGCTAGTTTATTACATTCTTCAGATGAAGCAAAATTAGAAATGCGAATTGATGGAATCTCGTTTCTCAGTAATGCTTGGAAATTTTCTTTGTTCATTTCGCAGTCATTTAAGGTTTGCCACTGAGTTGCTTTTAGCATGGGAACTTTCTCATTCATAATTTCTTGTAAATTAAGTTGTTGTTCAAATAGGTAAAGTTAAAGTTATTTTTTATCTTGTATTTAAGTTGTCAAAAACTTAGCGATCGCCATAATCAAAAAAAGGAACGTTGCCTCTGATATTTTGCGTAGAAAATTGGTTTTTCAGACGCGATAAATCGCGTCTCTACATGAGGGTTTGTGTCTCTAACTGAAATGTATTAGTTTATAAATTGGATAATTTATTTTTTGGAGTTTACTAAATTCTGATCCATTTTAATACTTTGGGATCTTTGTTATATCGATAGGTTAAGCTATCCCTAGTAGTGATAGATTCCCCTTTACTTGCCTTACTTCTAATAGTGGAAACTGAATAGTTTGTTAATGCATTCATTTCCTTATGAGAAAGCCTTTCACTTGTATTAATTTCTGACTCAATTGGGGATTCATTATTAGGTAAAATATCTATACTGACTTCAGTATTTTCGGCAGTATTAGTGACAATTTCTTTTGCTTTTTGGAGTCGATAGTCTTGCACAGTCATCAGTTGCCAACTGGAATCTTGTGTAAGTTCCAGAACCCATTGATGATAATTAAATAAACTTTCTCGATGTCCAACACTAATAAATGTTGTTTTCTTCTCTTGCAACTGTTGATATAAATTACCTTCATTTCTTAAATCTAAAGCGCTCGTTGCTTCGTCTAAGATAGTAAAGCTAGGATGAGTAACTAACAGTCGGGCAAAGGCAAGACGTTGTTGTTCTCCCAGAGATAAGATGTTTTCCCAAGGAACTTCTGTATCAAAGCCTTCAACTCGACTTAGTAAGTTTTGTAGGTTTACTTGTTGCAAAACGTCTTTGAGTTCGGCGTCGGTCATTTGACGATTTGTATTAGGATAAATTAACTGTTCGCGCAAAGTTCCTAAGATAATGTAAGGACGTTGGGGCAAAAATAAAACTTCATCTAGGGGAGGTCGTACTAAACGACCAGTTCCCGCATTCCACAAACCTGCGATCGCTCTTAATAAAGAACTCTTACCTCGACCACTCGGCCCGACAATTAATAAACCTTCTCCTGGCTGAACATTCAATGACAAGTCTTCGACTATCACCTGTTCATAATTAGGTGTTTGTAGGGTGACATGCTCAAAAGTAAAATGATTTTCTTCTATTGTTTTAATCGTCCTAATGTTTTCAGGTTCTTTAGTTACTTCTTCTAACGCATCTGTAAACTCAGATAAACGCTCAACATAACTAGAAAATCTTCCAGAAACGTTAAATTCTCGGATTAATTCTTCTAAAGCACCAGCAAACATATAGCAAGCTGTAGTCGCTTGTCCAACTTGTCCGAAATCAATTTCACCTCTAATATATAAAGGTGCGAGAACTACGAGTGCAATCAGTTCGATAACAGCCCGATATCCTCTATTAAAAATTTCCTTACTTCTTTCCCAATCAATCTTTTGTTTAATATCTTTTATCAGATTATTAAATCGGCGTTGAATTATATTTAGTTCCTGTTCTTCTCCTCGAAAAAAAGCTATCGACTCGGCATGATTGCGAACATGAGTTAGAGAATAACTATAATCAGCTTTAGCTTCAAGTTCTGCCTGATTGATTTTAATTAATTCTTGATTTAAGTAAATAGCAATAAAGTTACCTACAACTGTATAGATAATTAAAGCAATAGCTATCTGTTGCGAAATTGTCCAAACAACTATTAAAAAAGTGATCATTTCCAGTACTTTCTCTAGGAAAGTAGCTGAAAAACTGAGGGCATTACCAGTAACAGGTTCAATTTCTTGAGCTAAACGCTGATCGGGATTATCAATATCGGCTTTAAAATTAATTTTATAATAAGCACGTTTGTGCAAATATTTATTTAAAACATAATTATTGAGCCATTGATACCAATCCAGAGAAATTTTTTTTCTTACAAATTTAGTAAGTCCTACTAAAAGTGTTATTAAGATAAGTCCAACAGCGTAAAATGCTATAGTATAAGTAAATTTAGAAGCATCTTTTTCTTGAATGATGACATCGATTAAATAGCGATGAATAAAACTATTAAAAGTAGTTACGCCTACAAGCGTGAAGATTAAAAATATTAGGAGAATCAGCATTCCCCAGGCGCGGATAACATCTGAAAACGCTCTTTCTCCTGGCTTGGTTGGATACCAATAAGGGCCAGCGATCGCTTTGACATTTTCCCAGAATCGGATAAAGTCTGAAAAAATATTTGTTGCGGGTTTAATTTGAACAACTTGAGTTGACATATTCGAGAGATAAACTATATTTAATACGACTTTTTCAAAACATATTTCCTAATTGTTGAGTGCGGCTCAAAGCAGTAAGCACCGCATTGGAAATCACAGTTCGCATACCACCTTTTTCTAACTCGTAAAGACCAGCAGCAGTCACCCCTCCAGGACTCGTTACTTTGTTGCGTAAGACTGCTGGATGTTCGTCAGTTTGAAACATCAGTTCTACACTGCCAGCAATTGTATGCAATGTCAGTTCTTGAGCTTGTGCGCGAGTTAAACCCATCTGAACGCCAGCATCAATCATGGCTTCGATGTACAGAAAGATAAACCCTGTGCCGGCGCTACTTAAGGCCGTTGCCATATCGAGGTAATGTTCATTTTGGGTGGAAAATTCTTTGCCTAATGCTTGTAAAATGACTTGAGTATGCGATCGCTGTTGCTCTGTCACACTTGATGATGCGCTCCATACTGTCGTTCCGCGACCAACTTGTACTGCAATATTTGGCATGGTGCGGACAATGGCAGGATGATTCAACCCTTCGCATAGAGATGCAATACTTACTCCGCCGACGATACTAATTACTAAAGTATCAGGTGAGATTTTATCTTTCAGCATAGCCATCACAGAGGTTAAAACCTGGGGCTTTACTGCTAATATGGCGATAGATGCGCTTTGCAAAGCTTCTATATTGCTAGTTGTAGTATGTACTCCATATTCTCTTTCTAGATGTAGGCATCGTGTAGAAAGTGGGTCGCTGACTGTAACTAAGTCGGGTTGTTGAATGGTTTTTGTTGATAACAATCTACTGATTATCATTTCGCCCATTGTGCCACCGCCGATAAAGGCAATTTTTAAGTCTGTGAGCATATTTTTTCTTTATATGTTGTTGGGATTAATAGGATTAAGAAGGAATCGAACCACAGAGGCGCAGAGGACACAGAGTTATGAGAGTTAGGGAGGTATTTTGCGTGATTTTAATTAAGATAGATTGGGTTGAATTACAGCTTTTAATACTGTGCCTTGCTCGACATCTGCTAGTGCTTGATTAATTTCTTTTAGTGTGTATGAACGGCTAATTATGCTTGACCAAGCAATATTGTTTTTGGGGTTGCTATGGCGTTTTAGTAATTCAATCGTTCTGTAAAAATGGCTGAAGTCGATTCCCCACGTTCCGCGAATATCGATATGTTTGAGATTAATTTCTAGGTGGGGGTTGATGAGAATTTCACCGGTGTTTGTGTAATGTCCGACGATCGCATAACGACCTCCATTTCTCGTCATATTTAAGCCTTCTTTGACAGCGATGGGAATGCCTGTGGCTTCAATAGTGACATCTGCACCGTGTCCGTGGGTTAATTCCAAAACTCGCTCAATATGTTGTTGTGGATTGTTAGCATTAATCACAACGGTTTCATCTACGCCGAAGGATTTGGCAACTAGTAAGCGGCTTTCAAATTTATCGATGACTATTACTTTGCCTGCACCTGAGAGTAAAGCTAGAATTGCCGCACTCAAACCTACGGGGCCGCAACCCTGCACTACAACAACATCACCAATTTGAATCTGCGCTCTATCGATAGCGTGTAGTGCTGTTGGTAAAGCGCATCCCCCAGCAATAAACTGTTTTGGTGAAACTTCTTCAGGTAAAGTGAGAACTTTCACCCCTGGTTTGAGATAAATCAATTCAGACCAACCACCTAGTAACCCATCTTTAGCTGAGTAGGTGACACCATAAACCTTGCGTTGCGGACAGCGAGTGGATGCTTTGGCTACTAGACAATACCAGCAGTTGTAACAGGTTTCGTGGACATCGAGAAAAGTAGCGATCGCTCCTGGCTGAATTAATTTACCATTGACATCATTAACCTGTCCGCCTGTCTCCACTACACGACCGACTGAGAAGTGACCGGGGATAATTGGATAGGGTACTCCCTGTAGGTGTCCGCGGAGTAAATGTACATCAGTGCCGCAAACCTCACTATATAAGGTTTCAATAATGATTCCACCCTTTTCTAAGATAGGGTTTGGTAATTGTTGCACTTCAACTGGGTTATTAGGTGCAGTCATCACAGCTGCTAAGGACATGAATCATTACCTCACTGACTTAAGACCAAAAAATAATTTCACCATTGGGAAGTAAGCCAATCATGGAGGTGAAAGCTACACGCTGTCCGTGCATCGGCTCAACATAGTGAAAGTTCGTTGTATTAAAAAGTAATACATCACCGATGTAAGGTTGAAAAGCGATCGCATCGGCATCGGCAATTACTGTATCGTTATATCCGTATGAATCGAGTTTATATTGCTCATCTTCTGGTTTCCATCTGCGATCGTAAATGCACGTTTTACCATGATTGTTGTCAGACAATTTCAAATACAAAGTCCAGGAAAGTTGAGTAGTAATTGTACAAACTTCCCATTGATTTTGCTCCAAAGGCGCGAAATCTATATGAATTTGAGTACCATGCTCTATTTTTCTGATCAGTCCTGCATAATAACTTCCGTAGTCCGGTTCTGAAGCAATTCGCACCTTCGCGCCACACTCTCGAAATTTCGCTATTATGCGCTCTAATGGATTGAAAGAAGCTGCAAAAATCGAGTTTCTTAATTTAGTTGCTCTTTCTACTTCTTGAAAATAAGCTGCTTTACTAATGCTGTTATATTCAAATACTGTGATCCCAACTTTTTCAATTTTAGGAGTGACATCTTCATAAGCATTAAAATTGAGCAATTGAGATTGAGCATATAACATCTCACACTCTTCAGGTGTAGCAAATTCCTTTAAGCGAATCAGAGGAATTTGCTGTTCAAGCAGCATTTTTAAAGATTCTGTAGTTAAGGGATACTCTTGTTTTTGATCCCACCCCATTGATTTAATCTGATTAGAAGTAGCAGCCATAATCCAGTTCCTTACCTTAAAATTTCAACTCATCGCTTTCCTCTCTGTGTCTTTGTGTCTTTGTGGTTAAATAAATGATTTATAAACCACAAAGGCACAAAGGCACAAAGTAAAGAGGAATTTATTGACTGTTTGCTTGTGCTTGCTGAATGCAAACTTTCAACTTTTCAGCTAATACCTGAACATGCGGTTCAGCCATCATCGTAATATGATTACCTGGAACAAAATGCATATCTACTGGTTCACAAGAAAACTCACTCCAGCCCCAGGTAGAATCCTGAGAAATCTCAGAAAACCTGCTAGCTAACCGTTCCGGGGGAGTTTCGCTAGCACGTAGAAGTGTAATTCGACCGGGATAAATCTGTTGTGGTACATAATTAATCAGAGATAGAGAATTTGCTTTCAAAGCTTGCACCATATTTTTCAACTGCGTAATTTCAGCGTGAGGAGGCAGCATATTCACCATTTTTAAACGCTGTAAAACGTATTTTAGTTGCTCATTTTCAGATAGCGATCGCAACACCTCATCAGAAATATCTATATTCGTTGATAGAGAAACTTCTACTGTTTTAATCAGTTCAATCAACCACCGAGCATTATCCCAATCAAGACGCTCAATACGTGCTTGTTTGTCTTTAGAGGTTGGTGCTGACATATCAATCATCACAACTAAAGCAACTTCATGTCCTTGATGATGCAACTGAGTAGCCATTTCAAAAGCTACTATACTTCCTAAAGAATGCCCTCCTAAAAAGTATGGCCCTTGCGGCTGAACGGTTTGCATTGCTTGGATATATTGACTAGCCATATCCTTAATTCGAGTGGCTGGCTCTAAATCTAAATTGTTTGCTTGAAAACTGTATAATGGCTGATCACCTCCTAAATAACGCCCTAAATGATATAAGTAGAAAGGCTCACCACCAGCGCCGGGAATGCAGAAGAAAGGTAATTTTGCACCGTTTGGCTGAATTGGAATTAGACAAGATGAATTTGAATAATCTGAATCTATTTGTAAAATTGTTGCTAACTGTTCAATAGTTGGATTTTGAAAGAGACTTGTTAAACTCAAATCTTTACTAAATTGCTGCTTAATTTGAGCTATTAAATAGGGAGCTAAAAGCGAATGACCACCTAAGTCAAAAAAGTTATCTTGTACTCCTACTTTGTCAACTTTCAGAATTTTTGACCAGATTTGTATTAGTTGCAGTTCTAATTGGTTACGGGGTTCGACAAATGTATCTAAGTTATTAATGTTAGAAGGTGTAGGCAAAGCGCGGCGGTCTATCTTGCCGTTGGGTGTTAGAGGTAAGCTATCTAAGAAGACAAAACTAGAAGGCAGCATGTAAGTAGGCAACTTTGTGGAGAGAAAGCGCCGGATTTCATTAATGGTGAGTGTTGAATCTTGATTTGAGATGATGTAAGCCACCAAGCGTTCTTCATGTGCAGTCACTACAGTTTGATGCACAAATGGGTGTTGTGCTAAGACTGTCTCAATTTCTCCAAGCTCAATGCGTGTACCGCGAATCTTGACTTGATAATCTTGGCGACCGAGAATTTCTAAACAGCCATCGGGAAGATAGCGACCGCGATCGCCTGTATAATACAGCAAATCTTGGTCGTCATTGCGAAAATGGTTTTTGACAAACCGAGAGCGCATTTCTTCTTTGGCGTTAATGTAGCCCAAACTGCGGAATGGTGTTCTTAAAACAATCTCGCCTGGTTCGCCAATGCCGCATAGTTGGCGATTTGCACCCAAAACTAGAGCTTGAGTTTCCGAAAGTGTCCGTCCTACTGGCTGTACTCCTGGTGATGGTTGCTTAGGTACTTGGTAATAACATTTCGCCAAAGTTGTCTCTGTCGGCCCGTACAGATTAACGATTTCACCTGCTTGGATAAAGGCTTTTCGCCATTGCTGTACAAGTGTCTCTTTAAGAGGTTCTCCAGCTAAGAATAACCAGCGTAAGTTATGCAGAGATACTTCTGAAGGTACATTAGCCAGCCATGATTGCGCTAGGGAGGGAACTGTGTGCAGAACAGAAATTTGCTCGCGTTCTAAGTAACGCAAAATTTTCGTCGGTTCTAACTTATCTTCTGGTGATGGCAGACATAAGGTTGCACCACTAGTCAAAGGTAAGAAAATATCTCTGAGGACGACATCAAAAGAAAGTCCTGTTAATTGGGCAATACGGTCTTGTTGATTAATTCCAAAGGTTTGTCTTTGCCAGTTAAGAAAATGCGCCATCCCTTTATGACACCCTAACACTCCTTTAGGAACGCCAGTAGTACCAGAAGTAAAGAAAATATAGGCTGCATCATCACCAGATATTTCAGGCAAGGGTATTGTATGACTGCTTTCTAAAGGATTAATAGCTGCTGCTGTGTCTGGATTTACACAGATAACAGTTAAAGACTGCCATATCTCCCTATCTTCTGGGGGTTGACTATTTACATGTAATATGAATCTAGCTTTAGCTTCTTTGAGCATCAGCTGTTGGCGTTGGATAGGAAGTTGCGGATCTATAGTAAGTAGTACTCCTCCACTCAAGAGTACAGCGATCGCACTAGCAATCAATCCAAAACTTGATGTTCCGTATACAGCGACTACATCTCCCCGTTGAATTCCGTGACTCAGCAGCACCTTAGCTAAAGCTTGAGAGCTTTTGCCTAATTCGCCATAGTTCCAAGCGTGAGTTCCTTGACGCACTGCTGAGAGTTTTGGGGCGTTATTTACCCAAGCGGTAAACGTTGTTGTGACTAATTCGTATTCTGGTTGTGGTATGGCTGTTGTGGGATCTGGCAGTAAAAGTCGGGCTTGTGATGCGACAAGAGAATAAGAAGCGATATTACTATCAGCATCGACAACAATTTGATTCAATAAATGATGGAATTGTTGCACCATTTCCACCATTCGTGCTGAAGTAAATAGGTCAGCATTATACACCAATTGCAGCGTTATTCCTTGTTCGTATTCTGCAACATACAAGCTTAAATCAAACTTAGAAGCTGCTTCTGACATTAATATCGGTTCTACAGACAACCCAAAAAGTTCGAGTTGGGTGTTTGCCAAATTCTGTAGATTAAACCACACCTGAAAAATTGGGTTATGGCTCAGATTTCGTTCTGGCTGCAATGCTTCCACCAACATTTCAAAAGGCAAATCTTGATGGCTATATGCTCCTAGCGCTACTTCTCGCACTCGTGATAATAGCTGCCTAAAACTAGGATTACCATCCAAGCGAGTACGCAACACCAGAGTATTGATAAAAAAGCCGATTAATCCTTCAATTTCTGCACGGTTACGGTTAGCGATCGGCGTACCTATACAGATATCATCTTGCCCACTATAGCGCCATAGTAATATTTGAAATGCTGCTAACAGTGTCATAAACAAAGTAACACTTTCTTTTTGGCTCAACTGTTTGAGCGCAATACTTAGTTCTTTTGAGAGTGTCAACTCTTGATATGCGCCGTGGTAAGTTTGCACAGCCCCTCTAGGTTTGTCAGTGGGGAGAGACAATAAAGCTGGTGCGTTAGCTAATTGTTGTTGCCAATAACTCAGTTGACTTTGCAGTACATCACCTTGTAACCACTGTCGCTGCGAAATTGCGAAATCTGCGTACTGAATTGGCAGTGGTGCTAAAGGTGACGGCTGACCTTGAGAATAAGCATTGTACAGCGATACTAGTTCTTGGATAAACACACCCATTGACCAGCCATCAGAGACAATGTGATGCATACACACTAATAAGGCGTATTTTGTCTCAGATAGCACGACTAACGCCACTCTAACCAACGGTTCATCTGCCAAGTTAAAAGCTTGAATAGCTTGTTTTTGTACTAATTGCTGCAACGCAATTTCTTTTTCAAGTGCTGGTAAATGCTGCAACTCAACAATTGATAATATTCCCTGTTCCCTGTTCCCTGTTCCCTGCGATGCACTGCGCCGCCCTGAGCTTGTCGAAGGGAGCTTGTCGAAGTGTTCCCTAATAACTTGATTTGGTTGTCCATCAACCGTGATGAAATTAGTACGTAACGCTTCGTGGCGATGAATAATTTCAATTAAGCTTTGTTCTAGGGCGGCTATATTGAGAGTTCCGACTAGACGCAAAGCTGTAGGTATGTTGTAAAAGGCGCTGTTCGGGTTTAACTGGTCTAAAAACCACAAACGCTGTTGAGCATAAGACAGTGGTAAGTCTGAATTCTCAGCCCGCCTTAAGATGGGTGGGGAAGATAGAGACGTTACATGTAACGTCTCTACCTGCAATTGCCCAATTAATTGCGCCAATTCGGCTACTGTTGCTTTTGCAAACAACTCACGCAATGGTAGTTCTACTTGAAAAATGTTGCGGATACGTGAAACCAGTTGCGTCGCTAGTAGCGAGTGTCCGCCAAGTTCAAAGAAGTTATCATAAATGCCCACTTGCTCTAGTTTCAGCACTTGCGCCCAAATTTGTATCAGTATTTCTTCAATGGGTGTGCGTGGGGCAACATATTTGTTTTTTTGTTCGCTGTATAAATCCGGTGCTGGTAAGGCGCGGCGGTCTACTTTACCGTTGGGAGTGAGTGGTAGGGACTCCAAAATCACAAAAGCAGTTGGCATCATGTACTCTGGCAGCTTGGCTTTCAGGTGTTGCCGCAGCTCGGCCATTGTTGGTGTACAGTCTTGATGCGCTACTACGTAAGCAATTAAACGTTTATCGCCCAGAGTATCTTCACGGGGAATGACACAACAAGCTTGCACATCACCATGTTGACTCAAAATTGTTTCTATCTCGCCCAATTCAATGCGGAAGCCACGAATTTTTACCTGATTGTCGATGCGTCCTAAGTATTCAATATTACTATCTGGTAAATAACGAGCCAAATCCCCCGTTTTATACAAAAGTGCTGAGTCAGAAGTTTTTCCCCTGCTCCCTGCTCCCTGCTCCCTGCCTCTTCTAAAGGGGTTGGTAATAAATCTTTCAGCTGTTAGTTTGGGACGGTTAAGGTAGCCTCTTGCTAAACCCACACCACTGATGTGTAACTCTCCTGGCACACCCACAGGTACGGGTTGTAAATTTTCATCTAAAATGTAAACTTGTGTATTGGCGATCGCTTTCCCAATAGATATTTTTTCATCTTCAAGGGTGCATTTGGCGATCGTGGCGCAGACACTAGCTTCTGTCGGCCCGTAGGCGTTAAAGAGGTTTCTACCAACAGACCACTGCTCGATTAATTCCGCAGCACAAGCTTCTCCGGCGACAATGATTGTTTGCAGTGCTGGAAGTTCATCCATTGGCATAACTGCTAACGCTGATGGTGGTAGTGTGATATGTGTAATCGAATAATTGCGTAATTTCTCAATTAACGGCTTTCCTGGCAATAGAGAATTTTTAGTTCCCAGGTAAAGCGTTCCACCTGACCCCAAAGCCATCAAGATTTCAGAGATAGAAGCATCAAAACTGAATGAGGCAAACTGAAGAACCCGACTATCACTAGTCAAGCCAAAAGTTTGAATCTGAGCCTGAGCTAAGTTGCACAGTCCTCTATGCTCAACCATTACGCCTTTCGGTCTACCTGTAGAACCGCTCGTGTAAATCACATTAGCTAAATGAAAGGCTCTAGCTCCACTTATTGGATTATCTTGATTGTTTTGGGCAATTTTTTCCCAGACTTCATCTAAAAAGACTTGTTTTGCTTGATGCTGTGGAAGTTTGTCAATAAGTTGTTGTTGAGTTAACAGTAGCGAAACTTGAGCATCTTCTAGCATGAAGCGCAAACGCTCAGTAGGATACTCTGGGTCGAGTGGTACATAAGCACCACCCGCTTTGAGAATTCCTAACAGTCCTACCACCATCTCTAAAGAACGTTCTACACAAATACCTACCAGCACATCTGGTTTTACATCCAAACAGCGCAAGTAATGAGCCAATTGATTAGCACGACAATTCAACTGGTGATATGTTAGAGACGCAACATGTTGCGTCTGTACATCTACAAACACCACCGCCACCGCATCAGGTGTACGCTGAACCTGTTCCTCAAACAACTGATGGACGCACTTATCAAAGGGATAATCCACCGATGTATTATTCCAATCAACCAATAACTGCTGCTGCTCAACTTCACTCAGCAGTGGCAATTGTGAAATCTGTTGTTCCGGGTTAGTAATAATACCTGACAGCAATGTGACAAAATGCCCACTCATCCGCTCGATAGTGGCTGCATCAAACAAGTCAGCGTTGTACTGCCACATACCTACCAATCCACTGGCAGTGTTCTGCAATGATAAAGTTAAATCAAACTTGGCAACTGCGCCTTGAGTCGGTAAAGGACTGATAGTTAAGCCAGTAAGCTCTACTTCAGATATGGGTGCATTCTGGAGGACAAATAGCACCTGAAATAGAGGTGTATGGCTGAGGTCGCGTTGTGGCTGTAATGCTTTTACCAACTCCTCAAAGGGCAAGTCTGGATGAGCGTAAGCTTCTAGTGTGAGTTGCCGCACTCGACTGAGCAATTGCTGAAAACTGGGGTTACCAGATAAATCAATACGTAATGCTAAAGTATTGACAAAAAAGCCAATTAACCCTTCTAATTCCAAGCGATCGCGGTTAGCAATCGGCGTACCTACTACAATGTCATCGGAGCCTGTATAGCGATAAAGCAAGGTGACATAAGCTGCGAACAGCGTCATAAATAGGGTGGCTCCCTCTTGCTTAGTGAAATTAGCGATCGCTTGACTCAGTTCGCTGGATAATTCTACATATTGGACTGCACCCCAATAAGTTTGAATGGCTGGCCTTGGTCTGTCTGTAGGTAATTCTAGTAAGGAAGGAGCGCCTTTAAGTAATTGCTGCCAGTAATCGAGCTGCGTTTGCAGTACTTCTTTTTGTAACAATTGCCGTTGCCAAATTGCAAAATCAGCATACTGAATTGGTATCTCAGGTAGCTTTGGCGATAAATTATTGCAGATGGCTGAATAGATAGTTGCTAACTCGCGCATCAATATGCCTGTTGACCAACCATCTACTATGATGTGATGTACTGTTAGTATAAAAGCGTGTTCTACTTGGTTGAGTTTCACCACACAAGCTCGGAGCAAAGGAGAATTAGCTAGGTCAAAAGGCTTATTAGCTTCAGTCGTGGCTAATTTTTGGCAAGCAATTTCTCTTTCATTTTCAGTTAAATCTGTTAAATCTACTACTGATAAACTCAAGGTTAAGCTATCAGCAATTACTTGAACTGGTTGCTCATTGATAGTGCTGAAATTGGTACGTAAAACTTCGTGGCGAACAATAATTTTATTGAGGCTTTGCTCTAGCGCCACAACATTCAATTGACCGTGAAGTTTTATCGTTGTTTGTTCATTGTAAAAAGGACTATTTGGCTCCAACTGGTTTAATAACCAGAGTCGTTCTTGAGCAAAAGATAGAGGTAAGTTTTGAGAGCGATCGCCTTTAATTAGAGGTAAATCTGTGTCGGTAGTCGCAATTTTTTCTTGCAGTAACAAAATAAGTTCTGCTTTATTTTTAGCTAAGAAATCGCGAGTTTCTAGAGTCAATACACCCTTTGGAGCATTAGCACGTAACTGCTCACCTTCAACCCACAACTTCACACCCTGTTGAGTAAGATTAGCGACTAATTGCTCGACATTCACAGAAACATTACCTCCACTCGGTTAATTCGTAATACTTCGACCCTTCGACAGGCTCCCTTCGACAAGCTCAGGGCGGCGCAGGGCATCGCTTTGCTCAGTACAAGTTCGTAATTAAAGAATTATTTATAGTATTTCTTAATCCACTGAATACTTAATACATTGCTAATAAAATTGTACTAACCACTGCGTACCTTTGCGTTTAACTCTGCGACGGCAGTCGCTTTATGCCGGGGAACCCGTCCACCGCGCTGCCTCACCTTTGCGTTTAAAAACATCACTTATTTACCTCACTTAACCAGTAATTGATATATTCTCATATTGCGATTTCCTCTCTATCGAATGCATCTAACTTTACTTCTTTTTCTAGCTTTAGTACTATTTCAGCTATTGTAGGAGATTCAAACAAACTGGCAACAGATAATTTAATAGAAAAAGCATTACGTAATCGTGACAAAACTTGAACAGCTATTAAAGAATCTCCTCCTAAATCAAAAAAATTATCATGAATTCCTACCCGCTGAATCCCTAACAAATCTTGCAAAATATCGGCAATTTTTTGCTCAATTTCATCGCGAGGAGCTATATATAAATTTGGTAAATCAGGTCTTGAGTGGAGTGCAGCTAATTTTTCTGGCTGAAAAACATCCAGCTTTCCTTGTAATGAAACTTCTAATTCTTTCTGCCCAGATTTAGCGCTAAATGCGGCTGATGTAGAAGCCACAGCCATAATAATTTGATGCTCTAAAGCTTCAGTTTCAGGAAACGCGACAACTCGAACAAAATCTTGCTTTCGTAATGCCTCAAACCACTGTTCTTTAACAATAAAAGGCTGACCTGGGTTGCGTCTTTTATCATCTAAAGGTTTCAACAGCAAACCCCAAGTGATATCAAAGTCTATTTTTGGCTGAGTTATTTCCCACACTAAAAGGAAGCCGCCAGGAGCTAATAAAGAACGTACATGGTGGAGTGTTCGATCTATATTTTGAGTGGCGTGCAACACATTAGAAGCGATGATTACATCAAAACTGTACTTCTCAAACCCTTGCTCAGTTGGCGACTTGTCTATGTCTAGTAATCGATATTCAACAAATGGATAATCCTTAAATTTCTGTTGCGCTTGAGTCAAAAAGCCGCTACCAATATCAGTAAAAGTATAGTTAGTTTCTTTAGGCGGCAACACAGTTAATAATGCTTGCGTAGTCACACCAGTACCCGCACCAATTTCTAAAATTCTCAGATTAACGGATGATGGCAATGACTTAACCACCTGTTCCAAGCTTGAGCGCAAGATAGAATTGTAGTAAGAAATTAAAGGAGATTCTGAATATGAACCGTTATTTTCTTTTTGGTAAACCAGTTCATTAAAAATCTCTAATGGTTCTTGTTCGCCAACAACAATAGCAGCTAAATTTTCACCACAGCGTTGTACTAAATCTAAATCTACTAAAGATGAAGTAGCAAACCTCGCTCTCACTTCTGCTAAATGTTCGTTAAGATAATCTGGCGAACATGGCACTAATTCAGTAAATAATCCTTCTTGTTGCTGTAATTGTCCTTGCTCGACTAATATTTGCAACCATCTAGATAACAATTGCTGATAGCGGGGAGAAATATGGTATTGCGCTAATAAATTCTCCAAAGAATACTTTTCTTTGGCATTGCTAAAAGCCCCTAATTGCTGGAATGCAGAGTTAATGTAAGCTATACATAAACGGTCTAACCATTGTCTGTTTTCTTGATACGTGAATTCGTTAAGTTCTGCATTTATAGTATTTGCTTGTTTGTGACCTGCTTGTGTCAGCAATGTCCACAATTGTGATGTTGGGTATGAGGTTTGCAACTGTTCCCAAGCTGCTTTTTGTGGGGGATTAATCCAATAGCGATCGCGTTCAAAAGGATAAGTCGGTAAAGGAAGACGATAATACTCATCCTGACTATAAAATCCCAACCAATCTACTTTCACCCCAGCTAACCAGAGTTGACCAAATGTATTGAATAAAATACGGCGATCGCATTCTTTTTCTTGAGGATGACGTAACGAAGTTAAAACAGTTTGTGTGGCTGCTTTGTCTGGATGTCTTTTGGCTAATGTAGCTAATATGCGTCCCGGCCCCACTTCTAATAAGACTTGCTCAGGCGTTGCTAAAAATTTCTCGACACCTTGAGCAAACAGCACTGTAGAACGCAGATGTTGAGCGTAATACTCAGGATTCGTGGCTTGTGTAACTGTAATCCAAGTACCAGTTAGGTTGGAGATATAAGGAAGTTTTGGCGGATTTAAAGTAACTTTTTTAACTCGTTCTGCAAACGCCTCTAAGATTGGTTCCATCATTTGGGAATGGAAGGCATGGGAAGTATGCAGACGGCGACATTCAATCCCTTGAGTAGCAAGCTGATTTTGTAATGTATCTATCGCTGCTGTAGAACCGGAAACTACACACTGCGAAGGTTGATTAATTGCGGCAACAGAAAGTTCTGAACCTAACAGGGATTTTACCTTGTCTGCGGGCAGAGGAACAGAAAGCATCGCCCCCGTGGGAAGTTGCTGCATCATCACCCCGCGTGCTGCTACCAGAGATAAGGCATCTTCTAGTGTAAAAACTTCTGCTAAAGTTGCTGCTACATACTCGCCAATACTATGACCGATCGCAGCTTGTGGCTGAATTCCCCATGACTGCCATAATTTAGCTAGGGCGTACTCAATTACAAAAATAGCAGATTGAGCGATCGCAGTTTGTTGAAGTTGCTTTGATACCTCATCAATCTTTTCGTCATTAGGGTAAAGAATATGACGTAAATCAAGCTCTAAAAGAGGTTTAAGAAATTCACAGCAATAATCAACTTGTTCTTTAAATAATGTCTCACTTTCATAAATTTCCCGTGCCATGTTAACGTACTGAGAACCTTGACCGGGAAACATAAACACAACAGCTCGTTCTATTATTTCTGTGTAATAAACTGCTGAACTACTGAGAGCATTAACAGCATCTTCTAAATCTTGACAAATTAACATTCGTCGATAATTAAAACCCCGACGACCACTATTAAGCGTATAAGCTACATCACCTAAATTAAGTTCTGGATGCTCTTTTAAATGCGTAATTAAATTAGCCGTCGCCTTCTCAAGCGCCTTCTCACTTTTAGCCGATAGACATAACAGAACATATTTACTGTTAACTGTTAACTGTTGACTGTTAACTGATATTGCTTCTTCTAAAATCACATGAGCATTAGTGCCACCCATACCAAAGGAACTCACTCCCGCACGGCGAGGAGTATTATTTGTTTTCCATTCAGTCAAAGTTGTATTGACATAAAAAGGACTGTTAGCAAAATCAATTTTGGGATTAGGTGTCTGGTAGTGCAAACTTGGAGGCAGCATTTGATGTTGCAGTGCCAATACAGTCTTAATCAAACCTGCCACACCTGCTGCTGTATCCAAATGTCCCAAGTTGGTTTTTACCGAACCAATAGCGCAGAAGCCTTTTTTATCGGTAGTTTGACTAAAAGCTTGAGTTAAAGCTGCAATTTCAATGAGATCTCCTAAAGGTGTAGCAGTACCATGAGCTTCAATATAGGAAATCGTTTCAGCATCTATACCAGCTATAGCTTGAGCTTCGCCAATTACTGCTGCTTGACCGCTCACACTAGGAGCAGTGTAGCCGACTTTCATAGCACCATCGTTATTAATCGCCGAGCCTTTAATAATCGCATGGATGTAGTCGCGATCGCCGATTGCATCCTGTAATCTTTTTAATACCACAATCCCAGCACCACTACCTGCGATCGTTCCTTGTGCTTGAGCATCAAAAGCGCGGCAGTGTCCATCAGGAGAAAGAATCATTCCTTCTTGATGCAAATAGCCGATTTTCTCAGGAATGTTAAGAGTAACTCCACCAGCTAAAGCTATATCACATTCACCATTTAAAAGACCTTGACAAGCTATATGAACAGCAACTAAAGAAGTAGAACAGGCTGTTTGCACATTTACAGCCGGGCCAGTTAAGTTGAGTTTATATGCAACTCGTGTCGGTAAAAAATCTTTATCGTTGGAGATTCCTAACTGCACGGGGTCAATTGTTTCTAATAATTGATAGTTAGGGTAGAGGTTATTGAGCAAATACCTATTCATTCCTACACCACCATAAACCCCAATTAAACCATTGTAGGTTTGTGGATCGTAACCGGCTTTTTCTGTTGCTTCCCAAGCCAATTCTAAAAATAGGCGTTGTTGCGGATCTATTAACTCAGCTTCTTTGGCACTGTAAGCAAAGAAATTGGCATCAAACAATTCAATGTCTGATAAAACACCGCTAGCTTTTATATAATTCGGATTACTTAGCAAATCTAAAGAAACACCAGAATTTATCAATTCTTCATCCGTTAGCCACGAGATAGATTCTACGCCATCTCGTAAATTCTGCCAAAACGATTTAATATCTTTTGCGCCTGGAAATTTACCAGCAAGACCAATTATTGCTATTTCAGAATTATTTAAATTATTATTTATTATCATCTTTACCTTTTTCTCTGAGAGCGATATTGTTGTCTAGATTGTAATTGCTGGTTTCTTAAAGCTTTAACTTCGCTATGAGATTGAGTACGATAATTATTTTGCCTAACTGTTATATTTTCTTTTTGAATTTTAGCACTTAAATATTGGCTTAAACTCTGTATATTGGGATAATTAAACATATCAATTATTGACAATTCTAAACCAAATTCCTCTTGCAATTGCTGATTAATTTTTACTAGTAGTAACGAATGACCTCCTAGCTCGAAGAAATTATTATAAATTCCTATCTTTTCTACCGCTAATGCTTTTTGCCAAATGTCAGCAATAATTCTTTCTACTTCTGTATTTGGCATTACATAATCTGATAATTCTTGTTGTAAATCTGGGTTAGGCAGAGCGCGACGATCTACTTTACCGTTGGGTGTCAAAGGTAAAGACTCTAGTATCACAAAAGCAGTAGGTAACATATACCCAGGCAGTTTTTCGGCAAGGAACTGACGCAGTTCCCCCGTTGTGAGTGTCACGTCTTTTTGCGGCACTACGTAAGCGATTAAACGCTTACTACCCAAAGTTTCTTCACGAGCGATAACACAAGATGTCTGCACATCATCATGTTGGCTCAGTGCTGCTTCAATTTCTCCCAACTCAATGCGGAAACCCCGAATTTTTACTTGATTGTCAATACGTCCTAAGTATTCAATATTGCCATTTGGTAAATAGCGTGCTAAGTCTCCAGTTTTATATAAAAGTGCTGAGTGCTGAGTTCTCCCCCTGCTCCCTCCGAAGGGATTAGAGATAAATTTCTCTTGTGTCAACTCTGGACGGTTGAGGTAGCCTCTTGCTAACCCTACGCCACCGATGTGTAGCTCTCCTGGCACACCCACAGGTACAGGTTGCAAATTTTCATCTAAAATGTAAACTTGTGTGTTGGCGATCGCTTTCCCAATAGATATTTTTTCATCTTCAAGGGTGCATTTGGCGATTGTTGCACACACAGTAGTTTCTGTAGGGCCATAAGCGTTAAAGAAGTTTCTGCCAATAGACCACTGCTCAATCAATTCCGCAGAACAAGCTTCTCCCGCGACAATTATTGTTTGCAGTGTCGGCAGTTCCTCCATTGGCATAACTGCTAACGCTGATGGTGGTAACGTGATATGTGTAATCGAATAATTGCGTAATTTGTCAATTAACGGCTTTCCTGGCAATATAGAATCTTTAGTTCCCAGGTAAAGCGTTCCACCTGAACTCAACGCCATTACGATCTCCCAAATAGAAGCATCAAAACTGAATGAGGCAAACTGAAGAATGCGACTATCACTAGTCAAGCCAAAAGTTTGAATCTGAGCTTGAGCTAAGTTGCACAGTCCCTTATGCTCAACCATTACGCCTTTCGGTCTACCTGTAGAACCGCTCGTGTAAATCACATTAGCTAAATGGAAGGCTCTAGCTCCACTTATTGGATTATCTTGATTGTTTTGGGCAATTTTTTCCCAGACTTCATCTAAAAAGACTTGTTTTGCTTGATGCTGTGGAAGTTTGTTAATAAGTTGTTGCTGAGTTAACAGTAGCGAAACTTGAGCATCTTCTAGCATGAAACTCAAGCGTTCGATAGGATACTCTGGGTCGAGTGGTACATACGCTCCACCTGCCTTGAGAATCCCCAACAGTCCCACTATCATTAAGAGCGATCGCTCCACACAAATAGCCACCAGCGTATCTGGTTTTACACCCAATATGCGTAAGTAATGAGCTAACTGATTAGCACGACAATTCAACTGGTGATATGTTAGAGACGCAACATGTTGCGTCTGTACATCTTCATACACCACCGCCACAGCATCAGGTGTACGCTGAACCTGCTCCTCAAACAACTGATGGATACACTTATCAAAGGGATAATCCACCGATGTATTATTCCAATCAACCAATAACTGCTGCTGCTCGACTGCTGTCAGCAGAGGTAATTGAGAAATTCGCTCTTGAGGATTGGCGACAATTCCTTCCAGCAACGTTACAAAATGACCAATCATCCGTTCGATTGTGCTGGTATCAAACAAGTCAGTATTGTACTCCCACACACCCATCAATCCTTGGGTAGTGTTTTCCATCGATAAAGCCAAATCAACCTTTGTAGTTGTACTTTCCACTGGCAATGAACTAACAGTTAACCCAGTAAGTTCTACTTCCTGTAGGGGTGCATTCTGAAGGTTAAACACTACTTGAAACAGTGGCGTATGTCCCAGATCCCTTTCTGGCTGCAATGCTTCCACTAACATTTCAAAAGGCAAATTCTGATGAGCATACGCTCCTAAAGCTACTTCTCGAACGCGAAGGAGTAATTCGCTAAAACTGGGATTGCCTGCTGTATTAGTACGCATAACTAAGGTATTGACAAAAAAGCCAATTAACCCTTCTATTTCGCTGCGATCGCGGTTGGCAATTGGCGAACCCACCAAAATATCTGATTGTCCCGTGTAGCGATAAAGTAGAGTATCAAATGCTGCTAACAGCGTCATAAAGAGAGTACAACCTTGCTCCTGACTCAGTTTTACCAACCTATCAGTTAAATCAACTGAGAGCGCAAACTTCTGATATGTCCCTGCGAAAGTCTGCACAGCAGGTCTTGGTCGGTCTGTAGGTAGAGATAACAAAGCTGGTGCATCTTTTAGTTGCTCTTGCCAGTACGAGAGTTGGCTTTGCAGTACATCTCCTTGCAACAATTGTCTTTGCCAAATTGCGAAATCTGCGTATTGAATCGGCAATGGTGCTAAAGGTGACGGCTGACCTTGAGAATAAGCGTTGTACAGTGCTGTTAATTCTTGAACAAACACACCTCTTGACCAGCCATCAAAGACAATGTGATGTATGAAGACTAATAAAGCGTGTTCTGTTTCTGACAGTACTACTAATGTTGTCCCGATCAATGCTTCAGTTGCTAAGTCAAAGGTTTGTTGCGCTTGTTGTTGCGCTATTTGTTGCAAAGCAATCTCTTTCTCACTTGCGGATAAATGCTGCAAGTCAACAATTGCAACTGTCCTCTGTTCCCTGTTCCCCGTTCCCTGCGATGCACTGCGCCGCCCTGAGCTTGTCGAAGGGAGCTTGTCGAAGTGTTCCCTGATGATTTGAGTCGGTTGCCCATCAACTGTAATAAAGTTAGTACGTAACGCTTCGTGACGATGAATAATTTCAATTAAGCTTTGTTGTAGTGCGGCTATATTCAGAGTTCCGACTAGACGCAAAGCTACAAGTAAGTTGTAGAAGGCGCTGTTCGGGTTTAACTTATCTAAAAACCATAGCCGTGTTTGAGCAAATGACAGCGGTAATTCTGCATCCTTGGCTCTGGGTAGGATGGCTGATGCTGTTAGATTCTGTTGCTGTAACTGTTGAATATTTTGAGATAATTCTGCGATCGTTGGTGCAGCAAATAAGCTCCGCAATGGTAATTCTACATTCAAGGTGGTACGCACGCGCGAAACCAGTTGCGTTGCTAGTAGCGAGTGTCCGCCAAGCTCAAAGAAGTTATCATGAATGCCCACTCGCTCTACTTTTAGCACTTGCGCCCAAATTGCTGACAGAATTTCTTCAATTGGGTTACGTGGGGTAACATACTCATCCGATAATTGGCTGTGTAAATCAGGTGCGGGCAAAGCGCGGCGGTCTAGTTTACCGTTGGGGGTTAGCGGTAGAGTATCCAAGATAACTATTGCACTTGGGATCATATACTCTGGTAACTTTGACTTTAGGAAGCTACGCACTTCGCTAACTCTAAGTGTTTGCTCTGGTTGCGGCACAATGTAAGCGACCAGCCGTTTATCACCTGGGGTATCTTCGCGAACAACCGCACAAGAAGCTTGTACATCACTCAGTTGACCGAGTATTGCTTCAACTTCGCCCAACTCAATGCGGAAACCCCGAATTTTAACTTGATTATCTATGCGTCCTAAAGATTCAAGCTTCCCGTCAGGTAAATAACGTGCTAAATCCCCTGTTTTGTACAGCCTTTCAGATTCTAATTTTGAATTTTGAATTTTGAATTTTGAATTGTTAAAGGGATTGGGAATGAATTTCTCTTGTGTTAACTCAGGACGGTTTAGGTAGCCTTGAGCTAAAAGCACACCAGCAATGTAAATTTCTCCTGGTACGCCAACGGGTACAGGTTGTAAATATTTATCTAAAATATATATCTGTGTATTGGCAATGGGACGACCAATCGAAGGAAGCAACGGCCAAGTTTCTACTGAATTGGGTAAAGTAAAACTGGTGGCTAAATGGCTTTCTGATGGCCCGTACTGATTGTGCAATGTACAATCACTGAGTTTATCCAACCATTGAGAAATCGCTCCAGTAATCTGCAACTTATCCCCAGAGGTAATGATTTCCTGCAAATGAGTATTTACTAAGTCATTACTAATAGCGACTTCCGCTAGTTGCTGTAAGCCAACAACGGGAAGAAACATTCTCTGGATGGCTCTTTCTTGGAGAAAATCTAACAAAGCCGAGGTATCGTGGCGCAATTCCTCTCCAATTAAAAACAATGTGCCGCCAGAACACCAGGTAGTAAATATTTCTTGGAAGGAGACATCAAAGTTAATCGAAGCAAATTGCAGGGTTTTTGCTCCACGAGAAATTTTGAGATTGTCCCGATGCCACAAGACATGATTGCAAAGGGCAAGCTGACTCATTGCTATACCCTTTGGTTTGCCTGTAGAACCAGAAGTGTAAATTATATAAACTAAGTTATTGGCTTGTACGCCAGAAATTATGTTGTCCTGACTGCACTTAGAAATCTCTTCAGCATCAGCATCTAAGCAAACCTTGTACTGAGCGACTTGTGCCGAGCGGAGCCGAGGTAAGTCGAAGTGAAGTTTTGCCTGATTTGGGGGGAGCCTATCAATAAGTCGCTGTTGAGTCAGTAAAAGTTTAACTTGAGTATCTTCTAAAATAAAGCTCAAGCGATCGCTAGGATACTCTGGGTCAAGTGGTACATAAGCTCCCCCCGCTTTCAGAATCCCCAGTAATCCGATGACCATTTCTAAAGAACGCTCTACACACAGACCGACTAGAATATCTGGTTTTACACCCAATGAGCGTAAGTAGTGCGCCAACTGGTTAGCGCGGTAGTTTAATTCATAGTATGTTAGAGACGCAACATGTTGCGTCTGTACATTTTCAAACTCCACTGCCACAGCATTAGGTGTCAGTTCCACCTGTTCTTCAAACAATTGATGGATAGACTTATGTAGTGGATAATCTACGCCTGTATCGTTCCACTCAACTAATAACTGTTGTTGCTCAACTTCTGTCAACAAAGGCAATTGTGAAATTTGCTGATTAGGGTTAGTAATAATACTTTCAAGCAATGTCACAAAATTACCAGTCATGCGCTCAATGGTAGACGCATCAAACAAGTCAGTATTGTACTCCCACCACCCCACTAGTCCAGTACTTGTACTGAGCGGAGTCGAAGTAGCAGTGTTGTGCATGATTAAAGTTAAATCAAACCTGGAAGTTGTGCCTTTGATTGGCAATGAACTCACAGTGAGCTTAGTCAGTTCTAATTCAGACATGGGCGCATTCTGGAGAACAAACATTACCTGAAACAGTGGTGTATGGCTGAGGTTTCGTTCTGGCTGTAATGCTTCCACCAACATTTCAAACGGTAAGTCTTGATGAGTGTATGCTTCCATTGCCATTTCGCGAACACGACCCAGCAATTCACTAAAACTGGGATTGCCTGACAAATCGGTACGCATGACTAAGGTATTGACAAAAAAGCCAATTAACCCTTCTATTTCGCTGCGATCGCGGTTTGCAATGGGCGAACCTACTAAAATATCTTCTGTACCCGTATAGCGATAAAGTAGAGTATCAAATGCTGCTAACAAGGTCATAAAAAGAGTACAACCTTGTTCTTGGCTGAGTTTTGTCAGCTTACTAGTTAGTTCAAGAGAAAGTGCAAACTCTTGATGTGTCCCGTTGTAAGTTTGCACAGCCGGTCTTGGTCGGTCTGTAGGTAGGGACAACAAAGCAGGTGCATCTTTTAGTTGCTGTTGCCAGTACGAGAGTTGGCTTTGCAGCACATCCCCTTTTAATCGGTTTCGCTGCCAAATTGCGAAATCTGCGTACTGAATTGGTAGTGGCGCTAAGGGTGAGCCTTCACCTTGAGAATAAGCATTGTACAGCGCTGCTAGTTCTTGGACAAACACACCCATTGACCAGCCATCAGAGACAACATGGTGCATACACACTAACAAGACGTGTTCTGTCTCATTCAGCACTACTAATGTCGCCCTGATTAATGCTTCCTTCGCTAGGTCAAAAGGTTGAATAGCTTGCAATTGCGCTAATTTATGTGCAGCAATTTCTTGTTCGGCTACTTCGACTTCGCTCAGTACAAGTGTAGATAAATACTTCAAGTCAACAACTGATACTGTCCAAGAAGTAGGTGGAGATGAGGGAGATAAGGGAGATGAGGGGGATATTGATATTACTTTATCCTCTCCCCTGCTCCTTGCTCCCTGCTCCCCTGCCTGTTCCCTGTTCCCTGTTCCCTGCGATGCACTGCGCCGCCCTGAGCTTGTCGAAGGGAGCTTGTCGAAGTGTTCCCTAATAACTTGTATTGGCTTTCCATCGACTGTAATAAAGTTAGTGCGTAACGCTTCGTGACGATGAATAATCTCTTGCAAGCTTTGTTCTAAAGCTGCTTGATTTAAATTTCCTACTAGACGCAAAGCTATAGGAATGTTGTAGAAAGGACTGTTCGGCTCGAACTGGTCTAAAAACCATAGACGCTGTTGAGCATAAGACAGTGGTAAATCTACATTCTCTGCCTTTGGTGCGATGGGTGCTGAAGGTAGAGACGTTACATGTAACGTTTTTAGTTTTTGTTGCTGCAATTGCTCAAGCGATCGCGCTAATTCTGCAACTGTCGCTTTTGCAAACAACTCACGCAATGGTAATTCTACTTTAAAAACGTTGCGAATGCGTGAAATCAGTTGCGTTGCTAGTAGTGAATGTCCGCCCAATTCAAAGAAGTTATCATGAATGCCCACTTGCTCTAATTTCAGCACTTGCGCCCAAATTTGTGTCAACAGTTTTTCAGTTGGAGTGCGCGGGGCGACATATTTTTCTAGCTGTGTGCTGTCTAACTCTGGTTTTGGCAGAGCGCGGCGGTCTACTTTCCCGTTAGAGGTGAGGGGTAAGGATGGAAGCAGCACAAAAGCACTTGGCATCATGTACTCTGGTAGCTTTGCCTTGAGAAAGTCGCGCAATTCTAAGACTGTGGGGAATTGTTCTTTTTGCGATACTACATAAGCTACTAAACGTTTATCGCCCGGTTCATCCTCCTGCATCACTACTACACTTTCCCAGATTGCTGGGTGAGAAGTGAGTAATGCTTCAATTTCGCCCAACTCAATGCGGAAACCCCGAATCTTAACTTGGTTATCAATTCGCCCTAAATACTCTAACTCGCCATTGGGCAAATACCGCGCTAAATCACCTGTTTTGTATAAAAGTGCTGAGTGCTGAGTGCTGAGTAAAGGATTATCTTCCTTGTCATCTAAATTCCCCGCGTCCCCGCGTCCCCTCGTCCCCGCGTCTCTTCTTGCTTCCTCAAATGGGTTAGATATAAAACGTTCTGCTGTCAGTTCGGGACGATTGAGATATCCGCGTGTCACTCCTGCACCACCAACGTACATCTCACCAGGAACTCCTATCGGCACTGGCTGTAAATATTCATCCAGTAAGTACACCTGTAAATCTGGTATCGGACGACCAATTACGCTTGCTGTGCGATCTAAATCAGCTTGGCTTAAGGGACGATAAGTAACGTGTACGGTGGTTTCTGTAATCCCGTACATATTCACTAATTGGGGCAAGGAGTCGCCATGTCGCTCAAACCAAGGTTGTAAACTCTTTAGTTCTAAAGCTTCTCCACCGAAAATTACTAAACGTAAGTTTAAGTCGCTAGTAGTTGTAATTGCCTGTTCGGCTTGAATTAACTGGCGGAAGGCTGAAGGTGTCTGATTGAGAATTGTGACTTTTTCTTGACACAATAACTTATAGAAAGATTCTGGCGATCGCGTTACTAAATATGGCACTATTACCAGTCGTCCACCATACAGCAAAGCTCCCCAAATTTCCCACACGGAAAAGTCGAATGCATAAGAGTGGAACATTGTCCACACATCTTGAGAGCTAAAGTTATACCAAGCGTCTGTGGCTGCAAACAGACGAGTTACATTTGAGTGATTGACTAAAACGCCTTTGGGTTGACCTGTAGAACCAGAAGTATAGATAACATAAGCCAAGTTATCGGGTGTTGCGGTATTTTCTGGATTTAACTCGCACTCTTGAGCAATTTTTTCCCAGTCGGTGTCTAAGCAAACAAGATGCGCCTGATGTTGTAGAGACGTTGCATGTAACGTCTCTACTAATTGCTGTTGTGTTACCAGTACTTTAACTTGAGCATCTTCTAACATGAAGCTTAAGCGCTCAGTTGGATACTCTGGGTCAAGTGGCACATAAGCACCACCCGCCTTGAGGATGCCTAATATCCCTACGATTGTATAAAGCGATCGCTCTACACACAACCCAACTAGGGTATCTGATTTTATACCCAAGGAGCTTAAGTAATGCGCCAACTGATTAGCTTGAGTGTTCAACTGCTGATATGTTAGAGACGCAACATGTTGCGTCTGTACATCTTCAAACACCACTGCTACAGCATTCGGGGTACGCTCTACCTGCTCCTCAAACAATTGATGAATACACTTATTTTGAGGATAGTATGCTTGAGTGTTGTTCCACTCCATTAATAATTGATGGCGTTCTGCGATCGCTAGCAGTGGTAATTCTGCAATTCGCGCTCTGGGATTTGCGACAATCGCTTTGAGTAAAGTTTGAAAATTTTGGGCTATGCGAGTAATTGTGGTTGCATCAAATAAATCAGCACTGTAAAACCATATGCCTTCTAAACCTCCAGACTCTTCCCAGTAGTTAACTTCCAAATCAAACCTAACCATTTCATCAATTTGCAAGGGCATGTTCTGGATAGTTAAACCTGGCAAATCCCCAAAAGACAGAGAGGCATTCTGGAGGGAAAACATCACCTGTACTAGAGGATTACGACTCAAATCTCGCTCTGGCTGAAGCTTTTCGACCAACATTTCAAAGGGCAAGTCTTGATGAGCGTATGCTGATAAAGTTGTTTGCCGCACTTGCGCTAAGAATTCCGTAAAGCTGGGGTTGCCAGAGAGATCGCCCCTTAATGCTAGGGTGTTAGCAAAAAAACCTATGAGTTGCTCGACGCTCTTATGGTTGCGGTTAGCGATAGGAGAGCCAATAACAATATCTGATTGACCGCTGTAACGAGAAATTAATCCTAAAAAAGCTGCCAGTAGAGTCATAAATAACGTTGCGTTTGACTCTTGGCTTAGTTGTTTGAGGCGTTGCGTGAGGTTGCTATCCAGTTGAAACCGCTCAATTCCACCCCGGAAGGTCTGAACTGGTGGACGTGGTTTATCAGTAGGCAATTCTAGTACTAGAGGGGCATTTGCTAACTGTTGCTGCCAGTAATTTATTTGGCGTTCTAGAACTTCGCCTGTCAACAACCGGCGTTGCCAAACGGCAAAATCAGCATACTGGATGGGTAATTCTGGTAATGGGTTGGGCAATCCTTGAGCGAAAGCTACATATAGTTGAGATAATTCATTTTTGAAGATGTTGAAAGACCAGCCATCGTAAATGATATGGTGCATCTTCAACATTAGTATGTATTCTCGATCGCTCAGTTGCAGTAGAGTGAATTGTACTAATGGCCCAGTAGCTAGGTCAAAGGGGTTAGAAGCCAAGGATTGCGCTATTTGTTGAATCCGATCGCTTTGCTCTTGGGCTGATAACTCCTGCAAGTTATGGATTGGCAAAGTTAAGGCAGTAGGCGAAGCGATCGCCTGTACGGGTTGCCCGTCTACGGTAAGAAAAGTAGTTCTAAAGATTTCATGGCGGCGGATAAGTTCGCTAAGGCTCTGTTCGAGAGCAACTATATTCAACGAGCCATTTAGCTTTTGAAAATTTAGGAAATTATAAGAACGACTGTCTGGTGATAAATGGTGCAGAAACCAGAGTCGCTGTTGAGCAAAAGATAGTGGTAATTCGCCATCTCGTGACACTCTTTGAATGGGTGAGTGATGAGATGTTTTAACCTGCTTTGCTTGCTGTAAAAATAGTATGAGTTCTGTTTTTCGTGCGGCTATTTTCTGACGCAGCGTTGGAGTTAGCACGCCTTCAGGTGCATGACAACGCAAGCGAACCTCTTCCAGAGGCGCTCTGCTAACGCCATCGGCCTCTAATTCAATATTCAAGCTTGTCAGGTGACGAACGAATTCAACAATGCTGTTACTCATGCTTAAAACTCCACTACCTCAGTACTGGCTTCTTTAGTCGATAATTGCGTTACCAAATCCACTACTTCTATGTAGGCTGCCATCCCGGCTACTGTAGGAGACTCGAACATCGTCTGTATAGATAAATCGAGTTCAAAAACTGAGTCGATCTCTGACAGAACTTGAGTAGCGAGTAGAGAATGACCACCTAGTTCAAAGAAGTTGTCATTAACGCCAATGCGTTCAACTCCTAAAACTTGACTCCAGATTTGAGCTAGTTGAGCTTCTATCGGGGTGCGAGGTAAAACAAAGCCAGTGGAAAGATTTCTTGTGGCTGTATCAGGTGAAGGCAGAGAGCGGCGATCGACCTTACCATTAGGTGTTAGAGGTAGGGCATCGAGGAGAACAAAAGCCTGCGGAACCATGTAATCGGGTAGCTTCTGTTGAATATATTTACGCAAGAGCGGTACTAGCTTCTGAATTAACTTGCCGTGTAGCGGATTGTTAGTGTAGTTAGTCCAGGGTTTGGTAGTGACTTTTGAAGTATCCCAAAAAACGTAGGCAAAGCCCAACCCAGACATCACTCCTTGTGGGTAATTTTTCCCCCTGCTCTCTGCCCCCTGCCCCCTGCCTCTTCTTCCCCTGCTCCCTGCCCCCTGCTCTCCTGCCTTTTCATCGCGGTAGAACATCACATCATAGCAACCATCCTGGCTACTCTCCCACCAACTGAGGTGGACAGTGTAACCGAGTTGCTGCCCCAACTGATAAAACTGCTCTGGATTGACACCAACTGTTGGCTGTTGTGTCAGTAGTTCCCGCAGTTGCCCGACTGTTTCCACACCAGGGTGATTTTCTAACCATTGCCAAATTTGTAGTGCTTGCTGCACCCGTTGATTAGGTACACCCCTGATTCCTAAAAGTTCTGGCTGTTGTTTCAGTTGATTTTGAACTTGTGCGAATGAAAGCTTGTCTAGTTGCCAGTTTGACCAAGGAACGGTAGTTATCCGAACATCAGCACCGACATAGAGGGTGACATCATAGCGGAATTGGGTTAATTCATTTTGTGCGTAACCGCGTTTGGGCTGAATCTCTACCCTATCAATCTGGGGAAAGCGTTGTTTGAGGGCAATGAAAAAACTGGGATCGATTACCAATTCTTCTTCAGCTGCGACACTAGAGTGTACTTGCTGCTGCCATTGCTCAATACTTCTTTCTTGAGGAGCTTGAGACAACTGCACTGCGGCATGGAATAGCTCTAACATAGGCAAGCTGCGGACATCACCCACAAAGATTGTGCCTTCTTCACCAATTGCCGCGATCGCTCCTTCAAGAACCTGCAACAAATACTCAACGCTGGGGAAGTATTGCACTACTGAGTTGATAACTACAGTATCGAATTCTCCTTTGGGGATGAGAGCAAAGTTATCCGCCATTTGATGCAATAGCCGCACATTGTTTAAACCTGCAACCGTTTTACATACCTGCTCAACATGTGCTAAGGCAGCGCTGGAATAATCACATCCCCAATACTCTTTGCAGTTCAAAGCAACGCGAGATAGCAGTAACCCCGTACCACAACCTATCTCTAACACTCGCTGCGGTGACAGGGATAGGATGCGATCGACTGTATTCTCAACCCACTCCTGCATTTCCCAATCTGGGATAGGTTGTTTGGTGTAACTGCTGTTCCAACCACTGGTATTGAACGTTACATCATCTGCGGCTGCTTGAGGTTGCCCATATGCTTGCTCATAAAGCCTTTGCCAGTCACTAACGTATTCACTCTGCCATTGAGCAACCTGCTGAGATGATGTTTGAACATCGAGAGCGGGAACTAAGTAAGCTACCAGTTGTTTATCACCACTGCTATCAACTTTGGCAACGACAACACCTTCTTGTATTAAGGGGTGTTGAGTCAAAATGTCTTCAATTTCTCCTAACTCGATTCGGAAGCCCCGAATTTTTACTTGATTGTCAATGCGTCCCAGGTATTCTATATTACCGTTTGGTAAATAGCGTGCCAAATCCCCTGTTTTATATAATAGACCTCTTGCATAAATGCTCAAATTGTCATGTTGAGCGGAGCGAAACATCTGGGAGATTCTTCCCTCCACTACGTTCTGGTCAGAATGACACTCATAATTAGAGGACTTTTGCGAGAGGTCTAATCTACTCCCTTCTGCCTCCTCAAAAGGATTAGGGATGAATTTCTCTTGTGTCAATTCGCTTTGGTTGAGATAACCTCGTGCTAAACCCGCACCACCGATGTGCAATTCTCCTGGTACACCAATCGGTACTGGCTGTAAGTACGAATCTAAGATGTAAATTTGCGTATTGGCAATTGGACGACCAATGGTAACTTTTTCGTCTTTTGAAGTGCATTTTGCAATTGTGGCGCAAACGCTAGCTTCTGTCGGCCCGTAAGCGTTGAAGAAATTTCTCCCAACAGACCATTTTTTTATCAGTTCAGCAGAACAAGCTTCGCCAGCGACAACGATCGCTTGCAGTGATGGGAGTTCTTCAGTTGGCAGGACTGCTAGGGCCGATGGTGGGAGGGTGACATGGGTAATATCGTAATCGCGTAATCGCTTAATTAACGGCATACCTGGCATGAGAGAGTCTTTTGTTCCCAGATAAAGTGTTGCTCCCGCTCCCAAAGCCATGATGACCTCCCAAATAGAAGCATCAAAACTGAAGGAGGCAAACTGAAGAACGCGACTGGAAGAATCTACACCAAAAGTTTGAATCTGAGCTTGAGCTAAATTGCACAATCCTTTATGCTCAATCATCACCCCTTTAGGTTTACCTGTGGAACCGCTCGTATAGATCGCATTCGCCAGATGAGAAGCGGTGACTTCAATAGTCAGGTTAGCTTGGTTATTTTCGCTAATTTGCGACCAGATTTCATCAATAAATACCAGCTTTGTTTGATGCTGTTGTAGTCGATCTAAAAGTCGCTTTTGGGTGAGCAGTACCGGAACTCGAGCATCTTCTAGCATATAGCTCAGACGATCGCTAGGATATTCTGGGTCAAGTGGTACATACGCTCCACCCGCCTTGAGAATCGCCAACAGTCCGATGACTATAAAGAGCGATCGCTCTACACATAACCCTACCAGTACATCTGCTCCCACACCTAAAGACCGCAAGTAATGGGCTAACTGGTTAGCACGACAATTTAGCTGGTGATATGTTAGAGACGCAACATGTTGCGTCTGTATATCTACTCTTCTCCTGTCGGAGACGCTACGCGAACGAGAAGCCGCGCAAGGCGCGTCTACAAACACTACTGCTACTGCATCTGGGGTACGCGCTACCTGCTCCTCAAACAACTGATGAATACACTTATCTTGAGGATAATCGACTTGAGTATCGTTCCACTCCACTAATAATTGATGACGTTCTGTTGGACTTAACAGGGGTAATTGGGAAATCCTCTGCTGTGGGTTAGCAACAATACCTGCAAGCAAGCTCACAAAATGTCCTGCCATGCGTGCGATCGTAGTAGCCTCAAACAAGTCGGGATTGTATTGCCAGCATAGCTGCAACTCTCCTTGAGCTTCCATCACCATTAAATTTAGATCGAAGTCAGCACCGCGTTGATGTCCAAGCAAGTATGGCTCCATCTCAAGCAGTTGTTCTCCACTATGCAATGAATTTTCTTTTGGTTCGCACCAACGGTGTCTTTGCCAAGTGAAACTAACTTGACATAAAGGAGAATGACTGACATCTCGCTCTGGCTGGAGTTGTTCTGCTAATAGAGAAAAAGGATAATCTTGATGCTTTTGGGCTTCTCTAACTGTTTTGCTGACTTGAGCGAGAAATTCTTTGAATGTGGCGGACTCCTGTATAGAAGTTCGTAAAACGTTCAGGTTAACGAAGTAGCCGACAATCTCTTTGAACTCTTTACCCCACCGATTTCTCATCGGGCTTCCTATGAGGATGTCTGTTTGATTGGTGTAGCGGTAAAGTAAAACATAAAATGCTGCTAGCAAAATCTGATAAAGGCTTGTTCCAGAGACTAGAACTAAATGCTTGAGTTTTTGAATTAACTTTTCGTCCAGCTTTAAAATATGTGCTGCTTCTTGATAAGTCTTTACTGGGGGGCGGAGTTTATCTGCGAGCAAATTCAAAATTGGCAATTCACCGGTTAATTGTTGTTGCCAGTATTGCCAAAGTTTTTCTCCCCTAGAACTCGATAGCATTTGTGACTGCCATTGAACAAAGTCTAGATAAGATTTATTCTGAGTCAAAGAATTTGCTACGGCTTCTTTTTGCTCTTGATTAACTTGCTCAATTTCATTAACATACAAAGCTTGAAATTCACTCAGCAGTATATCAAAAGACCACATATCACCTGCAATATGGTGCATTGCAAGCAAGAGAATGTGTTCTTTTGCTGAACGAGTAAATAAATTAACCCTCAAAACTGAATCTTTTTCTAAGTTGAAAGGGCGGTCAGTTATCGCAAATATTTTCTCTTTTAAGTAATCTTCACTCCAATTGCTGGCATCTATTATCTCAAGATTAAATTTATATTGTTGATTAATTTGCTGAACTGGTTTGCCTGCATGACTGGTATATGTAGTTCTCAGAATAGGATGGCGTTCAATAATTTTTTCCCATACACGATTGACAACAGCAATATTTAAATAAGAATTAATTTTTACGGTAATAAACATATTATAAACAACGCTTTCTGGAGCAACTTGGTAGATAAACCACATTGCTTCTTGACCATAGGAGAGCGGGTGAGTTGTTTTGACGATTTTGTTCATAGCGGTTGGGATAAATATTATTCAGTAAATAAGCGCTCATCACCGCATCGGCATAGACACCATAGCGATCGCATCATCATAGGTTACTCTTGAGGAAGTCTCAGACGAATAGCATTAGGTGGCAAACCATGTGGCTGTAACAGCGCCAGAAAACTCCTTGCTGTTTTCGGTACGATTTGCTTTCCAGTATTTACTAAAAACCACAGTCAAACTCTATTGGATAGCAACTTCTATTTCTTGTAATATAAAATTTTTCTTATATCAATTCAAAAAATGTTTGCGACAGATCGCCCCACTCTCCCCTTATACCATTTCACGAAAAACTGATATAGATAGATTTCTCGTAGGGGTATGGCATTGCCCATTGGTGTCAACTTAAGAAGTAGATGCCCAAATTAGCAGAGTGCGATCGTTAGTTTCTCGATGACGTTTACAGTCAACTTTAACCAACTCGAAAAGTTTGTATTTAGAAACTAAATAACTGATGATATCAGTGGTTTCTCCACGCTTTCCGGCACGGGCAAAATGGTATAAACTACGAAAGACCATTTCAACCCAAATGCGCTCAATAGGTTGATTTAGGGCAAGGGCAACTTGACCACACAAGTTATTGAGAACAGGATAAAAAATCCAGATGGCAAAAATTTGAATTTGAACTCTATTAGTATCACCAACCCAAAGGTAGGGCAAACCTAAAAGCCTTTTGGTGATTAAAAAGGCATCCTTAATTCGCCAGCGACGACAATAAAGTTCACAGACCTTTTTCAACTTGGTATTACTTGAATTTGCTTGTTGAAACAAACTTGCTTCCTTTAAACTAACATACGGAGAATTTCATTTAAAGAATAATCTCATTTTTTTCAACAAAATACAATAGTATCTCAAACAATTTAAGCTAAGACAGTTAAGACAGTTAAGACAGTTAAGACAGTTAAGACAGTTAAGTAATCAATCGCCGACAAGTAATGTTGTTCGCAAAGAATTTCAAGCGTAATACTTCTATAGATTTAAGTGAATCATTAGCTCAATATATTGACTATAAAACCCAAACAAACTATGTTTATTATGTAAGTGACTATGAATTTTGGATAATTGGGCAATAGTTGAAAGTTTTCAAGATTGCAATGAGTTATAAATTTATAAATGTTTAGCAATTTTATCAGTGCTTACGCAACTGGCACAAATAGCGGGCAGGGCTGCGCCCAGCCACGTGACAATTTAATTAAACCAAGCACATAAGAATACTTGGGCGTTTTAGTTGCTCAATTAAATAATTAGAAAGTAAGTTATGCTTGATTTGATAAATAGTTTGACCAGTTTGATAGGCGAAATTCTTTAATCTAACCCAAACCAATATTGCACAAGCGATATGATTTATTTGGAGTTTAGTAGTTTGCCAAGGCAACTTTGCCAAGTTAAATGCTCGGATATAAACTTTGCATTTTTTGACGTGCATCCTTAGTTTTTAAACCCCAATAAACACTGGCTTTTTGTTGATTACGTTGTGCCTCCCAAGGTTGTCGTGATCGTAAAAGATGTTGGCTACTAGTTCACCATCAGCGAACGCTTCCTGGTCATAAAACGAGATTTCCAGAATGGTTGGAACTTCTGCTACTTGTGCTGGTGCTGGGAATATTTTTCTGAGAGTGCCGTCTTTGTGATGCCATTCAATGAAGCGCAGGCATCGGGCGACTGTGGTATCGCGGAATTTCTCTTTTCCGTTGACCATTACTAGCCATAAGCGATGCAGGCGATTAGTTCTTTGCCACAGTAAATTTCGTGGTGGTAGAAGTTGATTTATACTGTTATCAGACTTTCAGGGGCTTAGTTGGCGATGAAGTGGTCGAGTTCGGATTGAGCGAGGGGGATTTCCTGAAAGAAATTTCTTGGACAACAATTGACATCTTTTCTGGAATGGGGAACTATTGAACCGTAGTCAACATAATTCGTAATTGATAATGACGCTCATTCTTCGCTACCGCTTCTCTACGAGAGGTTACGCCAACGCTAACGTAATTCGTAGTTACAATCAGTGGGGGCTTGTACCCTCTTTAATTACGAATTACGCGCTTCGCAGCGGGGCGTAGCCCATTACGAATTAGTAATTATTTGGTCAAGCTAACAGATGGTTTATCAGTTTCCGATTTGAAGTTGAAACTCAAAAATCACCTCATAATCATGTTGTAGGTGTTGACCTCGGAGTCAAAACACTGGCTACTCTTTCCACAGGTGAAATTGTAGCTGGTGCAAAGTCTTACAAAAAGTATGAATCTAAGTTATCCAGGATGCAGTGGTTGAATCGGAACAAATTGATTGGTTCAGCCAACTGGAGGAAAGCACAAGTTCAGATTGCTAGGTTGCATAGGAAAATTGCCAACATTCGCAAAAATACTCTTCATCAGCTAACAACACTGCTTGCCAAGAACCACGGCACAGTAATCATTGAAGACTTAAACGTATCTGGAATGCTGGCTAACCACAAACTAGCTAAAGCAATTGTTGATATGGGATTTTTTGAGTTCCGTCGTCAGTTAACTTACAAGTGTAAATTGTCTGGTTCAAAGCTGGTTATGGTTGCTCGTTGGTTTCCAAGCTCCAAGACTTGCTTCAACTGTGGAACCAACAAAGAAACACTTACCTTGAAACAACGAGTGTTTGAATGTGGTCATTGTGGTTTCGTCATTGACCGTGACTTGAATGCTGCAATCAATTTGTCCAAAATCGTCAGTTAGACGAGGTTAGTCTGTGAACTGGATAGTGCCGACACTACCAGAATGAAGCAGAAAGTCAACGAAGCTCAAGCTAGATATTTCCAATTATGGGTAACTTTGGGTAGGTGTTATATAACGGTCAATTCCCAAGCGGAAATCCTAGTAAGCACGGTGTTAATAAACCACCATTCCCAATCAATGAAACGCTTACGAATTATGAAACATTTTCTGCAAATTTTCTGGCTGGGTAACTGCTAAATATTGCGCCGCCATTTCTGGTGTAAGCAGTTCTAGCATGACTTTGTTTTCTAACCATAACTCGATGACATCAAAGAAAGACTCGCGGTTACAACGTAAGACTCTCCAGCCTTCCCGTTTGGCAATTTGCTCGATTTTTTCTTGAGTAGAAGAGACAGAGATTGCTGCATGAGTAGCTGTAAACCCAGAAGAAGTATCCGCTTGTGCAAACATACACTGGTTATCTCCTTCACCAGGTATTAGCTGAGTTTTCAACGGATAAACTTCAATTCCTGTTCCATGTTCGTCGAGAGGGAAAACCATGTAACTGCCTGGGTGAGGAAAGAAAGGAAAAGCTTGCCCATTTAAAATTTCAGCGAGAACTTGAGCAACGTGCTGAGGGTTTTGAGCAGAAATAGAAATGTGATGAATCATATTTGTTACCTCGTACCCCATAATCATGATGGGGTTGATAAACTTGTTGGTTTGCGGAGTGCTTATCTACTACGATTAGCTTTATTATTTTTCACCGCATTTTAATCAATTTATGCACTGAGTATAAAAAAGGCTACCAAGAAATGAATGAGTTGGTTTCTCGGTTGCAGGTAACAGGTATTTCTTTTTTACTACACAAGCAGAGCAAGAATCAGAAAGTTTAATGATTTGATACTCTAAGAGGATGTCTGAGAAGTCAAAATTGTCATGCTGAATGAAGCGATAGCGTAATGAAGCATCTTAGAAATTAACGGACAATAGAGATTCTTCCTTCCGCTCTGCTCCAGTCAGAATGACAAAATATACCATTACCTAGCTTTTCAGACATCCTCTAAGCTAGTTCTGATTGACCATCAAAACGGCGAAACAAAAACAGCCAAAGTGGTAAAGAACTATTAATTGCGATGAGTCGCACTAAATGACCAGTTGTGACAATTTCAACATTATGATTCAATGCCAGGGAAACTAAGATCATTTCGGCTGATCCTCCTGGTGCTGTAACTAACAAACAAGTCAACCAGTCCCAAGAGGTTAATTGCATAGCAAGTATAGCAGCGATCGCTCCGGCAGCGAGGGTCATTGCTACAGACATCAAAGCATAACCTAGAGTCTGTTTTCCAAAAGTGGGTTTGTCTCCCCAATACTCACCAATAGTAATTCCTAAAAGCATTTGACCCAATAAATTGATTATAGGTGGTGGGCTAAAGTGAATATCTCCCACAAAAGGCAGGCAATTTAGCAAATAATTAAACCCTATACCAATCAACAATGCCCCAAAAAAATCGCCAGCGGGAATTTTAAATAAAATGGCAAGATAAACTACTAATCCAGTGATTAATAATACTAATAACAGTAATTCTAGTTGAGATGGATCGAGATTAAGTAAAGCACTTTGAACAGGCAGTGTTTGTGGATTCCAGTAATTACCAACTGATGTTCTAGCAATAAAGGGAATTGTCAAAACTACGGTTGTCACACGAATCGCTTGAACTAAAGCTACTAAAGGAACATTGCGATTGTAATCGGCGGCAATAGCTGCCATAATTCCAACACCACCGGGAACTGTAGCCAGCATTGCTGTCAATAAGTTGGTTTGGCTCATGCGAGAGTAAATGTAGCCAATGCAACCGCCACACAGTAACAAAAACAAAGTCAGAAAAATAAAAATCGGAATACCAGAAGCAACACTGGTTAGATTTCCGTGGATACTGGAACCGACAGTTAGCCCTACAAATGCCATTCCCACTTTTCTGGCAGTACGGTTAGGTTTGGGAGAGTATTGATAGAATAGCCGACATCCTTGAAGAACTAATGTACCGGCAGCAATCCCGCCAAATATCCAGACAATCCCGCCAGTATAGAACTTTGCCAAGAGTAAACTCAGAGGTAATGCCAAAAGCATTTCTAAGAATAGGATAATTAGTTGCTTGACAAATAGCTTGGCAACAGCAACATCTTGATGATTGGGTTCCTCTAAGACAGGAGCAATATTTATACTTTGATTCATCGATATGAGTTTTTTTAATTATTTTAACTATCCACTTGAGCTAATGCGATCGCGCAATCTACCTAGAGTTTAAATTAAAAATATCTAAAGGATGACATGAGGTAAGTTTCAAGGAAATTTAACCATAGCATCAATCAACAGCGGTTTATAGCTACTTGCATTACATCATCTTTTGAGCGCCAACCAATATTTTGTCTTTATTGTATTTGATAACACTAATTGTAACGCTGAAAGAGACGCTATGCGTAGCTTGTTTCTGCGTAGAGGTATGCGAACAGCATGACATAGATATTTATTTCACAAATAATGAAACGAACTTGATCTAATATGAAATAGAGCACAACATCAGTTGTACCCTATAAATAATCTGTATTTCTGTTAATATTTCAAATTTTTAGTCTTCGTCAAGTGCTGGGAAAACTTCCTCAAACTGCCACAATCTGTCTTTATTTTCAACGAACCAAATACGAGTTTCTGGAGTTAATTTACTCCAAATGATTTCAGCAGGAACATGAGGAGATGCATATTGGTATTGCTCACCAAGGGATTTGAGATTGTCTGTCACATCGTAAGGAATTCCAAATTCATGCCAGTTAACTTCTATATTTCTTCCTGAGACTCCCGCTGTGGGATCGAAAATCAACTGTGCAGCTCTGACTAAGTCGGCAAAGTGTTTCGGTTTGAGTCCGGTTATTTGTTGAATAGAGAGTGATTCGTTATGCTCTTGAGACATGTCGCTGGAGTAATGAAAATGAGTGGTGTATTAAACTAGCTTTTCCAAGGTAGGTAAAAATACTTCGTGTCTTAGTGGTTCAAAAAATAACTTCTGAACCACTAAGGCACTAAGACACTAAGAAAAATAGATTACACCTTGTAAAGGCTAGAGAATTGAATTTACTGCCAGAGATTTTTATCCCAGTAGCTCTAGCTTGGTGCAGAGCTGCTAAATTAATTTATCTTTCTTTTCGTCTAAATTTTAGCTTACAATTACTATTGTCAAGTTGATCATAATATTGCTTTTACATTTGGTATTTACTATCAGTAATAGAGTGTCATAAATCTTCAATTTTCAAGCTAAATTTTGATTTCACATACCAGATTAATGAATATTCAGCTTCTAGCAAAAGAGTTTTTTCAAACTAAATAAATATCTATCCATAGATAAATTACTAAAAGTTGCAAACTAGCTTAGGGTATATAGAGTTTCGGCTACAAGTATTGGTTATTTTAAAACGATTTCATGCCCTATATTCTTTATTTTCCTTTGCTACACTATGGTGTCGTTGTATTAATTGTTGCACTTACCTTTGTGTTAATGCTGGTGCTAGACCCCTGGTTAGGTATGAGTGAAAGTCCATTCTTGCTATTTTTTAGCGCTGTAATGGTGAGTGCTTGGTATGGTGGTTTGAAGTCAGGGCTGTTAGCAACCTTCTTGTCTGCTTTACTGGGCAATTACTTTTTCCTTTTCCCAAGGTATGAACTGAGTTTTGACCTATCGAGTTTAGTGCAAATCGGTTTATTTGGAGTGCAGGGATTTCTCTTCAGTATTCTCTGTGAAGCTCTCAGGACTGCCAAACGACATGCTGAAGGAAATTTAGAAAAGCTCAGAGCGAGTGAAGAACGATTTCGATTAGCGTTAAGCAGTTCAGATATTGTAGTCTTTCAGCAGGATCGCGATTTGCGATACCAGTGGATTCATAATCCTCAAGGTGTCAAAACAGCCGAGGAAATGCTAGGTAAATCTGACTATGAATTATTTTCTGCCTCAGAAGCAAAGCAACTAGCTGCAATTAAGCAGAGGGTAATCGAAACAGGTGCTTCAGCCCATGAAGAGGTTTATCTAACAGTGCGTGAAGAAGTTCGTTACTATGATTTACTAGTTGAACCGCTCAAGAGTGAAGCTAATAGTAGCATTCAGGGTGTTAGCTGTGCAGCGGTGAATATTACTGAGCGCAAGCATACAGAACTAGAAAACGCCAAGTTGCAGCAAAAACTCCAAGAAGCCAATCAGCGCAAAGACGAATCTTTGGCGTTGTTTGATGCTTGGCTCGCTAGCTCACCAGTGGCGCTGACTTTTCTGGATACTGAACTTTGCTACATTTATGTTAATGAAGCGCTGGCTACTGTCAATGGTAAACCACAAAGCCAACACATTGGTCATACTTTAGGTGAAGTGTTGCCAGAATGGGTAGAGCAACTTGAGCCAATCTTGCGTCAGGTGATGGAGACAAAAGAACCATTACTTAATCAGGAAGTGAGTGGTGAAACCTATCCGCCTGGTGTATATCGTTGTGGTCTTGTCAGTTATCATCCGGTGTGCTTACCAGATGGGCAAGTACTGGGAGTAGGGGTAACTGCCATTGATATTACTCAACTCAAGCAAACCGAGCAAGCATTGCGGAAAAGCGAAGCAAAGTTTCGTAGTGTGGTTGAGTCAAACATGATTGGTATTGGCTTCTGGGATAGAGACGGCGGAATTACAGAAGCTAACGATGCTTTGTTGAACATGGTGGGTTATACCCGTGAAGAATTACTGGCTGGAAGACTTAACTGGCAAGATTTGACTCCGGCAGAATACCAATTACTCGACGAGCAAGCGCTGACTCAATTTCAAAATAGCTTGTTTTGCACTCCCTTTGAGAAGGAATATACTCGTAAAGATGGTTCACGTTTCCCGATTCTGATAGGTGGTAGCCATTTTGAGGAGACTTTAGATCAAGGAGCTTTTTTTGTTCTCGATATTACAGAACGCAAGCAGGCTGAGGACGCACTCCGCTGTATTGCTCAAACTAGTACTACCCTTTCTACTTCTTTAGATTATGAGGAAACCTTAGAACAGATTGCTAAAATTTTAGTTCCTCAACTGGCTGATTGGTGTTGTGTCGATATTATCGATGAAGATGGTTCTGTTCACCGCCTAGCTATTGCTCATGCAGATTCTTCAAAAGCAGAGTGGGCGCGTCAACTTCAGCAGTATGTGCCAGACTCCAAGGGGACAAATGCTATTTCTAGAGTACTGCAAACTGGGCAACCAGAATTAATCACAGAAGTATCTGACTCACTACTAGCTGCAAGTACTCAGAATAACGAGCATTTACAAATTGTGCGGCAGATGGGAATCAAGTCTGCAATGATTGTACCGTTAGTGGCACGCCAGCGAGTACTCGGTAGCATTACGTTTGTCAGCGCCGATCGTCAATACGAGCAATGTGACCTAGCTTTAGCAGCCGATATTGCCTACCGCGCTGCTTTAGCATTTGAAAATGCCCGATTGTATCGAGACATCCAACAGGCTTTGCTGCATTACGCCGAATCACTATCTCTTTTAGATGCTCTGCTAGCAGGTGCTCCTGTAGCTGTATGCTTTTTGGATAGAGAACTGCGATACATCCGAATAAATAAAGTATTGGCTGATATTAACGGTTTGAGTATAGAAGAACATCTGGGACGCAAATTCCAGGAAGTATTACCAGAAATAGCGGCTGAGGTTGAGCCGCAGTTACAACAAGTCCTGGATACAGGAGAACCTCTGCTAAATGTGGAAATCAGCGGTGAGACACGGGAGCAACCTAGAAGGTATAGCTCCTGGCTGGGCAGCTATTACCCGGTCTATAACGCATTGGGTGAAACGGTAGGAATTGGTATTATTCTGGCAGACATGACAGCAGCAAAACAAACAGAAGTTGCCCTGCGCGACAGCGAAGAAAAGTTCCGAACTATGTTTAATCAGGCAGTTGTCGGTATTAACTTAGTGGCATTGGATGGACGATATCTCCAGGTAAATCCTGCGATGTGCGACATTACTGGGTATAGCTGTGAAGAGTTAACCCAAATGACCTTTCAGGAAATTACTCATCCTGACGATATAGAGCCTGATTTAGCAAATGCTCGGCGAGTCTTGGCAGGGGAGATTAGTGGTTATTCTTTAGAAAAGCGCTATATTCGCAAAGATGGTTCTCTGATTTGGGTAAACTTAACTTCATCAATAGTTTGGGATGCTAACGGACAGCCAAAGTATGCATTAGGTGTGGTCGAAGATATTAGCGATCGCCAAGCCGCGCAACGCGATCGCCAAAGGGCTGAAGCTGCACAAAACTTTTTAGTCGAAGCTAGCACTCTATTAGCTTCTTCATTAGATTATGAAGTCACATTGACCAACGTCGCTAACCTAGCAGTTCCGACGTTAGCTGACTTGTGTATTGTAGATATTTTTCGGGAAGATTGGTCAAATAAACAGATGGCGTTGGTAACTGCCAACCCCGCAAAACGCCAGATTTTAGCGGAAATACAACGGGATTATTCATCCCAAAATGGAGCACAACAATTTCTTGTATACAAACTGCGACAGGGGGAATCTGTCTTTTTCTCCCAATTTCCCGACTCTGCTTTTATACAGATGGCTCAAAACGAGGAACATTTGCAATTACTACGAAGCTTAGGTATTCGTTCTTTAATGGTGATACCTCTGCGTTCCCGTGGGCAATTATTTGGAGCGATCGCTTTTTTGACGGCCGAGTCAGGTCGTTACTATGAAGCCGCAGACTTGGCTTTAGCAGAAGATGTTGCCCGTCGAGCGGCGACAGCAATTGATAACGCCAGACTTTACCAAGAAACTCAGCAGGCCAAACAAGCGGCTGAGCGGGCTGTCAATCGAACGGTGCTTTTACAAACAATTACCGCCGCCCTCTCAGAAGCCCTAACCCCTCAACAAGTGGCCGATGTGGTGATGAATCAAGGAATTGCTGCTTTGGGTGCTCAAGCTGGTTCGGTTCTGTTACTAAATGACGCAGGTACTTCCCTAAAGACTGTCCAAGCAATCGGCTATCAGCAATCGGCTATAGATGCTTTTGATAATTTTCCTTTAACTGCTTCTATCCCTTCAGCGGAAACAGTGCGAACTGGAGAGCCAATCTTTATAGACAATCGAGAAGCTTGGATTGAGAAATATCCTAATTTAGCGGATATTCCTCCTAAAACAGGACATTTTGCTTATGCTTGTATTCCTTTAATGCAAGATGGAAAAGCAATTGGAGCACTAGGATTAAACTTTGCGACTGCACAAGCATTTAGTGAAGAAGACCGGAGATTTATGTGGACTTTAGGGCAACAGTGTGCTCAGGCGATCGCCCGTGCTCAACTTTACGAAGCAGAACAAAGTGCGCGAAACCAAGCCGAAACAGCCAACCGGATTAAAGACGAATTTCTCGCTGTTCTCTCTCATGAGTTAAGAACTCCCCTAAATCCGATTCTGGGATGGGCAAAGTTACTGCGAACCCGCAAGTTCGACGAAGCAACCGTAATTCGCGCTTTGGAAACAATTGAGCGTAATGCCAACTTACAAACTCAACTTATTGAAGACCTGCTTGATGTTTCGCGGATTTTACGAGGTAAGCTCAGCCTCAATATCTGTGCAGTGGACTTGAATGCAACCATCACCGCCGCCTTAGAAACGGTGCGCTTAGCAGCAGAAGCCAAGTCTATCGAAATTCAAATGGTGCTGAGCAATGATGTTGGACAGGTTATGGGTGATGGCGATCGCTTGCAACAGGTAATCTGGAATTTAGTTTCCAACGCTGTGAAATTTACACCTCCAGGCGGACGGGTAGAGATCCGGCTGGAACAAGTTGACTTCAACGCTCAAATCCAAGTAATTGATACAGGTAAAGGTATCAACCCAGAATTTTTGCCTCACGTCTTTGAATATTTCCGTCAAGCAGACGCCAAGACAACTAGGATATTTGGCGGACTGGGACTGGGACTAGCAATTGTGCGTAATCTGGTGGAACTGCACGGTGGTACTGTTCAGGTAGAGAGTGCCGGCGAAGGACAAGGAGCAACATTTACAGTTAAGCTACCGTTACTCAAAAGTTCTGAATCCCAAGTGATGAGTGTGGAATCTTCTATGTTGGAAGCTAATAATCAAGACTCATTACTTTCTGGAGTGCGAATCTTGCTTGTGGACGATCAGCCTGATGTGCGAGATTTCTTTAGCTTTGCGCTAGAACAGTTTGGGGCGACTGTAACACCAGTAGAATCGGCAACTGAAGCACTAGAAGCACTAGCCCAGTTAAAGCCAGATATCCTGTTAAGCGATATTGGGATGCCGATAATGGATGGTTATATGTTGCTGCGCGAGATCAGAACATGGTCAAAAGAGCAAGGTGGACAAATTCCGGCGATCGCTTTGACTGCCTATGCTGGAGAAATTGACTACAATCAAGCAATTGCAGCCGGATTTCAAAAACATATCCGTAAACCCGCTGATCCACTTGAATTGGCTACAGCGATCGCTAATCTCATCGGACGCAACCAGCCTTGAGCTTCACGCAACCATTTAATTTTTATAGTAAACATAATTAAATCAGTAAACAGTAAACAGTAAACAGTTATCAAGGTGGATGGTGGGGGATTTAAACCTGCTAGATAGCGCCTGCCACTAATCAACTTTCAGCAAAGCTTGTAGGGTGGGCATTACAATGCATACGTGTCAACTTCAGCTAAAAATAGCTTTATACTATTTAACTTTAAAAATGATACAAATACGTTGGTGGGGGCACGGCATTGCCGTGCCCTTACGAGAAATCTATATGTATCAAGATTTTCGTGAATTGGTATTACTGTTGGCCTCCTCATCCGCCAGAGAATGAATTTTCTGGCTAATAGCAAAAGTCTACTCAAGTAGACTCAAGATTTTGGGCGATTTTATAGTCATCTAAAGATGACTTTTGCTATGAGCAAGGAACTTCAGTTCCAAGCGGGATATGGATTTCACGCTAAGTTGACACCAATGCATTACAATGCCTACCTACTGTGATCTATTCTTATGAAACCCGCTGTAAATGAGAGTTAGTGTTAACGCGAAGCGCGTAAAGCACCATAATGGCTATTAAATTTACAATTTCCGAAGTGAAACCTTCTCGATAAAAACTTCTTCTCGTTGCTCACCATTTTTTGGCAGAAAACTCACTTTTAAATCTGGTTCTGACTGTTGTTCGCGTCTGTCTACTTGTTCAGCTAATTGGTCAGTGATGTCAAACAGCAGAGTTTTTGTGACTCGTTTTTGGCTTGGTAATTCAAAGAAACTGATAGTACCAGCAAAATAAACATCTTTGTCAGCCGCCGCCGCTGGATTGGGCAAGTTGACATAAACATCATAAGTGCCTCTCGGCTTTCCTTGGAAAGATACTTCAACTTCTAGCACATAACCGTTTTCTGGACTAGCCAGCAAAGAGCGTTCGCCCCCGCGACCAGTAGATAATGGCACAACTACTGTTATTGGTTCATCAGTTAATTGGGCTTTAACTTCTCTAGTCGCAACAGTTTCTTGCATACGTGCCCTTGGTTGTTGAATGCTTGCAAGCGATCGCGGACGCACTAAGATTTGATCATATTTATCATAGGTGTAATTCAGGTTATAAACTGCCTTAACGACTTCTTCAGGAGTTTTATATTCAACTAGCTCCCCTTTGCCATCAAAAAAGGCATAGGGAAATTCTACTGCTGCTAGCTCTTGAGGTGTCACTTGAGAACTAGCACCCTTTGCTAATGTCCAAGATTGCCAGTAACGGTCAATACTAGCGTGATGTAGCCAAAAGATTGGATCAAATCCAGCAGTCGGAACATCTCCCATCAGTCCCACACCTTCATCATAGGGAGAAGGGCCCTGCCAAATCGGATTAAACTTGTCTTTGGGAAAACTACCACCTATATAGCCGTGCATGACATTGTGAGGTGATTGTTCAATCTGGCTATTAAACACACTATATAAGATATTTTGGTATGCCGTCCGCTTGCCATCAATCAGACCTTGTTGTGTTGATGGCTCAATTGGTTGACCTGCATTTAGGCTTGTGAGCCTCAATTCTTCGTAAAGACCGTTGGTTGTTTGGTCAGTAGGAAGTCTAAACGCTTCTGGTATTAATTTGTATTTTGCAGACTTACTGTTAGTGTAATCCCAGTATGGAATGGCAAAATTTGGATTACCAGAAAGGTTGCGAACAACTTGTTCAAAGTGATAAAGGTAGAGTCGATGCCAAGGGAGAAAGTGAACTCCAGTACCCGCTTCATGGGGACACTTCTGCCAATACTCTAGTAACTTTTTGATCTGTGCTTGGGTTTTTGGATCTAAAGATGATGCATTGGTATAAATTGGGCACAGAGAATTTTGCTCTGTAAAATCCGCAGGAATGGGAACCCCATGAATTGCACCTTGGTAATACCAGCTAACGGGATCTGTACAACCCGATTCTCGGATCTTTTTGAGGGCAATTTTGAGCGACTGAAGATCTTTTTGTCCACTCCGAGAGTAAACATCTTTGCGAACAAACTTGGCCCTGGGTGATCTAATTGATTGGGTTGGCTGAGTTAACTCAGGTATTTGAGTAGATTGAGCATAAGCGTTGCTTGGTAGTAGCAGTATCCCCACAGTAGCGAATATTGCCATCAAAGCGAGAAGAAACTTTTTCATAACTTTCCTAAACATTTGATCAGCCAAGTAGATTACAGAGATCATTTCATACTAATTCACCAAAGTTCTGTTTGATTGATTAGGCTTTGGAGTGCGTGCTGCCTCTAATAATTAGCGAAAAGACTAATCATCTCTCCTAGACTGTGATAGACATTAGTGTCACAGACAACTAGAAGCGTCAAACTTCCAAATATTACCAGTCCTTGAAGGTAGAATGTACGGTTACTGATTCCGTTCTCAGTTATTAATTAAACCAGGTATGTAAAGCCTTTTTTTTTACTTCAAAAATCTTCACACCAGTTCTTACTTGATTGAAGTGTGATAATACCGTTTCTTTGTAAAGCTGTGCCAAACTCTTTTCATCTCTTATTTCTTGGCGTACTTGGTGAACCAGCGCTCTCCGGCAAAGAGAAGTCTGTAGCAAGATCCCGTAGGGTGCGCCGGCGTCCGGCGTAAAGCCCTTTGGGCATGGCTTCTCTACGAGACGCTTTGCGTAGCTTGCTTCCCCGTAGGGGTACGCTTACGGCGCAGCGTAAAGCCTGCGGCATAGCTTTGTTTAGAGCGACGTTCGCGGTAGAGTAGCCTCTCGCAGAGAAGGGAGAAGGAGCGTCACCCGGAGGGCGGTATGCCGGCATCCTAAGGCGGGCGTCTCCCCTTGAGAGAAGACCGCGCTGGCTCCCCTTAAAAAGAGGGGAACTTCTAAAGCCTCCTTTTTAAGGGGGTTGGGGGATCTGAGTGCGTAAGTCCTGAAATTTATACCTCAGCAGAGTAGGAAACATAATGGATTATTCTTAATAAATATTTAAAAGTAAGCGAAGCTCCGGGTAATAGGAGCGCAAAACTTTTCAAGACAGCAGGCGTGGTTTTATTACAAGCTATCGTGATTAGTGCTACTAGAAGGGGATCATCCATAACTCAGCTGTTTCCCCTTATATATGCTGTTATTCTTTATTTACTGCAATTACAAACATTTGCTTTGTTAATTTGTTAAGCAACAAAAATTATGTCAGTCAAAAGCTATAAATTGAATATTTTAATATATAACTTTGGGATAATTAAATCTCTAAAAAACATGTTTATAAGTAAAACCATAGGTATCAAACACCTATGTATGTCAAGTGAGGCTAATAATTATGTCACTTCAAACCATTACATCCGAGTTGTTGAGAGAGCTATCCAGAGAAGAACAAGAGATTCTATCTGGGGGACAAAACGACAGAGATGGAGACAGAGACAGAGACCGAGATAGAGACCGAGACAAAAGATACAAATGCCGTTACTGTTACGACTGTGAACGTTACCGTGACTAAGTTTGCAAAGTTGACTGAGTAATGCAGTAGTTTGTACTTTGTAATTAGTAGGGAAGGAAAAGACTTACATAACTTAACTCAACAATCAAGTTTTGAGAAGTTTAGACAGTCTCCTGCGTTCTTTTAAAACTTTCAATTAAAAGAATAGATAGCAGAAAAATAGGGATAGTCCTTACTTTTCTGCCCTTCCCTTACTTTAAATGCAAGTATTTAGTGGTGGAAAGCCTAGCGAACGTTTACCTGTATTAACTTGGGTTAATTAAACTAATGATCGCCTTAACCAATGCATCCGGATCTACTGGTTTGGGAATATGCATTTGAAACCCCGCTGCTAGTGCTTGCTGCTGATTAATTTCGCCTGCATAGGCTGTTAGAGCGATCGCTGGTACCTGTCCTCCCTGCTGAGGCGATCGCTTTCTGACTTCACGCATCAGCATATAACCGTCTGTTCGTGGCATTCCAATATCACTAACTAGAACATCTGGTATGGACTCAGACAATGCTTCTAATGCCTCTTGTGCTGATGACACGGCGGTTACTTCTACACCGTAGTCTTGCAGAATGAAGGTCACTAAGTCTCGAATATCTGGTTCATCATCTACCACTAGAATTTGCATATGTTCAGAGCACTGGAGGTTCAGGGATATAAGTGAGAGTCGAATTTCTACCCGTCCTCCTGTTGGTGTAAATTTTAGCGCATTGGAAGGCAGGTTCCACACAACTTGCCCATCCCGCCCAGAACTTATACTGATTCAATTAATGATTGCAACAAATCCTTTGGTAGAGTTGCAATGCAATTTTGCTGGTCTATCTGTCACTAGCATGGTAGCTGCATCATAACTAATATACTTATTTAAATCATCTCTTCAGTCGCATAAAAGCTGCACCAATTAATAGTCCTACAATTTGCGTCCAGTGAAACATACTAGTTTGATTTACACCAACAGGAGGAATATTTAAACTACCAATGCCATAAAACATTTGTTGCAAAAACCACCAAAATATATATACAAAAGCTGGTAGTTCGATAGGTATATAAACAATTATTAACGGCAAAATTGTGTCAATTTTCGCTTTAGGAAGCTTTGTGACGTATGCCCCTAATATAGCTGCGATCGCGCCATTCGCTCCAATCAATGGTACTGTCAAATTTGGTTCAGCTAAAATTTGCACTACGCCTGTCAGGATGCCAGCAATCAGATAAAATCCTAGATAGCGTTCATGTCCGAGAATATTTTCTACAGTCTTGCCAAAAACCCACAAAAATAGCAGATTTCCTAATATTTGACTAAAGCTACCATGTAAAAACATCGCCAAAGGTAGCGAAAACAAACGCCAAATTACAACTATCCAAGCAGCAGGGTTAAAGAAAATTGCATTTGTAATTGCCCCATTAATCTGGGCTGGAATCACACCCCAACTGTTGACAAAATAGCCCAATTCCCCACTTAGTTCTAATTTGAGTTCCCATAAAAATATGGCAATGTTAATCCCAATCAGCCAGTAATTAATAATCGGCTGACTGCGACTACGAAGGTTATCACTAATAGGAATCATGGGGTTTTATGGGCTTTGCTATGCTAATTTAATAACCAATACAAAACTCAGAAACCAAAACTCGTCCGCTGTAACCTGATTGATTTTATTTTTCCAGGACGTGAGTTGCATAGAATGAAGCATTGGCTGTAGGCATTGTACTTCCTTCACCCGATGCCCCTAATGCAACACAAGCCCCCTGTCTCCTAAGCACCAGATATATAACAGTGTGCAAATAATATCTGTTTTAGACAGTTACGAAATAGCTAGCACTAAGGCTGAGGTTGGTAGAACCTTGAATGATAGCAATTAGTTCAAGACTAGTTTCATTCAGGAATAAGGCTGTACCTGTAGCCAAACCAGTTGGCACTGCTCCCAAGCTATAACTAGAGTTAGAGCCAAACAATTGAAGCGTGTCTTCCAAAATATTGAAATCAGTAATTAGAGCATAGTCGTCTAGACCGGAAGTACTAGTATTGCTATCACTATAGAAGACACCTACAGTAGTACCTACTACAAAGCGATCGCTCTCAGTGCCGCCAGTTAAGCGGTCAATTTCACCAACACCTCTTGTTGCTGTATCTGCTCCTGTCAGTACGTCATTACCTTCATCTCCAAACAGGCGATCGCTACCAGTACTCCCGAAGACAGAATCATTACCACGTCCACCGTAGAGAAGATCGCTACCACTATCCCCAAAGAGTAAATCGTTACCATCGCCACCTGTAATGTAGTCATTCCCTGCATTACCACGAATGGTATCATTGGCTGCACCACCCGCCTGGGTGTCGTTGTTAGCAGTACCCAAAAGATTTAAAGCAACAATACCCTTATTGTTTTTAGTTCTGGCATCGTTCTGCCCAGTAAATTCAGCATTGACTACTGTGTTCAAGTTCAGAAGAATGCCGTTAGACTGGGTAAAGCTATTGCCTTGGACTAATTCTGTATAGAGGGTGTGGGCATAGCCATGATTGCCAGCAAAATTCCACTGTCCAGGCTGGAATAGGTCGTTCCAATTGACGTAGATATCTAGGGTAGCCAATCGATCATCATAGCCCAGAGTTTCACTAGTATGTAAAGATACAATGCGAGTAGCATCATTTGGATCTAGGCGATCGCTTGCTGCTTTGCCTTCAAACCCTGGCCCTGCCGGATCTAGTCCTACTATTTGAGCAATAGAACGCCCAGTAGATTCACGGTAGGCAGAGCCAGCAAATCCAGCAATGTGCGCTCCCAGGCTATGCCCGATCAGGTTGGTGTAAATGGGATCTACGCCATTATTTATTAAGTATGTAGCTAGTTGATTACCGACATTGCGTGTTCTGCCGGCAGAAGTGGGATACCATGAGGAACTAGCTCCTTCTTCCCAATCTAGCAAAATGATATTAGCATTGGACTCACGCTGTCGAATGGTTTGGGCTATGTTTCCCATCCAGTTGGCAGGTTTATAGTTATTACCTGCGTTGCCACCAGTGCTTTGATAACCATGAATAACAATATAGGTCGGCGCATCAGAATTAATGCGCCCCGAACGGTTGATAGAACCGTTACCCCAAACATTAAAGTTAACTTGAACCATTTAAAAAATCCTATGTGAAGAATTTCTGTTTCTTAGGCTTAAAATTGTTTTGCAGCTAGAATTTCACGCCTAGATATCTGCAATAAAATAAATGCTAGATAACAAATTGTTTGGCGTAGTTAATTCCATATATGAAAATGATTTTACATAATATCAAAGTCCTTTTAGAAAGGTTCTAACAGAACCTCTCTACATGCAGATTCATACGTCAATTCAGCAATGCCCATAATAACTAAGTCGAAAAAACTAATCTTGGGATAAGTAAATTTAAAATAGCTAATTAATCTTTTAGTTAAAATTAGCATAAATTTAATTTAAAATTAAATAAACTTTTATTAGCAAATATTAGCCTAATTTTACCTAGTGTGGGCATTAGTCGCTCTTGAGCGATCGCACAGTGACTCGTGAGAACCCTAAAAACCTAGACAGTAACAAATTAAATAAAATTTAGTGGTTGAGATAGCTAGATAGTTATCATACCTTTCAACCAAAGCAGTAAAAATTATGTTTATAGTTACGGAGCTATCAGTGCCTAATGGTATTTTCCTATTATCTGCATTTTGTGCGATCGCTTTAGCCATCATCCATTTATTCGCTGGTAAACTGCACTTTCTCGGAACTATCCCGCGTAATCGGTGGCTTTCCTTTAGCAGTGGAGTATCTGTTGCTTATGTGTTTGTCCACATTTTGCCAGAATTGAGTGAAGCACAGAAAACAATTGAAAGCAGCCTAGACTTTGGGCTTGTCTTTCTGGAGCATCACGTTTACCTAGTCGCACTCTTTGGTATGACAATATTTTATGGACTAGAGCGAGTTGCGATGGTATCGCGTCAGCGCAATCAAAAAGCAGGTAAGGGAGATGTAACCTCTTCTGGCGTTTTCTGGCTACACATTGCTTCTTTTGCTGTTTATAACGCTTTGATTGGCTACTTGCTAGTACATCGGGAAGAACCGGGTATTCGGAGTTTGTTTCTTTTTTTCTTCGCAATGGCGCTACATTTTGTAGTCAACGACTACGGTTTGCGCGAAAACCATAAAGGAATCTACGATCAGATTGGGTGTTGGCTATTAGCCGCAGCAATTATTATCGGTTGGGTAATTGGTAGTGGAACGGAAATCCATAAAGCAGCGGTTGCAGTTCTCTTTGCCTTTTTAGCCGGAGGTGTTGTCTTGAATGTACTTAAAGAAGAACTACCAGAAGAACGAGAAAGTCGCTTTTGGGCTTTTGCTCTAGGTGCTGGAAGCTATGCAAGCCTGCTGCTAACTCTTTAACAGTAAACAGTAAACAGTAAACAGTAAACAGTTTACTGATTTAATATTCTTTTAATTGAGACTCAACAATGGTTGGATATACCAAATCTACTGGTTAAAATTCAATCCCATCTCAATAAATCGCTGATTATATTACTCTTTGCCAAAAGATTTAATTTCAATCGCCCCTAAAGTTTTCAGTGTAGTCTTTTGAGCTTCAGTTAGACTTATAATACCAGTAATATTCATGTCCTCGTAGAGCCGCTCGGCTCTGAGTGTGTTGACGCATTTGCCCATACTGACATCCCAAAGCTTAATTGTTTCATCTTGGCTACCGCTAGCTATAATCAGACCAGCTGGACTGAAATTGACAGACCAGACCTTGTTTGTGTGACCATGTAATACTTTGAGACATTGACCGCTATGTGCATCCCACAAGCGCACAGTTTGATCGTGACTGCCACTAGCTAAAGTACAACTATCCAGACTTCCAGGCATGGTTTGGCTTAAGCTTACAGAGTAAACTCCACTGGTGTGACCGTGTAACACTTTTAAGCAGTGACCATCCGAGACATTCCATAACCTGATAGTGCGATCGTCACTGCCACTGGCTAAGATTTGACCATCTGGACTAAAGCTGACTGAGCAGATCCCACTGCTATGACCATGTAATACTTTTAAACACTGGCCGTCTCGCATATCCCACAATCGCACAGAGGAGTCAAAACTACCGCTAGCTAAGATTTGACCATCTGGACTGAAACTGACTGAGCGTACCCAATCCTTGTTACCATGTAATACTTTTAAACACTGGCCGTCTCGCATATCCCACAATCGCACAGAAGAGTCATTACTACCACTAGCTAGAATTTGACCATCTGGACTAAAGCTGATTGAGCGTACCCAATCTGTGTGACCGTATAAAACTTGAAAACACTTACCACTGTGCACATTCCACAACCATATTAAGGAATCATGGCTGCAACTGGCCAAAGTCTGACCATCTGGACTGAAAGTAGCTGCCCAAGTCGCACTCGTATGACCCTGCAAAACTTGCAAGCAATGACCATCCTGCACATCCCACAAGCGCACCATAGTGTCATTGCTGCAACTGGCCAAAATCCGGCCATTGGAATTAAAGCTGACTGACAATATTCCACTGGTGAGTCCCTGCAAAACTTGAAAGCACTGACCATCCTGTACATCCCACAAACGCACCGTAGCGTCATTACTGCAACTGGCCAAAGTTCGACGATCAGGACTGAAGTTAACTGACCAAACCCCAGTGCTATGTCCTTGCAAGACTTGGAGGCATCGACCGCCTTGCACATCCCATATCCTTACCGAAGAGTCATTACTGCCACTGGCTACGGTCTGACCGTCTGGACTAAAGTTAATTGACCAGACTGCACTGGCGTGACCTTGCAAAAGTTGAAGACACTGACCAGCAGCAATATCCCACAACCGTACACAGGAATCATTACTACCACTAGCTAGCATCTGACCATCTGGACTGAAACTAACTGAGCGTACGCCACTGGTGTGACCGAGCAAAACTTGCAAATGCTTACCAGTAGCAATATCCCACAACTTGATTGAGGAGTCATTACTGCCGCTGGCTAGCATCTGACCATCTGGACTGAAGCTAACAGAGTAAACTCCATTAGTATGACCTTGCAAAACTTGCAAGCAGTTACCAGAAACGACATCCCACAAACGAATAGAGGAGTCATGACTGCCACTTGCCAGAGTTTGACCATCAAGATTGAAGCTGACTGAACGGACTCCACTGGTATGGCCATGTAAAACTTGCAAGCAGTTACCAGAAACGACATCCCATAGTCGAATACTTTGATCATGGCTACCACTTACTAAGGTACGACAATCTGGACTGAAATTAACTGCCCAAACCCAACCTGTATGTCCCTCAAATGTTAGAAGTTGTTTACCATCTGCTACTTGCCATAAACGAACTTTCCCATCTACCTCACCTGTCGCTAAGAGTTTGCCGTCTGGGTTAAAAGCAACCGCCACTACACCAGTTAAAGTTTCAGCAAAAACCGACTTAGCCAGATTGGCGTTCTGAAAATTAACGCCAGCTAGATTCAGCTGCCGCAAATCTGCTTGCCATACACATATTTTGGAAAAGTCATACCCCCGCAAATCTACTTGCAAATATCCCAATAAATTGAGAATATTGCCGCCTACATATCCTGGTTGTTGAGGATGTAATAAACGCTGATGTTCGAGCAACTGTTTTAATTGCCGTTCTACAACTGGCTGACTGCTTAACTGTGCTAGCAGACGCTCAATTAATGGTTGCACAATCAGCCGCTTTTGCGTTTCGCGCACGTAGTCTTTAGCAGTGGCTTGCATGAGAGCGTAATTTTGGAGGACGTGTGTAGAGGAAGATTCTAGGAGTTCTGCATTCTCTAAGTCACACTTGTTTATTTCTTCACAAGCTTGCTCTACCAATCTTTCTGTGAAATATTCCATCACCACTGGTTGCAGCGAGAATCGTTCAGCGCTTTTTTCGATTAGAGATCGTCTTAAGAGCGAGGTAAGGGCTTCTGGTAACTTTTGCTTAGATACAACTGTAACTATCTCTTGTGCTAACTCAGAGATTGACATTGGCCCTCGATTAATCGCTAGCCATAGCATCACTTCCTGTTCGATCGCTGATAGACGTTCGCACTGCCGTTTGAGTAAGTCACGGGTATCATCAAAAACTAGGATTCCTTGTTTGACATAGTGCAAAACTTCAGCGATTTTACCATTGAAGATTTCTAGGGTGGCGGCAGCAACGAGTTTTAAAGCTAGGGGATTGCCTTGATAGTGCTCAATCAGCATCTTCCATTCTGCGTCTTGCCCGATAAAGTCACCTTTGTGCTGGAACAAATGCTGTACTTCATTAGGGCGAAGTCCTTGCAGTTGGAGCGATCGCACTCTCGATTTTTTACCGTCCAGTAACGTAATTTCTCTAGGCTGTTCTCGACTAGTTAGCATTACACAACTCTCATGAAGCGATTCCCCAATACATCGGAGTAATTGCCCATAACCCTCGTAGCCTGTCCGATATTGCCCTACCTGACTCCCACTGCTCAAAATCGTTTCGGCATTATCCAAAATTAATAGACAGCGAGATGAGCGTAAACCCTCCATCAGCTTAGACAGTTTCCCCGTTAGGTTAGTGGGCATCATCATATCCTCGCCCGATACCCGCAGCAAAACTTGCAATACGCTAGTTAGTAACTCTTCTAAGGATGGTGCATTTTGCAGCGATCGCCACACCACCACTTCAAACTCTGACTGAATTTCTTGAGCAAGCTTTACCGCTAACGCACTTTTGCCAATACCACCAATGCCAAGTAATGCTATCAGACGGCAACGGTCTTGCACAACCCACTGCTTCAACTGCAACAGTTCCGCTTCCCGCCCATAGAACACCGAGACATCCGCAGCCTCTCCCCAATCCTGTCGCTGATTAGGCTGTCGAACTTCCAAGTTTTGTGGTGAAAGGACAGATTGAGTGTAGTCTTCCTTTAATAACTGTGAACCAAAAGCTTGCAAAAAGCGAACAAGCGTTCGTTTATCTACAGCTTGTTCTTGTTTGAGAATCCGAGCGAGCGTATTTAACGACAACCCTGTATACTCGCTGAGTTGTTCTTGAGTAAAGTATTGCCCACCGTTACGTTCTATTTCTGCTTCCCGCATCACCTGTTGTAGTTTGTGCCGTCCTTGAGTAGTGAGGATAACACCACGCTCACGTCTGGATTTACGCGGGTACTTTGGGGGCATAGGAATCTGAGAATTTGAACTCTTGATGCTATGAGCTTACTCAGTTAAGTTGTTACTCTCAAAATATAATATTTTCTCAAGAATCACCACAATTTAATATTTTCTAAATTATTTGCTGTGCTTTATATGTATCAGTCATTTGGCGATCGCATTTAGGCAAAGTGTTTCGTTTATTTTTAACTTGCTTAACTTGAGTGGTGAAAAAGCATAAGACGTTGCAAACTACAAAAGTATCTCTCGTTGATTATTTGTATAAAAAACACGTGAGTATCCTTTTATGATCAGACTTTTAGTAAATTTGCTTGAAGCAGTCTTATTCCTCTCTGTGCCTTTGTGGTTTAAAAATTCTTTATTTAACCATAGATTTCCTAGTGGAACTAAAAACAAATTATCGAAGTATGAGTTAGCTCATAGAAGCAACGATACTTCACCTATATAAATAAAGGCATAGATGAAATTGAACAAGAACCAAAGTTAAATACAACAAAACTTTGAGACATTTCAAATCATCTTAAATATTATCAAAAAAACTCCGCCAAGGAAGGTTTCCTATGAAGTTTCCAGCTATTCAAAAATCTAATTCTACGTTAATTTCACGTCTTCAAATTACCAAAAAACAATATTAATTTCTCGCTGGTCACAAGTAGATAATAAATTAGTTTGCCAATGGTCATTATCTAATAATCATCATTTAAATTTCAGTACAAAAATCATGGCTAAAACAAATTGTAGGCTTTCCAAACGCTTCAATTAATTGTTCAGCAATATTTACAAAGCCCTTTCTTTGTTTCTTGGTCAAAAATGTCTATGTTTATCGAATCAATCTCGAATAATCATGATTAAAAAAACACTGGATTTGGAAACTGTACCTGGATATGAAGTATTGGCTCAGGCAGGTAAAACGGTTTTGCGTCCTGGTGGACGACAAGCTACAGAACAACTCTGGCAATGGGCAAACTTTCAACCAGGTCAAACAGTTCTAGAATTAGCATCTGGTTTGGGTACTAGTGCGATCGCCTTAGCAAAACGCTATGGAGTTAATGTTGTTGGCATCGAGAAGGACTCTCATCGAGTAGCGATCGCTACTCAACGAGTGCAATCAGCCCGACTAGATCATCAAGTTCAAATTATCCCTGGAAATATCTTTGCACTAGAGACAATTTCTCAGCAATTTGACTATGTACTAGCAGAAGCCATTCTGACGATGCAATCCCCCAGAGGCAAAGCCAAAATTTTGCAGGGAATCTATCAGCATCTCAAACCCGGTGGTCAATTTCTTACCCATGAATTGCTAGCACGCAACCATCAAGTAGAACTGCATCGTGTCTTATCTTCTGTAAACCGAGTAAATGCCACACCTCTATCTATTGCAGACTGGAAAGCTACTCTAGAAACCGCAGGTTTGCACATTCAGAATAGCCAAACAGGAGCAATGTGTTTGTTGCATTTACCATCTTTGATTGCAGACGAAGGCATTAATAACACCCTAAAAATTTTTTGGAACATTGCCACACAACCACAAATGCGATCGCGAGTGTTAGCAATACGCCAAGTGTTTCAACAATATCAGCAGGACTTAGGCTACATCATTTTAGCTACCACAAAGTTCTAACGCAATTTATAGGAATTAAGTTATGACTAACATTACTCTCGACAATATTACTCAGGCAGTAATTAATCACGGTGATGGCGGCCAGTCGCACCCGCGACTATATGAGATTTACACAAGTCTGGTTACACATCTGCACACCTTCGTGCGGGAGGTAAATCTGACCGAGCAAGAGTTACAACTAGGACGCGATTTCCTCAATCGGGCGAGTCATTACACACAAGAGATCCCAAGCGGAGAGATCCACATGCTAACGGATCTATTAGGAATCTCAGAACTAGTGGAGTTGTTGCACGACATAAATCGAGGCACAGCCACAGAAAGCAATCTGGAAGGGCCTTTGTATGTACCAGATGCACCAAAACGCCAGATGGGCGATCGCCTCGGAGTTGATCAAGCCGGTGATAGGCTTTTATTGTCAGGATACGTATTAGATTTGAACGGCCAGCCGATTCCCGATGCACTCATTGAAGTCTGGCAGTCGAATTCCCAAGGACTCTATGACCTGCAAGATCCATCCCAGCCGCAAGGTAACTTTCGAGGTTGTTTCAGAACTAAGGCAGATGGTAAGTATGAGTTTGAAACTGTTGTACCACAGGGATATAATGTCCCAGCTAGCGGGCCATCTGGTGAGGTGCTACGGCTTTTAGGGCGGCATACTTGGCGGGCTGCACATATTCACTTTAAGCTGAGCGCAGCAGGCTACTCTCCTCTGATCACGCAGATATTTATTGATGGAGACTCTCACATTGATTCAGATACAACTTTTTCGGTGAAATCTGCGATCGTCAAGTTGCAAAAGCATGAAAGACCAGAAGAACTGTTCGCGCACAATCAAAACAAACCCTTTTATACAACCGAGTTTAACTTTGTTCTTCAACCAACCGCTTCTGAAACAAGCAGGGTAGAGCATTTGACTTTATTGAAGCAGGCAGGGGGGTAGGGAGGCAGAGGGGCAAGAGGATAATTCTCTTTCCCATTCCCCATTCCCCAGTCCCCATTCCCTTTTACTTTCTGAGGTGTGAAATGCATAGTAAATGGAGAATTTTATCAAGCGGTCTTTTTCTGTTCGTTTTGGTGAGTGTGCTTTTACTAGGGTTAATGCAGGCTGATGCTCACAATGGCTTTCCTTATGAATCAGCTAGTCAAAGACAGATTCAACGAGGGCGGTATTTGGTGACAGCAGTGGGTAACTGTGTGGGATGCCACAGCCCAAATAAAACTCCCGACGATCCCCAGTGGTTAGCTGGATACTTGCCAGGAACTCCAGGACAACCTTTCCAAATTGGTCAATTCAGAATATATGCGTCAAATATTACACCTGATTTAGAGACTGGTATTGGCAGTTGGACACCACAACAAATCTTCAACTCTTTACGCCACGGACAGGATAAACAGGGCAAGACTATTTGTCCACCAATGCCTTGGATTTACTACCGTGATCAGAGCGATCGCGACAATTGGGCAATTGTTGCATATTTAAGCAAAGGTATCAAACCAGTCAGAAACCAAGTTCCAGAAAACACCACAGTTGAAGGAACCCGCCCAAACTGTGCGCCCTTGTACCAAAACTTGCAGCCTTTACCTTCTTACCCTGCTGACAATGAAATTGAAGTCAGAAAAAACTGGTGGTAGTGACAAAAAATTTACAGACCCAACATACAAGAAGCAGTTTTGGTAGACAAAGTTACATTGTCAAAACTTCTTGATCAACGAGAAACAACGACATCTTGATTCACAATTTATGAGGCTAAATATGAAACTTTACTATCGCGGTCTTAGCTACGAATTAAACTTCTCACAAATTGCAAGTCAAAAAACAGAAAAACCATCTCAGCCAGTTTTTACCATTCACTCAGCTTATAATCTCACTTACCGTGGAGTTACTTATCATATTGATCCCAATGCAAAACAAAAAGAAGTTAGAAACCCATTAGTAACTCATGAATTAATGTATAGGGGAATCCCTTACAATTTGAATAGTAATTCCACAGAGATGTAACTCTAGCTGATTATAAGCATTATGTGAGTTCCTCATAGTTATTGCGCTAATAAATACATGCCAAGAATAATAAAAGAGAATTTTTAGCTTTGCTTAAGTTATTAATTCTCTGGAAAATTACTGCAAACATACAACTTTGATTATGTACTATTCCTTTTTCAAAAACGTTAACAATATTAGAAAGATTCTGCAAAAAAGTAAACTAATAATAACATTAAATACTGTTATTATTAGTTTTATAATCGCTTGGAAAGCTCTAGCAATAAATCCCATCCCAGTTAGAAAAAATGTTATTGACTTAACTCCTCAGGAAAAAATTGACTTTGTGAATGCTGTTAAAACATTAAAAAATACAATTTTACCAGGTAGTAAAGTTAGTATTTACGATCAATTTGTTGCAGTTCACATGGCCGCTATGTCATTTTCATCAATGCATTCGCCCAATATGAATGCAGGCAATATAACGACACATCCCTCTGGGCCAACAAAAGGAGCTGATGCCGCTCATCTAAATGCGGGATTTCTACCGTGGCATCGAGAATATTTAAAACGATTTGAACAAGCTTTGCAAGCGGTAAATCCTAAAGTTAGCATCCCCTACTGGGATTGGACAAATCCTAAAGCGATTGACGTTATCTTTCAACCCGATTTCTTAGGAACAAATGGCTCAGGAGTAAAAATTAACATTTATGGTGCAGGTATTTTTGAAGGTGGTTCTATTCAGTCTGGTAACTTTTCACAAGTTGATGGATGGGTACTTAACGAAAACTTACATCTTCACCAAATTACTAACAAAACTTTGGGGTCTACACTGTTACGCTATCTACAAGTACCTCCTTTTAATAACTACCCAGTACCTCAGGAAGTAATAGATAGATTATTCAATAGCAAAGACTATGAGTCATTTCGCCTTTTTTTGGAAGCACCACGTATTGATGCTAAAGTTCCTACTCATGGTTACATTCATTCATTAGTAGGTGGCTTTCTTTTTGACTTAACTCAATCTCCACCCGTTTTAATTGATGCATTAGGTACTATGACTAACGTTCCTAGTTCTCCCAACGATCCGGTGTTCTTTTTGCATCATGCCAATGTGGATCGTTTGTGGGCAGAATGGCAGAATAATGGTCATGCAGGTAGAGCTTTTTACCCTCAAGCAAATCAACCTTATGGACACAATCTTAAAGACCGAATGTGGCCTTGGGATGGGGGTCAGTCTACTCCAGGAAGTTTGGGTCAGATAGATATACGTCCTTACTTACCAAGTTTTGCATCTAATGATATTGTCACACCAGCAGATACTCTAAATCTTCGTAAGTACCGCTACACATACGATACTCTGCTCAAAAACTATCGATAATAACACTACTCGATTTAAATGGATACTGAAGAAAATGACTAAGATAAATCTGCATACAACTAACAACACTCAAACCACTGCCAAACCCAATTCTCAGACTAATTTACGAAAATGTGTATGTGTAGTGCTACTGGGTTCTTTTTATGCAATTACCTAATACTCTTCAAACTCCTTCTTTTTTCCAAAAACTTCATTGGGTTGCTGACCCTATAGGATATATGGAAAGCGCCGCTCAGAAATATCCTGACCTATTTACGGCTGAGATTATAGGTTTTGGAGATACAGCTGTGTTTGTTCAGCATCCCAAGGCACTTCAAGAAATTTTAACCAATGATAAAAAGAAGTTTACTGCTCTTGCTCAACCTAACGGATTTTTAGAACCAATCATAGGCAACTCTTCAGTAATTATGCTGGAGGGAGAACGCCACAAGCGACGACGGCAACTATTGATACCCCCTTTTCATGGCGATCGCATGAAGGCTTATGGTAATCTCATTTGTAGCCTAACGGAAAAAATCTTTAGTCAATTACCACAAAATCAGTCTTTCTTAGCGAGAACTGTTACGCAGCAGATTTCCTTAGAAGTCATATTAGAAGCTGTCTTCGGGTTGACTGAAGGCGAACGTTATCAAAAACTCAAGCACTTGCTGATATTGATAACAGATTTATTTCAATCTTCCTTTACTTCTGCCTCCATCTATTTCTCCTTTCTGCAAAAAGATTTAGGTGCTTGGAGTCCTTGGGGAAATTTTGTACGTCTCAGGCAGCAAATTGATCAATTACTCTACGCAGAAATTGCAGAACGTCGGCTGCAAAACGATTCTAAGCGCATCGATATTCTCTCCTTACTCATGTCAGTTAAGGATGAACAAGGTGAATCGATGACCGACCAACAGTTGCGTGATGAAATGATGACATTGCTGCTAGCTGGAAATGAAACCACAGCATCAGCAATGGCTTGGGGTTTGTATTGGATTCATCGTTTACCAGAAGTACGTGAAAAAATGCTCCAAGAACTAAATACTCTTGGTGATTTCCCTAATCCTACAAGCATTGTTCAGTTACCTTATCTTACTGCTGTCTCCAATGAAATCTTACGAATTTCTCCTGTAGCTATGATTACTTTCCCCAGAATAGTGCAAGAACCGACTGAACTTCTGGGACATCATTTAGAGCCTGGAACAGTAATGATTGGCTGCATTTATCTTTTGCATCAACGTGAGGATTTATACCCACAGCATCAGCAGTTTCAACCTGAACGCTTTCTAAATCGCCAATTTTCTCCTTATGAATTTATGCCATTTGGCGGTGGTGTGCGTCGCTGTGTTGGTGATGCTTTGGCGGCTTTTGAAATGAAGCTCGTTTTGGCAACTATTGTGTCACGCTATCAGCTAGCATTGGTTGAGAATCGACCAGAAAAGCTACAGCGCAGAGGTATTACATTGGCTCCGAGATATGGAGTCAAGATGAGATTTGACGATAATTAGTGATACATATAGATTTCTCGTAGGGGCACGGCATGCCGTGCCCCTACCAACGGATCTGTATCATTTTTAAAGTTAAATGGTATAAGAGGATGTCTGAGAAGTCAAAATTGTCATGCTGGAAGCGATAGCGTAATGTACCCCTACGCAAAAGCCAAGCTACGCGGAGCGTCTCGTAGAGAAGCATCTCAGAAATTAACGGATAATAGAGATTCTTCCTTCCGCTCTGCTCCAGTCAGAATGACAAAATATACCATTACCTAGCTTTTCAGACATCCTCTAAGTCTTGGACTATTATCTATAGGAAAATAGAACTGATGAAATCACTCGGTATTGCTTGTGCATCAGGTAGTTTTAAAGGCGTATTTGTTCATGGTGTATTAAGCGCTTTTGAGTCGCTAAATAACCGTGCTAATGTTTATGCTGGGGCATCATCTTCTACTTTAATAACTGCTTGTGCTGCTATTGGTAAAGCATGTGAGGTTGGTGTTGAGTACTGGTATCAAGCAACAAAATTCTTAGAACAATCAGGTAGTAACATGAGCCAAACGGTTCTTCAAAGCATTAGAGAATATGCTCCGATGTTACGCGCATATCTATTCTTGCCTGATACACCGCGTTTAATGATTGCAGCTAGCACTGTTGTTACGCCGGAAGGTGCTGAAGAAACACAAGGAAACAGAGCTAGACGGTTGGGGCGTCAATTATTGGTTTATGCTGCACGAGGCGATCGCACATGGGTAGATCAGCATCTTAAAACTCATTTATTTGACACTGCTGCTTCTGAGGATATTCTACAACTAAATGCAAATAACTTTGACGAAGTTGCCTATGCATCCACACGAATGTTACATGCATGGGATATTCCTGCTTGGGTAAATAAACAACCATATATAGATGCTTCCTATACTTGCTCTTGTCCAGCTGTGGAACTAGCTCAATTAGGATGTAGTGAAGTTATTGCAGTGGCTACTGAACCAGGTGATTTATATCGAGATTTATTTCAAACTGCTCTGGTTCCATCCTCCTGGAAAGATGTACCGATTCATATTATTAGACCAGATGTAGATTTAAAAGAACTTGGCGTAGACTTTACTAGCGCCACCATAGATGGCTTACTGATAGCGTATCAGCATGGTGAAAACAAGGGAAAAGAATTTATTAGAACTTACTCGTACTAACTAAGTTATCACTTGCGATTTTCACGTCGCCACTTTCCGCGCACTAAACGAATTTCATCATAACTGTAGCTTTCGCCAAGTTGCTCTCGAATTGGAGTGAGAGAAATATCACCTACCGCTTCTAAAACTAGCCAAATTTTTTGTTGACGTTCGAGTGGTACTAATTGATTTAAATCTACAGGTTGATCTTTTTCAATTAAATCTGCTAGATGACGAATAATTGTAGTAGCGCGAATGTTGCGTTTTTGGGCAATTTCGGCAACACTCAAACCTTGTTGATACAACTGTAAGGTAAATAACTCTGTGTCGGAGGGTAAGCCTAAAAAAGGTGTGGATTTAACTTGTTCTTGCGAACCTTGTTCTTGGCGATAGGCTTTAATTTCTGCGAGGAACTTATCGCCATATTGAGCAAGTTTGTGACTACCCACGCCAGAAAGTTTCCCAAATTCGGTGATTGTTTTAGGTTGTACCTGCGTCATTAATTTCAGAGTTGAATCATGAAAGATTACATAAGGTGGTACAGATTGCTCATCAGCAAGTTGTTTGCGGAGCGATCGCAATCTCTGCAATAATATTTCTGCCTCTGCGGCTTTTTCACTTCCCTCTTCCCAAGTCATCTTTTGAGCCACGGGAACGGCGAGAAAAACTGTACGCTGTCGCCGCATCACTTCCCAACTTAGGGCGTTCAGCTTCAAAACTGAATAACCATCGCTAGTTTGTTCTAGCATACCTTGATGTAAAAGCGATCGCCCCAACATTCGCCACTCATCTACAGTTCTATCTTTGCCAATACCATAGGTAGAAAGTTTATCATGTTCGTATTGGGTAATTTTCTGGTTTTTCCCTCCTCGCAACACATCAATAATGTGCAGCATTCCAAATCTTTCTTTACAACGGGCCACACAAGATAAAAACTTCATGGCTTCAATTGTCCAGTCTTGCAATGGTTTAGGATAACGACAATTATCACAGTTACCGCAATTTCCTGGAAAACGTTCTCCAAAATAACCTAACTGAATTGTACGACGGCAAACAGTACCTTCAGCATAGTCAATTACTTGACGCAGTTGTTGTTTGGAAATCAACTGTTCTTGAGGATCAGTTTTTTGATTAATACTCCATTCAATAGTTTTAATATCACTGAAACTGAAAAAAAGTGTGCAACGCGAAGGTTCACTATCTCTTCCCGCCCTACCTGATTCTTGATAATAACTTTCTAAATTACGCGGTAAATCAAAATGAATTACTAATCGCACATCTGGTTTATTAATTCCCATCCCAAAGGCAATTGTTGCCACCATAACGCGCACATCATCCCGAATAAATCGAGTTTGATTGTTGCTGCGTTCTTCATCACCTAATCCAGCATGATAAGACAAAGCAGAAATCTGATCATTTTGCAGTTTAAAGGTGAGTTCATCAACTTTTTTGCGCGTCAAGCAATAAATAATTGCTGAACCTTCGTTTTCTCGGATAAGTTCTAATAATTCAGCGTAAGCAGACTTAGTTTTAGCACGAACTTCGTAGTAAAGGTTTTGGCGGTTAAAGCTGGCAATGTGGATACTGGGTTGCTTTAGCCCTAATTGTTGGATGATATCAGTACGGACGCGATCTGTTGCTGTGGCGGTGAGGGCGAGAGTTGGGATATTGGGGTAGCGTTTCCGCAGAGATTTCATCTGGCGGTATTCTGGGCGAAAGTCGTGTCCCCACTCAGAGACGCAGTGCGCTTCATCAATAGCAAAAGCCGCAATGCCAATTTTTTCTTTGACTAAATCTAGAAATGGGAGAAATCTTTCACTCAAAAGACGTTCTGGAGCGACGTATAGTAACTTAACTTTACCGTTTAAGATGGCTTCTTCACGCGATCGCACTTTATACGGATTCAGGCTGCTGTTAAGAAATGTGGCGGAAATGTTATTATTTCGCAGTGCTTCCACTTGGTCTTGCATTAAAGCAATCAGCGGCGACACCACCACCGTTAAACCTTTTTTCAGCAATGCAGGTAACTGAAAACACAAAGATTTTCCCCCACCGGTTGGCATTACAATCAGTAAATCCCGGTTTTGCAGCGCATCTTCGATAATTTGCCGCTGTCCGGGGCGGAATTGGTCGTAACCGAAGTGATATTTTAGCGCTTGTTCGAGATTGGGATACTGAAGCATAGCGATCGCTTTAGGTTGCTTTCTGCGTGGGTAGTTATGAAGATAACAGGATTAATTACGAATTACGCGCTTAGTAGCGGGGCCTAGCCCCAGAGCGAATTACGAATTATGCATTACAAATTACGTATAGTGGCATCTTGTCCAGTATACAAAGCGATTTCAATTGGAGAGAGCGATCGCCCCGTCGGCTTTTGCGTAGTTTTATCTATTTCTGCTGGTGTATATTGTAGTGAATATTGCCCTCCTAAACTAGCTAATACCATACCCACAGAACCGTGTGCAGTCATGCCTGTATAGTCTGCTATTACATCAGCAATATTCCAACTATCCGGCAAACTCCTGTAAATCTTTTTAACACACTTATAAAAGTCTAGAGGGTCGTAGATATCATTAACAACAATCGGGGTTGATATTTTCAACTGAACAAACTCCTGTTGTAAATTTTGAGCAACAGCCAACGTCTCTTGAGAGCAAATTAGCCAAACACATTCTAATACTGGCGTATGATAATTAATTGCCTTGCGACAAGGTTCAGGACGGCTGACAAGCAAAATTAATCCCCGTCGTTTAGCAGGTGAGACTTTATCTAACTTGACTTCTGTTTTTTGGCGTAACCGTGACAACCCAATCGCAAACAACCACACTGACAGCGAAAAGATACACACAGCCCCTAGGGCTATCCCTATGGATGCTTTTACCGAAGTGCCCAACCAGCTAAACAATATTTGCGTAACTGCATTGCTCAATACTGATAAGAATATCGTGCCAATTAAGAAGGGAAAAAGAGTTTCTGGACTAAAGAAAATTTTAGCTACATCAGAGAAATTGGGACGCAACGCAGTTATTCCTCATTGTGGTTAACACAAATTACTGTAGCGAATCACGCAGGATTTTCCCAGATAGCGCTGCTTTTTAGTATAAATATTTACTTTATTTATGCAAAAATATTTAATCCAAAAATGATTCTCGCATTCAGCAAAGTAAAAATTCTGTCAAGTTCTAATATACCCGCTAACTCAGCTTCTTCTGAGGTTATAAATCCAGCTTTTCTCTTAAGAGAAAGTTCTTCGAGCCGAGACTGTAATTCATTAGTAAATTTAAACAAATGTAGATTCCGAACTTTACTGATTTTGATTTCAGGCTCTACCTAGAATGAAGGTTGAACCTTCATTTGAGTAATCATAAGCTGTATGTCTTGTTTAATTGAGCAGACTGACCGTATTGTAACAGCGAATCCAATACCTTTCGGATAAAGGCGAAAGATGAGCCAGCGCGGTCTTTTTTACGAGACGCTACTTGCTCTTAATACCTAACTCCTTCTTGGTAAAAAATTGAGCAATTAAATAGACAAGGATACCCGCAGCCATTCCCGGAAGCACCTCGTAAACAATATTAGACAACTTGAATACTAGACTCCAAGAAATAGCTGCGACAATACCAGCGCTCATCATCAACAGTGCTACAGATGTCTTTACAGGCAATTGCCAGACACGTAATATTAATAATGGCCCTAAACCCGAAGCCAAAGCTGACCAAGAAAATGTAACTAATAAGAATACATTACTATCACCTGCTAAGGCAATACTTAAAACTATCATTGCCACAGTCAGAGTTCCTAGCTTTGCCAGTTTGTAAGAGTTAGCAAATTGAGGAAAAATATCTTGCGTTATCGCTGCTGAACAACAGAGAATTTGAGAGTCTGCGGTAGACATCGTAGCAGCAAACACTCCTGCTAGCATCAGTCCTACAAAGACAGCAGGTAGAAACTCTTGTGCTAAGTAGGGCAAAGCCAACTCTGGATCGCCCCCAGTCATCAATTCTGGTAAAACTACTCGCGCTGTCAAGCCAATACCAATAGCAGAGAAAGAATTAATTAGACCACAGATAGTTTTGACATTGAGAGCATGATTTACATTTTCAGCCGAGTCGATTGCCATTGCTCGTGTCAATATGTGAGGTTGACCGACTACACCAAACCCAGCAACTATCCAACCAAATAAAAAGGGCAAAAATCCCAGAGGGAGATTTGTGGGACTCAAATTAACGAGTTGTGCATCAATAGCTGCTAGTTTTGTCCAAATTTCTCCTAATCCCCCAGAGTTGACAACTGCAACAGTTAACAGCAGAAGCAACGAACCAATCATGATGATCCCTTGTACTGCATCTGTCCAGATTTCAGCACGGACACCGCCAGAAAAACAGTAAATGACAACCATGATTGCCCCAAGTACAATTCCCCAGTAGTAATCCCAACCAAACACTACATTAAGTGCTTTGCTGCCGGCGACAAGTTGTGATGCAGCATAGGAACCAAGAAAAGCAATAATAATGATAGCTGAGACAATAGAAATCCAGCGATCGCCTGTAGTATTTTGACCCAAAAAGGCAGAAACAGTATCAGACGAGGTTTCCTCAGAAATTCGTCTTAACCGCTTGAAAAAAAACCACCAAGCAATATAGTCTCCAATCGCCCAGCCAATAACTAACCAAATAGCAGAGATTCCGATCTTGTAAGCAAAACCAACTTGACCCAAAAATAATAAGCCACTCTGACCAGTTGACATTGCTGATAGTGCTGTTAACCAGGGATGTACCCCTCGACTCGCTAGTAAATAATCAGCAGTTGTGTTTTGCTTATGGCTTGCAGAGTAAATTCCTACGAAGATAATTAAGGCAAGAAAGCCGATAAAAGTAACTGCTATTAATAGTTGATGAGTCATAGAGAATTAGGGGAATCTTGTGAGAAAATTCCTGGTATTCTTAATTACCGCCTAATTCTACCAACTTATGCCTACCTAGACTGAGATACCCGGCTTTTTAGAGAAGTCGGGTATCTGGAGACTAAGAAGTCGGGTATCTTGTTGTTTAGCTGGTGATAGTCTTGCGCTTAATCACAGATGGTGTACCTGAACCATTGCCTTGTGTCTGTGGGTTTTTCGGCGTACCATGCAGCCTGGGGTCGGGCTGGGGTGGGTTTGGTTCTGGCCCTACTGGTTGGGGCTTTGCAACATATTGGAATTCACCTTTGCCGTCCATTGAAGGGCCTTTTGCCCAACGACCTTCGGCACTCTCAGTACCTTCCGAGTGATTCCAGAACTGATAGGCAAACTCCTTCTTCCCGTATTCGTATGCGACATTGGGAACAACTACGTCCTCAAAACCTTCACTTTTCAGGTCTTCAATCGCCGCTAGCCACTGATTTTGATGCATAGTGTCGCGGGCGATCATAAAGCTGAGGTGATCTTTCACTCCTGGATCGTCTGTCATTTCATACAACCGTACAGCCTGCATCAGACCTTGAGATTCGGCATGAAGATTAGAACGAAAGTCTGCCAATAGATTACCACTGGCGACGATGAAACGACCGTTCCACGGGAACCCAACGCTATCAGCTGGCATAGCACCTCCACCAGAGACAATGGCATGTTGAGGGTTCATTGCCGCTGCCATGATTACATCGCGTGGGTTACTACCGCCCATCACCGCACCCACAACCGCATCTTTTGCACCGTTTTCTTGATCTTTGATCGGTGCTTTATCCAGCAGATGGGCGATCATCGTGGCCAGCATTTCGACGTGACCGATTTCTTCAGTACCAATGTCGAGCAACATATCACGGTACTTGGCAGGGCCTCGACAGTTCCAGCCCTGAAACAGGTATTGCATCATCACCGTCATTTCACCAAAGCTGCCGCCGATCAGTTCTTGCATTTTCTTTGCGTAAACTGGATCTGGCTTTTCCGGTGGCGTAAAATACTGTAGTCTTTTATTGTGATAAAACATTTGGGTTCCTTGTTAATGACAGATAGCGCTGACACAAAATCAAACTGTTGCCAAACTTTTATCTGATATTTGTGTTGCCTCTACTTATCTAGGAAACTCACCAAATGTTTTATCTTCATCAGCCTCTAGCCAGATAAAAAAAATACTTTTAAATAAGTATTTTGACTGAGGTTTATTTGTTTTTAGTTCTGTCTGGGAATGGATTTCATAAGGCTTTGCTTTCTTCTAAGAAGATAACTAGGCTTTAGTCTGGTAACAAGTCAAAAGTAGCTCTTGCGATCGCTTCCCATTTTAGGCGATTCTCTTGAGTAAACTACAGCAAATAGCTTGTAGGGGGGCATTACAATGCCCACCCTGCCGTCGAGCTTTATCGTTCCCATTCAGTTTTCATCGCGTCCGTGGACTTGAGCCGGTGGACTGGTTGCCTCAACTGCGGTGAATGGTTCCAAAATTTTGTATGTGTGCGAAGCTCCCTTTGGTACTACCCAGGAACTCCCAGGTTCTAGTAAAATCGTTTGCCCTTCAATATGCAACTCTGCACGACCATTAATTACATAACCGACAGTTTCATATTCTCGCGCTGTTGGTTCTTTGGCTTCACTTGGTTGCTCGTCTTCCCAAAGACGCATGGCAAGAGATTTACCAGAAGCAAGATACTTTTGACCAAGTTTACCTTTAGGGGAATGGGTAGAGTCTACTTTGATAACGGTTTTATCAGACATAATTTTTTGCCTTTTTGATTTATGGATGAGATACGTTGCAATGCAACATCCCTACAAGGGTTTATCTAAACTTTGATTGTTCTGCCAGTGCGAGCCGCTTCGTAAATTAGCTGCATCAACCTGACATCTTGTAAACCTTCTTCGCCAGGGGTTTTAGGCTGTTTGTTTGCCATGATGGACTCGGATAAATGATCCATCTCTAGGGCGAATTGGTTTTTTTCCTGAATATTTTGTTCTTCGTTAGTGTCTTTACGTTTGATTATCAGCCGATGTTGGTAATAGTCAGTCGCCGGATCTAACTCTAAAACTGCGTCAGATCCGAAAACTTGGAGGCGCTTGGTATCTGAGTAGCCGTAGCTGGAGGTGCAGTTAGCTAGCACACCACTAGGGAAACGCAAAACAAAGTTGACATTTTCCTCTACTTCCCGAAAGCGGGGGTCGCCAGGAGTGCTGTAGATCATGGCGCTAATTTCTTGTGGTTCTTCGCCTGTGATGTACCGCGCTGCTTGCAAGCTGTAAATCCCAATATCGTAAAGGGAACCGCCGCCAGCTAGTTTTTTGTTAGCACGCCAGCGATCTGCTGGGTCTTTGGGATCGAGGTTGCGCCCGTGGTCAGAGGTGATGGCTTTTAGTTTGCCGAGTTTGCCGCTTTGTGCTAGTTCGATCGCAGCGAGGTTGTACGGTTCATACTGGGCACGGTAAGCGATCATTAACTTGCGATCGCTTTTTTTGGCAGCTGCAATCATCGCCTGACATTCCTCAACAGTGTTCGCCATTGGCTTTTCACACATGATGTGCTTGCCAGCTTGCGCTCCGCGAATACTGTATTCTGCATGTAACCCATTGGGCAAAATGATGTAAATAACATCTACCTCTGGGTTATCGCGGATGGTGTCATAGTTTTGGTAGTTGTAAATGTTTTTTCGGTTAACACCGTATTGCTGAGCTAAACGCTCGGCTTTGGTGCGATGTCTGGCGACAAGCCGCTTCTCTACGAGACGCTCCGCGAACGCGTCTACGCCACTTACTAATGCTACCAACTTAGAACGCTTACATTCGCCAAAGGACGGCATAATCTGTTCTGTGGCAAATTTTCCTAAGCCAACAACCGCCCATCCTAACTTTTTTTCGGGAGGTAAAGATGGTTCTTTTGTAGGTGCTGGCCCTGCTTGGGCTAAGGTGCGAGTAGGTTTTAAAATTGTTCCTATCGTACCAAAGGTGCTGACTGCGATTAATCCAAAACCTGCTTTGTACAAAAGAGTCCGGCGCGTCAGCTCGGATTTGAGAGAGTCAAACATATTTGTTGTTAGTCATTTGTCATTAGTCCTCTGTTTAAAAGTTTCCTGCGGTTCGCGTTAGCGTCTCGTAAGAGAGGGAAACCCTCCGACGCTCGATGTCGATGACTCGAAGAGGCTGCGCTATGACAACTTCTCTCCGCAGAACTTTTTCCTTTGTTATTTGTTTTAGACAAATGACAAATAGATAAGTATAAGCACAGCAAAAAGCTGAAGTAGAGGTTTTTAGTGTTAGTACTAAAGGCGAACAGTTTGGAGATAAATGACTTTAAGGTTTGAGTACAACTTTGATGCAGTTATCTTTCTTGTGCTTGAAAATTTCGTAGCCGTGGGGTGCTTGTTCTAGAGGTAAGGTGTGAGTGATGATGAAAGTTGGATCTATTTCACCCTTTTGGATGTGTTCTAACAAGGGTCGTAAATACTTATGGACGTGAGTTTGTCCCATTTTCATGGTTAGTCCCTTGTTCATCGCCGCACCCATTGGCACTTTGTCTACAAAACCACCGTACACACCTGGAATTGATACGTGACCACCTTTGCGACAAGAGACAATGACTTGTCGTAATGCTGTGGGGCGGTCTGTTTCTAGACGTACTGCTTGTTTTACTTGGTCATACAATGCCATAAAGTCTGTGCCGTGTGCTTCCATTCCCACTGCATCAATGCACGCATCAGGGCCACGACCGCCGGTCATTTCTTTGAGTGCTTCGCCAACATCGACTTCTTCGTAGTTGAGGACTTCGGCTTTGCCGTATTCTTTGGCCATTTGCAGGCGTTCAGGAACGCGGTCAAAAGCGATGACGCGTTCTGCACCCAGTATATATGCACTTTTGATGGCGAATTGTCCGACTGGGCCACAGCCCCAAACTGCGACTATATCACCGGGTTGGATGTTGCAGTTCTCGGCTGCCATATAGCCTGTTGGGAAAATATCGGTTAAAAATAGTACTTGTTCATCCGTTAAACCATCAGGAATTTTGAACAAGCCGACATCTGCAAAGGGCACTCGTGCATACTCTGCCTGACCACCAGCGTAACCACCAAATAAGTGAGAGTAGCCAAATAGACCTGATGGTGAATAGCCCATTTGCTTTTCTACCATCCAAGCATTGGGGTTAGAGTTGTCGCACAGTGACCATAAATCCCGATTACAAAAAAAGCAGCTACCACAGGATATTGTAAAGGGAACAACGACGCGATCGCCTACGTTCACATTTTTAACTGCACTGCCAAGTTCGACAACTTCCCCCATAAATTCGTGGCCAAGAATATCGCCCTTCTCCATTGTGGGGATATAGCCGTTATAAATATGCAAATCCGAGCCACAAATTGCCGTGGAAGTAATTTTGACAATTGCGTCACGCGGGTTGATGATTTTTGGATCTGGAACTGTTTCAACCCGTACATCGTTAGAGCCATGCCAGCAAACTGCTTTCATGATTATTAGTCCTTAGTCAGAATAATTCGTAATTAGTAATTCGTAATTAAATGCCTGAATTGACGAATTACTAATTATTTGATAATTAGTCAATGATGAAGAAAAAGGGAGTCAGGAATAGTCAAGAGTGCTCAACTTTCAAGCTCAACCTTGAATATTCAACAGACTCCCCTGTTACTCCATCTTTAGTAATTGGGATTATTTATCTTGGTAATATCCCTCATTATTTCCAGTTATTGGCTTAACAGAATCTTCTACTTTTTCTTTAGTTGACTGCAAAAAGTTTTTGGTGCTTCGAGGCATTGGCTCATCAAGATTGAGCTTTTCTCGGATATTATTAACAGCGCTCTTTGCATTTTTTCCAGTCCTGTCAGCCGCCCGATTTGCTTTATTGGTAAGGTCGTTTACATCACTATCAGGTACTCCTTTATAATAAGTACCCTCTGGAGTTGTTACAGTGTTAGCAGCATGTGCTTGCAGTGTAGTACTATAGCCAAAAGCCGGAATGGCAAAAAATGTAATTGCTACAAGAAAAACTGTCAGAACTTGACGCAGTTTTTTTAGCAAAGAAGTTACTTTGTTCATGAAAACTCTCCAATTTATCATCTGTACCCTGGTAATTAGCTAGTAGTAAATGGTCACAACTAACTTATTAGCCATTTCGTGTCAACACAAATTTGATGTGGCTATTTTTTGATGTTGAAAAATCTTTGTTTGATTTGTCATTCGCTTTATCCAAATGACAAATAACTACTTATGCCCAGTGGGTTGTCCTTCGGTGGTGGCGATTTCGCCTGCTTCCATTAACATTTTGAAGCGACGTAATTCATCACCAATTTGCTGTTCTGGTTCTTCACCGAAAAGTTTAGCAACAACAGATGCTAGCGCTCCGCCGGGTGGATTATACTCTAAGACAACCTTGACTTCCGTGCCGCGATCGCCTGTTGCTTTTTTGAAGCGAACAAAACCAGAATTATCGACGTCTGCGCCTTCTACAGAAGCCCAAGAAATAAACTCATTTTCCCGGTCTTCCAGAATGTCTGCATCCCATTCCACGCTGTTACCCAAGGGTGCGTTAGCAATCCAGTGTGAACGTTTTTCGTTGTAAACCTTCACAGATTTGAGATGCTTCATAAATGTAGGCAGATTTTCAAAGTTGTGCCAAAAGCGGTAGAGTTCATCTGCTGGTTTATTGATTGTTACTGTCTTTTCAACTTTGATGGGTTGGTTTACTCCCATTGCTTCTTGTGCTTGCTGGACTGTGCTTTGTTTTGTTGCACCTTGATAAATTAAACCGCCACCAGCTAAAGCTGTTAGCGCTCCCCGCAAAGAGCCTTGTCTTAAACCCATTAACACCAGCGCACCACCGCCTATAAGAGATGCCCAGCGCTCAGTTTCACTAGCTTGATTTTGATTGATAGTCGGTTTATCTCCAGATGTTGAAGTCACTTTTTTATCTCCCAATCAATTCTTTTCTGTTTCGGCGTTTTTGCTTCTCGTGCAAGCGGCAGGGACGCTATGTATGCATTTCTAGGTAGAACTTGGAAGGAATTATTTATCTCACGCAGAGGCGCAGCGAAAAGTTCTGTTCGCCTCCGGTTTCCGTCAGGAGAAGGAGGGTTTCCCTCTCTTACGAGACGCTAACGCGAACCGCAGGAAACTTTTCAAGACAGAATCGCAGAGAGAAGTAGGAGGGGCGGCTTCTGTCGCGCAGCCCGCCGTATATAGCTTGTTTCATTGAAAGGCTACGGTGGGCGTAGACAAGTTGAGGAGTTTTGAACTGAACCTTTTTCAGCACAAAACTACTAAATCTTACTTAAATCCCGGTTGTACAATTCATCTGGCTTTTATATAAGCTTTGGAACTAAAGGTGAGTTTAAATCTGAATACATCAATTTCATCTCTGGTTGTTCAACGCCTCTTCAAGACTCCTTATATTGACATAGCAGCACCCGTAGTTGGCTGGGGAGGATTAGTCTGAGTACCTATCCGCGCCTGATACAGCTTTATCAATTGCTGTTCGTATTTTCTCAAGTCGTTGTAGATTTGTTTGAAAATAGCAGTTGCTACTGGGTCAGTGTATGTTGCACACAAATTGCCAATATCGCCAATACCCGTTTGCACATCTCCTAAAGCGGAACGTAACTGATATATGTCATCACTACCTGTTAAAGCAGTTTTTACCTTGGCGTATTGATTAGCGATGTTTGCAGTTAAAGAGGGTTTCTCGCCTAGTTTGTGAAGATAAGTTTCTAGCTTCTCAATGTGACGCTGTTTATTAGTAATCATCTCTTGAAAGAGCGATCGCACTTCGGCATCTGATTCTTTTTCAGCGTATTTTTCTAAAGCTTCTAATGAATAACGCTCACCAGCAAGAGCAGTATTCAAACCTCTGGCGATATCACCTTTGGTTGAGCCACCCCAAGCATCTGCTAGTTTCCACCATTCGGCGCTTGTATCTTGCTCACTTGGCAATGCAGCATCTTTGCCACCGTAACCCAAGCGGCTCAAAATAGCTGTGGTGAAAATTGGCAAGTCTCCAGGTTCACGCGAGGTAATCAAATTGCTGTCAACTACTAGCGGCTCATCTATGTAATTTGCACCTGCATTGATAATATCTTTGCGGATAGCACTAAAACCAGTAGCTTGCTTACCTTTGAGTAAATCGCCTTCAATCAATAATTGTGGGCCGTGGCAAACCGCAGCTACCAATTTTCCTTGCTGCATCGCCTCTTGCACAAAACGGACTGTGTTGGCATTGCGCCGCATTTTGTCGGGAGCCATTCCACCAGGAATGATTACTGCATCGAACTCTGCTGCGATCGCTTCTGTTGTTGTACCATCGGGCTGCATGTTAAGTTTACCGCGTTTACCTTTATATTTTTCATTCATGCGCCCACCGAGTACAACAACTTTTATCCCCGCTTGTTTTAGCCCGTTATAAGGAACTGTAAATTCTGCATCTTCTACATCGTTTTCAATGAGGATGGCAACTTTTTGCTTACTTGAATGCTGAGTCATTGGTATTACCTGTTTCTTCCTGGGTTTTAACTAGCTAAAATATTAAGTAGGTTAAGATGTTTTCCTTAGCTTGTAGTACTTGAAGTTGGAAATTTTAAATTCTTTCTTATGCGGATGCTTCGCTTATTGGTGTAGCAAATAATTCCTCGTAATCGTGAGAGAAATTGGCGTGAAAAGCGGCAAATATTTCCGGTTTGACAGCATTTTGCAATACGGCAAACACAGCCCGAACATGAATTGCAGCGGTAGTAGGTTCTATATTCTCTTTGTGACTCGCACGGGCAATAAACTCTTGCAAGTTAAAAGATTTATTTGATTCTTCCTCTTTCCCTCGTAGATACTTACCTAATTCTTGGGGTAACTGGGTAGCTAAATCTTGTGCTTTATCAACAGGAATACGTTCTTTAACGGTTTCCAGTGTGGCACGGGTAGAACGTTCTGCCTCTTCACGAGAATCTGATTGAGCAAGGCTTTGTACGTGTGTAATAAACTCGTTGTATTCCACTTTCTACCTCCGCTTCTTAATATTAATCTTTGTTGTTTAACATTCCGGTATTTAAAACCATAAGTAAAAATAAATCTAGCTAAATTTATTGATTGTTGCTGGATAAAAAAGTCATGAGTTAGAAATCTTTGGTTTGGCAATAAGTTAAAAACTTCTCATTTACAACTAAAAACTTGAACTATGACAACTACAATTTATTTGAGTTATGAATTTATGGTTACAATCTTACGCTGTAACTACTTGCTTAGCTTCGTACTAAGGGGATAGATTATTTTATTTCTAAAGCTATACATCTTTGGTAGGACAACCTAGTGGCAGGAAAACGTTATTGTGAGGATGCAGAAAAAGGCTAGTATCATGGCAGAAAAAAATCATAATGACGAAATTGAAACCAATGATTTGCCGCAGGAAATTACTGAGTCCTACGGTACTGGTGTGAAAGACTTGCCGGGGTACAATATTGGTGGGCGATCGCTACGGGACAAAAAAGGCGAGTATACAGAAACCAGTCCAGAACTCACCGGTGGTGATCCTGATGCTTATTGGGAAGACGCAGATGCAGTAGGGGATGAAGCTGTTGGTGGTACTGCTCCCACTCCCGATCAAAATGTAACTGAGGAAATAGAAGCAGCAGTCGGTCTAGAAATGGATGATGCTGCATTTCTGCGTACCAATGATATTTTAGAAGAACGGGACGATTCTCGCTGGGAATTAGATCCAATGTCTTCCGAAGATTACCAAAATCGACGGGAGTAAAAGAGCCTTAGCACCTACGGCTACTTGGAGAAAGCCGCGAAAAAAAGATAATTTAAGTTTTCATTCGGAGTTCCAAGTTTTTATCTCGGAACTCCGATTTCTAAATTTATTAACCTAAAATTGTAGCTGTTCTCGCTTGGTGGTAGGAGAACAAGAAGACTCATTATTTTAGAGGATGTCTTATAAGTCAAAATTGTCATGCTGTAGCAAGATCCCGCAGGGTATGAAGCGATAGCGTAATGTACCCCTACGCAAAAGCCAAGCTACAAAGGAGCGTCTCGTAGAGAAGCATCTCAAAAATTAACGGACAATAGAGATTCTGACTTCCGCTCTCTCTAGTCAGAATGACAAAATATACCATTACCTAGCTTTTCAGACATTTTCTTACTCTGTCTAGCATAACTTTTGCTTTTAGCGTTGGTTGTTTATCAAACTCCAAATATTTTTCATGTAGGACTACACTCCGCCCGATTGATATTCTATCTTTAATTGTTCCTCTCTTTGATTTAGATACATCTCTACCTTCAGCGAGGTAAAACGCTAAATATACATTTGATATTGTTATTGCCAATAGATATTAATTGCAATCGGAGTTGATAATGACATACACCCAAACTGGCGATCCAACTATTCGCGAACATGTTCAAGCTTGGCAAAAATTGGATGTTGATCAACAACTCGCATTGTTTTGGTTCATTTACAAAGAAATGGGTAGCTCAATTACACCAGCTGCTCCTGGTGCAAGTACTGCTTCTCCAGAAATTGCCGAAGGTTTATTTAATCAAGTTAAGGAATTATCTCACGAAGAACAGTTGCAACTTCAACGCGACTTAATTAATAAAGCGGATAGTCAACTTTCTCGTCAATACGGCTCTTTGGGTGATACTACCAAGTTGCTATTTTGGTATCGACTATCTCAAGGGATGGATAACGGTACTATTATTCCTGTTCCTTCTGATTATCAACTTCCTTCAGAAGCCGAAGCTTTATTTAACAAAATTCAAGTCATACCTTTTGAACAGCAAATTACTCTTTTCCGTGATTATGTTGCGCCAATGGGTGCTGAGCCAAAAGCTGGTATAGAAATTTAGAAACTGCTTAAGTCCCCTTTTGTAGCTTTTGAATGATTGCAGTTAATTCTAATCTGCTAGAAAACTGTAATTATAATGAATTGGTAATTGGTAAGGAATTATCAATTACCAATTTTAAAAACAAATATTTTTATTAGTAATTTACTATATTCGCTCAAATCAAATTCTATATATAAGTAAACACAGAGTAAAAATTTAATTCTTACTCTGTTAGCATCTATGTTTATTATTAGGAAACTTTCACCTTAAAGTCTTCCGTTCACCCTTTGTTTTATATTTAATAGTGTAAGGTTGTTTAAAATTTATTTCATCTATCTCTTGACTGGTTTAAATCTATTTAATTTGAATTAATCCTCTATCTTTTTATAGTGTTTTGTCTTATTTTTAAATCTATAACCTTAACAAAGACACAATTAAAAAAGTCAAAGTTTTTACTTTGTAGGTGTGATTATAGCGGTTCCCATTCAGATGCGGTACAAGATTACATCCTCAAGTGTAGGGGCACGGCAGCCGTGCCCCTACGGGTATACCTCACGTAAACGAGAATCGCTGTAAAGCAATATCATTACTTTATGACTAATAAAAGGTTATATCATATTGGCTTTGGACAAGATGATTTAGGTTCATCTGCTCCCAGCATTGCTTTATTATCTGGCGATCCTGAACGTGCGTGTTTAATTGCTCAAACTTATTTGCAGGATGTGCGCTTATTATCTGAGAATCGGGGACTCAATAGTTATGTGGGAAACTTATCAGGTCGTAGCATTTTATCTGCTACCAGTGGTATGGGTGCGCCTTCACTAAGTATTGTGGTCAATGAATTGGTACAAGTTGGAATCCGGCAAATTATTCGTATTGGAACTTGCGGCTCAATTCAACCTTATATCGCTGTCGGTAGCATTGTAATTAGTAGTGCGGCATTGTGTCGCCAAGGTGCAGCAAATGACATTGCACCTGTGGAGTATCCAGCCGCAGCTGAGCCGTTTCTCACGGTTGCATTAATTAAAGCAGCGCGAGAATTAGAGATTGAGCATTATGTAGGCATTACGGCATCAGTAGATACTTTTTATGAAGGACAAGAACGTAGTAATTCAGCGAACCCAAATTTAATGCGATCGCTGCATGGCATTACAGAAGAGTATCGGCATTTGAATGTTTTAAATTACGAAATGGAATGCGGTACGCTGTTTAAAATGGCGGGTGTGTATAATTTTGCCGCTGCTGCTGTTTGCGGTGTAGTTGCTCAGCGCACCTTTGCTGAAAATGTGATTTTGTCAAAAAAAGATATTGCTGTAAATAATGCGATCGCTACTGCTGTACGTGCAGTAGAAAACCTTGAGTGAATTAACAAATCTCTCACTATATCTTTACATTTCTATTATTTAACTTCTTAGTATGTCATGTTTTGATGTAGTCTAAGTAGTTTTATCATGTCTTTACTTAAGCTTTAATTTAATCTTAGTGTTTATCTGTACTATGTATTTATTAAGAGGCAAATTTGTCTTATACAAACATACAATTTCAGTAAACAATGAGTATTTTTACGCAATCATTGGGTTAATAAACCAAATAAAACACATTATTTATCAACATTTATAGGAAAACTCTGAGAATCAAAATAATATGAAAAATGCTTTGAAGTGTTGGCTTAAAACTATAAATATAACTTTAATCGCTGTAATGCCGACTTTGATATTCTTGCCATTATCCGAACGGGTAATAGCTGAAGATCCAGGAGCATGTTTCATGATTACCGCCTCTGGCAAAACGGTAGGATTGGCAAATCTTTGTGGTGGTATAACGATAACACCGCCCTCAAACAACGATAATAAAGTTTTTCGGATTCCGATTAAACGCCGTCTTGGTGGAACTCCCATAATTGATGTCACTTTCAATGACAAACAATCTTTTGAGATGATTGTAGATACAGGTGCGACTGGCACTCTCATTACTCAAGGTATGGCAAGCACGCTCAAGCTCCAATCTACAGGTTTAATGCAAGCTCAAATTGCTGATGGTAGCCAAGTACAATTCTCAACTGGTAAGGTAAAATCTATTGCAGTTGGTGGAGTCATAGCTAATAATATTCGAGTTGCGATCGCCCCAAAAGCAGGCATCGGACTATTAGGTCACGATTTCTTTGGCAACTATGATATTAAAATTCTAGAAAAAGAGGTGGAATTTCATCACCGCTGATACTTGCAGTTTTTAAAGATGTAGTATGCTACATCTGGTATCAAAAAATAAGTCCAGAGTTATGAGGAAAAACCCCATACGATTACTACTTGGTGGAGTGATTGTCAGCTTCGGATTGTCGTCATCATTGTTAGCTCAAGCACAACAGCAGGTTTCTAATGCTCAAGTTGCGGCGATGGTAGAGGCGTTGCGACGGGCTGCACCACAAACTGGTTCCGCAAACGATGGACTTTACAGCGAATGGCAAGTTAAACCAGAAACCCTCAAAGGCTGGTCGAAATCTTGCCTTAAACGAGAACTAACACCAACGCAGTTTGAAAATAGCCCCGCGATCGCCCGCCAAGTCGTGTCTTGCATCACGCGCCGTGAGTTAAACCAGCAGCTTCGTGCCACCAGTAATAATGAAACTGCGGCTGTGCGTGGCGTAGCCTGTTGGTGGATGACTGGTAGTTACACAGGCTGTAATAGCGGTTTCACTGCTGGCTATGTCCAAAAAGTTGTTGGCTTTTACCAGCAGCAGCGTTCAAAATCGGTAACACCAAATTAATCGCCGCGATATATTCAGCACTAGACTTGTCTTGAAATTTTTGCAAATTAAACCACAGATGAACATCGATAAACACAGATAATTTATCGGTGTTCATCTGTGGTTCTTTTTTCATTCGCATCTTTGCAATAAGTTTACTGTTTAGCTACCAAGAAAGCCTTCCAACCCAGGTACATCTACCCAACTTGCTGTCGCATGAGATTTATGAGCTAAATCCATCAACAACTGAGAATAAACTCCTTCTCGCAGCGATGGGGTAATTTCTTGCTTGTGGTCAATTGCTTGCACCCATTGGTCTACTACGCGCATAAATGCAGAAATACGTCCATCGGTATGATTTTTTGGAAATATTAACCGATTTGGTATTTCGATTTCGGTAAGAGGTTTACCGAACTGAGAACCCAAAACCCGAAAGCCATGTATATAATCTCTCTGATTTTCACTACCTACAATCAAAGTACCGCGATCGCCATACACTTCTACCCAATGTGTCCTTGGTGCATGAACAACCGCACTGATGGAAACTTGACAAGGTGTCCCATTTGCTAATTCCAACGCCAGCATACAGGTGTCATCCGTATTCACTGGTTTTAATTCGCCGCTAGTAGGGTCAACTCGTGCGGGAATGGCGGTACTCAAATGGGCGTTCAATCTGCGTACTGGGCCAAATAGCCAGTGAATATAATCGAAGGCATGGGAACCCAAAGACCCCAATGCACCGCCTCCTTTATCCTTAGAAGAATACCAATTCCAAGGACGTGAAGTATCAGCACGTGAGGAACCTAGCCAGTCGATTTTAATCAGGCGTATCTCACCTACATAGCCTTCTGATAACAATTCTGCAAATAACTGCCATCCTGGTACAAAGCGAAACTCAAAGTCTACAGTTGCAACGACGTCTCTTTCTTTAGCTAATTGATATAGTTCTTTGGATTCAGTTGCATTTAAGGTTACAGGTTTTTCTAGTAATAAATGTTTCTCAGCTTGTAGTACTGTTTTTGCCATTTCATAGTGCAAAAATGGCGGTGTGGAGATGCTGACTGCTTGCACTTCTGGCAATGTAATAATATTTGCAATTGTGTCGCAGGCGTGGGGGATATTATGGGAGTCTGCGATCGCTTGAGCTTTATTTAAATCTCGATGATAAACAGCCACTACCTCAGTCTGAGGATGTGCTTTGAATGCAGGAATATGGACTTTTTGACCAAAGCCAGTCCCCGCGATCGCAACCCCAATCATATAATCTTTACTCCCTAGTTATGTAATTTTTGTTACTTATACCAAGCATACATTTCTTTTGTTGATCAGCGCCTAAGTTGCAGCAGTGACCGTTATTGAATTAGAATTATTGCCTCTTGAACCTTAGTAGAAAGAACTTTTTGCAGCCCTTGCCCAATTTGACCAATTAGTTTATCAAAAGCTTCTTGATTCGCTGCCAGTTGTTGTTGCAGAACCTTTTCCAACTCCGGCTTTAATTGGGAGCACATATCATTAACTTTCTTGTCGCTCAAAAAACCAAAACGAATCCAGCTAGGAATATCCAAATTTGTCTTGATTGCCTCTTGGACACTCTGGCGATTTAGTTCCATTCCTGCTGCCATCACTGAAGCCCCGTATACTAATGCAATCGGCCAAACCAAATGTCCAGTTAGTATCAGAGTGATGATACTAGCGAGAGTACCCCCACCAATTACTACATTGATGATAAATGCCACTGTGTCGGCAAGGATAGCATCTCCAATTTTTAGTTCTGGGTTGACAAAAGCCGGCTCGATGCTATTCTCAAACCTTAAACTGCTTCTGGGTATTTGAAACTTTCGGCATATCGGGTCGGTTTCTGCGGCTAAGTCGGGTTGAATTTCCTTGTTAAACCAACTGATGCATTGATTGTTAATTATCTGCTGAGCGCGATCGCCTTTGAGCCACTGCTCTGCCCGACTTTTCATAGATGTTTCCAAATCGGCTAAAGTTCGTATTTGGTTTTTTTGCCAGTCTTTTACTCCTGGTCTAACTGCATTTTCTAGCAAACCATCTGCTAATGGCTTAATCAACAACTCAATTAACTTTGGGATATGTTTCTCAATCAGTTTTTTGAGCTTTTGTGAGTCTAATAATGTATTAACTTCTTGTTTGAAGGCAGCAGCACGCAGATCCCATCTTCCCACTCGCGCTAATCCCAGCGCAATGCATCTTTCCGGTTCCGGATCTGGCCGAAGGAGCGTTTCTGGTTCGGGAAAGATTTCTTGACAAATTTGGTGTGTAAACTTCATTCGAGATGCACCGCCAGTCATCAGTACAAGTTGCGGCACAATTCCAAGTTTTTCCAGCTTTTCTCTAGCCTCACTTACAGAGTCACGAAACGATTGAATCCAACTTTGAAGCCTCAGTTCAGGCAAAGGTTGGTTTAAAATCTCCTCCATCATCAATTTGTTGACTTGGGGGATAAAATAAATCTGTTCGTTGATAGACTCAAAGCCACGCGCAAACGATTGAGGATCGCTGTATAGCTGTTCATTAGAAAAGTAATCTTCTTTAGTTTTGCGACAGGCTAGTTCACAACGAGCTTGGTGATGCGGATATTCATTAAATACTTTTTTTAGTAAGTCTGATTGTTCGTGTTTGGCGAGAGTGCGCTCAAAAATAGCCTTGTCGATTAGGGATGCGCCTAAAGTATTACTTCCGAAATCCATCGGAATTTCTTGTAAGCTCTTAACCAGGGTAAAATCTGTGGTTGAAGAACCAATATCGACAATCAGCACCGATGAAAGAAGTTTTTCATACTCCAGCTTGCCGGCTTCCTTGGCTTGCATGAAAGCAGCTCGTGATTCAGGGACAACATTTAGTTTGGCAATACCAGCTTCTCGAAGTAGCTTTTGGTATTCTTCTCGTTCACTAACCGACCATCCTGAAGGGCAACCAATATAAAAGTAAGTAGTTTCCCCAGCTTCAATTTGTCTGCTTTCTTTTAAAAGGCGGTAGTAAGTTGCCAGAAAAGTGCTAATTGTTTCTCGATATTTGGAATCTTTATTTGGTTTTTGCTTGAAAGAAATTGTCAACTGGGTAACGCCAGCTTGAATTAACGCTTGCTCTCCGACAAGATAACCGAGTTTGGGATGCCAACCAAGAGCTGTAATTTGGTTCTTCTTGTTATTAATCTCAAGCATTTCCGGGGGTTCGATGCTCTCTACTATAGCTTTAGCTACCGCTGTTTCACCGTGTCCCAAATCAAAACCAATTGTTTCTAAAATTTCCATACTCTTATTGTCTGTTATTCTCTAGCCTCAGAATATGCTGGCTCAATTACCCGGCCGCGTCTTAGCAAGCGATCGCCTTTTAACAAAGCAGGAGCTATAGTTACGTAATCTTTGGTGGATGGGTCAATACTTGGCTCGAAGTCAAAATAATTGCGATCGCTATGGGGGTCGTTTGGTCGGTAAATTTGAGCGTTAATTCCCTGGGACATTAAAATCTGTGGTAGAAGTTTTGCTAGTGCGATCGCCATTTGGGGTTTCTCAAGAAATGATGCGCCCATGAGCTTTTGCAGAAAATTTAATAATTCTGGCAATTCTTCTATGCCGCGATCGTCTTGATGTTTGTTTCCTTCTTCAAATCTAGCGACTGCTAAGTCAATTGTGTTGAGAGCATCAGCAAGGTTATCTAAAAGGATTTGGCTATCGACTTGAAGGACAGGTTGAGCTAATTCTAATTGCTCAAAAGACGTTGAATTATTTTTATCGAGTTGAAGCACTACTTCCAGTCCTAAGAGCACACAAGCTAGGAGGATAGCCATCCATGCACCTGGAGTAGTTTCAGTTAAGTGGAACAACCAACCTAAAATGCCTATATAAATAAGTGCCTTGAGCAGTTTTAGGATTAACCTATTGGCAGGATTTTTAGCTAAATTAGTAATTTGCTGTTGCTCTGTTGAGGCGACTTGAATCAAGTTAGCAGCTGCAAGAGTAGCAATGGACTGGCGCAGTGTATCCAGAAAAAAGGAAGCTAAACGTACTTGAGCTATATTTAGCTCGCTAATATAAATTCTTTCGAGATTATCAAGTCGGTTCTGAACCAGCTTGATTACCTGCTCGATGCTGGTTATGTTGTCAATATCTGCCTGGAGTTGGTTGCGTTCTTCGCTAAAAAGTGAAGATATTGTTTTCATAGTGTTGACCAAGACTTTAACGTTATTAATAGCAAAAAGTCTATTACTGCGCTTCAATTTCGTTCAGTAACGCCTCATCAGATTAGCCATGCCAGTCGTCTTATAGCTGTGGCCGCACAAACTGAACAACGCCACTTGGTGTACAGATGACCTAGTAAGTACCTGGCTCTGCTTTTACTTAAACTGTATTCTTGATTTTGGTGTTATTGGAAACAGTTGCTCAATAAAATTCTAATTATTTCACCGCAAAACTCGTATTGTTAAAGGATAACGATAATGCTCACCCTTGTAAGCTTTGATGGCGGCAAAAGTTACTAAAAATGATTGTAGCAGCATTACTAATAATATTAATGACATGAACATAATTAATAATCCATCTAAAGTTGTCTTTACTTCATTGACGGTACTATTGCTAGTTACTGCAATACCACAACTAGTTACCACTAAAATTAATGATAAAATTATTACTAATAATGTATAAAAGGTTAGCGATATTTGAAAATTCAAAGATTCTTTACCTTGTAAATCAATCCAAGGATATTGTGCTTTTTTGAATCGCCAAATTAATAGTGGTGCTAAAAGATTTAGGGGCAGATATAAAGGTATACCGATATATACCAAAAAGAATAATAATAGCCATGCTAACAAAGCCGATATATGACACAACATTGCCAATATACGCATTTGTTGTTTAGGTTTTTCTCTCATGGCTTTTTATTTCAAAATTTAATATATGGGATAATTACTTATTTTAACTATATTTAAAATCTGAATATTTCTCGGTTATATTTTTCGGGAAGGGGTTCTATTTCCCAAGCTATGCCTTCTCCCGGTTCTAGAATAACTTCTACGTAGAGTTGTTCTACAGTAGTTATCGCTACGTCTTCATTATTAAAAAAGCGCTGTAAATCTTCGGTGAGTAGTCTGAGTTTAAAATCACCAGGAATGGCTGCACTACAGCTATGTTACGCAACTCAAAGCGCCAAATAATGCTTTAAATTATTTTATAAGCCTATATTCTTCTACATGATCCTGATAAACAAACCAGGTTGATATAGGTTTACCACCTTCCCTAGGCTGAAGTTCTTTTTTGAAAGTCACTTTCCAGTGATTGCCACCATAATAATTCGGACTTTTAGGATCACTAGAACCACGATCAATAGCCGAGACAAAAAATAACTCTCCTGCTTTAGCTACATACGTTGGATCAGATTTTAATAGCTTGTCTACTTGTTGAGGTTTTGTCTTGAAAGTAGTATCGCCAACATTTTCCTTTATTCTCAAAATACCTGACATTGATGTATCTCCTGTGAGCAGCTTTTTAATCCTTAAAGCTTAAATTATTTTTTCAAAATTCCGTATTTTTCAGTAAGATAAACTAAAATATACACTTATTTTAAGTCAATATTAATGCGTAATCCACTCTTGATTAAGTAACAAAGGATACTTAAATTCTACTTCTACACAACCTATCTAAAATGTACACGCTTGTGAGGCTTGCAATAGTGTTAATCTTCTGCTTTTGCATATAAAGACTAATGTTGAGATTAACATACACTATTCCGTTATATTTTTAATATGAAATAGTGTGCTAGCATTTTTCTTTATTGTTTATAGGATGTAATCCTTTAGCCATTTCTATTAGTTGTTTGCTTGATTTTTGCCGATTAACCATTAAACGAGGAATTTCATGGTAATCTTTCAAACAGCCATAATTTAATATTTGGTCATTATATAAATAACTAGATAAATAATATTTAGATACATAATATTTTACTTGTTTAGTATAAGCTCCATAAGGATAAGCAAAGTGTGATGCTACAGTTTGTTCTATATCTAAATCTTGTGTACATTTTCTCAATTCGGTTCTGGCTTGTAAAAGTTCATTAACTAATTGGTGACGAGGGAGGTTAGTTAAATTTTTATGATTCATTCCATGAGATTGAATATCATAAAACCCCTTTTTAAATCCTTCTCTCAATTCTTGACATCCTAAATGAACAGAATTGACACTATTCTTACGAGCTAAACTTCCTGGGTTGATAAATAAAACAACTTTAACTCTTCTTCTATATTTATTTTCAAGTTTATACAAAACAGGTAGTAAATTTGTGTGTACTGTTTTATATCCATCATCAAATGAAATCATAATGGTTTTTTTATTACGATGCTCAGCAGAAATTTTCTGAGATTTTTTTAAGAAAAAACTATATAAATCTTGAGTGCTTAAAAACCAATAATCATTAAGTATTAAATACTCTAGAAGTTTCTCTAAATCTTCTCGTGGATAGTTCATCTCTCCTTTATACGAGCGCAGAGTAGAAGCTTTAGTATCAATGATTCCATGAAATCCCAAGATAGGGATTATAGATTCAGTATTTCCAATATTTAAAATAGTAAAAAATATAATAAAGACCAATGTCAAACTGAAAGGAAAGGTTTTAGGTTTCTGAGTATTCAAGAAGTTACTGTCATTGTTGTTAGTCATTTTGCCAGTAGTGCTTTCTAATCAATTACTTTATACCTACAGGTTTGATCACCTGGAAATATCGGAAACAGTTTATTCTTAATACTTAAGCATGTCAATACTACAGTTCTGCGATGGCGTTAAATGCATTTCCTGTTCAGATTAATCCAATCCCGCAGAAAAAAGTAATTGTTCTATTGGCACATGAGTAAACAATATGTACCATCAAGCATTATTTTTTATCCTTTTGCTCCCTATATTCCGCATCACAACTCCAGGCAACTGAGTGAGTATTATTTGGCATTCAAGCCATTGAGTGGGAGTGATAGGATTAAGAAAAGTGAAGCATGTATTGCAAATCAATCGTAAAACTATAGATTTGTGGCTGAATTCTTAATTAACGCGGCTCCTCCCGTCAACGGTATTATTAGTCCTTAACTTTAAAGCCTTTTTGCCTTACCTAAAAGGTTTTAATATCCTGAATTTTTCATAGAGTCATCGAAAGATTATATTACACACAATTTGGGTATCTAAGTCCCAAAATAAAAATGGGTATGGTAGCGAAACCACACCCATTTTTATGATTTCCCAACAGCTATTACAGCTGGGGTACGTACTGTTGTTTCTCCGGTACATCAGTATACTCAGCTACTATTTGGCGGAATTCTTCGCCGTCAATAGTTTCTTTTTCGATGAGTAGATCTACTAAACGATCAGTAGCAGTGCGATGCTCACGTATAATCTTCTTGGCTGTTTCGTAACAATCTTCGACGATCGCTCGGACTTGCCCATCAATGCGGGAGGCGATAGATTCAGAATACTCAGAGCGAGTTGTCCAGTCACGACCCAAGAATACTTCTCCTTGTTGGCTTTCTAGTGACAGCGGGCCAAGGTCAGACATCCCAAAACGTGTCACCATCTGCCTTGCCATTCCTGACAACTGCTGTAAGTCTCCACCTGCACCTGTTGTTACTTCCGCAGGGCCAAAAATCACTTCTTCGGCAGCGCGACCACCCAAAGCGCCTGTAATCCTGGCTTTGAGTTGGGAACGGGAAATTAACCCCTGTTCTTCGTTGGGAGTAAACCAAGTTAAACCTTGTGCTTGTCCCCGTGGGATCAGGGTAACTTTCTGCACAGGATCGTGGTCTTTTAACAAAGTTCCAACCAAAGCGTGCCCAATTTCGTGGTAGGCAATTAAGCGCTTGCTCTTGCTGTCTACCAAGGGAGTACCTTCCATCCCCGCGACTACCCGATCCACAGCATCATCAATTTCGCGGAGGGTAATTCCTTCTTTACGTCTTCTAGCGGTGAGAATGGCAGCTTCGTTGAGTAGGTTGGCTAAGTCAGCGCCAGTAAATCCGGGAGTGCGGCGAGCGATCGCATCTAATGATACGCTTGCGTCTAGTTTCTTGTTGCGTGCGTGGACTTGCAAGATTTCCAAACGCCCTTTAATGTCTGGTGCATCAACAGTTACTTGGCGGTCAAAGCGTCCGGGACGTAACAACGCTGAGTCTAATACGTCGGGACGGTTGGTAGCAGCAATAATAATAATTCCAGTATTGCCTTCAAAGCCGTCCATCTCGGTCAGCAGTTGGTTGAGAGTTTGCTCTCTTTCGTCGTTACCGCCACCGATACCAGCACCCCGCTGGCGTCCTACAGCATCGATTTCATCAATAAAGATAATACAGGGAGCGTTGTCTTTAGCTTTCTTGAAGAGGTCGCGCACACGGGACGCACCTACACCAACAAACATTTCCACGAATTCCGAACCAGAAATGCTGAAGAATGGTACGCCTGCTTCCCCAGCGATAGCTTTTGCTAAGAGAGTTTTACCAGTTCCCGGAGGCCCAACTAACAGCACTCCTTTGGGAATGCGTGCGCCTACAGCGGTAAATCTTTCTGGCTGTTTAAGGAAGGTAACAACTTCTTGTAGTTCTTCTTTAGCTTCTTCAATGCCTGCTACGTCGTCAAATTTGACGCCAGTTTTTGCTTCCATTTGGAAGCGGGCACGGGATTTACCGAAGTTCATAGCTTGGCCTGGCCCGCCGGGAAGGTTGCTAGAGCGCCGGAACAAAAAGAACAATCCAGTAATCAATAAAATTGGGAAAATCAGATTGCCCAATAGTCCCCAGATTGCGCCATCGTTCCGCATAGGGTGAGCATCGAAATTGATTCCTTTTTGTTTGAGCTTGCTAATTAACTCAGGAGCGTTAACAGGCAGATCTACCCGCCACCGTTGTGTACGATTTTCGATATCTTGATCAGCGGCTTCGATAATTGCTGTTCTACCGCCTTCGTACAAATCCACATTGGTAACGCGATCGGCGTCTAAGTATTCTAGAAAGCGACCATATGTCATCCGGGTATTAGCGGCATTTTTACTCATGTCCGCAGGAGCGCCAGCAAATGCTCCTTGCCAGAAGAAAAAGCCAATTACCAAAGCCGGCAATGTCCAGAGTACTAGGACTTTCCAAGAGAATTTCATTTTAATTTGCCTCTAGATGCCTATACAACTCATCAGCTTTAGCAACCGAATGGTGCTCACTCTGTCACTATATAGCTGTGAAACGGATGTTTATAAATCCATTTTGTTTAATTTGATGTCTTATATGCATTGCCATAAAGCCATCAGGGCATTACGACGTTGCCATCAAGAATCTTAATCAAATTTAACTTAATTTTAATACAGCTTGGATAAACAAGCAGAGAATTTCAAATGAAAGCACCATGAGGTGATGCTGCTCAAGTCATCTGTGAAAGCTGGAAAGCAGCAATATTGGATAGTAGATACACAAAATTAGCGATCGCTTGATGCGTTCGTCTGAAACAGAATAAACCAAACTACATGCGAAATTTTACTGAAAAATTTCGCTCAATCTTACTATCAAAATCAAGTTAATTCAGTAAATATACGATAAAATAAAAGAAAACCTAAGTGTGCTGTTATTCTTCGTCTATCCCTTTACTTACTTAGCTTCTGTTGTAATTTGTAGAGTGTAAGGGAGATACTTGCCTTGATTATAGGAACCAACCCAAATTTGGTAACTTCCAGGAAGCCATTCACCAATAATACCGGAGTTTTTGCCATCAAAATCGTCATTGCACCAAGTACCACCGGGGCCCTTAACAATCATGGTGGTGTCTTCAGGACTTTGTACTTGTAGCCTCAAGTAGTCAAATTTACTTGTCAATGCCAAGGTATGGTCTGGTGTTTCATCAACAAATCCATTACAAGGGCCTGTAGCTGTCTCGCCTCTTCCGGCCACTTGGTTCCCAGATACTAAGCCACCACTCATACCGCGAACTGTCATAGGATCGGGAGAAAATTGGCGGTCAATAGTGACATCTCCAAATATCGTTGGCACTTCCTCAGCATCGGATGTGGTAATAACTGCTGATGTAATGAAGAGTGTAACCATCATGAACGATATTCTTACTCCTCTTTTAAGTGCTTTGTTTAGCATTGTAATTATCTTCATATCTAAGTGCTAATGAAGACATGAATTTTACACACTTAGTTCCTGATACGAGGATAATTGACTACTTATTTTAAATTTGAGATGATGACAAGTCATACTAATTCATAATGGGCTATGCTCTAAGCGCTGCCTCTGTCTACGACACCTACGCGAAGGTAGAGAAGGATTTACGTAATGGGCTACGCCCCGCTGCGCTCTAAGCGTAGCTATGCCATAAGCTTTACGTAATTAATCATACTGATTCAATTAATAATTGCAACAAATTCTTTGTTAGAGACGTTGCAATGCAACGCCTCTACAATGGTCTATCTGTCGCATTATTTTTTTAAATTCGTATTAGTTTTGAAAAAATATACCCTTTGCCAATTTGGTGTCACTTAAGAAATAGCCAGTAATTCATGGATAGAGGCGCACAAACAAATATGCGCCCCTAAAGTCTAAAATATTCCTAGAATTAAGAGCGATGCCTGTCTTGAAAAGCTTCCTAGGTTGGGAAACCCCGTTCGCATGATTGCGTCTCCCCTTCTCTACGAGACGCTAAGAGCGAACGAGCGTCGGAAACCTCCGCTCAGACTTTGCGCTTTGCTCAGACTTCTCTGTGCCTATAGAACTTTTCGCTCTTGGCGGGCTACGCCAACGTTAACTAGCTTCTGTTATGGCTCTACTCAATCGTGGTTTATCTAAACCAATTTGATTGAGTAGTAACCAGGATTGAATGAGGTCAGGGCCATGCACATCTCCGGTTAAAGCTGCTCGGAGCGATCGCATTACTAAGCCTTTTTTAACGTTTTGCCCTTTTACTACTTGTTTAATAATGTCCTGAGCGGAGGCTTCCGATAGTTGCGATTGGTTTTCTAAAGCTGTAATTATACCCTGGAGTGCCGTAGCAGAACCTTCTTGCTTGAGTTGTGTACTGGCTTCGTCACTAAATTCAATGTCGCTGAAAAACAGTTGCGTCATTGGTACAGCATCCACCAGACGAGTCAAGCTTTGGCTAATTAAAGCTACTAGCTGCTCTAACCAGGGGCGAGTGCGTCCGCCATCAAATTTATACTCTGCTGCTTCCCAAAAAGGTATGAGCAAATCTGTGAGTTTGTCTACTGGTGTATTGTGAATATACTGACTATTCAACCAATCTAGCTTTGCCCAGTCAAACTTTGCGCCTGCTTTGTTAACGCGCTCAAAACTAAACTCTTTGGCTGCTGCTTCTAAAGTAAAGATTTCTTGAGTTGAGTCTGGGGGCGACCAACCCAACAATGTCATGTAATTTACCAATGCTTCGGCAGTAAAGCCCAATTGCTTAAAGTCAAAAATGGAAGTGACGCCATCTCGCTTAGAAAGCTTGCGCCCATCCATATTCAAAATTAGTGGCGCGTGAGCAAAATCGGGTATGTTTGCACCCAAAGCTTCATACAGGAGAATTTGCTTGGCGGTATTGGCGATGTGGTCTTCTCCCCGGATAACGTGGGTGATTTGCATATCGATGTCATCCACTACAACTACAAAGTTGTATAATGGCTGACCACTACCCTCTTCGGAAGCACGGGCGATGACCATATCACCACCTAAATCGCTACCTCGCCAAGACATTTTTCCCCGTACTAAGTCATTCCAAATAATTTCTCGCCCATCTTCGATTTTGAAGCGAATCACATAAGAGCGACCTTCTGTTTCAAAAGCGGCGCGTTGTTCTGGGGTGAGGTTACGGTGACGGTTGTCGTAACGGGGTGCTTCGTTTCTAGCTTTCTGAGCCTCTCGGAGAGCTTCTAGTTCTTCGGAGGTGGTATAACAGCGATAAGCTAATCCTTGATCGAGCAGTTTTTGTACTGCTTCTTTGTAAATATCTAAGCGTTGGGATTGAAACAGTGGCCCTTCATCCCAGTTTAGTCCCAGCCAGCGCAGCCCTTCGAGAATATTTTCAGTGTATTCGGGACGCGATCGCTCTAGGTCTGTATCTTCTATTCGTAAGATAAATTTACCACCGTGGTGGCGAGCAAACAACCAGTTAAATACAGCTGTTCTGGCTGTACCAATATGTAAATTACCAGTCGGACTTGGAGCAATACGGACTCTAACAGTCACAGTTAATTCTCTCTTTCGCAAAAAACGATAAATCTTAGCTTATAACTAAGCCTTGGTTTTGAGTCCTTAGAGATGCGATTTATCGCGTTTGTACTGAGTCTAAGAACTGTTGACTTTGCGTCATCATCATTACCGATGTCTAATTCCTATAATACTCAGGACTCAGAACTTATGAATTGGGAACGGGACTGACGGGGCTCGAACCCGCAACTTCCGCCGTGACAGGGCGGTGCTCTAACCAATTGAACTACAGTCCCTTAATTGGCAACTTTGTTATTATGCCTATTTTTTTCCTACTTGTCAAGTACTAAAGCTAATACCTAGCCCTTTCAAAGTGGATAAAAATTTTGTTGAATAGACTCTTTAACCTCTTAACTCTGTGTTCTCTGTGCCTCTGTAGTTAAATAAAAGACTTTTTAACCGCAGAGACACAAAGGGCGCAGAGAGAAAAAAAGAGATTTTACAAGTCAGCTTGAAAGGGCTAAGCTAATACCTTATGGGCATTAATAATTCTTCCCTATGCTAAAAAAACACACTCTTTGTAGGCGTGGTTTTTTTATATCAAATATGCCCTGATACTACAAGGGGCTTTGATTCCAAACGCTGTAACATTTGGGATTGCATTTGCTTATATTGCTGCTTTAACAGGTGTTTGCTTAAATGAGGTTGAGAAGAGGGTGGTAGGTTCTGACTCTGTTTTATCCAAGTTTTCAACATTTGCCGCTGAGTTGGATCGATGCGGCTACTGAGAACATTAGTACAGGTATGTGGTGCTTCCAGAGTAAAGAAAATTAAAGGGTAGTGTTCATTTTCAGCTAGAGAGTTCACCAGCCTACGATTTTGGAGATTTTGCATATCTAGGTAGCAGGGTAGCCATTTAGGAGTCAGTTGCCGATTATAGAGTAGAGTTACCCAAAGTAGCATTGGGTGCGGGGATTCGATGAAGATAAACTGGTTGTAACGGTTAGAAAGAGTATGGTTTTTAATTTCCTGTTTGGACAACATCAGCAATAGTGCTGCAACAAATCTTTGTTTGATATCGAGAGTTTGGGGAAATACAATTTCTTGAATTGGTTTGTCCTGGGGCCAGAGAAGTTGCCAACAGGTTTGTTCTACTGTGGTAGATAAACCAGAAGCTAAGGGGCTACTAGGGATAGATTTGGCAGGTAAACTGAGATAGTTGGGCTGTCCTAAATTTTCTAAGACGCGCAAGATTTGGGCGATATTTTGCGGACGATCGCTTGCTTTTTTAGCAAGACAAGCCATGATTAAATTATCTAGCTCTTGAGGTAATTTGAGACTAGGATTAACATCTGCGATCGCTTGTGGTGGTTCAAAGTGATGCGCTTTATACCAAGCACCAAAGTAGTCGGTTTCTGGTTGCCAAGGTTTTTTGCCTGTCAGCATCTCAAACATCATTATACCTAGGCTATAAATATCAGAACGACTATCTAATTTTTCTCCATCTAGTTGTTCAGGTGAGCAATAAGGTAAAGTGCCATTAAACCCTCTACTAGTGCTAGCGGTTGATGTATAATTTAAAACCTTGGCAATACCAAAGTCTAGAATTTTAACTAATTTATTTAATATTGGATCGGGAACAACTAATATATTTGCAGGCTTAATATCTCTATGAATTAATGGATAAACTTTGCCGTCAATATTAATACCTTGATGAGCGCACTGCAAGCCTAAACAAATTTGGCGCGAGAGCGTTATAAACATTGGCAATGGAAGCGGAATTAAATCTTTTAAACTCTTACCGCACAGATATTCCATCACGTAGAACGGTTTACCTTTTTCGCTCACGCCATAATCATACGCTCGCACAATATGTACACTTCTTTGACTTAAAGCTGCACTCATTAAAGCTTCATGAGCAAAGTCTTGTTGCATCTTGGTATTAGCAACAGTCTGAGCCAAAAATTTGATAGCAACTGGTGTTCCCCCTAACAAAATATCATCGGCTAAAAAAACTTCACCCATGCCACCGCTACCAATTAACTGTTTAAGTTGATAACGATTGGCAAGCAACCCCGTATTACTTGGAGACGCAAATGGGCTTTGATTCACTTTGATAACCTCTGCTGCTACGCAATTAAAAATTATAAATTACAATATAAAAATTTCATCATCTGATAGCAAAAATTTTCATTTTTTATAACTAAGTTTCAATTATGTGATAAAAGTTTAAAAAATATACCTAATAATTTATTCATCCAATCTTTTAAACTTACTTTTTCGCTTGTTTGGTGCACTACCAATTTTCGTAGTATATCCAATTTTAGCTTTTCATACTCTGCTTTGAGAATACTTTTAGCTTGCTTAGGCAGAATAAAATTATTTGATTCTTGACTTATATCTAACCAGTCTGCAAGCTGTTTGCGCTGAACAACTGTGAGATTTAAAGTCATTACGTGGGAGCAGCGATTTGGATTTTCTAGAGGGAAAAATAGAAGATGGTAGTAACCTGTTTCTAATAAAGAACGCACTATTTTTTCTCCTTTACTATCTTTTAAGTCCAAGAAATAAGATAGCCATCGAGTTAAAGAAAGCTGAGCATCATATAGTACTGTTACCCACAATAGCATTGGATATAAATTCATTTTAGTAATAAATTCAGTGCCATATGTTTTATCCAAAAATTTTGCAATTTCTTGTTTAGGTAACATTGCCCAGAAAGTTGGTATAGTGCCCTGAGAAGTAGGTAATAAATAGGGAAAGCCAATTGGGGCAATTGGTTTGTTCTTAGGCCAATTTTTCTGTAAACACTCTTTTTCAGATAATGATGTTACTGGTATTAATTGCATCGGAGAAGTAAGTTGAATGCTATTGCTTGTAGTAACAATATCATTCTTTATTTGTATCTGAACTTTTTCTAGAATGTCTAATATCTGACTAATATTTTGAGGGCGATCGCTTACTTCTTTAGCTAAACAACTCATCAATAATTTTTGTAATTCTTGCGGTATTTTTACTTGCGGATTGACTTCTTCAACTGTAGGTGGTATCTGAAAACGATGTGCTTGATACCAAGTCCCAAAAGAGTTACTTTTTGTCTGAAATGGATGTTTTCCTGTCAGCATCTCAAACATCAGCACTCCCAAACTATAAATATCAGATCTTACATCTAGCAGTTTGCGTCCTTCCATATGTTCTGGAGAACAATAAGGTAAACTGCCGATAAAAGAATCAGTCAGCGTCATTCCACTCCGCTCTGTTAAAAACTTGGCAATGCCAAAATCAAGTATTTTAATACTTTCCCTGTGTTTGTTATCATCGCTAATGAATACATTTTCTGGTTTAATATCTCTGTGAACAATCGGATAAATTTCTCCTTTAAAACTGATACCTTGATGAGCGCATTGTAAACCCAAACAAATTTGATTACATATAGTCAAAAAGTTAGATATTGTTAAAGGTTGAATTTTTAAAATCTGTTTTAGATTTTTCCCTTGGAGATATTCCATTATATAAAAGGGAACCTTTTCTTCAGTAACACCGTAACTTAATACACGCACAATGTGTTTACTTTTTCGACCTAATTGAGCGCCAATGAAAATTTCTCTGGCAAATCGTTGTGACATTTGCTGATTTACCAGATTAAGTGATAAAATTTTTACAGCAATGAGTATACCACCTTTAGCAGTATCTTCTGCTAGGTAAACTCTACCCATTCCACCTTTACCAATTAAATCTCTGATTAAGTAACGATTGTTTAAAAACTTTCCAATGTAAATGTCTAATTCGGCTTTTTGCCTCACCATATTATCCAATTGATTTTGTGATTCTATATTTAATAAAATCTTGTTAATTGTTAATTAAATCTAGTAAAAATTTTAATGATTTTAGTAAATTAATCATTTCCGATAACAATCACTACAAAAAAGGTTAAACATTATGTAACATATTTATTAAGTTACGTGGTTGAGGAATTTTACTGAAACGATAAATAGGTGAGGTTAAGTTGTCTCGTTTATACCGTGAATACACAGAAATAAGCAAAAATAATTGAACAAGGAAAAGGTGCGATCGCTTTTACCTTTATTTAACTAACGTTTGAGATTTGGGAAAAAACGGCGTAATAATCTGATTAACGGTGTTTCAATTTTGAGTTTAAAGGCTAGTATCTGTGTGCGTTGCAAGGGATTAAAGTTATTGTCACTAACGAGAATTAACGCTTGCTGTCCATCAGGTAGCTTAGAACCAAGAGTTAAGCCTTCGATATTATCTAGCAGCACATCTAAAGTTCTTAAATCTAACAGCAGTTTTTTCTGAACGGGTTTGATTTTTTGGGATTCAACTGCTAATAGGCTGTCAATATTTTGAATATCATCAGCTCCTTCTAAAGAAACCTGAAATAGGAAAATAGCAAATCCCAAGCCAGTAAAAGACCGCTCCAAACTCAAAAAGTGTCCTTGATTGTCGAGTGCAAGTAAGTCAGGTAATCCACTAGCGAACTTGCCAGTTATATTTAAAAATGGTGTGACTGGTTCAGTTTGGTAAAGAAATTCCTTTTCTGGCTGGTTGGTAAGTAGATTGTATTGCAAAATCCGGCAAGGAGTACCAATCTTGGGTTTAGCTGCTAGTCCATCTTGGATTAGAGCATTTTCGGTAGCTGTAAACAGATACTTTTTATCAGGTGTGATGGTAAGGCTTTCAAACGCTAAATTATTGCGGATACCTTGCTGATTACTCTTAGCAGGCAAAAACTTTTTTGGTATGGGTAATGTGGTAATTTCTTTACCAGAAGATAGTAAAAATTCTTTAATAAAAGGATTAATCAATTTTCCGGCATCGCCTTCTGAAGAAATGAATACAGTTGCTTTATTAGTTAAAGCAATGCCTTCTGTATCGGTTTTACCAGGAGAAAATGTTTGATTATTCTCATTTAATAATGTGGTTACACCGACAGGAGTAACCCCGCCATTTTTTAGGGAGCCTTTGCTGAGGTCAATTTTCAAAGTATACAAACGGGCGTTAGCTTTTTGTCCACGGTCATCGGATATGGCATAATAAAGTTCATTTTTTGTGTCGTAGGTAATTCCAGATAATCCTCCAACTTCAGTTTTTTGGAAAGTTAATCCTTTGGTGAAAGAGGTTTCTCCGATAAACTCTATACTACTAATTTCAATAGCACTTGTAGTCAAATATGTGAATAAGAAGCTGATAGTTAAAATCGAGATAACAAAGTAAATAATCCGTGGCAAGGTGAAGATTTTTCTCATTAGCTGCATGGAAAGCTATTGCTGTGTGAAAATCATAAATAAGATATCACGCTAAAATTAACAGTTAGGAATATCAATCCATTTACCAGCCTTAAAATACTTAAGCGAGTCGTCTACTATATTCATCCTGAACAAAATTGACAAGCCAGTCTTTTACGCTGCGGGTAGCGCGGCAATCGTCTTCGTTATAGCGTTGGATAATTTCTAGTAAGGTGCGATCGCCTGTTTGTAACCACTGATCATACCAGTAAATACACTTAGCACCACTAGATTCTTTTTCGCGCCATTCAAAGCCCAACCAACGAGCGATAGCTTTGAGAGCATAGCTTTCTACGGGTAGGGCGACACTTTGCGTTAACTGTTCGTACACATCCACAAATCGGTTCAAAACCGGGTGTACTGAAGAGTATGGAGTACGGTAAAGCTTTGCTAGCCGTTTGACTGTATCAAATTCATAAACACAAAAATGATAAATCGGCGCTTCGGGATATTGCCAAACTAAATTCAGGAATTGCTGCCAAATTAATTCTTCGTCCTCTGGTTTTTCTGCCATGAAGGAATAAAATTGCTCTGTGTTAGCTTTGCGATCAACAACTAAAACTCCTAAGAGATAATCTAAATCTAAGTCTGGCTGTGCTTCAATATCAAAGTAAAGCTCTATGGGTGCTGTGAAGGTAATATCTGCTGTTGGTAGCAGGTAGGGTAAGATGAGCGGTCGTCTTTCCAGTGCAGATTGAGCTTGTACTACTAGCTTGGGGGCGACTTCACTGTCGAAACCAAGCAGGTTTTCTAGGACGCTGGGACTAGTATTGGCGAGAGATTCCAGTGTAGTGATGGCGAGGGCTTGAAGTTGAGTGTAGCGAATGGGTGTTACTCCTGGTAACAATGAGAGATGTTTTTGAGATTGGGCGATCGCATAACATTGACTATACCAATGGCAAAGATTACACTTTTGACGAGAAATAAACACCTCTGGCGCTATCGGTGTTTCTAAAACTTGAATAAACTCTTCTAGAATCTGCTGCATCTGTGGCGTCCATTTGACCAAATCTACCGCATAGCTTCTGTCTTTGGTTCGCAACATCAGCCAAGCTGTTTCAGGTGCAACCTCCTGCACTGTTGCTAATACTTGGGCGTGGAATGCAGCAACAACTTGATATTCTTGCTTGGGGCGCTTACCCAACTCAATACTCGCCGGGACGTAAACCCAATCTCCAAAGCAAGACTGTCCTGGCTGCTTGACGAGTAAATTTGGACGGCTCAGTAGGGTGTATCCTTCAGAATAAGTTGCTAACAGCACTCCTTTATGAATGTACTCAATACCACGCTGCATTAATTCTAAAGTCGCCGCTGCTCCCGCTTCCCAGTTTCCGTATGGATAATCTGGTTGGTGATAAGTCAATTTTGCCAAGATACTCAACTGATGAGCGATTTTGTCTTGTTGCAGTTTCCACAGCAGTTCATTAGGAGCATCTCGCTGACTTTTGTCACCGTGAGTATCTAAGAAAGGTCGGCGCTTACAGCGTTGGTATTGTAGTAGGAGTTCGGCATTAATTAACATCCCTTTAAGTTAACAAGAATTTAGCATTCTCTGCGATAAAACTAGACAACTAATAATGAGTGGGAGAATAGGGGGGTAGAAGAAACAAGAAGGAAACTTGACCGTTGACTTTTGAATTAATCCAAAATTTGTATGACTAGTATTTCTGTTTCACAAGCTAGGTTGCATCCTCATCGAGAGCAATTTCCCGCTTTAGCAAATAAGACTTATTTCAACTACGGGGGACAAGGGCCAATGCCTCAAGGGGCAATGGATGCCATCACCCAAACTCAAGCTCATATCCAGCATATAGGGCCCTTTGGTAATGAGGCGTATGGCTGGATAGCCCCCCAGATTAAAGCTACCAGAGAAGCGATCGCCTCTGAGTTACATGTACCAACTGAAACAATTACCTTCACTGAAAATGTCACTGTTGGTTGTAATATTGCTATGTGGGGTATCGACTGGCACGCTGGCGACAATATCTTGCTCTCCGATTGCGAGCACCCAGGTATAATTGCTACTGCACAGGAAATTAGCCGCAGATTTGCTGTAGAAGTTACCACCTGTCCTTTAATGGCAACTTTAAATGAAGGCGGCCCTGTGGAAGTCATTGCCCAATACTTGCGCCCTAATACCCGCCTGGTAGTATTAAGTCATGTTTTCTGGAACACAGGCCAAGTTTTACAACTTGACAAAATTGTTGAAATATGCACAGTTAATAATTCTTTATTGCTGATTGATGCTGCTCAGTCGGTGGGTGCATTGCCTTTAAACTTAATGGAATTGGGGGTAGATTTTTATGCTTTCACAGGACACAAGTGGTTATGTGGCCCTGCGGGTGTGGGCGGGTTATATGTGAGATCAGAAGTACGAGAAAGCTTGAAACCCACGTTTATTGGCTTGCGTGGCGTTGTTGTCGATAGTCAATCTCAGCCTGTAGATTGGCTTCCAGATGGGCGACGATACGAAGTGTCTACATTAGCTTATCCACTATATGTCGGGTTAAGGGAAGCGATCGCAATTCATCAGCAGTGGGGAACGCCACAAGAACGCTATGAGCAAATTTGCCGTAACAGTGATTACCTCTGGCAACAGTTGATAGCTTTACCCGATATCAAATGTTTGAAGACTTCCCCACCCCAAAGCGGTATAGTCTCTTTTCAACTCACCAAGCAGCCCCAAGCAGGTCTCAAGCTTGTGCAATTCCTGGAGTCACAAAAGATATTAACTCGGACAATTGCCAACCCTAACTGTATACGCGCTAGCGTTCATTACTTTACTTTAGAATCGGAAATTGACCTACTGGTTGAGGCGATTCATGGTTTTTGCCAAGTCAGTTAAGGGTTATGAGTTATCAAACAGAAATTATGATTTTAATTTCCACCTCCTAGCACGAACCCTGCCAAGGTGTAACTTCAAATTCAGTTTTCTCTGTGTCTTTGCACGGGCAGTCCGTTCAAGTCGGGAAACCCGCCCACATGGCTGCCCTCGCCTTTGTGGTTAATAAATTAATTGTCGTCACCACAAAGACACAAAGACACTAAGTAAGATGATAGGGACGAAAGCAGATTTTTGATCTACCTTGACAGAGCTACTCCCTATCTCTTAATTCCAAAATGGAACGTCCAATTTTATACATAGCTATAACTAACCACGGCTTTGGTCATGCTACCCGCACGGCATCTGTAGCTGCGACAATTCAAAAGTTATATCCAGAAATTTTACTAATTCTGGCGACCACTGCCCCACGCTGGTTATTAGAATGTTACATAGAAGGCGATTTTATCCATCGTCCCCGCGCATTTGATTTGGGTGTGATGCAAGCAGATAGTTTAACAATGGATAAAGAAGCGACTTTAGAAAAGTTGCTGGATATTAAAAAGCATCAGAATTCACTGATTGCCTCGGAAGTTAATTTTATTCGCCAAAATCGCGTTAATCTCATATTAGCAGATATTCCCTTTCTAGCCCCTGGGTTTGCTCAGGCTGCAAACATTCCTTGCTGGATGATGAGTAATTTCGGCTGGGACTTTATTTACCGGGATTGGGGTGGCGAATTTATTGCCATTGCTGACTGGATTGGTGATTGGTACTCAAAGTGCGATCGCTTATTTCGTCTTCCCTTTCACGAATCAATGTCAGCTTTTAAGAATATCACAGATGTTGGCTTGACTGGTGGTTCTCCTCATTACTCTGCGGATGATTTACGCTCTGTTTGGGAAATAACTGCACCAATCGAAAAAACCATTTTGCTGACTTTTGGCGGCTTGGGTTTACAGCAAATTCCTTACGATAACCTGCGGCGATTTCCAGATTGGCAATTCATTGTTTTTGATGAATCTGCACCTGATTTACCTAACTTGGTGAAAATTAGCAATCGTAAATATCGCCCTGTGGATTTTATGCCCATTTGCGGACGAGTTGTTTCTAAACCTGGCTATAGCACTTTTTCTGAAGCCACATTACTAGAACTACCTGTTGTTACCATCCCACGTGATGATTTTGCCGAAGCAACTTTTATAATAGAAGGCATAATTAATTACAACCAGCATCAAATTATCAAGCCATCTGAGTTTTTTCAAGGAACTTGGGATTTCCTCTATGAATTACCCCAAAAACCTAAACAATCACAGCCAATTGCTAAAGATGGTAATGAAGCGATCACTCAGGCTGTCATCAACTACTTTCGTAGTAATTAAACTTTAATATATATGACTCACTACCAAAAGCTACTAAGAATTTCTACTACTGGTAAATCTTTTCACAATATCACTGCAAAAGTTGAAGCTATAGTTGCCGAATCGGGAATAGAAACTGGTCTTTGTACTCTATTTTTGCGCCACACTTCAGCTAGTTTAGTAATCCAAGAAAATGCCGACCCTGATGTTCTTGTAGATCTAGCTAACTTTATGGCAAAACTTGTACCAGAATCGGGCAAATACATCCACGATGCCGAAGGGGCCGATGATATGCCCGCACACATTCGTACGGCTTTTACTCACACTTCTGAAAATATCCCGATTAATCGCGGTTATTTAGTATTGGGAACTTGGCAAGGAATTTATATTTGGGAACATCGCCAGCGCAGTCATACAAGAGAATTGATTGTTCACATTTCTAGCTAATGAGGTTTTAAGTTTATAACCTATCGATAAATTTTCTTTGAGCATTTATCTGTAGAGTTTAAATGCTCTGTTGTTGCGTGCCTTTTGTGTATAATTTCATAAAGTTCGCAGTAATGTGATTAAGCAAATCTCGTCATGATGGCTTTTTGACGAAAATTTTTATATGCAACTAACTAAATACTGAGCATAACTCAAAAGTTAAGTTTTTTTAGATTAATTTAATATTCGCTTTCTGCTAATTTAAACTATTATTTATAGGAAGCTGCATGGGCTATTTGAATTACTTATGAAGCAAGACTTGACACCCACTAATTCTTTCCGATTTATTGACGAAATCCTAGCCCAGAAGTCTGTTAATCTGTTGTCACTTAATCCCCAAAAGACTGTAATTACTAGCTTTGCTGAATTGGGATATTTGACTGCCCAAAAAAGCACTAATACTCAAATCCTTACAACATTTCGAGATACTTTAGAAGATATAGTCCACGCTCAGCTGCAAAGCTTCCCAGAAAACATCTTCTGGGATTTTGATTTTATGGTACATAGTATGCTCAGCCAGGCTTTGGTAGCAGATGAGGGTGCGGTTATTTTTTTAAAATCTTTTGGTGAAAAGATGGTATCTCTAACGGATATGTTTGGAACTAAAACAGAAATCCGCTTTCGCTACGTTCATGATTTTATGTATGGGTTTGATTGGGCAAGATGGGTACAAAAAGATCCACAAACTCGTGTACATGTAGAGCCTTTTAGTTTAGTTTTTTTAGATTATTTGCTTGCTAAAGGTAAAGAACTTTTGCAACGTATCGGTCAGGATAAGGTCAAATGTTATAAACTGTGTGACACAGGCTACCGTAATCCCTTCACTTTTTCCCGTGAACCCGAAGATGAATACCGTCTACTAACTTATCTTGCTCAAGAACAACTTATCCCGGTAGCGGCGTGGAACTGGAATGCTCACCCTGTTTGGAATAAACCTTTCCAGGAAATACGCCAGCAGTTAGCATTAAAATTGAATATTCAACCACAGAAACACTGAGTACAAATTTAAAATTGTAAAATATATCATCATTGGCAAGTATTCTGGCTGTATCCAAAAAATTGCTTAGAAAGTCATTATGAAAATTGCTGAGTTAATTTCTTGGTTTGAAGAATGGGCAAATCCTGCTTGGTGTGAAAGCTGGGATAATTGTGGCTGGCAGGTAGAACCTGGAGTGCTAGAAGAAAGGGCAAGAGTATTAGTGTGTTTGACACCAACTTTGGCGGTAATGCAAGAAGCGATCGCCCTTGATGCTAATCTGATTTTTGCCCATCATCCCTTAATTTTTAGTCCCCTCAAGTCTTTATGTAGTGGTGAGGCGATCGCGGAGATGGTACGGTTAGCTTTTACCCACAATATTGGTATTTACAGTGCCCATACGAACTTTGACCAGGTACAGGATGGTACTGCTGATGTGTTGGCTCAAATTCTAGAACTCAAAGAAGTCACTCCCATAGTACCCACACAAGCAGAATTAGGATATGGCCGTGTTGGTATGTTAGAGCCATTTCTAACTTTACAGGAATTACTTGCAGCAATTCAAACTCGACTTACTCCCCCTAATTTGATTTTTTCCCCAACTACTGATTTACAGCAGCCAATTTCACGAGTTGCAGTTTTGGGTGGTTCAGGGGCTAGTTTTATCTCGGCGGTAGTCAAAACTGGTGCTCAAGCTTATCTAACCTCCGACTGCAAGTTTCATCAGTTTCAAGAAAGCCGCGATCGCAGTTTAATCTTAATTGACGCCGGACACTATGCTACCGAACGCCCCGCTTGCGATCGCTTGGTGCAAAAATTTGGATTCTTAAATTTAGACTCAGTACAATTGAGTCATAAAGATGAAGATTTCCGCCAGTTTTTTACTTAACTACTTGGTTGTTAAAATTTTTTTATACATTAATCATCAATTAGTACAATATATTAAAAGTGTATAAAATAATACTGTTTTCTGAGTAATGCAACTTTTATGTTATAAGCTTATGTATCCATTTATAAAATTTGGAAATGACCATCACAATATACGATGTGACTTAAATCACTAAAACTAAGTAACTATAATCACTGTTACCTAATGTTTCATATCAATTGGCAAAAGCGGAGAATGTTACACACTAGAGGTAACAAATTGCTCACTCTGCCCCAATCAACATGATTCGCACACTCGTTGAATCTGCTTTTCAAACTGGATATCTTAGTGTTGAATCTGAGGGTCTACTCCATCAAGTTCTGGCGACTAAATGCTATCAGTCAGAGGATTTACCAGCCATTGCATCTCTATACGATGCGGTTCGCGTCGGTCAAATTAAACGAGAAGCGTCCTCGAATCTGCTCATGGAATTTCCGATAACGCACAAATCTGGCTGATACTTCAACAATAGGTGACTCTAGTACTGTATTGTTGATTGGAGGTGGAGGTGTCACATCAAGCAACAACCTTAAACTCAAAACTCTTCGGGTGTTGTTGTTTAAAACCGTTCAGGTCAGCCAGAGAATGAGTTAAGATCAAATACATGGGGGTAAAAGTAAAGCCAAGTCCCCGGACTTCTAGCAATGCCAATGATTACAATTAGGCAACTCGAACAACCGCAATCAATGCTAGTTTTGGAGTATTTATTATTACATAATGGTAGTAAGAACTCACCAGCAAGTATTAAGTTGGGTAAGACAACTCCTGAATCGTTGGACTTCTACAGAAGTAAACGTTCCCTAGAATGACCTGAAAGAGTTTAAGTTCAACTGGTACAACAACATTGGTTTTTGGCTCAAAATATCTTTAGACTTGGCAACTGTAAGCAAGTATTAAGATTGGGTCACGAGACACACTAGTTGTGAACCATAGAATTGACCTCTTGATAGTGTAATCTACTGGGGTAAGACCCAAATTTTGACAGGTTTAACTACGTTGTTTAAAAAGGCAGAAGCAGTACATGCTACACCGCAAGATTTATCAATTGTGTTGCGATGGGCGGGAGGTATGTGTTTTCTTGCGGGACCAGCAACGCTGGATTGAACGCGCCCGCATCCTCGACATAGAAGGGGATTTAGTGACTCTACGTTACGAAACAGAAGAAGAAGACGAAACTTGTTCTTGGGAAGAGATGGTTCGTCTCGAAAGCATTGGCGCTGTAACACAAAAATTAGCTTCAGTGCCGCGCGGTAATGTAGAACCTCTTTTAACAGAGGATTGTCCCGAAGCTGAGCGCATCCGCAACCGATACACAGACTCAAATCCAGAATAAATAGTGATTGGTCATTAGTCATTAGTCCTTTGTCATTTTTGACTAGGTAACTAATGACTATTGGCTATCATTTAAGCCTTCAAAGGCTGGACAGTAACCTTCAAGAGTTACCTTGAAGTTATACAGTGGCGAAACAGGGTTCCAACACCGTTGTCCTCTTTGGTGTCGGCAAGTACCGCAGCAGTCTACTTCAGACCATGTAAAGCGATCGCTACTTTGGCTGAGCAATTCTCGTTGGGACAATCCCCGCAATACTAGTTCTTCCCCCTGCCAACGAGCTTCAATTAAACCAGTATCAGCAAACTGTTGCCAGCGCGAATCAGTTGCAATTGCTTCGGGTAAAGTAATCGTGATTATTGTTCCCAACTCAGTTAGTTCGCCTTCATAATTAGTCTCTGGTGCTGCTGGTTGTAAAAATGTATCGCCAATAAGTAGTTCGACTAAAGTGCCAGCAGCAGGAGAATGTACGTGGTAACGGTTTTGCAGTTCCTCTAAGCTAGTTAGGTCTGCCAAGTAAGCAGGGGAACCGTGGACAAATATGACATGTTGGGGCCGCAAATTGTGAATTAGCTGGGTAGTACCAGGGCCATCACTATGTTGAGCCAAGAGATATGTTTCAATAGTAGTGGGTACTAAATACTGTTTGTTAACTTTTATATCAATTTTTTCTGGTAGAAGGATTAGCCAAGGCCCAGTATCGGGTTGGCAGTGCTGACTCAAATCAGCAGTAGAATCGGTGACAACAATACAGGGAGAATTGCCTACGGTGGCACGATGTTCTGCCTGTAAGCGACGTACGCGGGGACGTACCCGTTCATCCCAAAATAATGGTTGATGGCGAGCGAAATTTTGTACTGACGCAGGTAGGTGAGGTAGCAGTTCCAGATACGCATCGCATCCAGTGGCGACAGCACCGTCTACCCAGATATCTAAATCACGTCCTGTGAAATGGTGATGAGAGCGCAAGAGCATTAGCAGTTCTTGCCCCAGTCCTAAAGCAGGTGTAGGAAGTAGTACAGAACAATGGTCGGCGATCGCCCGATTGATTCGCTCTGCTAGTTGATTTTCTTGGTTGCGGCGGTGAGGATGACGGGATGTGCCATAACTACCTTCAATGATCAGCACATCCAAGTCTAATCCCCGCAGTTCCTCTAAACGCAAACCTTCTACCAACCGGGAGTTTGATAAGAAAAAGTCTCCTGTATACAGTAGTCTGTAAGAGCGTTGCTGAGTAGTGTAGGTCAGCATAATCGCTACTGCTCCAGGAAGATGCCCTGCGGGAAATAATTCTGCCACCAGACCATCTCGAAATTCTACAGGCGATCGCAAAGGCAACGCTTGACAAAATTGGGAAATGTCCGTAGGAGCTTGGTCTTGCCAATTTAACGGCAATAATTTGCTAGTTACCTCGCTAGCATAGATGGGTAACAGTGGAAAAGCTTTATGCAGTGCTAGTAAACCTCTAGCGTGATCTGGGTGGGCATGACTAATTAATACTAAATCTGCTGGTAGGGGCGAACTACCCCGATGTTCCGACTTACTCAGTCCCCTTGCCAGCGATGAAATATCTCCCAAACCACAGTCCAACAAGATGCGGTGTGGCCCCATCTTGACCAATAAACATATGCCCTCATCGTTATGCTGGACGCTATAAGGCAAACATTCTAATTCACTACCTACTTCTCCAGCATCAACGCGAGAGGATGCCGACAGATTATCCCTCATGCTCTCCTCCCCTCAAACCTCATCATCATGAACATGTCCCAAAAGCCAAAAACTACACGGATTTTGGTTTTGTGATCTAGGGTAAGTTTCGTAGTGCGTACCTAGATCTAGATCTTGAAAATGCGAATTTTTGATTGGGGAGGACGCCTCCGCCGAACCCGCACTGGTTCGGAAAAGTTGGTTAACGAATCTCTTTCAAACTGATTTGCTCAGGTACTTTGCCCCTTGCCTGTTTTCCTTTTAAAGTTCTCAGCGCAAAGAGCTAACCCACCCTTACGTGAAGTATCTGCCGAAGTTCTGATATCTGACGACAAGTCTTTCGGGCACTCTTCCCTTAGGGATGCTTCTCTGCCAGAGGCTCCGCTAACGTATAGCTTGTTTTCTTATAAGGGTAGAAGAACCCTTTGGGGGAACGTAGTCAACTGAGTTGGCCTTAACCCTCCCCGAAGTTCGGAGCGACCACCAAACTTTTGTTTGCCATTGGCGGAGTCATCACCAAAGACAAACAGAGTTTTCAGAAGCCGCCGCTCCAACTTCTGCAACGCAGCCGTCACCACCTTCCGGCGTCTACGTCTGCCTCTAACAAGTGCTTAGACTTCTCTCAATGTGCAGAGCCATTGCCGTGATAGTTATCTGAATCATAAAATCCATTTTTCGTGCCAAAAATCAGGCACGAAATCGTAAATATAACCGTTAATCCAGCTAATACCAGTTTTACATCCATTTGTTTGCTGCCCTTTACTCAAGACTTTCCTATATTAATTTAGTGCTTCTGTGACATAGCAGAATCACTAGGAAATCTTTACTATGCTTAGGTTGATTGGACAATAGGTAAATTTACCACAATCAGTCAGATTGTAGAACTTTTCGGTTCACCTGTCCATCTATCCAGATAATACTTGCTTAGTGATCAGCTACTAGGAATTAAAAGTTGGGAGTCTTACCCAGTTAACAATTCCTAATTTATCAGCCTAATTGTAATTATAATTTTTACTTAATCTCTTTTGTTTATATATTATTAATTTAAATAAAATTTGGTTTTGAGAGAGATCGCTATCTTGATTACGTTATTACGCAAATAATATATATCTAAGCAATTTATAGTACACAAAAATCTAAAAAGTTGCTTAACTTACCATTGCTTGATAAACCAGTCAACAACCATACAGAGCTTTTCTTATTCAGGGTCATAATATTTTTCTGCGGTGGCAAATAGGAAAAAGTAACTAATAATTCTTGAAGTAAGAATTCTGTGCATCTCACATTAAAGAACTGAGATTTGCAAGCTGCATTTCATCAAAAGCAGCTTGCAATTTTTGTGAATTTGTCAAATCTATATACTGAGTATATTTTGTTTAAATAGCTTATGTTTTACTGAATAAAATTTAAACACAAAACATTTATATACTTAAAATTTAAGTGCTAACTTTTGGTATGCAAAGTTTTTAGCATTTAAATGTTTAAACATTTAAATGCTAAAAAATGTCTCAATGTTTAGATGTTTAGGTTTAACAATTAAATGTCCAGATGTTTAGATATGCAGTAAAATCTTGGAATTATTTGCGTTTAAATTGAAAATGATTATTACCGTAGCGGCTTTCAAGGGAGGTGTTGGTAAGTCTACAACAGCTTTACACCTAGCTACATACCTTCAGAACAAAGCTGACACATTGCTAGTAGACGGCGATCTCAACCGCAGTGCTTTAGATTGGTCTAACCGAGGTTGCTTACCATTCAAAGTTGCTGATGAAAAGCAAGGGGTACGTTTGGCGAGACTTTATGAGCATATCGTGATTGATACGCCAGCCCGACCCGATCCAGATGAGCTAAAAACTATTGCAGAGGGATGCGATTTGCTGGTAATACCCACAACTCCTGATGCGATCGCTTTAGCTGCAACACTCCAAATGGTTGACGCACTCAAAAAGCTAAAGACAAACTATCAAATTTTGCTGACTCTCATCCCGCCAAATCCAAATAAGGCAGGAGAAGAAGCTAGAACATCTCTGGAACAAGCCGGACTACCTATGTTCAAGTCGGGAATTCGACGGCTGGCTGTGTTCCAACGAGCCGCTTTAGAAGGTGTTCCAGTTAATGCCGTCAAAGACCCTTATGCTCAAATTGCATGGCGATGTTATGCCGAAGCTGGAAAGGAGATATTAGTTTGAATAATAAGAAAAAAACTAACCGTTTTGATCACCTGATTGATGCTGCCCGTAGTCGTAAACAAAGAAGAGAGATTCAAGGAGTGGCTGAAGACCATCAGAATTCTAAAGACAAGCCACATTCAACTGACGATCAGCTTACTTCTCAAAGCAAAAGCACCAGTCCCGACTATACCCGTACAACTATATATCTACCCAAACAACTGCATCGACAACTTAAAGCAACAGCTGCTTCCCAAGAGCGGCAGATGAGCGATATCCTGACGGAGTTGGTTGAGCAGTGGTTGTTATCTAAAAGTCAAGGTCAAGACGGATAGTAGTGAACAGCTATCAATTTCATCTAGACTATACGGATATTAGTAAGACAACGGCTTAGTTAATTGACAAGTAATAAAGGCGATGCAACACGAACTTGGTATCAAAGGTGTTAGGATTGCGTTTTAAAAAACAATTTCCTCACCTTTTTGAGTGAAGCGAACTTCTTTAATATTCCATTGGATATTACTTGTTAAAGTTTTGCGGAGACTGCCAAACAAAGCAAACTGTTCACAACTAGAAAGAGAGGTTAGTTGCCGCTTTGACTCAGGAGATATTCGTAAATCAACTGTAGCAATGCCATTTTTAACGTTCACACGATATCCAGACAAACTAAAGTCGCTTGTATCTCGTTTCTCTATAATTCTACCTACTGCATTTGTCACTGGTTCTTCAGCCGATACTGTAACCTTCTGTGGAACTAGTGCTTGACATTGAACATCACTTGTGTATAAGGTGACATTAGTAGTTTTGGTAGCGGCAGCTTGAGAAGTTGAAGCAGGTGTATCCCTCAAAAGTTCTTTATTAGGAGATTTATCTCTTAACTGGGCTACGCTTGGAGTTGGAGAAGTCACGCTGTTTGGTGTTGTAATAGGCGTTGGTGATGATGTAAAGTTTGGTGTTGTGACTGGTGCTGGTGTTTCACTGTCAATGCTACGAACAGTAGAGTTAGAATTACAACTGCTGAGGTTGGCTGCGATCGCTACAACAATAAAGGATAAAAGATATTTTTTGCTGGTGTTAATAACTTGGCTCATAGTTTTTTACTGCTAGGTTTTCTATCAACTTCAGTGTTGATAGTATCAGTTCCGTATAAATTTGCGAATTTTGAATATATGAAGCTTCTATCCTAGAACCTGCTTGCGAAGCTTACTTTATATTGGCTATTTTTAGAACTAACTCAACCATAGACTAAAAGACTATGGCTACATTGAGATAGCCTGATGAACTAAACTATAAAACTTAATGATTTCCCATAGTTCAGGCAAACTTGGGTTGTGTAGCAAGCTTTATGTGACCAAATTAAAAAGTAATCAGAAACACTTATGCCTAGCAAAAAATCTAGCACACATGATCCCCGTAAAGGCGAATGGGATGGTACACCAATTGAGCAATGGGAGCCATCTAAGTGGAAGCAATGGAAATCTAAACACTCTGCATCAGATGAAGGGGCCAGGATAGAGCGTGAGTATCTTAGGATAAAACACGCTGTTCAGCAAGCTAACTTTGCTTTAAGTCTAGATAGAGTGAAGATTAAACTTAAGCTAACTAGTGACAAATCTATTGGTTTACAAGGGACTTTTCCATGTAAACCTGGTGATATTGGAAAAAATGGTAGTCCCAATAGGCAATATACCATTTCATTTGGTTTTGTTGCTAATGATGCTGGAGTAAAAACTGCTGTAATCAAAGCGCGGGAATTAGATTTATTGCTAATGACAAAGCAATTTCAGTGGACGCCATATTTGCTAGGTAAGCAAGCACAGAAAATAGAATTATTAGATGAGGAAAAACCCGCTAGACTCATCAGAGAATTAATTGAGGAATATGAAAGAGAATTTTGGAAAACTCATGAGAATAATAGGCAAGGAATACGTACTTGGGAAAGTCATTACATGAGGCATCTCAAAAAACTCCCTCAAGATGTTTCCATGTCTCTAGAGGCGCTAGAGGAAGCATTAAAAAAGACTAAGCCTAATACATCGGCTAGGTTCTTTTTGGCGTGGCAACTAAAAAAGTTTTGTGAATTCTGCGGTGTTAACGGATTTAAAACAATCAATACGTATGCAACTCCCAAGCCTAATCCTACTATTCGGAAAGTTCCGTTAGATGAGAAAATTCTCCAAGGATTTATCAAAATAGGTACGCCATTATCAGCCTATGCTAGTAAGGATAACATGACACAACCAGAACAATGGCAATGGGCGTATGGTATGTTAGCAACTTATGGATTAAGACCACATGAATTATTTGCTGTAGATGTAGAAGCGTTCCTAAAAACAGCAAATACTTTTCATTTAGTAACTTTGAATCCTAGCCTGACAGAAGGTACTAAGACTGGTGAGCGGAGTTGTGGTATTCCCCCGTTACATCCCCATTGGGTAGAATTATTTGATTTAAAGAATATTAGATTACCTTATAATAAAGGAAAGCTTAGTAATAAGACTGCAAAAATTCATATAAAATTCAGAACCTCTGATATAGGGTTTAGTCCTTATGATTTACGTCATGCTTATGCAATACGTGGACATCGTTTGAGAGTTCCCATCAAAACAATGGCAGATTACATGGGGCATACAGTACAAGAGCATACCAAGACTTATCAAAGATGGATGAATGAGGATGCTAACTTGGAAATTTATCAAGAAGTAGTTATTCATAGGCAAGGTATAACGAAGGAAGCTTTAAAATCAATAATTAGTGAGTTAGAAGCTGAGAATAATACACTCAAGGCTGAAAATGCAACACTCAAAGGGTTGTTAATTCAGCATCAATTAGGTGAATTGCTGAGTTAAGTTGCAGAGTCTCATTGCAAATATAGCAGTTTTCACTTGAGTAAGGTACAAGAAGAAGTAAAGTTATTCCCAAACGATTTGCAAATCTAAAAGAAAACCTTGTAATATGTCCTCTCCTGATAATTCTGTAGGAGATTCTAGAACTTCTACTTCTTTGCCTTGGTGATATATTTCAACTTGCCGTGCTTTTCGGTTAATTAACCAGCCAAGTTTTACTTGATTATCTATATATTCTTGCATTTTGGCTTGTGTTTCTTGCAAGATATCAGTTGGTGACATTAACTCTAAAACAAAATCTGGGGCAATGGGAGGAAACTTTTCTTTTTGTTCAGGCGTAAGTGTATCCCATCTATCTTTTCGTATCCAAGCAACATCAGGAGAGCGCTTTGCACCGCTGGGTAGTTTAAAACAGGTGGAAGAATCAAAGCACACACCTAATTTAGTTTTGCGGTTCCAAATGACAAAATCAGCAGCTATTTCAATATTGCGGTTTCCTGTTTCTCCTCCTGTGGGTGGCATGATAATTAATTCTCCGTTGGCGTTGCGCTCAAATTTGACATCAGGGTTCTCCCGACACAGTTGATAAAATTGGTCATCGGTTAATTCAAAAATTGAGTTGAAGTTGACTGTAATGGCTGTCATGGCGATTATATTTGGTATGACATCGACCTATATAGTTAGAGTTTTAAGCTAATATATATGAATAAATTCAGATCATACTTAATGTTGTATATACAAAAAATACAGATATAAAGCAGTTACAGTACTTTATGATAAAACCTAAGATTTATTCTAGCTTTTTGTCAAAATTTAAATTTATTGAAGTTAGTACTATGCAGGTTAACTTTAGAAGCGAGGAAGGTTATGTTACTTGAACTCAACCAACTAATTGTACCTGCTGGTCATCAGTTGCTAATTAAAAATATATCCTGGTCAGGATATAAACATATTTTAGCAGAATTGGGTGAAAATCGCAGTTCTCGGATATCTTACAATCAAGGAATGCTAGAAATAATGGCTCCATTACCAGGGCATGAGGTAGCTAAGGTTCTTATTGGAGACTTAGTAAAAGTTCTCCTAGAAGAACTTGATATTGAGTTTTGGAGTTTGGGATCTACAACTTTTAATAAAGAAAAAATGGATGCTGGGGTAGAACCTGATGATTGTTTTTACATCCAAAACGAAGCTGCTGTTTGAGGTAAGGACAGAATTGATTTAATAGTTGACCCACCCTCAGATTTAGCAATCAAAATTGATATTACTTCTCGCACTCGCTTTAATAATTATGAAGTATTAGGAGTCCCGGAATTGTGGCGGTGGAATGGAACTAAGCTAGAAATCAACGTTTTGACTAACGGGAAATATGTAAAATCTCTTACTAGTTCTATTTTTCCCGATTTACTCATTACTCAAGCTATTCCTGAATACTTAATACGTAGTAAAATTGATGGTAGGAATGCATCGATGAAAGCATTTCGTGCTTAGGTGAGGGAGTAAATATGATTTAATCACGCAGAGACGCAGCGAAAAGTTCTGAAGGAGGGTTTCCCTCCGTAGGAAACTTTTCAAGACAGAGGCGCAGAGATTAAAAATACACTCCTGGCTAAATATACAGTTTTGTAAATTTGTGGACAATTGAGGGTTTAAGTTTAAACGCAAAGGGGCGCAGAGCAGCGCAAAGTTTGTTTGAGTCCATTCGCTAGGATCAATAAAACTGCAACTGCTTATGCATTTTCTACAATTCGCACTTGTTGCTACCCTGTTTGTCTAAAATAGTGATGGAAAAACACGTTTACACATGAATCTATGAATGTGTCCTTAACTCCAGAGCTTGAGCAATTCATCCAAAGTCAGATTGAAAGTGGTAAGTATGCAACGGCAGAGGAGTTAATTGTTGATGCTCTCAAAGTGTTTGCAGCAGGGAAACATCTTGACAAAGGTCACATTGAAACGCCAATAAAGCCAAAAACACCAGAAGAATTGGGCTGGCCTCCTGGTTTTTTTGAACAGACGGCTGGTTGTTTGCAAGATGATCCTCTAGTGAGATATCCCCAAGATGAATATGAAAACCGGGGGACGATTGAGTGATTTATTTATTAGATACCAATGCTTGCATTGTTTATCTAAATCGTTCAAGATGTACGCCCGATAAATTCCCATCTATCAGCTAGTAGCTAGTAGGTTGGGTTGAGGAACGAAACCCAACTCAATCATTGACGGTAGCCTTTGTAAATAGTAGGTTAAGTTGAGGCATAAAACCCAAGCCTCAGAAATTAACCAAATGCAATATCGCCGAGCCACAATACAAGGTGGCACTTATTTTTTTACACTCGTAACCCATAACAGACAAAAACTATTATGCTTACCGACAAACGTATCTTTATTGAGAAATGCTTTTCGGTATGTAATGAGACAACACCCATTTATAATTGATGCCTTTGTTTTATTACCTGATCACCTGCACTGTATTTGGACATTACCACAGGGCGATCGCAATTTTTCTACTCGTTGGCGTTTGATCAAAAGCTATTTTAGCCGACAATGCGATACTCTATCACAAGAAAACCTCTCTACTTCTAGGCAACAGAAAAAAGAGCGGGCAATTTGGCAACGTCGTTTTTGGGAACACTTGATCAAAGACGAGGTAGATTTTAAGAATCATGTTGAATACATTCACTATAATCCTGTTAAACATGGTTTGGTGCAAGCTCCAAAGGATTGGGAATATTCAAGCTTTCATTGTTCTGTGCGTCAAGGTACGTATGACAGCATCTGGGGCGCTGGAGAGGAAATTGTATTTGAGGCTAATATCGGTAAAGAGTAGCCTGTAGCCTGTAGCCTGTAGGTTGGGTTGAACGTAGTGAAACCCAACATTAGCACTGGATGTTGCGGTTGAAATGTTGGGTTTCGTTCCTCAACCCAACCTACTGCTATTCATCCATTTGTTGCAATGACTCAAGCATTAGTTATAAATGAAATAGCATTTGCTACAAATGCTCTAACGATTGCTGTAATTGCTTATATATTTCCTGCAATGACTTAAGCATTCCTTATAAATGAAAAAGCATTTGCTGTAATTGCTTTGATTATTTGTGATTGAAGTAGTTGAGATTTGTTAGAGTCAAACAACTGTTCGGTTTTGCAACCTACCAAGCTATTTGACTCGGTTTGATTTTCGAGCAGAGTCACCCCTGTCACCGGAACAGGTCTGGACTCCCTTCTGTACGCCCGATAAATTCCCATTTATCAGTTCTGACTTTTGGGAGTGCTCACGCAACCACACCCACCACCCGAAAACCAATATTGAGGAAACGAGTAACTGTGGCATTTCCATAGCGATCAGCAGAACGGCAATTCCACGGATTGTAATTCCACGAACCACCGCGCAGCAGCCGAGAATTAGAACCGTCTAATAGCCAAGTAAAGATATCTCCACTACTCAACCAAGCACTGCCATCAGTGGGTGCGCCTTGGTAATTGTTATTTTGATAATCTTGACACCACTCCCAAACATTACCGTGCATATCGTATAAACCAAAAGCGTTTGGTGGAAAACTCCCCACTTTTGTTGTTTTGTTGCGATATTGGCCTTGTGGTGCAGAAGCATATGTATAGTTGCCGTCGTAGTTTGCTAAATCAGTGGTAATAGTCTCGCCAAAGTAAAAAGGCGTAGTGGTTCCAGCACGACAAGCATACTCCCATTCGGCTTCGCTAGGTAGTCGGTAGGTACGTCCCGTCTTCTTGCTTAACTTTTTACAGAATTCTACAGCATCATTCCAATTCACCTGTTCCACAGGTTGATTTCCACCATTTGTTTTGAAATTGGAAGGATTACTTCCCATGATTGCTTGATACTGTGCTTGGGTGATTTCATATTTACCCATAAAGAATCCAGCAACTTTTACTTGATGTTGCGGCCCTTCATCTGATTCTCGTTCCTTTTCCCCCGCTGGTGAACCCATCATAAAGGTTCCCCCTGGTATCTGCACCATTTCTAAGGTGACACTATCCCCCAAATCTTCAACAAAGTATTTCGCTTCACTTTCACTGCGGTTGGTGATATTTCCCTGTGCATCTACTTTTACCACTTCAAATGGAAAAGTTTTTAGGCGATTTTGGGAAGTGGGAGACGAGATAACAGGATTTTCTGGTTTAGCTGGTGTTGTCGTGGTGGTGTCGCTCGTGCTGCTTTCTCCTGAATTAGGCTGTAATAGACGTGGTACTACAATTGCCAAACCCAACCCACCCCCTATAAACCCAACAGTTTGAATCACCCGCCGCCGTGACAAGTTAAGCCGTGGCGGTGTCGTTGAAGGTTTTGGAGTAATAGGTGGTTTAAATCCTTTACCAGAATTCTGAGCAGGCTGACTAGGCGGTGGTGAAGGTAGCTGTCTAAGTCTTTGTAAAGCCCTTATAGCTTCTATATCCTGACCAGAAGCCGCAGCATTTACCCGAATCCATAACTGCTCAGCCAAATCCACATCCCCTTCATCTTTAGCTCGATAAGCATCATTTTTCAGTGTGGCAATATCAGCTAAAGTTGCATATCGCGGTACAAGTATTAGATGGGACTTATTTACAGGTTCAGCAATAATATAAGGTGTCTGCCTCGCATTCTTATGCTGCCGAACAATTTCTGGCACGCGAACATTTAGATACTGATTTAATCTTTCAACGGTAGCGCATTGACCTTGTATTCCTAACCCTTCCAGTAGTGCATGGGTAAAAGCTCCTTGTTGTAAAGCATCAATTTCATAAGAATACTCCTGCGGAATACAAGAAAAAATGCTGATGACTCCTTGTTGACGTGCTTCTTCTGCGGTTTGTCGCCCAATGCCTTCGCCAGCACGAGTGCTCAGACTACGACAAGCATCCAAAATCAAAACAACATTATCAGCACCACAGCGACGCAGGCGTTCAGTCACAAGGTTAATAGAAATCGCTGTGTTTTCTATTTCCTCTGGGTCGCCATCACAGGGCATGAGATAATCACGGTCAGCGTGTCTTATTCCATGACCACTGAAGAAAAACCAAAAATTATCTCCGGCTCCCATGAAGGGAGTTTCAAATAATTGCCGCAAGGCTCGCAGTAAGTTAGTGCGGGTTGGGTGAGTCGAATTATCAGGTGAGTCATCCGAGAAGAAATAAACTCGCTCGAATCCTGCCTCATTTCTCAGAAACTCCTGCATTAACTGTGCATCCCGCTTGGCATAGTTCAGCGGTTGCAAGTAATTGTACTGGTTAATTCCGATCGCGATCGCCCAATTCTTAGCCATCTTACTGCCGCTTGAACTTTAGCTTAATTGCTCCTTTACCCCCAGCTTTCGCACCAGTTCCAATTAACTTAACTTCGCCTTCTCCATTAATTTCTACCGATAGCTCAATTTCGTCTAGCTGCATCCCAGAATTAACTTTAGCTTGCTGTTCAGCACGGTTAAACAAGCGCCCCACCACTTGCAGAAAGTGAGTCATTTCTTGCTCTAATTTTTGAGTGCTAACCTTAACCGCATCTCCTACCCCTTTGCTGCCAGTAGGTTCCCTTACAGTTTCGTCTCTCCAATCCCTGCCGATGCTAATCCCACCTTTTGCACCTTCAGGAATCGATATTTGAGGAGTTTCATCGGTAACAATCCAAATGGTATCTGAAGGTGTTTCTGACATAATGCCTTAAGTGTTTAGCTAAAATCTTCCCATAAATACATATACAACGGTAGAAACAACGATTCCTATACAATGCTATTCACGAAGTAAACGCACTCCATCTGAAGGTGCTTTTGCGATGCTATAACCCAGTTTCAATATCATATATAGCTGTATATGTCAAGAGAAAAACAGGAAAGGTAACAGTTAAAAGTAAGAAAAAAGTAAGAAACGATTTTTTTAGAAAAAGCTGAAAATTAGACAAACTAAGGAAAATTAATGGTACGACCGCGCAGGGTGTTTGCTCAGCATTGGCTCAAAAGTGAAAAAGCTCTAGATGCAATTATTAAAGCAGCAGAATGTACACAAGGCGATCGCGTCCTAGAAATTGGGCCAGGAACCGGCATTCTAACTCGCCGATTACTCCCCCTGGTAAAATCCCTAGTCGCAGTTGAAATAGATTACGACTTATGCAAACTCTTAGCTAAACAACTGGGTAAAACTGAAAATTTTCTACTACTGCAAGGGGATTTTCTCATCCTAGATTTACCATCTCATTTGGCAGCATTTCCCAATTTTCAAAAGCCCAATAAAGTAGTAGCTAACATTCCCTACAACATCACAGGCCCAATCATTGAGAAACTACTGGGTACGATCGCCAACCCCAACCCTGAACCATTTGATTCGATAGTGCTGTTAGTACAAAAAGAAGTAGCAGAAAGGTTGTATGCTAAACCAGGGTCAAAAGCCTTTGGAGCGTTAAGCGTGCGGGTGCAGTATTTGGCTAAGTGCGAGTTAATTTGCACAGTTCCAGCAGCAGCATTCCACCCACCGCCAAAAGTAGATTCAGCAGTCGTGCGATTGTATCCTCGAAAAATAGAAATACCAGCACTTGATCCAAGACGGTTGGAGAATTTAATCAAGTTGGGATTCGGTGCAAAGCGTAAAATGTTACGAAATAATTTGCAATCAGTCGTAGAACGCGATCGCCTGACCCACTTACTGGAACAATTAGAAATAAATCCCCAAGTTCGTGCTGAAGACCTCAGCGTTAACCAATGGGTAACACTGGCTAATTTACTCACCTCTGAGTAGTTACAACTCAAAATCGGCTAAACCATAGCTATCCGCACTTCAGTACTCAGCACTAAAAATGCGTTCCTACACCTTAATTGCTCCTGCTAAAATCAACTTGTATTTAGAAATCATCGGCGACCGCCCTGATGGCTATCACGAGTTGGCAATGATACTCCAAAGTATCGACCTTGCCGATCAAATCGATGTGCGTTCCATCAGCGTGGATACCATTCGCGTTCACTGCAACCATCCACAAGTACCGACAAACAAAAGTAATTTGGCATACCGAGCAGCAGAACTAATGGCAACGCAATTTCCCGAAGCTTTTAGTAAATATGGGGGTGTAGAAATTATCATCAACAAGCATATTCCTGTAGCTGCTGGGTTAGCTGGGGGTTCTACGAATGCCGCAGCTGTTTTAGTGGGGATAGATTTACTATGGAAGTTGGGTCTAACTCAGTCAGAATTAGAGGAATTGGGAGCAGCTCTCGGCTCAGATGTGCCGTTTTGTGTAGCGGGTGGAACAGCGATCGCTACAGGTAGAGGCGAGCAACTTTCTGCCCTACCAAGTTTAGATCATATATATATAATATTGGCAAAATACCGCAGTCTGGAAGTCTCCACCGCTTGGGCATACAAAACCTATAGACAACAGTTTGGCAATTCTTATATTCGAGATACAGAGAGTTTGACAGCGCGTGCTAATGCAGTTCATTCGGGAGAAATAGTTAAAGCCATTCTGGATAAAGACTCAACAAAAATTGCTCAAAAACTGCACAATGATTTAGAGCGCGTAGTGTTACCAGCCTATCCCCAAGTCTTGCAACTACGAGAGGTGTTTGCAAATCAAGAAAGTGTTTTAGGAACAATGATGTCTGGTTCTGGGCCAACAGTATTTGCTCTTGTAAAATCTGAACAACAAGCACAAGCAGTTAAGCTAAGTTTGAGGGAAGCAATTGCTGACGAGGATTTAGAATTGTTTGTTACCCGGATAACTACACATGGAATTCGGGTGGCATCATCAGTTTAAAGAAAGCTTTATCGTTAATGAAAAATGGGGCAAGAATTATCCTCAATAACTCAATCTAAAATCTGAAATACTATGAGTGATCCAAATGTAACTCAACAAACAGAAGCTCAGGTAAAAGTTACAGCGAGTCCTTTACGCTGCATAACAGGAGCGGCAATTTCTGGAGGAATGAGTTTTGCAGTGTATTCATTGATGATTGCGATCGCTACAAATTTTGCCACCAAACCCATTCATTCAGTAAATCCATTAGTGGTAAAAATTTCCTCTGCTGTTCGTACTCTGGTTGTCGGCGTGTTTGCCTTAGGATCTGGGGTATTTGGTATAGTAGCTGTTGGTTTGTTGGCTCTGGGAGTGCAATTATTAGTGCAACAATTGACTAAGCATAAAGATAGTGAAAACTAAGTTGTTACGCATTATGACAACTGACACTTTTATTCTGCTGTCATACAATTTGGGGAGCCTACCTTATGCAGTAGCTCCCCATGAAAAAATGTGTAATTTGGACGCAAAATAGCTTAGTAATTTACTTTTGATGAGCAACTTAAAGGTATAAGATTTCCCACCTTACCATGAGTTTTTATGAGTTGTAGCTTTACGTTTCTGGTAGCTTGAAAAAGTTGATGTTGTTTTCTCCACGCCTTAGGAGATTGTCCATTGTTATGCTGACGAAACTGGCGAGAGAAATGACACGCATTTTTATAGCCCAGTATAGTAGCGATCTGCTCAATTGTCTGGTTAGTATCTTTAAGTAAAGGACGTGCTGCTGCTATTCGGCGCTTGACAATCCAAACGTTCACAGGTTCTCCTGTTAGTTCTTTGACTCGGTTAGTTAAGTAAGCAGATGAATAACCAACTGCCTTAGCTACATCAGACAAAGTAATTCCTTGGCGATAGTTATCCTCAATAAAATCGAAAACTGCTTGTAGTTGAGGAACCAATGGAAAGATTGACTCAGAGTCTACCGATAAAGGTAATGGTTCAGAGGTTGGATAAGAGTTAGTAGTGTAGCAGTACCTAAGTAAAGCTTGCTTTTCTAATCGCACAGCGATCGCTCTGAGCAAATCCTCAATAGTAGAAGGTTTAGTAAGATAATCATCTGCTCCCAACTCCATGCCTTTACGAACAGCAGCTTGAGTGTTGCTACCAGTGAGAAAAATAAAGGGAATAATCGCTGTAACAGGATCTTGACGGAGCGTAGTCAGAACACTATAACCATCCATATCTGGCATCAGAATATCGCAAATCACCAAGTCGGGTAGATGTTTTTGAGCTTGCTGTATACCAGCAATACCGTTTTCAGCACTTATTGTGTAAAAACCTTGAGCCTCAAGAACGTCTAAGAAGAGATTGCGGGTGTCGGTGTCATCTTCAATTACTAGGATTGCTTTCGATTCGTGCATCATTCTTCCATCACTAGGATTTTTGGCAGGGAATAGTTACCAAACTCTGTGCCGAATACTCTTTACAAGACCTGTAAATGTTGAGTTGAAGATATTTATTAACTAACAACTCATAACTCGGTGAACTTTTATTTCACTAAAACTCGTCACAATTCAGAATTTTTATCACTCCTTGTTAAAACATTAAAGCTATAAGTATTAGTAAACTGATAATTACAGCTTACTAAAAGCTTAATCTCAATTATTGGTTTGACAAAAATAAATCAGGAAAAAATATTATGATTGTAAAATTCATTTTACCAAAACTATAGCAAAATATTTCACTTTAGTAATATAAAAAAATATTGGCAAATCATTCAAGATTAATAAACAAAGTTATGATACTTATAAGTAAATACTCAAATATTAAACTTACTCCTAAGGTTTACAATTACTTTTTACATCTGTATCCTAGGCATTCACAGATTTACTACTAAATATAAAACATTAGTCAGGATGAAAAATAGTATTAATATTCTGCTCTCAATCAAAATTTATGATCATGAAAAACTCATTTATTTTTGAACTTATAACTAAAATAAACAATTAATATCTATTGTTTTTACTCTTGATTCGGCTATGATAGTTTGCCTAATTACCTTCCAAATAACGACTGTTAAGTGACTTATAATTTTGAGTCACATTTAACTGTGTAATTTTTCTGCATATACATTAACTCAACTTCTAAAAGTTTATTCCAAAACATATCAAATAAGCTGAAACCATTTACTAATTTTAATTCTGGCTATTCAACCTGTAACTTTTTTTCAACAAAGAGAATAGACATCAATCAAACTTTGATTTACACTAACATGATTTTGTCAATTTTAATTTAGATGTATTTGCTTTGAGAGCAGCAAGTTTTGACTCGTAATTGCTCATAAATTTAACTTGTCCTAAGTTGTTCATTTAGGGATTTAACTACATAATAATATGCCTAGTCATCCTTCATAAGGAATACATTTATTATTAAAGAATTAAGTATATATATTTTGAGTATCTACCAAAAGGAGTAGTAAATATTAAAATTAGATGTATTGAGAAATACAATATAAAAAATAGTATAAAGACCGCCTAATTATTCCAAACAATTGCCTAGACTGCTATTATTACGATCAGACTTTGAAGAAAAATTGGTTTTTGAGGTTTGATTCAGTATTTCCAATCTATCTGTTTGTTATTTTTGCTATTTAAGGAATAAAAACTGCTGTATTATTTAATACTCAGTATTAATTACATTAATTAAGTTTAGAAAAACGTATAAATAACAACTATCATTAGATATAAATTGATCAGGTTGCCTAATTAGACATTGCAGCTATAACAAAATTAAAATAAATGGACGAGTTAATTAACAAATTATTTATTGTAAATATCTTAGACTCTTGATGTTATGTGATACCTCAACTTGTACCTTTATCGTTGATGTAGTCCTTAAATCCTATATACTTATATGTTCTCAAAGACTTGTTCAGAGGACAGCACAATCGCTGAGAATCCTACGAGGAAAGTTTCATCAACATCTAAATATTGATGATAGCCAAGCCATGTTAATCTCCACTAAAAAACAAATGAAATTTTAAGACCTAAAAAATAGACACGTCTATCAAAAAAATGTTCATATCTCTGTTGCTGAAATTCAGTAAGCTTAACGAAGAAGCAGCTTCTGCAATACGGTTTATCTATAAGAGTGGGTTTAACCAGATATTTATTAGGCTGGTTAAACCCGCCTCTCCTTAAAATATCAATTGGCAATACCTCTTAATTTTATCGTATGTAAAAGTATATGCTTGTCTAAGCAGTGTCATTTGTTTTTTAACCTGTGCTATGGTGTCAAAATTTTTTTCATATAGAGTGAATCTGGCTTGATTATCAAGCATTTGCGTTATATTTAGTCGAAAGACTCTGATAAAATTTCTTATGCTTTGTGATTTACATTACTACCTAATCTTCGGCAGTAATTTGTATATTTCGCTTCATTACAGAAGTAAAATAACTAGGCAAATTCAGTAAATAAAGGAGAAAATCTGTCAGATGTAGACTAGTTTTAATTTACACAAAAGGGTGCATACTATGACTCAAAATCTTACTGATTACCAAACACAAATTGGTAGAAAAATCAATAATGAACAGATTGAGCAAATTGTTAAAGCAATTATTGCAGGAAAGTATTCCTGGGCATGTGTTTTAATCCTGCGTTTTGTTGGTTATAACCCGATAGACTACATACCTTACCGCACTTATATTCGGTTGCTCAAAAACAACTGCCTAGTTACAAGCTCAAAGCCAAATCAAACTGATAGTAAGACGGTAGAGGCGTTTGATCTCAAATCAACTTGGCTTCAACTCTGAAAAATACAAACGTGATGTTATGCCAAGTTGGGAAAGATAATATATTGAACTCCCCATCCACAGCAGCTTATGACTTACTCCGCTACTACCCCTAATAGCCGTTTGCAACCTCTTATCAAAGAGATAGTGTGGCAGAAAAGGCATGAAGTCGCACAGATCCAGCAAGAGATGACTTGGGCTTCTTTTCAACGCCAGGTGACTGCTGCTCCAACCGTGCGAGATTTCTTCACCGCTTTACAACAAAGTCCTTACCGACCGTGCATTATTGCAGAGGTGAAAAAAGCATCTTTAACTCAAGGAATTATCAGATCAGACTTTGACCCAGTAACGATCGCTAGAGCCTATCAGCGTGGTGGCGCAACTTGTATTTCTGTGATCACCGATCAGAAATTTTTTCAAGGCAGTTTTGAGAATTTGCGTGCTATCCGCTATCGGGTATCACTACCCCTATTATGCAAAGACTTCATTTTAGACCCTTGCCAAATTTATTTAGCACGTGCAGCAGGCGCAGATGCAGTGCTGTTGATCGCAGCAATTCTTTCAGATAGAGAACTCCAAGACTTTTTGGGAATAATTCACTATTTGGGAATGAATGCTTTAGTAGAAGTACATACTTTAGCTGAGTTGGATCGAGTATTAAAGCTTGATGACCTACGTTTAGTAGGAATTAACAACCGGAGCTTAGAAGATTTTAGCATCGACATCAGTACCACTCAGCAACTACTAGCAGCTAGGCGATCGCAACTTCAAAGCTTGGGCATTATGGTCGTTAGTGAATCAGGGCTGTATACACCTGCTGATTTATCTTTTGTCGTTGAGGCTGGTACACAAGCAGTTTTAATAGGAGAATCTTTAGTTGAAGAAGACGATTTAGAGCAGGCTGTGCGTAGTTTGCTCAGATTTAATTCTCCAGCTTACAACGACTCCTTCAAAAAAGGAGTAAAAGGAAGATAGCTTGGCAAACAGGAGATTTTGCTTCTTCTGTCGAATCATAGCAACTATCTCAATAGTAGTTTCCTTTTAATAAAAATTGATTTACATCAACCAGGATTGATAGAGCAATTATGAAATTTCAATAACTATAAATCCAACTCTGGGATTTTGACAAAAAACAATAATCTTGTGAGACATAATCAAAGTAATTATGCCTTATTTTGATATTCAGCTTTTAAGTAGATTTTGTAGCCAATTTAACTCAGCAATTCCTTGTTAAATGAGAACTTTGCTGCAATGTACTAATTTTTGTAACTTTCATATCAACCCTAAGAAGATAAAGCTGCTTCGTAATAATACATGCCGTGAGCAATTAATAATTGAGCTAAGCGAATTTTTAATAAATCTCTTTCTTAGCAACTCAAACACTAATCTAAAAATATATACAGCCAAAACTCTATTAATTATGTCTAAGCAATCAATTCTAAATACTTGATTTGTTTCAGGCAATTTGCAAGCATCAGAAATAGGGTTAGACGAAACATAGTCTAATCTTACTTGTGATGTAAAAAATGCTTACTTTAGAGCAAAGGAGTCAGCCCAATGACTAATGTAAAAATTTCAGAACTACAATCTGCTGGTTGTGATCTGTTTCGTGATTCCGAAAGCTTTCTTAATGAACTAGCCACTCAAGAAATTCAAAGTATCGAGGGAGGTAAATATTTTGGAAGCTACGGTTATAGCCATAGTGGAGGCTACAAATATAGCGGAGGCAGCAGCCATAGTGGAGGTTATAGCCATAGTGGAGGCAGCAGCCATAACTGGAGCTATTTCACATTTTAATAATTATCAGTAGTCATTAAATGACACATAAAAGCTAATAGCTTATATTAATTTTCTATAAACTTGTACTTAAAAGGTAGGAATAAATCTTTCAGCAAGGCAAGGAGTTTTATATTGTATTTTGGTTAAATATTAAGTGCACTGTTATAGATATTGATATTAGTTAAAAAGTCAGTCGGGAGAGTATATTTGCTCTTCCGTTTTTATGTATATTTTATATTATAATTTATTTATAAACATTAATGCTTTATTAACTTTTTTAGTTTTTATATATTAATTTAAGTTTAAACAACTTGCTTAATAATTTTATAAATAAGTCTTATATACTTTTTGATTAACAGATACTCGTCTAATTGCGCCTGCACACACATGGATGATTTTATAAATAAAACAAAATACTTATAAACAAAAATATCCCCAGTGTAGGTCAAGGGGATAAATATTAAGATTTACTGTAACTCAACTAAATTAAGTGGGTTTGCTCAAAACTTTTGGCTTTGAGTTGAGTAATCCTTGTGTATGCCTGCTGCCTGGCAAACAATATCCATGGAACCAGCGTCAGCAGTTCCAGGCTTTGGAAAAATCTCTCGTTCGGTGTGATTATCGCTAGTTAGTCGTCCAGTTGATGTATAAAGAGAAACTCTTTTTGAAAACAATCTACCTTCATTACAGGAAGCAAAAAGAGTTGTTTTTATTGTTTTATCACCATGCTTGTATAAGAGGATATACTCGGTTCCTTTTATAGATGACAAATCTAGAGTAATTGGATTCCCATGACTATCTGCGCCCACTTCAATATAAATATAGTTATTAGTTGTCTGAGCGATCGCTGTACCACTAACTGACAATGCGATAACTGCTACTACACTACTAAATCTCTTCAAAAACATAAGTAATAAAGATGTAAACTCTACATCCTTTTTATACTTATTATTATAAGCTTGAGCGCAGTGAAACCACTGTAAATCCAACTTTGGGAGATACACGACGATTATATTGACCTATGCCTGTTCTTGCTAACTATATATCTCTAGCTCTGAAAGCTTGTCCAGTATAGTTATAAAGGATGAATGAGCGTAGATTGTGTTATAAGAATGCTTACCAAAGCACTCTTAAAAAGCTATATATCCTGATACTTTAAATGGTAAAAATTTTAAAACATAGATATAAATACGTAATTCTGTCTATTTAATAATAATTGAAAATACTGTAAATATATTGATCAATGGAGATTTTTTGTCATCATCGGTTCCAGACAAATTATCAGTAATAACAATATTTTTGCAGAAGCTATTCATATCACTTCTAATTTTTAGCTCAACTGATCAGGAGTTATCTCCAGGCATAGTTTTGCGGGTATCAACCAGTAGAGCAGGGAAATCAGCAATTTTATCAACATATATGTTAGTGAGGGTTGAGATACCACTTAACCGCATAGCCAAGTTGAGAGCTACCCGTTCGCCGCTCAGCAG